>Ga0070714_100003215_pt1 | contig 12154 bp, 11 predicted proteins | sample LARL83metaG_FD_65450 | JGI IMG/M metagenome (GOLD analysis project Ga0070714, IMG submission 65450) | Corn, switchgrass and miscanthus rhizosphere microbial communities from Kellogg Biological Station, Michigan, USA - LAR L8-3 metaG | ecosystem: Host-associated > Plants > Roots > Rhizosphere ... | reverse complement strand
GGAGCCGCTCCCCGAATTCAAAGCGGCCTTGCGCGAGCAGCAGCGGGTGGATCTGGAGCGCAGTTTAGAATACGCCAAGAAGTCGCTGGGGGTGGGCGTTCGGTGGCGGGGTTAGGCTTCTAACCTAACCGGTCTATCGCGGCGCGGAGCTCCTCCAGCGTCATTGCGCCGGGATGGTACAGCCGCACGATGCCCTGGCGGTCGATCAGCACCAGCGTCGGCGTGGTGCTGGCGCCATAGTTCTTGAAATTCTCTTCGCTGACCGGCGCGGGTATGTCCAGCAGCTCGCTGTAGAACTTGTGACGCACCTCATCGATGTACTTCAACTCCTCAGCCGGCCCGGCTTCTTCGCCACGAGCAGTATAGCCGTAGCGCTGCGTAGGCGCGACGATCACCAGGTGCTTGGCCGCGTACTCCTTCTCGATTTCGTTCAGGATGGCTACTTCCCGCTTGCAGTCCGGACACCAGTGCGCCCAGAAGAATACCAGCACGGGCGATCCCTTGAGCGCGCTCAACGGCTTAGGCTTCGATCCCAGAAATTCCCGCTCATCAAGAGCCGGCGCGGCCCTTCCCTCCAGGCTGAGCAGGTGGATGTTCTTCTGCAACCGGGCGCGGATGGACGTGCTCCGATAAGTAGCCAGCTCCTTCTGTAGAAACTCCAATGCATCGCCCCGCTGACCGCGCTCGTTCAATACCTGTGCACGCACCTCGATAGAAGCTCCCAGGGCCAGCGGTAGATGAGGCTCGGCATCCAGCGGCCGCTTCTTGAGTTCCGCGAGCGACAGCTTTTCCGTTTCCTTCGCGTAGGCTTCGGCCTGATCGAACTGCTTGGCCGCGAGCGCCCCGCGCCCCAGCCACGAAACAGCCTCGATCAGGTCGGGCGTGACGCCCTGCTGCGCACGATAATTCTGCACCAGGGATTCGGCCAGTGGAAGATTACTCTTGGCGAGCGCGCCACGAACATCGGTTGTGATGTCAGCCCAGGCGGCTGCCGCGAGCAGGGAGGCAGCTATCAGTTTCAGTCGCATCTTACATCGAGGATAACAGGCGGCCGCCATCTACGACGATGGTCTGGCCGGTTAAGTACGACGAAGCGTCACTAGCCAGCATCAGCGCCACTTCGGCGATCTCCGGCGGCTGACCCAGGTGCCGGATGGGTTGGTGCGCCATCAATTGCTGGAGGCGGCCTTCGTCTTTCCAGTAATATTCGCTTAGAACGGTCTGGACCAAGCCTGGCGCAATCGCGTTCACGCGTACGCCCTTGGGACCCAGCTCCACCGCGTACGACTGGGTCATCATGATCAGGGCGGCCTTGGTCATGCTGTAGAGCAGCCCGTGAAATTGCGGGCGCAGCCCCGCGATCGACGCGATGTTGATGATGGATCCCGAGCCACGCTGGCACATCCCCGGCGCAACCAAACGCGTCAGCCGATAGGTGCTCTTTAGATTGACCTCCACCATCTTGTCGAACTGCCCGTCGTCCATTTCGATAGCCGGACCCTGAGCGATGTTGGTGGCGGCGTTGTTCACCAGGATGTCTATCTGCCCGAAATCACGCACCGTGCTATCTACCAGCCGCTGCAGTTCCTCGAGCTTCCCAACATGGCAGGCCATTGGGACCACGCGGCCGGCCACGCCCTTGATTCCGGCGGCTACCTGTTCGAGCGTGTCCTGCTTGCGGCCACAGATGATGACGGTGGCCCCTTCACGAGCGAATACTTCCGCGATGGACTGTCCGATCCCGCGGCTTCCGCCGGTTACAATAGCGACCTTGTGTTTGAGCTGGCTCATCAAATATTTCGCCTCACAGCTTCAGACCTTTCAGGTAGGTGCGAAACTCGCTGCCCAGATCGTAGCGGCGCAGCGCCATCTCGACGGTAGCCTTCAGGAACCCGAGTTTATCGCCGGCGTCGTAGCGCGTGCCTTCGAACACATAGCCGTAAATGGGGCGATTGCGCAGCAAGTGCTTCAAGGCATCGGTTAGCTGGATTTCGCCGCCGCTGCCGGGCTCGATAGCTTCGATGGATTGGAAAACCTCGGAAGTCAGGACGTAGCGGCCGATGATGGCCAGGTTCGAAGGCGCCTCCGACGGCTTGGGTTTCTCCACCATGTTGCGAATCCGGAACAGGCGATCCTTGCCGGTGCTGTGCGACATCGGCTCGGCATCGACGGCGCCGTAAGCGGAGATCGCATCGCCGGGCACCTCCATCAGCGCGACCACGGAAGCGCCGTAGAATTCGTAAATATCGAGCAACTGGCGGATGGCGGGAGTTTCGGCGTCGATCACATCGTCGGAGAGCACTACGGCAAAGGGTTCGTTGCCCACCAAATCGCGCGCCCGCAAGACCGCATGGCCCAGGCCCAGCGCTTCCTTCTGCCGCACATAAGCCACATCGATCATGTCGGAAACGTCGCGCACGATCTTAAGCAGGTCTTTCTTGCCCTTGGCTTCGAGCGTCTGCTCCAGCTCGAAACTGACGTCGAAATGATCCTCGATGGCTGTCTTACCGCGCCCGGTTACGATGATGATGTTCTGAATGCCGGAATGAATCGCCTCCTCCACCGCGTATTGGATGAGGGGCTTGTCCACCAGCGGCAACATTTCCTTTGGTTGCGCCTTGGTGGCCGGAAGAAATCGTGTACCGAGTCCTGCGGCGGGAAAGACCGCTTTGCGCACTTTTGGAATCATGGATCTGGTTTCTCGTTCCTCGTCTATAGTCTCTCGTTAGAGGTCGCTGAACAAGTCGGAGGGCGTTAGTTGGAAAGGATAATCGGGGAGAGTGAAGGAGGAAACATTCTGCAGCCCCAGCTGAGTGTAGGCGGAGAACCTTTTCGTCGTGGGATCGACCACCCAGATGTTGGCGACACCCCAGGCGAGATATTCTTCGAGCTTCTGCATGACGTCGGAGTAGCGGTCGTCTTTGGAAAGGATTTCGATCGCGACCAGCGGTGGCGTGTCGGGTACCGATTCATGTTGCGGTGACGCGAACACTGACAAATCCGGAATCCGATAAACCTCCGGAGCAAGCTTTATTCGCAACTCGGCGCAAGCCCTTAAGCCGTGCGTTCGCCTCAAGCTCTCAAACAGAGCCGCGAGCAAAACCTGAATTCTTGAGCGTAAATAGTCTGGCATCGCGCGCTCGACGATCTCGCCATGCACGAACTCGGCGTCATGCTCGAACGTCATCCGCAGATATTGCTCCGCCGTGATTTGGGTCTTGGTAGCCACCTGTGGGAAGCATAGCACGCCTCGCCAGCCCTGGATTTCAGCCATCTGGCTGCTAAATCAAGCGTTTTAACGTCAAGGTCGCGCCCGGGCCGGGAGTCGGGCTATAATGTTTCTTACCCCACTAGAGGCGCCTTCGTGGCGTTCCTGGAGAGTGAATGGCTTACGTAATAGCAGAACCTTGTATCGGAACCAAAGACGCGGCCTGTGTAGATGCTTGCCCCGTGGATTGTATCCACCCTAAGAAAGACGAGCCCAACTTCGGCGACGTCAACATGATCTACATTGATCCGGTTGAGTGCATCGACTGCGGAGCTTGCGTTCCGGTTTGCCCTGTGTCGGCGATCTTCGCGCTGGACGACCTGCCGGAGAAGTGGTCTAACTTCGCGCAAACCAACGCCGAGTACTTTGGACGCTAACCGCCTGTACTCTTAGGGCCGGTAAACAGCCGAACTCGTGTCTGTCTCCCAGATCGTTACTTCAGAGACGCGTACCGGCACGTCGTTCTTCAGCCCAACGCTCACCCGATCATAGAAATACTTGGCGATGTTCTCCGCCGACGGATTGAGCTCGTCAAAAGGCGGCAGGTCGTTGATGAATTGATGATCAAGGTAATCGACCACGCCGCCGATGAGGCTTTTCACGTCCAGGAAATCAACCAGCAGACCCGTGGAATCGAGCTGGTCGCCCTGCATGGTGATGCGGACGCGGTAATTGTGACCGTGCACGTTCTCGCACTTGCCCTTGTAATTGCGAAGGGCGTGGCCGGCTGCAAACGTCTGTTCAACAGAGACTTCAAACATCGAAAAATTTCTCTACGTCCCTCAAGTCAGTAGTAAAGCCATAATCCGGCAGGCTGTCGAAGAACACCTGACCGTAGCGTTGCTTGGTAATACGATTATCCAGCAGCACGAGCGCGCCGCGATCGGTCTTGCTGCGAATCAGCCGCCCGAAGCCCTGCTTCAATGTTAACGCTGCTTGCGGAATCTGGTAATCGTAGAACGGATTTCCCCCGTCTTCCCGGATGCGCTCGATCCTGGCCTCCACCACAGGGTCGCTTGGGACCGCAAACGGCAGCTTGTCGATGATAACGCAGCTCAACTGATCGCCCTGCACGTCCACGCCTTGCCAGAACGACGAGGTCGCGAACAGGACGCAATGCGGCGTGCGCCGAAATTCGTCCAGCAGCGCGTTCCGTGGACCTGTGCCCTGCAAGAGCGTAGGATAGTCGACCTCCAGCGACACGTGATCGTACACGATCCGCATCTGCTGATAACTGGTGAAGAGCACAAAAGCCCGGCCGCGGCTGTGCTGCAGGATTTGTGTCACTTCCTGGCCTGCGCAGCGGGCGAACGCGGGTGAGCGAGGGTCCGGCATATGCTGCGGTACATACAACAAGACCTGCTTTTGATATTCGAAATGACTAGGCACCACCAGCGAACGTGTGTGCCGGATTCCCAGCCTCTTCTCGGTGAAATCGAACGTTCCGCCGACCGCCAACGTGGCTGACGTCATGATCACGGTGTCGAGAACATCGAAGAGCTTCTCTTCCAGTACGGATGACACATCGATAGGCGTGGCCTGCAGGAAACAGCCTCGGCCGCGCCGCTCCACCCAGTAAACGTAGGAGCGATTGTCGCCCTTGCTCCAGAACGTCAAACGCTGCTGCAACTCTTGCGTCCTGCGGAAGAGCGGGATCACCTCGTCAGGCGCGTTTTTAACTAGTTGCAAGTACGTGCCCACCAGCTCTAAAGCACGCTGGACGTCGTCATAGGCGTCCTGGTTCTTTTCAAAGAAAGCCGTGTGGCCTTTGAATCCAGTGCGGCCTTCGGTCTCGCCAAACAGTGCGAAAAACTGCACGGCGCGGTCGTCCAGCGTATCCAAGGTCCGGTCCAGCTCACCCGACCCGAATTGTTTGGTGCGCGATATCTGCGCGATGTCCCGGACCAGCTCCTGGAATTGATAATTGCTGATGCCGATGCCGAAGTACCTGCCCGCAACATCTTCGATCTCGTGCGCTTCATCGAAAACCACCGCTGCGTATTCCGGGATGATGCCGCCGAACTCCTCGTCCTTCACCGCCAAGTCCGCGAAGAACAGGTGGTGATTGACGATGATGATGTCGCTTTCGTGAGCCCGCTGGTGCATTTGGGTAATGAAGCAGCGTTCGAACTGCTGGCACTTCTGGCCCGTGCAGAGCTCGCGGCGGGCATCCACCTTGTGCCACGCCGAGCTGTCTTCGGGCAGCGTCTTGATCTCCGCGCGGTCGCCTGTGGTAGTAGTCTTTTCCCACTCACGGATGATCTGAAAATCGGCGATCTCTTCCAGGCCGGTCAGAATGGGCTCGCGTTCGGCGTCGTAAATCTTCTGCCGGCAGGCGAAATTATTGCGGCCCTTCATGTAGCTGACTTGCAGTGGACGGTCGAAATGTTTTTGCAGAAACGGGATGTCCTTGTAGAAGAGCTGTTCCTGCAAGTTCTTCGTCCCGGTCGAGACCACCACGCGCTTGCCCGATAAAATTGCCGGTACCAGATACGCCAGCGTCTTGCCCGTGCCCGTTCCCGCGTCCACCAACAGATGCTTCTTTTCGGCCAGCGCCGCTTCCACCGCTTCCGCCATCTCCAGCTGGCCCGGCCGAAATTCGTACCGCGGATGCCATCGCGATAGCAGGCCGTGCCGCGAAAAGAAATGACGCGCGGTAAGTTCCTTGGCGGCGGAGGACATCCTTTTCATTATTCTACGGAGCTCTGTGCTAAAGTCGTTGAGCCAACCGATGGCCTCCGCTCAAAGCGTCCGCTCGCACAGTGCCGAGCTCAAGAAGGAACTGGGCCTCGGCGACCTCATCCTGACGCAGATTCTGTACGTGGTGGGCTCGCATTGGGTCGGAACGGCAGCCAAACTTGGCAATTCGCAGATCGCCTTCTGGCTGCTGGCCGTCGCCTTCTTCTATGCGCCATTGGCCGCAGTGATCATCTACCTCAATCGCATCATGCCGCTGGAAGGCGGGCTCTATCAATGGGCCAAGCTGGGCTTCAACGACTTCGTCGGATTCCTGGTCGGCTGGAATCTGTGGCTCTACATCATCCTGTTCATGTCGTCGCAAGGAATGTCGATCGCCACCAACATCGCCTACGCTTTCGGCGCCGACTCAATCGCCGGCAACAAATGGTTCATCATGCTGGTGACCTGCTCGCTGGTGGGATTCCTGATCGTCGTGACGACGCTCGGCTTGGGCGTAGGCAAGTGGTTCCAGAATGCGGGCGGCCTGGTTCAAATCGTCATTTTTGGCACGCTGATCTTAATTCCATTCGCGAGCGTGCGAAGCGGGGCCTTGCATTCCTATCACCCGCTGGCGATGGCCATGCCAGCAGTCTCGCTCTTCAGCCTCAACATTTTCGGCAAGATGTCGTTTGGAGCCCTCAGTGGATTCGAATATGTTGCGATTCTGGCGGGCGAATGCAAGAGTCCCGCGCGCGGCATCAGCCGGTCGGTGCTGATCGCCGCGCCGATCGTAGCGCTAATGTTCATCCTCGGTACGAGCGCCATCCTGGCCTACGATACGCCCGAACAAGTGGACCTGGTCGCTCCCATTCCGCAAGTCCTGAGCATCGCCTTCCGGCACTTCGCGTGGGCCGGAGTGGTCGGACCGCTCGTGATTCTGCTGCTGGTAGGCCGGCAATTGGGCGCTTGCACACTCGCCGTGGCCGGAAGCACGCGGCTACCGATGGTGGCCGGCTGGGACCATCTGCTCCCGCCATGGTTCTCGAAACTTCACCCCCGCTACAAGACGCCGGCCAACTCAATTCTATTTGTTTCCGTCATGATTCTTATCACCGGACTGGCCAGCCTCGCGGGGGTCGGCCAGCAGGAGGCATTTCAGATTCTCGATAATTCCTCGGGAATTTTCTACTCACTCACCTACCTGGTGATGTTCGCGCTTCCCTTGATCGGTCTCAAGAACGCTGGTCCTCAGCCTCCCTGGTGGCTGCGCTGCGCCGCCGTATCGGGCTTCGTAGTGACGCTGCTGTACTCCATGCTCTCGATCTTCCCCATCATCCAAGTGGCTAGCCCGTTCGCGTTCAGCGCCAAGGTCGGCGGCGTAATCGTGGGGGCAAATCTAGTGGGCGCTTCCTTGTATAAATTGGAAAAACGAAGCGATACCGGCACGAACTCCTGAGCCACGGTAAAATCGAGGTACTTATGCGAATTAAGGTCTTGCTCTGCAGTTTGCTGCTGGTGGTGAGCCTCGCGGCCCGCCAACCGGTCCATTCGCAACACGCCATGGTGGTAACACAGGAACCCCTGGCCGCCGACGTCGGAGTCGCGGTGCTCAAAGCCGGCGGAAATGCGGTGGATGCGGCAGTAGCGGTTGGCTTCGCGCTCGCGGTCACGTATCCCTTCGCCGGTAACATCGGCGGCGGCGGATTCATGCTGGTGCGTTTCGCCGATGGCCGCGCGACCTTCATCGATTTTCGAGAAAAGGCCCCCATCAAGGCCTCGCGTAACATGTACCTGGATGCCAATGGCAAGCTCACCAAAGACAGCCTCGTCGGATGGCGAGCCTCGGGCGTTCCCGGTTCGGTCCGCGGCTTCGAGTTGGCGCATAAGAAATACGGACACAAGTCCTGGACCGAATTGCTGGATCCTGCCGTACGGCTGGCTTCGGACGGCTACCCGGTCTCGTATAGCCAATCGGAATCGTTGCAAAGCCCCGGTACCACCAAACTTCTGTCACAGTTTCCCGACTCGAAGCGGATCTTCCTAAACGCGAAATACGGCGATAAGCTGATCCAGCCCGAGCTGGCCGCCACCCTGAAGCGCATCCGGGAACATGGCGCCGCTGACTTCTATGAAGGTGAGACCGCCAGGAAATTCGCAGCTGCCATGGAAGCCAACGGCGGATTGATCACGCTGGAAGATTTAAAGCAATATCAGGCTGTCGAGCGTACTCCACTGCGCGGGCACTATCGCGATTACGAGGTCATCACCGCTCCTCCGCCCAGTTCCGGCGGCATCGGCATCCTGCAGATGCTCGGGATGCTGGAAGGCTCCGGATATGAGAAGACCGGCGCAGGCTCGGCGGTCACCATCCACTATGTCGCCGAGGTGATGCGACGCTTTTACGCCGACCGCAGCGAATACTTCGGCGATCCCGACTTCGTCAAGATGCCGATGCATCAACTGCTCGATCCACGTTATATCGCGAGCCGCCGCAGCAGCATCGATCCCCAGCATGCCACTCCCAGCGATCAGATTCGTGCCGGAAATCTCGCACCTTACGAAAAGACCGAAACGACCCACTACGACATCGTCGACAGCGAGGGCAACGCCGTAGCAGTGACCTATACGCTGAATGGCGGGTATGGCAGCGGTGTGACAGCCCCCGGCCTTGGATTCCTGCTAAACAACGAGATGGACGACTTCGCCGCCAAACCCGGTGAGGAGAATCTTTTCCACTTGATCCAGGGCGAGGCTAATGCGATCCAGCCGGGCAAGCGCCCGTTGTCGTCCATGACGCCCACCATCCTGGTACGCGGCGGCAAACCGTTTCTAGTGCTCGGCGCGCCGGGTGGATCGCGCATCATCAACGGTGTTTTTCAGGTGATTCTGAACGTGGTGGATTTTCACATGAACGTACAAGATGCTATCGACTGGCCGCGCTTCCATCATCAGTGGATGCCCGACCAGTTGTATTTGGAGAGCGGCATTTCTCCCGATACCATCGCCATCCTGCGCGCCATGGGGCACAAGATCGCGCCTTATGAAAACACCAATCCGGTGGTCGCCCGCGTGGAAGCGATCCTGAACGACCAAGGCTGGCTGCAAGGCGGCGCGGATGGCCGCGGTAACTCGAAGGCGGAAGGATACTAAATAGCCGAATGGACCACGTCCTATCGACCCACATATTCGTCAACCATCGGCTAACGACGTTTTGGCTGGAGAAGATTTGGCAGGCCGGCGTGCCTGCCGTAGAGATTTTCTGCGCCCGGCAGCACCTGGATTTTCGCGACAAGGCGCAGATCAACGAGCTTGGGCATTGGTTTCGGGATTCGGAGCTCAAGATACACTCGCTGCACTCGCCCATGTACAGCGATGACATGTGGGGCCGGTCTGGTCCGAATTCCTATATCAACATTACCGAGCCGTTGAAATCGAAACGGATGACTATGCTGGACGACATAAAGCGCGCGTTGGACATCGCCGATGTCATCCCCTTCCGCTATCTGATCCAGCATATCGGCGTTTCCGACGAGGAGTACGACGAACACAAAGTGGATGCTGCGTTCACTGCGCTGGAAGAGATCAACTTGTTTGCGCGCGAGCGCGGCGTGGAAGTGCTGCTCGAAAATATTCCGAACCAGCTTTCCAGCGCCGAGCGTCTGGTTAGCTTTCTGGACCAGACTCACTTGAAGATGAACTTCTGCCTGGATGTCGGGCACGCCAACCTGAACGAAGGCATCTTGACCGCCTTTACCACCATGAAGGGCCGAATTCGGTCCACGCATCTGCACGACAACAACGGTACCGAGGACAACCATTTCTGGCCGTTCTTCGCGCAGACCGGAACAATCGACTGGAAGGAAACCATGCGGCTGCTGCGCTCGCAACCGGACCAATATCCGCTATTGCTGGAGCTGCGGGAGTTTCCTGAGCATCCGCTTCCGCAGTCGTTGGATATTGTGAAGCAAATCTTCGAAAAGCTCGAGACGGTTTGATGGAGTATCCCCGAATCAGGATTGAGGACGCCGGTAAACATGCCGGTGAAGCGGTGGAAATCGCCGGATGGCTCTACAACCTGCGCAAATCCGGTAAGATCGTCTTCCCCCTGCTGCGCGACGGCAGCGGCACCATGCAGTGCGTCGCGGTGAAAGCCAACGACGAAGCGCTCTTCGACACGCTCAAGGACCTGACCCAGGAATCGTCCGTGATCCTGCGCGGTAAGATCCGGGCCGAGCAGCGCGCGCCCGGCGGTTACGAAATGGACGTCGAGGGCGCTGAGGTAATGCAGCGCGTTCCCGAATCCGATCCTTATCCCATCACGCCCAAAGAACACGGAACCGACTTCCTGATGGACCATCGTCACTTGTGGCTGCGCAGCAAGCGCCAGCACTCCATCATTCGAGTCCGCCACGAGGTAATCAAGGCGGTGCGCGACTATTTCGACTCGCACGGCTTTACGCTGGTCGACACTCCCATCTTCACGCCGGCCGCCTGCGAGGGCACGACCACGTTGTTCGAAGTAAATTATTTCGACGATGAAAAAGTCTACTTGACCCAATCCGGCCAGCTTTATAATGAGGCCGACGCGATGGCCTTCGGAAAAGTATATTGCTTCGGGCCGACGTTTCGAGCCGAGCGCTCAAAGACCCGACGTCACCTGACCGAATTCTGGATGGTGGAACCCGAAATGGCCTACGCCACTCTCGAAGACGTCAAGAAGGTGGCCGAGGAGTTGATCGTGTTCGTCGTCGGCCGTGTGCTCGAAAACCGGCGCGCGGATCTTGCGGCGCTGGAACGTGACCCCAGCACGCTCGAAAGCGTGAAGGCTCCGTTTCCGCGGATGAGTTATGACGAAGCAGTGAAGGCCCTCCAGCAGAAGGGCAGCGAAATCCAGTGGGGCGGCGATTTTGGCGGCCCGGATGAAACCATGATCACCGATGGTCTGGACCGGCCGCTGATGGTGGATCGCTATCCGACGCAGGTGAAGGCCTTCTATTTCGAGCCCGATCCCGAGCGGCCCGAACTGGCCCTGGGCGTGGATGTGATCGCGCCCGAAGGGTACGGCGAGATCGTCGGCGGCGGGCAGCGCATCCACGATCTAAACCTGCTGCTAAAGCGCCTGGAAGAACACAATCTGCCGCGCGAAGCGTTCAATTGGTATATCGATCTCCGCAAGTACGGTACCGTTCCGCACGGGGGTTTTGGCATGGGCATCGAGCGCTTCGTCGCGTGGATGTGTGGCCTGGAACATATCCGGGAGACCATCGCGTTCCCTCGAATGCTCTATCGGACCAGGCCCTGAGCCACAGTTAGCATGCGCAATTCCCACATTGCCATCATCGGTGTTCCCCTCGATCTCGGCGCTGGACGCCGCGGCGTCGACATGGGCCCGTCAGCTGTTCGAGTGGCTAATCTCAACGCCCGGCTCAGCGAAATCGGCTTTGAGGTAGATGATCTCGGCAACGTTCCCGTAGCGCAGCCCGAAGGTCATCCCGAAGGATCGCCCGAGGCCAAATATCTGCCGCAGATCACGCAGACCTGCACCCATCTGGCAGAGTTGGTTCAGAAGCAAATGGAGGCAGGCAGGTGTCTGCTGATTCTCGGTGGCGATCATTCTTTGGCAGTAGGCACGGTCTCGGGCGTCTCCAGGCACCTTCGTGAGCGGGGCGAGAAACTGGGCATGATCTGGATCGACGCGCATACCGACATGAACACGCCCGCGACCAGTCCTAGCGGCAACGTGCATGGCATGCCGCTGGCCTGCTGTATCGGTCTTGGTCCGAAGGAGTTGACGGATATTTTCGGCTATTCGCCCAAGGTGGCTCCCGAAAACGTCGCGCTGGTCGGAATTCGTTCCGTCGACGACCAGGAGCGCAACAATGTGCGGAAGTCCGGGGTTCATGCCTTTACGATGCGCGATATCGATGAGCGCGGCATGCGCTGGGTGATCGAAGAATCGATCAAAATCGCGGGCGCGGGGACCGCGGGTTTTCACGTATCGCTCGACATGGACGCTGTCGATCCTCGCGAGGCCCCCGGTGTCGGCACGCCGGTGCGCGGTGGAATCACTTACCGTGAAGCTCACCTGGCGATGGAAATCCTTTCCGACTCAGGCCGGATGACGTCTATGGAAGTAGTGGAGGTAAACCCGGTGATCGACGAAGTGAACCGCACGGCGGTCCTGGCCGTAGAATTGGTAATGTCGGC
>Ga0070714_100003214_pt1 | contig 12157 bp, 11 predicted proteins | sample LARL83metaG_FD_65450 | JGI IMG/M metagenome (GOLD analysis project Ga0070714, IMG submission 65450) | Corn, switchgrass and miscanthus rhizosphere microbial communities from Kellogg Biological Station, Michigan, USA - LAR L8-3 metaG | ecosystem: Host-associated > Plants > Roots > Rhizosphere ... | reverse complement strand
CGTCATTCCGGAGAAGAACGGCAGCGACACCGCGCCGGTCACGAACATGTGGTGCGCCCACACCGCCACCGACAGCGCCGCGATGGAGACGGTCGCCGCCACCAGGCCGACGTAGCCGAACACCGGCTTGCGGCTGAACACCGGCAGGATCTCGGTGATGATCCCGAAGAATGGCAACGCGATGATATAGACCTCGGGATGGCCGAAGAACCAGAACAGGTGCTGCCACAAGATCGGCCCGCCGTTGGCGGCGTCAAACACGTGCGCGCCGAACTTTCGGTCGGCCTCCAGCATCAGCAGCGCGCCGGCCAGCACCGGGAACGCGATCAGCACCAGCAGCGAGGTGATCAGCGTGTTCCAGGTGAAGATCGGCATCCGGAACATCGTCATGCCCGGGGCGCGCATGCAGAAGATCGTGGTGATGAAGTTGACGCCGCCGAGGATGGTGCCCAGGCCGGCCATCCACAGCCCCATCACCCACAGGTCACCGCCGATGCCCGGGGTGTGCTGCGCGCTGGACAGCGGCGTGTACGCCGTCCACCCGAAGTCCGCGGCGCCGTCCGGGGCCAGGAACCCCGAGAACACGATCAGCCCGCCGAACAGGAACAGCCAGTAGCTGAACATGTTCAGCCGCGGGAACGCGACGTCGGGCGCGCCGATCTGCAGCGGCATGATCGCGTTGCCGAACCCGAAGAACAACGGCGTCGCGAACAGCAGCAGCATGATCGTGCCGTGCATCGTGAACAGCTCGTTGTACATGTGGTCGCTGACCACCTGGTTGCCCGGGAACGCCAGCTCCGAGCGCATGATCAGCGCCATGATGCCGCCGGCGATGAAGAAGCAGAACGACGTGGTCAGGTAGAGCTTGCCGATGATCTTGTGATCGGTGGTGGTGATCACGCTGATGATCTTCTGGCCGAGCGTCTTGGTGCGACCCAGGTCGATGGTGCTACCGGTGGCCTGGAACGTTGCGCCGCTCACTGTTGTGCTCCATTCTGCGCGGGAACCCGCTTGATGCCAGCTTCCTGCCGGGTCTGCACGCCACCGAGGGCGAGTCCTGTGTTGCCCTCGGCCTGCAGGTGATGCAGGTAGGCGACGTACTGGTTGTGGGAAACGATGTGCACGTTGAACAACATCCGCGAGTGGTAGACGCCGCACAGCTCAGCGCACCGGCCGGCGTACCACCCCGTGCGGGTCGGGGTGAACGAGAAGTGGTTGTTCCGGCCCGGGATCACGTCCATCTTGAACAAGAACGCGGGCACCCAGAACGAGTGGATCACGTCCGGCGACCGCAGGTTGACCCGGACGGTCTCACCGACCGGCAGCACCAGCGTCGGCTGGTAGGCAGGGGTGCCGGTGGTGAACACGGTGGTCTGGCCGTTGAGGTCCTTGTCCTTGACGTAGTTGAACGTCCAGGACCACTGCTGGCCCACCACGTCGATGGTGTGGTCGGGGTGCGGGACCTGGGCGAGGACCTCGTCCTGGGTCTTCACCGTGAAGAAGAAGAACACCACCACCATGATGATCGGCGCGACCGTGTAGAGGATCTCGATCGGCAGGTGGTAGCGGATCTGCACCGGGACCTCGTCGTCGCTGCGCCGGCGGTAGCGCACGGCGGCGAAGATGATCAGCCCCCAGACCAGGAAGCCGACCAGGATCGCGGCGATCCAGGCGCCGATCCAGAGGTGGTAGATGTACGGCGCCCGGTCGGTCGCGCCGACCGGCATGCCCAGCCGCGAGATGTGCTGGTGTGCCACCGCAGAACACGAGCTCAGCGCCAGCGCGCTCACGGCGAGTACGGCGATCAGGGCGACTCTGCGCACGCGCTTGGGGAGCTGCAGACTCACGAACGAGCCCTCTCTCTCATCTTCCGACGGTCAGCACCGAACACTACTACTGGGGTTGGGGCCCAACTTCGCTAGGTACCCCGTTGTCATCGGGCCATCATCAGGGCACTCGGGTGTGCGCGTGCTCGGCGATCTCGGCGGCCGCCGGATCGCCGTAGGTGGCGGCGAACCGGCTCACGAACTCGCCCGCGTGCAGGGTGTACTCCTGGGTGCCGACCTGCTCCACCACGTAGACCGCGAGCAGGCAGCCGAGCTGCGCCGCGCGCTCGAGGGACAGGTCCCACTCCAGGGCCGCGAGGAACCCGGCGCGGAACGCGTCACCGACCCCGGTGGGCTCCACCTTCTCGATCTCCGGCACCGCGGGCACCTCGATGGGGTCCTCGCCCTTGCGCTCCACCCGCACCCCGCGGGCGCCGAGGGTGACCACCCGGGTGCCCACCCGGGACAGGATGTCGTCGGAGGACCAGCCGGTCTTCTGCTCGATCAGCGCCGACTCGTACTCGTTGGAGAACAGGATCGCCGCGCCGTCGATCAGCTGCCGGATCATCTCCCCGTCACCGAACGCGAGCTGCTGGGAGGGGTCGGCGATGAACGGGTAGCCGTGCTCCCGGCACTCCGCGGTGTGCCGCAGCATCGCCTCCGGGTCGTTGGGCCCGACCAGGACGTACGGCGCGCCGCCGACCCGGGCCACGATGGGGGCCAGCTTGATCTCCCGGGCCTCGCTCATCGCCCCGGCGTAGAAGGACGCGATCTGGGCCATCGCGGAGTCGTTGGTGCACACGAACCGGGCGGTGTGCTTGGTCCTGGACACGTGCACGGAGTCGCAGTCGACGTTGTGCCGCTCCAGCCAGGCCTGGTACTCCACGAAGTCCTCGCCGACGGCCCCCACGAGCACCGGTCGCAGCCCAAGGCAGCCCATGCCGAAGCAGATGTTGGCTGCGACGCCGCCCCGTCGTACCTGCAGGTCGTCGACGAGGAACGACAGGGAGATCTTGTCGAGCTGGTCGACGACCAGCGAGTCGGCGAACTTGCCGTCGAACGTCATCAGGTGGTCGGTGGCGATGGAGCCGGTCACGAGCATCGACACAGCAGGTCCTGTCCGGGGTGGGGAAACCGTCGTCTGTAGTCTGCCGGATCCCCGGGTCCGGGCGCAGGACGGGCCGCGCCGGGACCGGTCCGGACAGGCCGGTCGGTGAACCGGGTGCGCGCGCGGCGCAGCGCTGGCATGCTCGGTACGTGGGCAAGAGTCGCTGGTTGGCTCCGGTGGTCGCCGCGCTGGCCGTGCTCGTGGTGGTGCTGGGCACCTGGACCTTCGTCGGCCCCGGCGACGGGCCCCGGGCTGCCCACCCGTCCCCCGCGCCGCTGCTGCCGACGCCTGCGGACGGAGCGCTGATCGGAGGGCCGCCACGCATGCCGGTGCCCTCCCCCAGCCATCCGCCGCTGACCAACCCGCGCGGGGTGGCCGTCGACCGCTACTCGGTGCTGGACCCCACGCACCTGCTGGTCAGCTACACGATCGGGGTCACCGACTGCTACGGCGTGATCCGCCGTCCACTGGTCCAGGAGTCGGCGAGCGCGGTCACCGTGACGCTGACCCGCAAGACGATGCCGACCGGCGGCGGTGCGGCCTGCCCGAACATCGCGCTGATGGAGGCGGTCCGGGTCACCCTCCGGGCGCCGCTGGGCGGCCGGGTGGTGCTTGACGGTGCCACCGGTGGCACCCCGGTGGTTCGCGGCCCGCGTCTCGGCTGACGGGACGGCTGGCCTGACCGGCGGCGGACCGGCGGCGGACATGACAAGGCCCCCGCCGGCGAACCGACGGGGGCCTCCTCAGCAGCTCAGTGGAACGAGTCGCCGCAGGCGCACGAGCCGGTGGCGTTCGGGTTGTCGATCGTGAAGCCCTGCTTCTCGATGGTGTCGACGAAGTCGATCACCGCGCCGTTGAGGTACGGCGCGCTCATCCGGTCCACGACGACCGCAACGCCGTCGAAGTCGCGGACGATGTCGCCGTCGAGGTTGCGCTCGTCGAAGAACAGCTGGTAGCGGAGGCCCGAGCATCCACCCGGCTGCACCGCGATGCGCAGCTGGAGGTCGTCACGGCCCTCCTGCTCCAGAAGGCTCCTCACCTTGGACGCGGCGGCCTCGGAGACGTTGATGCCGTCAGGGCTGGTCTGCTGCTCGGTGGTCTCGACCGGTTGGGTCATCGTGTCGCTCCCGGGTGGTGCGGTTGCTGGGCTCTTGCTCTTGTCCAATGGTCCCACACTTCCCGATATTCCCAAGGGCCAACCCCCGCCGGCGTTCAGTCGCGGCCCCAGGTGCGGGCCACCCGCTCGGCCAGCGCGGTCAGGCTGCCGGCGGGGTCGGCGAAGGACGCCTCCTCGCCGACCAGGTCGACCACGGCGTACGCCGACTCGATGCCGGTCGCCCGCATCTCCCGGGCGCCGATCAGCACCCGGCCGGCCAGCGCGATGCACGGTCGCAGCGCCTCCGCGGCCACCGCGGCGACCCCCGACGGCACCTTCCCGGAGCGGGAGGAGAAGTCGAAGGCGCCCTCCCCGGTGATCACCAGGTCGGCGCGGCGGGCCAGCTCCGGCAGGCCCACCGCCGTGGCCACGAGCTGCACCCCCGGGCGGCGGGTGGCGCCCAGCAGCAGCAGCGCGAAGCCCAGCCCGCCGGCGGCCCCGGCACCCTTGGCGCGGGCGGTCTTCTTGTCGGTGGCCGAGGCGAGGATCTCCAGCGTGGCGTCCACGGCCTGCAGTCGGTCCTCGGCGACCCCCTTCTGGGGGCCGTACACGTTCGTCGCGCCGATCAGCCCCAGCAGCGGGTTGTCCACGTCCGAGGCGACCTCCAGCTGCACGCCCTCGACCCGCTGCCGGGCGCGGGTCAGGTCGACGCTGCGCAGGCTCGCCAGGCTGCTCGGGCCGCGGTCCAAGGCGTCCGGCGGGTCGGCCTCTGCGCCCAGCGCGGCCAGCAGGCCGGCGCCGCCGTCGTTGGTCGCCGAGCCACCCAGCCCGATCACCACCCGCGCGGCGCCGGCGTCCAGCGCCGCGGCCAGCAGCTCGCCCACCCCGCGGCTGGTGGCCCGCTCCGGGTCCCGCCGCTCCGGCGGGGTCAGGTGCAGCCCGCAGGCCTGGGCGCACTCGAGGTACGCCGTGTCCCCGAGCATCAGCACCGAGCCCGGCACCGGGTCGCCGTACGGCCCGGACACCGTCACCGCGAGCAGGTCACCGCCCAGGTTGGCCTTGAGCACGTCCACGAAGCCCGGTCCGCCGTCGGCCATCGGGACCTGGTCCAGCTCGTGGTCCGGGCACCGCCGGCGCCACCCCTCGGCGATCGCGGCCGCGGCCTCGACCGCGGTGAGCGTGCCGGCGAACTTGTCCGGGGCGATGAGGACGCGCATGGGGTCATCCTGCCGGTAGGTTCCCTGGTCGTGGCAGCCGACTACCTGCTCAGACCGATGGTCGAGAGTGACGTGCCCGCCGTGGAGCGGCTCACCGCGGAGGGCTTCTACGAGCTCGACGTGCGCACCCACCAGCCCGACCTGCCGGAGCCGCGCATGCGCTCGGCGGCGAAGGCCGAGCTCTGGCGACGCCGGATGGCGCACGTCCTGCGGAACGACGCCGGGGGCTGCTGGGTGGCCGAGGACGACACCGGGCTGATCGGGGTGGCCGCCTCCCTGCGCCGGGACCTGACCTGGATCCTGGCCACCTTCGTGGTGCGCCCCGGCCTGCAGGGTCGTGGCGTCGGGAAGACGCTCCTGGACGCCGCGCTGGGCTACGGCAGCGGCTGCCTGCGCGGCATGCTGGCCGCCTCCGCGGACCCCAGGGCGGCCCGGCGCTACCGGCACGCCGGGTTCACGCTGCACCCCTGGATGTTCCTGACCGGGCCGGTGCGCCGCGACCGGTTGCCCGTGGTGGAGCGGGTCCGCGACGGCAGCCCCGGCGACATCGACCTGATGAACTCCGTGGACCGCCAGGTCCGGGACGCCGCGCACGGCGTCGACCACGAGATCCTGACCGCGTCGTACCCGCTGCTGGTCGTGGACCGCAGCACCGGGTCCGGCTACGCGTACGTCGAACCCGGCGGCGGCCCCTACCTGCTCGCGGCGACCAACCGGCGCACCGCCGCCGACCTGCTGTGGGCGACGCTGGCGGCCTGCCCGGACGGCCCCGCCGCCGGCGAGGGTTCCGACCGCCGCTGCACGGTGTCCCACGTGTCCGCCGCCAACGAGTGGGCGGTGGACGTCGGGATGTCGGCCGGGATGAGCCTCTACACCAGCGGCTACCTGGCGCTGCGGTCGATGAAGCCCCCGATGCCGTACCTGCCGAGCGGCCACTTCCTGTGACCCGGTGCACGGACCGAAGATGACCCGTCCAGGCCTCCCCGGCGGGCCCCTCGCCTCCTAGGCTCGGGCTGAGGCGCCGTCTGCCGCGCCGTCTGCCGCGCCGTTGGGAGCGTCCATGCGCCTTGTTGCCGCCGCCGTGCTGAGCCTGTTGGGGATGGTCACCATCGCGCCGGTGGCGACCGGGTCGCCGGCCCGGCCACGCCACCCCCGTCCGTTCATCGCCTACAGCACCAACTCGTTCCTGAAGTCGAGGGTGGAGGGTGCTCCGGTGGACCGGGCCCTCACCCAGCAGTTCCAGCAGTTCATGGCCACGAACCACCAGCAACGGCACGTCCCCTACCCCCAGATCCACGGCGTCCAGGGCAGCCTGTGGGGCATGCCGTTCGCGATGTCGACGTGCGCGGACCCGGTGTGGAAGATCGGCTCCGCGTTCGGCAGCGCACCACTGCGGTGGCGGCAGCTGAGGACCAAGGGGTTTCGCGCCCCCGCGGACCTGGGCAGCCTGCTCACCGGGACCAACGACTCACCGTTGGTGGTGATCGACCGCTGCGACCACTTCACGGTGTGGGCCTCCAGCGTGTCCGTCGCCGGCCCCCACGTCCTGGCCGTTGGGTCCTTCGGCGCGTTCAGCCACGCCTCGAACGGGCTGGATCGGCGCAACCCGGCCTCGAACAGCCGCCGCAACTTCCGCAGCCGAGGCGTCATCCCGGACTCGATGGTGATCCGCAAGGACGAGATGCACTACGCGGTTGTCCACCACACCGACCTCGGCCAGGTCCTGGAGTTCTTCTTCGTGGAGACCGACGGCTCCGGCCACCCTTGCTTCACCAACCCGATGGTCGGCTGCGAGCGGCTGCAGTCCGGCTGGGGGACGGAAGGCACCCGGATCGCCGTCGCCCCCAACGTCAACCTCACCACCCGGCACTGCAGCCCGCAGGCGCTGGTGATCGCCCGCACCTTGAAGCACTACGGCGGCTACCTCGGCGACAACTCCGGGAACGCGACCGCGCTGAAGGCCCAGCAGGCCACGCCCGGGCACCCGATCTGGCACGGGGTGCTGAGCAGGAACGAGCTGGAGGGCTGCATCAGCTGGAAGGACTTCGTGGTCATCCGGCCGGGGTGGGGATGAGCCTGTGAGATCCAGCACGCCGCACCGGTCCGAATGCCCGATTGGCCCGGATGGCGGCCGGGACAAAGCGCCCAAAGTTGTCCGTTATCTGCTCAGACCACACTAGACCGCGGGAACAATCCGGGCCTATGGGTTGAGTCCTGGCGATGGGACCTTCTACCTTCTTTCCGGAAAGTAAAGACCGGCGCGGACGCCGAATCCCACCCCTCGCGCCGGTGGCCCCCTGACACGATCCATCGGGGTGGGAGCGGGGGACCCAGAACTTCGACGCTTCTCGCTGCGCCCGTGCCCGTGCCCGGGTGTCGCGGTGGGCGTCTGGGGTGAGGCCGCGGCACGCGGCCGGGCAGTCTCCGCCCGAACCCGACAGCTAACTCCGCAGGCGTTGGAGAAGGAAATGTCCGCATGGCACATCGCCCTGCCCCGCGCCACCGCGCGCAGACCAAGACCAAGCGCTGGCTGGCTCGCGCGGCCACCTCGGCGACCGCCGTGGCCATCGGCGGCACCGCCGCGATGACCGGAGTGCCCGCCCACGCCGCCACCGTGCAGACCTGGGACCGGCTGGCCCAGTGCGAGTCGTCCGGCAACTGGCACATCAACACCGGGAACGGTTTCTACGGTGGGCTGCAGTTCACCCAGCAGACCTGGGACGGGTTCGGCGGCGCCCGGTACGCGCCGCGGGCCGACCTGGCCACCCGGGCCGCGCAGATCACCGTCGCCGAGCGCGTCCTGCACGTGCAGGGCTGGGGTGCCTGGCCGGCGTGCTCGGCCCAGCTCGGGCTGACCCGGGCCGACGCGGCCGGCACCGCGCGGATCGCCCCGGCGCACCACCAGGCGCACCACCCCCGTCGTACCGCCCGGGTCGGCCACGCCGCCCGGTCCGGCCGCACCTACCGGGTCCGGCCGGGCGACACGCTGTCCACCATCGCGCGGCGCCACGGCGTGTCCTGGCGCAGGCTGTACCAGCTCAACGCGGGCCGGGTCCCCAACCCGAACCGCATCTACGTCGGTCAGGTGCTCCGCCTGCCCTGACCGTCGCCCGGGGCTCCCCGCGTCCTCGGACCGGGGAGCCCCACCTCACTCCCCCACGCCTTCGGAGCTGTCCAGAAAATGCGCTTCGCCCCTCTCGTCCTGTTCGCCGCGTTCATCTTCCCGCTCATCTCCGTGGTCCTTCCGCATCCGCGCGCCGCGGGCGTCACCACCCGGCTCGCGGCGCACCAGACCACCGCCCGCAGCACCGCCCCTCTTGCGGCGCACCGGACCACCACTCGTACGCCGGCCCGCACCACCGCGGCCCACCGGTCCTCCCGCCCGTTCATCGCCTACAGCGCCGACTCGTTCCTCAAGTCCCAGCTGACCGGCGCGCCGATCGACCGGACGCTCACCCGCCAGTTCCAGCACTTCATGGCCACCAACCCCGACCAGGCCGACAAGAACTATCCGACGATCCACGGGGTCGACGGCAACATGTGGGGAATGCCGTATGCGATGTCGGACTGCTCCGACCCGCTGTGGCGGATCGGCTCCGCCTCCCACGGCGTCCCCACCGGCTGGGGACGGCTGGCCCGGACCGGTTTCCACGCACCCGACCACTTCGGCACCCGGCTCACCGGCACCAATGACTCCCCGTTCGTGGTCATCGACCGCTGTGACCACATCACGGTGTGGGGGTCGAACGCCCGGGTCGCCGGCCACCACGTGCTGGACGTGAAGTCGGTCGGCGCGTTCAGCCACCACTCGAACGGGCTCGACCGGCGCAATCCCGCCTCGGACAGCACCCGCAACTACCGCAGCCGCGGCGTGATCCCGGACTCGATGCTGATCCGCAAGGACGAGATGCGCTACGCGATCGCCCACCACACCGACCTCGGCCAGGTCCTCGAGATCTTCTTCGTGGAGACCGACGGCTCCGGCAGCCCGTGCTTCACCAACCCGATGGTGGGCTGCGAGCAGCGGCACACCGGCTGGGGCACCGAGGGCACCCGGATCGCGGTCGCGCCGTCGGTGAACCTGGCCAAGCGGCACTGCACGCCGCAGGCCCGCGTCATCGCCCGCACCCTGCAGCACTACGGCGGCTACCTCGGCGACAACTCCGGGTCGGGCACCGGGATCAAGGCCCAGCAGGAGACGCCCGCCCACCCGCTGTGGCACGGCACGCTGAACCGCGACGAGCTGCAGGGCTGCATCAGCTGGAAGGACTTCGTGGTCATCAAACCCGGCTGGCAGTGACAAACCCCCAACCTGTCAGGCGGGTGCCCGGTCCCGGCCGGTCACTCGCCTGACACGTCGGCGTCGGGCAGCTCCAGCCACACCAGCGTCCCGCCGGCGGGCCCCTCGGAGATGCCGATCGAGCCGCCGTGGGCGCGCACGATCCGCCGGCAGACCGACAACCCGAGCCCGGCACCGGGCACGGACTTGTCGAGCCGCACCAGCGGCTCGAAGACCCGCTCGCGCTCCTCGACCGGGACGCCCGGGCCGTTGTCGGCCACCTCGAGCCGCCAGCCCGATCCGGCCGGCCGCGCGCGGAAGGTGACCACCGGGGTGTGCACCGGCGCGCTGAACCTCACCGCGTTGGTGACCAGGTTGGCCAGCACGATGGCCAGCTGGGCGCGGTCCCCGCAGACCACAGGCAGCTCCCCCTCCACCACCAGGGTGGCGCCCGCCAGCACGTCGGCCAGGTCCGCCCGGACCTGCCCGACGAGCTCGGCCACCTCCACCGGCTCGTGGCCCGGCTGCCCGCCGACCTGCGCGTAGCCGACCAGCTCCTCGATGAGCGCCTGCATCCGCTCGGCGCCGGTCAACGCCCGCCCCACCATCCACCGGGCGTCGGCGTCCTCGAGCACCGAGCGCTGCTCCTGCAGCAGCTGCAGCGACATGGAGACCGAGGTCAGCGGGTTGCGCAGGTCGTGGGCGGCCTGGCCGGCGAACACCGCCAGCTGGTCGTTGGCCCGGCGCAGCTCCTCCCGGATGCCCCGCAGCCGGCCCTCCACCGCTGCGAGCTGGGCGGTGCGCCGGTCCAGCTCGAGCACGTCGACGGCCCGGGCGGCCAGCGTGGCCAGCGCACGGCGCTCCTCCGCGGTCAGGCTGCGTGGCTCGGGTCCGGCCAGGCACAGCGCGCCGATCCGCACCCCGGCCGGGGTGACCAGCGGCTGGGCGGCGTAGCAGCGCACGCTGTCCCGCCGGCCGTCCACGAACGGGTTCGAGCAGAACCGCGGGTCCCGACTGGCGTCGGTGACGAATACCGGCTCCGGCTCCTCGACGACCGCGGCGCACAGCGACTCCTCGAGCGGGCACACCAGGGGCCCGTCCCCGTGCTGCCCCGCGGCGATCTGCTCCGAGGCGGTGATCAGGTGCAGCGCCGCGGACGGCACGTGACACACCTGCGCGGCGAGCTCCACGAGGGCGAGCAGCTGCGGGCGGGGCGGGTTCCCCGCCACGCCGTACGCCTCGATCCCCGCGACCCGGGCGGCCGCTGCCGTCGCGCTCACAGGCCGGGCGCGCCCCAGACCGGCATCCAGCGGTTCAGCTGCGGCTCGACCGGCAGGTCGTTCTTGACCAGGTCCCGGACCTGGATCTCCAGCAGGTTGTCACGGCGTTGCGCGTCGCCCTGCGGCGCGAACGGGTAGAAGGTGCCCTGCTTGTACAGGTAGACCAGGCCCAGCCGGCGGCCGGAGGCGTCGGCGAACCCGACCAGGGAGCAGAGCAGGCCGGGCCCGAAGCCCTGCTCCTCCAGGGTGGTGTTGACCGCGTGCAGGTCGGTGACCAGCGCGGGCAGGTCGCTCGGGTCGTGCTTGGCCAGCAACCAGCTGAACCCGAAGGAGTCGGTGCTCCGCTCCACCTTCGGGCCCTCGTCGGCGTCCAGCAGCGCCACGATGTCGGTCTGCGCCTCCGCGAACGCGGCGCCCTCGGCGGCGCGGTAGCACACCGACCCGAGGCCGGTCGGGATGAAGCCGGCGGCGGTCTGCAGGGTGATCGCCGCGGTGGGCAGCGCGAACAGCGCGTCCAGGTTGGCCCGCACCGGCTTCGTGCGGCCGGTGAGCACGTCCCAGAGCCTCACCGGCCGAAGCCTGGGCTGGGGAACCCTCCGTCCAGCGGGCCGCCGTCCATCGGCTTGCCCAGGTCGGCGGCGATCTTGGCCAGCTGCTCCAGCCGCTGCTCGAGCGAGGGGTGGGTCGAGGTCAGTGTCTGCAGGGATGCGCCGCTGATCGCGGGGGCGATGAAGAACGCGTTCATGGTCTGCGCGGACCGCAGGTCCCGGTTCGGGATCGCCGCGATCTCGCCGGTGATCTTGGTCAGCGCGCTGGCCAGCGCGGACGGCTTCTGGGTGAGGATCGCGCCGGACCGGTCCGCGCACAGCTCGCGGTAGCGCGACAGCAGCCGGGTGAGCAGGAAGCTGATGGCGTAGACGACCAAGCTGATCACCAGGGCGATCAGCAGCATCACCGCGCCGCCGCCGTTGTCGTCGTCATCGTCGCCGCCCCCGCCGAACCACAGGCCGAACTGTGCGCCGCGCGTCGCCATCCCGGCGATGATGCCCGCCGACGACGCCAGGGTCATCACCAGCACGTCGCGGTGCGCCACGTGCGAGAGCTCGTGCGCGAGCACGCCCTCGAGCTCCTCCAGCGTCAGCCGGTCCAGGATGCCGGTGGTCACGCAGACCACCGACCGGTTCGGCGACCGGCCGGTCGCGAACGCGTTCGGCATGTCGGTGTAGGCGATCGCCACCCGGGGCTTGGGCATGTCCGCGGACGCGCACAGCCGGTCCACCACGCCGTGCAGCTCCGGGGCCTCCTCCGGGGAGACCTCCCGGGCGCGCATGGCGCGCAGCGCCATCTTGTC
>Ga0070714_100003213_pt1 | contig 12162 bp, 11 predicted proteins | sample LARL83metaG_FD_65450 | JGI IMG/M metagenome (GOLD analysis project Ga0070714, IMG submission 65450) | Corn, switchgrass and miscanthus rhizosphere microbial communities from Kellogg Biological Station, Michigan, USA - LAR L8-3 metaG | ecosystem: Host-associated > Plants > Roots > Rhizosphere ... | reverse complement strand
CTCGCGCGAAGCGAGTGAATCATCCCTCCACCGCACTTCTCATACGGAGGAAGCTCGATGAGTGCTTCGACCTGCTCACACCTCGACCAGGTGCGCGACGTCGCGCCACGCACCCCGAATGGGTGCGAGGAATGCCTGAAGATGGGGAGCCACTGGGTGCATCTGCGACTCTGTCTCGAGTGCGGCCACGTGGGATGTTGCGACAGCTCGCCGAACAAGCACGCGACCAAGCACTACCACGCGACGAATCACCCGGTCGTCCGCAGCTTCGAGCCGGGCGAGGACTGGGGATGGTGTTACGTCGACCAGCTCATGCTCGAGCCCGCACCACGAGCGTCCCATGCGCGTTGACGTGCATCCGCTCTCGCGCGACGACTCGCTCGCGCTGCTCGGGCGACACCACGTGGGCCGCCTCGGGATCGGTGTGCACGATCTGATCCGCGTGGAGCTCACACCGTACCTGTACTCGAACGACTGGATCTACGTCCGTACCGGACTCGACGAAGATCTCGAAGTCATCCGGCGGCATCCGTGGGCCGCGTTCGAGGTGGACGAGATCGAGAGCGTGTTCGACTGGCGCAGCGCCGAGGTGACGGGAGCGATGGACATCCTCACCTCGGACCCGCACTCGGAACATCGCTTCGAGTACGAGCAGGCGGTGCGACTGCTGCGCGAGGCGGTGCCGAGCGTGCTCACCGCCGAAGACGCGTACCCGGAGCACGTGCAGCTGCTCCGCATCCACGTCGACACGATCAACGGACGCGAGTCGCACACCGTGGAAGGTGAGCGAGTGCCGGACGCACCACGTTCTGCGCCGCACTGACGGACCAGTGCACCGCGGCGGTCGCGCCGCTACGCCGCCGCGGTGTCGCTCGTCTCGACCCGATCCGTCTCGGCGGTCGGGCGCTCGCCAAGGAACTCGACCCACTGCTTCTTGAGTCCCGGATAGTGCTTCGCCGCTTCGACGAGATCCATGAAGCACCCGATGGTGTCCTCGAAGCGCTTCTGCAGCAGATCGTTGGCGATGCGACCGTCGTCGCCGAACGCCGTGTGCGCCTGCGCCAGCGAGAACATGTCGGGATAGACGCGCGCGCCGAGATGCTCGAGCGGAATGCGCAGCGACCAGAGTCCGCGATTGCCGCCCGCCATCGAGGGTGACGCCGACATCAGCAGACCCTGCTTGCCGTTGAACGGCTGCGGCCGCGAGCGCGAGACCCAGTCGATGAGATTCTTCAGCACGCCCGGCATCGAGGCGTTGTACTCGGGCGACGCGATCATGAACGCATCCACGCCCTTGAGTCGCCGGCAGAACTCCTGCGCGCCCGGTGGCAGTCCCGATTCGGTCTCGACGTCCTGATCGTAGAAGGGGACCTCGAAGTCGCCGACGTTGGCGAGCTCGGCCTCGGATCCCTTGTCCTGGACGACGCGCGCCGCGAGGGCGGCGAGCCGCTGGTTGAGCGAGTCGCGGCGCAGCGAGGCGCCGAGGACGAGCACGCGGATGGGCTGAATGACTGGCGGCATGGGAGCGCTCCTGAGGGTGACGCGGCGCGCGTCACCTCCGTGCGCGCCGGCCCCACGCGTCAGTGCACGCCGCGCGCCCGAACACGACGCATCGCGCGGCTCGTCCACCGACCGTCAGCCGTCGGTCAGAAGTGCGGCTCCTCGCCCACCACCACTCGCCACGTGTCGCGCGCGATGAGGAGCTCCTCGTCGGTGGGGATCACCCAGAGCTGCACGCGCGACCCATCGCGGTCGAATCGTCCCTCGGCGCAATCGTGCAGCGTCGCGTTGCGCTCGTCGTCCACCTGGATGCCGAGCCAGTCCAGCCCTGCGCAGATGCGCGCGCGGACCGCCGACGAGTTCTCGCCGATGCCGCCGGCGAAGACGATGGCGTCTGCGCCGTTCATCGCGGCGAGATAGCTCCCGATGTACTTGCGCGCGCGATAGCAGAAGAGATCGATCGCGAGGCGCGCGCGTCGATCGCCGTTGGCGCTCTCCTCGGCGAGGAGCTCGCGCATGTCCGGCGTGAGCCCCGAGACGCCGAGGAGCCCCGACTGCTTGTTGAGGAGCGTATCGACCTCGCGGCTGCTCATCCCTTCCTTGGCGCCGATGAAGTCGAGGATGGCCGGATCGAGATCGCCCGAGCGCGTCCCCATCACGAGTCCTTCGAGCGGCGTGAAGCCCATCGACGTGTCGACGGACTTGCCATCGACGATCGCGCACGCCGACGCACCGTTGCCCAGGTGCAGCGTGATGATGCGCGTCTGCTCGCGCGTGCGTCCCGTGAGCTGGCGATACCGGAACGCGACGTAGCGGTGCGACGTGCCGTGAAAGCCGTAGCGCCGGACACGATAGCGGCGGTAGAGCTGATACGGGATCGCGTACAGGTACGCCGTCTCCGGCAGCGTCTGATGAAACGCGGTATCAAAGACGGCGACCTGCGGGATCGCGTCGCCAAGGACCGCGCGTGCGGCGGTGATGCCGCGCAGGTTGTGCGGGTTGTGCAGCGGCGCGAGGTCGATGAGCTCCTCGAGCGCGTGCCACACGATCGGATCGACGAGCGTGGACTTGGTGAAGCGCTCGCCGCCGTGCACGACGCGATGCCCCACCGCCTGGATGTCCGACGGCGCGCTGATGTCCACACCGGATGCCGGATCGGCCATCCACTGCACGATGCGCTCGACCGCGTTGGCGTGGTCGCGGATCATCGCGGTGTGTCGCGTGGGCGTCGCGCCCGCGGCTGCGAGCGTGAGGATCGCCTCGCCGCCGATGCGCTCGATCTGCCCGCGCGCGAGGCGGCGGTCGCTCCCCTTCGCGATCGCGTCGCCGTCGGTGTCGATGAGCTGGAACTTGAGCGACGACGATCCGACGTTGAGGACGAGGATCTTCATGCCCGGAATGTATGGGGTCGGACGACGTACACCATCAACCGCCCTCACCCTCCGCCGGCGAGGCGCGCCACGTAGTCGCGCGCGTCGGCATCGAGCCACGGCGGGTCGCCGGCGGCGGCGTTCTCGCGAGCGCGCTCGGCGTGGCTCGTCGCCGGGATGACGCAGTGCACGCGTGGATCGCTCAGGATCCACTTGAGCAGCGCCTGTGCCCACGTGTGGATGCCGTACTTCTCGAGCGGGGCGAGCGTGTCACGCGACGGCGCCTTGCGCAGCAGCGCGCCGCTTCCGAGCGGGCGCATGACCATGACGCCGAGTCCCAGCTCGTGCGCGAGCGGGAGGACGTCGCGCTCCACCGCGCGATCGGCGGCGTTGTACGGGATCTGGATCATTCCGATGCGTCCCGTGCGCATCACCGTCATCAGCTCGCCGAAGGCGGAGTGCTGGTAGTGCGTCGCACCGATGACGCGCACCGCGCCGCGCTCGCGCAACGATTCCAGCAGCGCGAGCTGCTCGCGCCACGCGACGAGATTGTGAATCTGGGAGATGTCCACGCGCCCACCGTACCACGCGAGCGCCTGCTCCGCCTGCGCGCGTCCTTCGCGGGCCGACGACGTCCAGATCTTGTCGGCGACGAGGACGCGGTCACGCATGGGGCGGAGCGCATCGGCGAGGACGCGCTCCGCCTCGCCGTACATCGGCGAGGTGTCGAAGAGCGTCGTCCCCGCATCGAAGGCGGCGGTGACGACGGCGTGGCGCGCAGATTCCTCACGCGCGCCACGCACGTCGAGCGTCTGCCACGTCCCCATCCCGACGACGGGGACGTCGATCCCGCTGCGGCCGAACGCGCGGTGCTCCATGGCGCGACGGCCGCAGCGGCGCGCTTACTTGGCGCCCGACTTCTGCAGCGCCTGCGCGCGGTCGAGGTGCTTCTGCAGCGTCGGAATCCCCTTCTGCAGCGCGTCCTTGAGCTGCGCGTTCTGCGCCTGCGACGCCATCTGCTGGTGCTCGGGGATGTCGTGCTGGTGGTCCATGACCTCGGCGTTCACGAACGCCGTGTCCACGTTGGCCCCGCTGAGCGACTTGAGATGGTCGAGCGTGTGCGCCGTCTTCTGCGCGGTCGTGTCGCCCGGGGGCTCCTGCGGCGTGATCTTCTGGGCGCTGGCGAGCGACTTCATCTCGCGGAGCGACTTGCTGTGGTCGTCGTACAGCATGTTCGCGTAGCTCTTGACCGCCGCGCTGGACGCGTGCGTCCGCATGTACGACGAGACCGCGACCTCGGACGAGTCGCCCCCTTCCGCCGCGGCCACGATGTTCGCGTCGGTCATGTGCGTGGTGTCGGCCGCGGGGGCCGCAGTCGCCGTGCTCCCTGCCGGCGCCACGGCGCCGGTGGTCGCCCCGGCGGGTTGGCCCATCGCGGTGTCGGACGTGGCGGCATTGTGGTCGGACTTCGCACATGCGGCGAGCGCGACCGTGGCGGCGAGGAGGGCGCCCATCGAGGTGCGTGCGTGAATGCTGGTCATCGAATCCTCTGCTGCGCTGGTGGATGGTGGCTCCGGGAAGCGGAGCGGGACCGTTCCGCCCCGAAGGCAAGCGGCGCACCACAGGCGGCCGATGCGGCATGGTGGCAGGCCCTACGCTCGCGCTTCGGGCTCACGCGTCGCGCGGCCCGGGCGCCGCCCGTATGTTCTCAGTGGCCTGAAATCCCCCTCCGCGCACTCACGTGGACGATCTCCTCGAGCACGTCCGGACGACCTTCGCTGGCACGTACGACGTCGAGCGCGAGCTCTCCGGTGGCGGGATGAGTCGACTCTTCATCGCGACCGATCTCGCGCTCTCGCGCCCGGTCGTGATCAAGATCCTCCCACCCGAGCTCACGAGCGACGTCCTCGTCGCGCGCTTCCGCCGGGAAAGCGAGATCACGGCGCACCTGCAGCACCCGCACGTCCTCCCCATCATCACGGCGGGGCTGCGCGACGGGCTGCTGTACTACGTGATGCCATACATCCCGGGCGAGTCGCTGCGCACGCGGCTCGACCGCGCGGGCGCGCTCCCGCTCGACGAGGGGCTGCGCATCCTGCGCGAGGTCGCGTCGGCGCTGGCGTACGCGCACGAGCGCGGCGTGATCCACCGCGACATCAAGCCGGAGAACATCCTCCTGCAGGCGGATCACGCGGTGCTCGCCGACTTCGGCATCTCCGCGGCACTCGCCGAAGGACCGCGCGGCACGGGCGAGCGGCTCACGCGCACCGGGATGTCGCTCGGCACCGTCGGGTACATGGCACCCGAGCAGGCACTCGGGAGCAGCGACGTCGACGCGCGCGCCGACGTCTACGCGCTCGGCGTCGTCGCCTACGAGATGCTCGCGGGCGAGCCGCCGTTCACGGGACCGAATCCCCAGGCGATCCTCGCCGCGCACATCACGCAGAAGCCACCACGTCTGGACAGGGTGCGCGGCGACGTCCCGGCGCCGGTCGCTCTCGCGATCCAGCGCGCGCTCGCGAAGCAGCCCGAGGAGCGCTTCCAGAACGCCGCCGAGTTCGCGAGCGAGCTCGACGTCGCGACGAAGCAGCGCCCGGGTCGTACGCTCACCATTCCCGGGCTGCGCCGCACGGCACCGCGCGGCGGGACGCGCGGAGGCGCCGCGCCTGCCGTCGCAGCGCGCTCGCGCGGCGCGCGCATCGCGATCCCCGCGGCCGCCCTCGTGGTCACGCTCGCCGGGCTCGGCGTCTGGTACGAGCGCTCGCACGCCGTCGCGGCGCCGACCGACGCCGTCACCGTCCTCGTCGCACCGTTCGACGACTTCGTGGACGCGAGCCAGCTCTGGCACGAAGGCATGGTCGATCTCATGGCGCGCAACCTGGACGGCGCCGGCGCGCTGCGCACCGTCGCGCCGGAGCTCACGCTGCGTCGATGGAACGCGCGCGACAAGTCGACGCGCCTTCCCGCCGTCGCGCTCGCGAAGAGCACGGGAGCGCAGTACGCCGTCTACGGTCATCTCTTTCCCACCGCCGGCGACCACGTGCGGCTGCAAGCCGAGCTGGTGGACGTCACCACTGATTCGGTGATCCTCGCGAACTACGAGGTGCGCGGTCCCACGGTCGAGCAGCTCGCCGACTCGCTCACGCTCGCCGTGCTGCAGGCGCTGCACGACCGGCGCCGCCTCGGTGCGGTGCGCCTCACCTCGATCGGCTCGCGATCGCCCCGCGCGCTCAAGGCCTTCCTGCAGGGCGAGCAGTACTACCGCCGCACCGCCTGGGACTCGGCGGCGACGGCGTACGCGCAGGCCATCGCCTTCGACACCAACTTCGCGGTCGCCTTCAGGCGGGCTGGCCAGGTGGCGGGATGGGAGCGCGACATGACCGACTCCGCGGCCCGGTCCTATGCGCTCCGGGCTGGCGCGAAGAACCACGGGCTCGGCCCTCGCGACTCGCTCTTCCTCACCGCCGACTCCCTCACCGCAGCCCTGGCCGATGCCGAGCCGCGCGACTGGGGGATGGTGCGGCGTCTGTTCACCACAGTTGCGGAGCTGACGCAACGATATCCCAACGATCCGGAAGCCTGGTACGCCCTCGGCGAGGCGCGGTACCACCAGGGATACGGGACCATCGTGGACGTGACCGATCGTCAGGTCCTCGAGGCGTTCGACCGCGCCATCGATCTGGATCCGCGCTTCGCGCCGTCGTACATCCATCCGGTGGAGCTGGGATTCACGCTCGACGGTCGCGACGCGGGACTGCGCTACGCGCGTGCGTATCTCGCCACGAATCCGCGCGATCGCTACGCGGATGGCATTCGGCTCGTGTCGCTCGTCACGACGTCCGGCGATGCGGTCCTGCGTGACCCGCGCATGCTGGACACGCTTCCGTCCGACGTCGTGTTCGACGCGTGGTACCGCATCAACCACTGGTCCGACTCGACGGAAGCAGCGCTCGATCTGCTGCGCGCACTCGCGCGTCGCCCGAGCACGTCGCGTACGTATGCACAGGATACGGTGCTGCTCGGTCGCGTCCTGCCGTTGCAGCTCGCATATGACGGCCACCTGCGCGAGTCGTACGTCGCGCTCGGCCGTCGGCACGCCAAGCTCCTTCCCGAGCTCGCGCTCATGGGCGTCGTGAATGCGGACAGCGCCGCGCGCGTCTTCCAGGGCTGGCTCGCCGAGCGATCGCCGATCGTGCAGGCCGTGCTTCCATGGTGGGCGCAGCGACGCGACACGGCTTCGATCCACGCCTATCTCACGGCCTCGGACTCCGCGCTGCGTGCCGCGAAGACGGCATCCGCCATCAGGCTCGCGACGTACGACGTCGCGTCGGCGCGCGCGTACCTCACGCTCGCGCGCGCCGACACGGCGCACGCCATCGAGCAATTCGTCACGCTGTCCGACACGCTCTGCCTGTCGTGCTACTACGACCGATTGACGACGGCAGAGCTGCTCGTCGCGCGCGGCAAGTACGCCGACGCCGACCGATTGGTGCGCCAGCGCGTGTACGCGATGCTGACGCCGGTCGAGCTGCTGATGGCGATGCAGCGTGCACGCATCGCCGAGCACCTGGGGAACTCGCGCAGCGCGATGCGTGACTACGCGCGGGTCGCGAGTGCGTGGCGCGCGGGCGATCCCGAGGTGCAGCCCTTCGTCCGCGAGGCGTCACGGCAACTGGCCGCTCTCGGGAGTGCCGAGCACGCGCGCCAGACTGGCCAAAACCGGTCCTCGTTTCGGTTTACAGCGCCTAAAACAGATGGAACGGGAAATGCGGGCGGTCGTTCCACCCTCGCCTCGACGCTCCCGTCGAGGTGACCGTCGCTCATTCTCCCCACCCGAGGAGCAGTGTCATGCGTCGCTTCATCCCAGCGCTCGCCGTCGCCGCCGTCGCACTCGCCGCCGCGTGTGCCGACGCGACGTCACCCAGCGCCGCCGCCCGCACCCCCGGCTCTCCGAACGCGCTCATCGGCAACCCGCCCCCGCCGCCACTCGACACCGGCTCCTACGCCAGCACGCAGCAGGGGCAGACGCCCACGTTCGTCGCGACCTACTTCCTGAACCCCGTCGACAACAACGGCTGGATCCACTTCCCCAACGGCCAGCAGTCGGACGGGGTCATCATCAGCCCGGATGCGTCGATCCGGTATCACAAGGGCGAGGTCAGCGGAAAGGGGACGATCATGGCGCCAGTCTCGGGCGGCATCATCCTCGTCGACCTGTCCACGGTCAACACCGGGAAGTTCAACAACTCGTGCGACGGTGGCTGCGCGGAGATCCCGTTCACGGGAACGTTCACCGACAAGCTGGGAAACTCCTCGCCGAGCAACGGCACGCTCTTCATCGGCGGGACGCCGGTCTTCACGACCGGCGACTGACGACATATCCGTCCCGCTCGCGAGATCCACTGACCGGCCGGCGAAGCTTCGCCGGCCGGTCTCGTTTCACGCGCCGCCCTGCCACAGCAGCATCGTCGCGTAGCCGCGCCACGGGCGCCACGCTTCCGCTGCCCGCTCCGCCTGCGCGCCGGTGACGCCGCCGAGTGCCTTGCGCAGTGCGACGTCGTCGCGTGGGAACGCGTCCGGCCAGCGCAGCGCGCGCATCGCGATGTAGTGTGCCGTCCACGCGCCGATTCCGGGGAGCGCGACGAGCTGCGCGATCGTGCGCTCCGGATCCGCTCCCGGCTCGAGCGCGAGTCGTCCCTCCGCGATCTCTGTCGCGAGCGCGATGATGCTGCGCGCACGCGCGCCGATCACGCCCAAGGCCGCGATCTCGTCCGCGCTCGCGCGCGCGACACGCTCGGCCGTGGGCGCGAGGTGCGTGAGCTCGTCGTACGGTGTGCTCACCGGCTCGCCGAAGGCGCGCGCGAAGCGACCGGCGAGCGTCGTTGCCGCGGCGACGCTGATCTGTTGCCCGAGGATGGCGCGCACCGCCAGCTCGAAGCCGTCGAACGCACCGGGGACGCGAATCCCCGCGTGCTTCTTCATGGCACGCGCGAGCGTCCGGTCGCGCCCCAACCGCTCCGCGATGACGTCCGGTCGCGCGCTCAGATCGAAGAGGGCGCGCAAGCGACCGAGAAGTGCCGGCAGCGCCGGAACGAGCGCGTGCGGGAGCTGGACCGCGAGCGTACGGCGCTCGGCGCGATCCGTGACGCGCACCCATCCGACATAAGCACCGAGTCGCACGGTGCGGAGGTACGCGCCGTCGCGCACCGTCTCCACGCCGGCGAGCGTGCGCGCCTCGAGAAAGTCGAGCATCGCGTCCCAGTCGAGCGGTGGGCGATAGCCGAGCTGCAGCGTGAGCGGCGACGTCGCATCGGGCGCGCTCGAGCGCTCGATCGTCGCGTCGCGAAAGCGCGTGGGCGGCATGCCATAGCGCCGACTGAACGCATCGTTGAACCGGCGCAGGCTCCCGAAGCCGCTCGCGTACGCGATCTCGCTGATGGGGAGCACGGTCTCGGTGAGGAGCTGCTTGGCGAGCAGGAGCCTGCGCGTCAGCACGAGCTCCATCGGCGAGACACCGAGCTCGCGATGCACGATGCGTCGGATCTGTCGCGAGCTCCATCCGAATCGGCGCGCGACGCGCTCGAGCCCGGCCCCATCATCGAGCCTCCCCTCGTTGATCTCCTGCACGAGGAGCGCGGCGATGCGCTGCGCGTCGTCAACGGGCGCGTTCCCGGGCGCGAGCTCGGGCCTGCAGCGCAGGCACGGCCGGAAGTTCGCCTTCTCCGCCGCCTCGGCGCTGTCGAAGAAGCGACAGTTGTCCGCCCGCGGCGTCCGCGCCGTGCACACCGGCCGGCAGTAGATCCCGGTGGACGTCACGCCGACGTAGAACACCCCGTCGAATCGTGGATCACGGGCCGCAAAGGCGGCGTAGAGGGCGGTCGGGTCGGTGGTCATGTCCGGAAGCTAGCGAAGATCGAGCGTCCGGACTGGCCGTTTTCGGACATGGTGTTCTCGATTGCGCGGGGGCGATGGCAACGGCAACGGCTATTCAACAGGACAAGGGCGGATGACGGCGGATGACGACAACGACAACGGCAAGTACAAACGCTGGGGTGGGTCGGTGCGCGCTGGAGGCGTCGTCGCCCGGTCGGCTGCCGTTGTCGCAGCTCCCCAATCAGTTGCGCTTTGCAGTCGCAGTCATCCGCCGTTATCCGCCCTTGTCCTGTTAGAACTGCCGTTGCTGTTGCAGTCGTAATTGACGTGTCCGAAACTGGCCAGCGCCATCGGGCGGTCCGGGCTATCCTGTACCCAGTCGCAAGCAACGATGAGAGATTGCAGCCAGGAGATTCAGATGCCCGCCACTCGTAGTTCCAATCGCGCGATGCGGTTCGCCGTCGCGCCGTCATCGCTCGGCACCGTGCTCGTCGCGTGCTCCGAGCGTGGCGTTAGCGCCGTCCTGCTCGGCGATGATGGGGCCGAGCTCGAAGAGGAGATCGTACGCCGCTTTCCAGGCGCCACGCGCAGCGACGATCCGAGCACGACCGCGCTCGCGCGACGCGTGGTCGAAGCCATCGAGTCGCCAGCAGCCACCGATGATCTCCCGCTCGATCTGCAGGGGACCGCGTTCCAGCGTGACGTGTGGAATGCGTTGCGCGCGATCCCGGCCGGGCGCACCGCGACGTACGCCGAGGTCGCGGAGCGGATCGGCAGACCCTCCGCGGTACGCGCCGTGGGGCAGGCGTGCGGGGCGAACACCGTCGCCGTCCTCGTACCGTGCCATCGCGTGGTGCGTGGCGACGGATCGCTGTCGGGCTACCGCTGGGGTGTCGAGCGCAAGCGGGCGCTGCTGGAGCGCGAGCGCGCCTGATGCAGAACGGTGCCGATGACGCGAGGTCACCGGCACCGTTCTCGTCGCCCACGCTACCTGCTCGTCGCTACTGACCGAGGCAGGGCGCTCCCGTTCCGTCCGATGTCGCGTTGGGCGGATCGTTCGCGTTGCGCAGGCCGTTGTTCCCGGTCTTCGCCGGCGCGTAGTTGCTGTTCGTCGCGATCTCCGGCGTGTCGTAGAAGAAGCGCGCCGGAACCTTGCCACCCGTGATCGAGTTCGCCGCCGTCGCCGGCGGAACGATGTTGGGTGTGCACGTGCGCTTGTAATCGTTCCACGCCTCGATACCGAGCTGGAAGTCGGCGATGTACTTCTCCAGCAGGATCTCGTTGAGAAGCGCCTGTCCCGACACGCTCTCCGCCGGGAGCCCGTGGTTCGCGCGCTCTTCATTCAGCTTGGTGAGCGCGGTCGCCTGGTCGCCGGTGCGATACGCCGCCTCGGCCCAGATCAGCGTGTTCTCGTCGTAGCTCACGTAGACCTGTGGGTACGCCGGATTGTTCAGCCGCGCCGCGCTGATCTGCACCGCGGAATCCGTCGCCGGGTCGATCTGGAAGTACTGCGTCCGGCGCGGGTCGTTCCGGCTCCGCAGCAGCGTGTCGAGCGTGCGGCCCGGGACCATGTATCCCGCGCGTCCCGCGGTGTACTCGAACTGGTAGTAGAAGTTCTGCTCGCCCGAGTTGCCGGTGAACGCGCCGAAGTAGTCGCCCGCGTCGCTCGAGATCCCCTGCTGCGCCTCGACGAGCGCCTGCGCGTACGCCTGCGGCCGCACTTCGCCGGTGTGCATGTAGAAGCGCGCCTTGAGCGTGTGCGCGAGCGCGGTCCACGCCGCGGGATCGCCGCCGTAGACCAGATCGTTCGGCCCGGGACCGACGTTCGTTGGCCCCGTCGCCGCCAGATCGACGATCGCGGCGCTCAGCACCTTCTGCACCGAATCGTACACCGAGAGCTGCGGATCGACCTTGGGGTTCTTGATGTTCTGGAGCGCCTGGCTGTAGACCAGATCGCCGAACATGTCGGCCCCCGTTCCCATCGTGATCGCCTCCTGCACGCGCGCGATGCCCAGGAACGTGCTGTCGTGCGCCGCGGTGGCGGCGTCCTCGAGCTTCTTGATGTCCACGAGGCCACCGGCGAGATACAGCGCCTGCTGCATGCCGTTGGTGGTGTTCTCGTCGACCTTGTAATTGTCGTTCAACGACTGGTACTGCGATTGGGCGCCGGTGAACTGCTGCACGAAGATGCCGGTCACGCGCGGCGGGTTGGAGCCGAGCAGCGCCCAGATGCTCGTCTCGATGCCCGCGAAGAGCTGCGACATGGTCGCGCTCGTCGGGGCGTTGGGGCTCGTGGAGAGCTCGCCCCCGGTGAGGAAGTCGCCGTGGCACCCGGCGACCAGCCCGAGCGCGCCCAGCGCCGTGAGAATTCGATATCGAAGCACGGTGCGCTCCAGTTAGCGGTTGAGGGAGATGGAGA
>Ga0070714_100003212_pt1 | contig 12163 bp, 10 predicted proteins | sample LARL83metaG_FD_65450 | JGI IMG/M metagenome (GOLD analysis project Ga0070714, IMG submission 65450) | Corn, switchgrass and miscanthus rhizosphere microbial communities from Kellogg Biological Station, Michigan, USA - LAR L8-3 metaG | ecosystem: Host-associated > Plants > Roots > Rhizosphere ... | reverse complement strand
GCGTTTGGGGATCGCCGGTCGATTTCGCCAGCTTGACGGCGGTCCTCTCATCGGCGATCGCGCCGCTCTCATCGCGCATCTTCGATTTGACGGCCCCGCGCCACATAAACGCCTGTGCGTCCCCAGGATCCTGAGCGACCGCTCGATCCAGGTCTGTGAGCGCGGCGTTCAGATCGCCCTTCGCGCTTTCGACGATGCCGCGTAGCCGTAGCCGGCTTTTTCGTCTTGAGGGAAACGGCGCGGTTGAGGTCGGCAAGCGCTGACGCGTTTTCGCTGTCGCGATAGGTCCGCGGCGGTCGACCGTATGGTCGACCGCTCCATCCTCCATGTTTACCAGACCGCGCGCGCCGAGCTTCGCTCGGCCTACTATATCGCTACATATTCGTGGGGGTGAGTTTTTCCACATAGTCGCCGTCGGGAGCGCCGTACGAGATCCACACATCGTGCGTCTTCGGATCGACGGCGATCGTGTGCGTGCCGCGCGGGATGGTGATCGTGTCGAGCACGGACGCACCGCTATCCGTCTCCTGCACGACGGTCAGCACGCCTGATCCGCTGGGACAGTACACGCGCTTTGTCGCCGGGTCGAAAGCGATCTGATCGACGCGACCCGCGACGTCGACCGTCGCGATGATCGCGCCGGTCTTCACATCGACGACCGCGAGCTTGCCGTTGAGGCCGACGCTGAAGACACGGCCGCTCGCACCATCGATCGCCAAGCCGTGGACGTTTTCGGCGGGTGCGACCGGCCAGCGCGCGGCGACCGAGTTCGAGCCCGGGTCGATCGCGAGCACCATCGACGGCGCAGGCTTGATGTTCTGATAGATGCGGTTCGAGACCGCATCGTAGTCGACGTACTCGGGCACGCCGGGGAGCGCAATCGTGGCGACGAGCTTGTCGCTTTTGCCGTTGATCGCCCAAAGACGCGAACCATGGTCCTCGTCCGCGTAAAGCGTGTCGTTCTTCGGATCGAAAGCGAGTGCGTCCACAGGGCCCGGCAGCGTGATGTATTGCTGGAGCACCATATTCTTGCGATTGATGTCGACGACGCGATTAGCGGCTGTCCCGACGAAGTACTTACCGTCGCGCACGTCGACTGCGACGCCGAAACCTCCAGTGTTATTGCCGAGGTCGACGGCTTGGATGACGGAGCCGGCATCGACGTCGATGATCGCGAGCTGGTCGCTGCTGGCGTGCGCGACGAGCAGACGGCGATAGTCGCCGTCGACGGTCATGTAATCGAAGAAACCGGGCTTGCGCGGCACATTCACCGGCGGCGAGGCGATGAGCGCGCCTGCACCCGGAGGAACGGTCGCCGCCGGCGATGGCGCGGGCGTCGGAGTCGGGTTGGGGGCAGCGCCGCACAGGATCGCGGCAGCGCCGGCCGCGAGGATGGTCCGGCGAAGGTCGATCATGCCTAGGCTTACCTCGTCTTCGCGCCGATCCCGACGCCGTCGCCGATCGGCAAGATCGCAGCGTTGAGATCAGGATGCGACAAGAACGCCCTGTTGAAACGACGGATCGATTTCGTCGACTCCTCATCGGTGTCCGCCTCGGACACGGCGACGCGATGATGCCAGAGCAGGTTGTCGACGATGACGAGTCCCGAGCGCTTCAGGTGCGGCAGCGTGAGCCGCAGATAGTCGGCATATTCTTCCTTGAGCGCGTCGATGAAGACGATATCGTACTGGCGCTGCGCGAGCTTAGGAATCACCTCGAGCGCCGGCTGGTCGATGATCTCGATGCGGTCCGCGACGCCGGCGCGCTCGAAGAACGAGCGCGCGATCGCCGTCCGGCGTTTGTCCGGATCGATCGTCCAGATGCGACCGGTCTCGGGCTGCGCGCGCGCCATGCACAACGCCGAGTACCCGTAGGCCGTGCCGAGCTCGAGGATGCTCCCCGCGAGCATCGCGCTTACCATGACCGACAAGAATCTGGCGGTGTCGCGTTCGATGAGCGGAATGCCGTCGCGCTCGCATAACTCTTCAAGCTCCCTCAGCAACGGTTCCGATCCGCCGTGCACGGCGCGCAGGTAGGCCAGGTCGCGCGCGCTCGCTGAGAGCGTGTCGGCACTCGATGCCGCTTTGCGGACGCACTCGGCGATGGTCGCGAACGTCTCCGGATGGCCGCCTCCGCGCTCCGCACGCCTGCGTTCCAGGTCCGCGAGCGCGAGGATGGTCGACAGCTGATTGGCGAGCTCGTGTCCGGCCTCGCGGACGGCATCGCTCATGAGAAGCGCCTTTCTATAGAAGAGATAGCTGATCGGGGTCCTTGCTCGCCGCGCGCCGCGCTTCGATCGGGATGACCTCACCGAAGCGGGCCACGAAATCCTCGATGCGCCGCAATAGGTACTCGCGATCTTCGTCGTCGGCGTATTCCTCGGCGAGCGTCAGCTCACCGTCGCTGCGCTGGTAGATACGGACTTTGTCGCCGATCGCGACGCCACGGCGGGCGAGCGCCTGCGCGAGCCGCCGGTTCGCCGGCGCGTTGAACGTCTTCGACGTGACCGACTCGCGACGCGCGAACTCGTCGACGCCCATCGAGCCGCCCTTTACCGCTGCGATCGTCGACTCGACGATGCGCTCGATCGATTCGGGCTCCCCGGCGAAAAGCGCCGAGACGATCTCGCGCATGAGGGCGCGGCCGAACGGCTCGTCACGCGACGAGCGCAACGCCGATCCGCGCATGACGAGCGTGCCGTCCTTTCGCGCGAGCGCGTAGTTCTTCGCCTTGAGCGAAAGCATGGCGCCGTAGCATTCCTCGAACACGAGGTTGAGGCCGTCGTCGAGCGTCGCACCGACGCGCGCGACGAGGACTTCAGGATCGACGCCATACGGCGCGACGAAGTACGCGCCGTCCGTATCGGCTTCGATGACGGTCGCGCCTGCAGCGCGAAGCTCTTCGACGATGCGCATCATGACGCCGCGGCCCGCCTCGGTGACGCGGCCCGCCGCCGCTGGATCGTTGAAATGTAAGCCGTTCGTGCCGAGAAATCCGTAGAACGAGTTGACGAGTATCTTGAGCGCGTTTTGCAAGCCGTCCGCGGCGCGATGATCGTCGGCTCGATCTTCGGCGAGCGCGGATGCCGACGCGCGCTTGATCTCGACTCGTCGACTGCGAAGCTCCGCGAGCATCGGTAAGAACACGTCGAGATCGTCGTCCTCGGGCCGGATGCCGCGCGCGACCATGAGCGACGGATAAAGGCTTTCGACGTCGCACTTCGCGACGTCCCGGAACACGCCGGTCGCGAATGCGGCGGTGAACCCGCCTTCCATCGGCGCCGTCGGCCGCGGCCGCGGAATCGAATGATTCGCCCGCAAGTACGCGCGGACCATGAGGCGTTCGATCCTGCTTCCGATGCCGACGAACGCGAGCCCTTGCAGCGACTCGGGCACCATCTGTACTTGATAGAACTCGTTCGGCGTGACGAGCGCGGACAATCGCGCGGTATCGCGCGTATCATCGAGGCAATACGCCTTGAGCTTCGCGCGCTGCTGCGGGTCGTTCCACAGCGCGCGCATATTCGCCGCGTCGACCATCGCGCGCGACTCGTCGCCGATGCCGAGATGTCGGACGACCTGCTTCAGTTTATAGTTGGGCAGCTTGCGGCCGACGTCCCAACGCATGACGCCGAGGAACGTGTCGACGATCTGCCGGCCCTCGATGCGGTAGAATTTGCACGACATCCCAGCCGGGACCGAGCGCCTGATCGATTCGTCGAGCCAGAGCGGCGTGCGGCCATCGCGTCCGAGGATGAGCGGTACGCCGAAACGGCGCGCGCGTTCGTGCAAGTACCAAAGGTCGAAGTTGAAGACGTTGTGGCCTTCGATGACGTCGGGGTCGCGTTCGCGCATGATCCGCGCGAACTCCGCGATCATCCCAGCCTCGTTGTGAAATTCGTCGAGCGCGAGCACGCGCTCGAATCCGTGATCGTCTCTCACCGCGATGAGACAGATCGCCGCCTCGTCGCGATCCGGGTAGACGTCGAGCGTCTCGAGGTCGAATTGAAGGCGGCGGAGCTGGTCGAAGCGCAGTCCGCGATAGAACGTGTCGCCGCTCGCGACGAGATGCGCCGTGACCGGATCGAGGTACGTGATCCGCTGGTCGCTCGCGAGCGTTTGCGACCATTGCCTGACCTGGCGTCCGTCCTGCGTCGCGAGCAGGTAGCGCAGCGGGTGACGACCTTCGAGCTCGGTCGTGCCGTCGAACCGTTTGCGGGCGACGAGCCACGCGCGCAAGGGCACGACGTCGCGCACGATGCCTTCGGAAGTGCGACGGTAGACCGTCGCCATGCCGGCAGTCGGATAGGGCTCGACCGCGACGATGCCTTCGCCCGCACCGTGCCCGAAGAGCAGCGTGCGTGTGTCGTCCATCGCTACGATCCGCGGTGCGTTCGTGTTAGCGCGGCGGGTACGGGCTCATGACCGGCGACGGCGTCGAGGCGGGAGGCGTCGGCGTGTAGTATTGGCTCGGCGAAAGCGTCGGTGTCGCCGAGGGCGACGGACTTGGCTGCGGTGTCGGGTTCGGCATCGCGTGCTTCACGGGCGCGGGCGTGGGGCGCGGGTGACCGTGGACGTACGATCCGAGCGACAGCGAGACCGTCGTCGTGGCGGTGATGCGATTGCCTTGCGAACCTTGGACTTGCGCGTTGATGCTCGACCGCATCGCTTGACCGATGAGGAGCCGGTCGCGCTGGTCGTAATACGTCGTGCCGGCGACGTCGAAGACGCCTTTCGCGTGCATGCCCTCGAGCATCGTGTCGAAGTTCCCCGTGCCGGTGCTTTGGATGGCGTATGTCGGATAGCCCAAGTACGTCTTCTCGGCGACGACGGTCGCTTGCGTCGTCACCGTCATCGGTACGACGCCGGGCAGCTGCATCGTCTGGCTGAACTTCTCACCGACGTATAGCGTCCGGTTGCGATAGGGCCCCGACGCTTCGCTCAGGGCTTGGATGTACTGCATCGTCGTCGCGTCTTCGCCGCCCTCGCCTGCGACCGAGCCGTTAGGAGCGATCCGCATGAGGAGCGTCCGGTCGACGATCGTCGTGCCGGACGTGCCGGCCGAGTTGAGCGAGACGTCGACTTTCGCATGGACCGATCCGTCGGGATCCGTCCGAAGGCCCGTGATCGTCTCGGTCCCGTAGACGTTCGTCTTGACGGCGACGGGCGGCTGCGTGCTGTGCGGCGCAGGCGCGACGTTCACGTTGACGCCGATCGCGAGACCGTACTTGACGACGTCGCCGACGTGGAGGAATGCGTTCGATGCGGCGAGCGCGTTCGCCCCAAATGAGAGCGCGAGCGCGGCGCACGCGATGGCTGCAATCGTCCGTCCCAACCTCATCTGTATCGTAAACGCAACCTCTCTCGATCGGCGCTCATCTGCGGACGCTTCCATTCGCGGCGCGGGCAGGGTTGGCCCGCTAACGGGACAAAACCTTCGGTTCTCGCGCACGCTCCACCGAGCTGCGCCGATTCGCACGTGGTCAGAGGTGTTCTTATGATCGTCCGTCGTCTAGGCTCGATGGTCGCGCTTGCCGTTGTCGTCTTCGGGCTTGCGTCGTGCTCGCAGCTCGGGCAGGCGACCGGGTCCGACCCGCTCGGAACCCAGCACTCTTACGTCTATACCGCGATCGGCGCGAGCGACGCGGTCGGCTTCGGTTCGACGGCGCCATGCCCGACCGCATCGGTCGTGATCGGACCGGACACCGAACAGATACCGTCGCCGCCGAGCTGTCCAGGCGGGAAGGGTTACGTCCCCGGCATCGCTAGCCGCCTGACGTCTTCTACCGGCAGCGTCGTCCTCACCGATCTCGGCATTTCCGGTGCGGTCGTAGGTCCCACCGAACGCACCCTCGGAAACACGTGGGAACCTTTCCTCTTCCAGGACTGCACCTCGAGCGGACCCGACGTCTGCATCCCCGGCGACTTCATCTCCGACGAACTGCCGCTCATCCCGGGCAATCAGGATCTCGTCACGATCTTCGCCGGCGGCAACGACACGAACGCGATCCTTGCTCACGTCGCGGTCGCATGCGCGAACTGCACTCAGGACCAGATCGTGGCGATGATCACCGCCGACGTGACGAACTTCGCGACCGACTACGTCACGCTGCTCGGCGCCGTACATCAATCGTTCCCGTTCGCCCGGATCTACGTCTCGAACTTGCCGAACCTCGCACTCATCCCACGAGGTGTGTGTATCGGAGCGGATCCGGGTAACCCGCCGCCGTTCTGCAGCAACAACGATCCGGCGCTCGGGCAGCCCGGCTTGCAGCAATTGCTCGGAGCGATCTCGACGACGATCGACGCAGACGTCATCAATCAGTTCGCCGCGAACGGCATCCCGGTGGTCGACGCGGAGTGCAACCCGCAGGCCTACGATCCGAAGAATTTCTACATCGACGGCTTCCATCCGGACGACGCGGGCTACTCGATCTTCGCGCGGCTCTATACGCTCATGATCAAGAACTTCGGCGGCCCACCCCCGTCCGGCAACTGCCAGTTCTCAGCGAGCGCGCACAGCGGGCTTAGCGCGAAACACCACGCCAAGCTGAGCCACATCCGCTATTGATCGACGTCACGATCTTTAGTAAGCCCTTGCGCGCGACAAGCCGGTTTGCGTTGGTAGCGCTCATCGCCGCCCTAGCATGCACGGCGATTGCATCCGCGGCGCGCGCCGATGACGGATATGACTCACCGCTCGCGCGTGCCGTGCGGTCGGCGACCGAACCGTATCGATTGCAGCTTTGGGCGGCCGATGACGATTACGTCCAATCGACGACGTACGTCGCGAACTTCGGCGTCATGTTCACGAACCACGACCGCTTCGATCCAATCGATCTCGCACACCCGACAGTCCTGATCTACGATCAAGCTGGCCGGCTCGTCGCCGTCGAGTACCAGTTCACGCCGAGCGCGAAGCCGACCGTCGATTTCGCAAAGGTGCCGAAAGACGCGTGGTTCGACATACCGCGCCATTTGCATTACAACATCGTCGTCGACGGGAAAGCATACTACGCGCAGGCCGAGTGGCCGACGAGCGACGAGCCTACGGCGGGGAACATCGCCAAACGCGGCTTGATGCCGGCTGACGCGAAGCTCGTCTTCGCGTTCGTGCACCCCGCGACGCGCGCGTTCGTCGTGTGGGCGTGGCTGCCGAACTCGGACGGCCTCTTCGCGGGCGACAACTCCCTGCTGCCATAGCAATAGCCGGGAGCCTCTTTACGGAAGCGTCACCCGTTCGAGGCGTGGGTTCGGATTGTACGGGCGGCCGACTTTGTGGCATTCTCCCATCTTCCCGCCGCGCTCGACGAGCGCGATGTCGGCCGTGAAGTCGAACCTGCCTTCGAAGAGCGCCGAACCGACCGCGTATGCGTCGACCGGGATGTGCCGCTGTTCGAACTCGCGGATCTTCTCGACGGTGAAGCCGCCGGATACGATGATCTTCACCCACGGATACCCCGCGGCATCGAGCGCCGCGCGGACGTTGAGAGCGAGTTCGGGGTTGACGCCGGTCGGACTGAACGTCCCCATCTCGTTCCACAGGCTCTTGTCGACGAGCGTCTCCGATGTGTCGAGCCGAACGCCCCACAACCTTCGGCCGAGCCGCTTGGCGACGGCGACTGACGTCGCGACGCAGTCGTTGTCGAAGTCGACGAGCGCGATGACGTTGATCGACGGGTCGACGTGCTCGGCGAATTTCTGCACCGCGAGCACAGTGTCGCCGCCGTACGCGGCGATGAGACCGTGCGGCACGGTGCCGATGCCGCGGCTTCCCCACCACTCCGCCTGCGCGTCGGTGCTGACGCCGAGAGCGCCGCTGACGTACGCCGCGTAGCCATCACCGGTCTGGACGAGATGATGGTCGAAGCGCGCGGGGAAGAACAAGACGTTCTTCCCGTTCGCGGCCGCGACGACCGCGCTCGTGTTCGTCGCGACTTTCGTGCGGCGCGCGAGCACGCCGAGATAGTCGGTTTCGAGATGGCAGAAGAGCGCGTAATCGCCTTCGATCGTCAGGACGTTCTCGTACGGCGTGATCCGGTCGCCGTCGTGAAGCGCGCGGACGTCGAGCTGGTGCCAGCCGTCCTCCCACCTCCCATCGCTCGCCGTTCGACCGCTGCACAGCCGCAGGATCGCGATCGCTTCGTCGATGCCGCACAGCACGGCATCTTTCTTGTTGAAGACCTGCATCAGAACGCGCGGGTGTTTGCCGTCGCGTTCGAGGATCTCGCGGACGCGGTTGAAATACGTGTCGGAATAATAGCCCGTGCGCATCTTCTCGACCGGAAGGTTGAAGATCGCTGGGTCGAGCCTGCGACGCACCGGGATCGGAATCGCCATGCGGCGGCCAACCTTCGGCGCACACCTCGTAAGGCCTTCGGCGTCGCGGCGCCGAACGAGCCGCGACGATGACGAACGCCGAGATCGCCGCGCGTCTCAACGAGATCGCCGCGCTGATGGAGTTCGACGGCGAACCGTTCTTCAAGACGAAGGCCTATCAGCGCGCCGCGCGGAGCGTCGAAGACAGCGAGACGTCGATGCGCGCGCTCGTCGATTCCGGCGAGCTGCTCGAGCTCCCAGGCGTCGGCAAAGCGATCGCGCAGAAGATCGACGACATCGACCGCACAGGCACATGCAAGTATCTCGAGGAGCTGCGTGCGAAATTCCCGCCGACGATCCTCGAGCTCATCCGCGTGCCGTCGATCGGCACGAAGACCGCGGTCTCGCTCTATAAAGAGCTCGGCGTCACGGGCATCGCGGATCTTCGCAAAGCGGTCGAGGACGGCTCGATCTCGAACCTACCGCGGCTCGGCCCGAAGAGCGTCGAGAATCTCAAAGCGTCGCTCGCACGCCTGGAGGACCGGACAAAGCGCATGCGCCTCGGCGACGCGTGGCCGCTCGCGCGTTCGATCGTCGAAGCGCTCACCGCGCACAGCGACGCCCGCAACGTCGTCGCAGCGGGAAGCCTGCGGCGGATGGAGCCGACCGTCGGCGACATCGATATCATCTGCACGAGCGACTCGCCCGCACAGGTGCTCTCGTACTTCACGAAACTTCCTGTCGCGCACAGCGTCTCCGCGCTCGGCGACACGAAAGCGACTATCTGGGCGCAGCCTGGCATCTCGGTCGACTGCCGCGTCGTCAAGCACGAATGCTTCGGCAACCTTCTCCAGCATTTCACCGGCAACAAAGACCACAACGTGAAGATCCGCGAGCACGCGCGCGCGCGCGGCCTCAAGGTGAGCGAATATGGGATCGAGACGCTCGAGACGCATGCGGTCTTGACGGCGCAGACCGAAGAAGAGGTCTATGCGACGCTCGGCCTCCAGTACATCCCTCCGGAGCTGCGGCTAGGGCTCGACGAGATCGACCTCGCTCGCGCCGGCAGGGTTCCGACGCTCGTCGAGCTTTCCGATATACGCGGCGATCTCCACGACCACACCGACTGGAGCGACGGTTCGCGGACGATCGAAGAGATGGCGCGCGCTGCGGCGCAGCGTGGACGGTCGTACCTGTCGATCTCCGATCATTCGCGCGGCCGCGCGGTCGCCGGCGGACTATCGATCGAGCGCCTGCGCGAACAGATCGCGCAGATCAAATCGGTACGCGACGCCTACGGCGTCCGTCTGCTGTGCTCGTCCGAGGTCGATATCCGCGCCGACGGCTCGATGGACTTCCCCGACGAGGTGCTCGCAGAGCTCGACATCGTCGTCGCTTCGATCCACTCGGCGTTCACCGGATCGAAAGAAAAGCAGACCGAGCGCCTCATCCGCGCCATCGGTAACCCGTACGTCAACGTCATCGGCCACCCGACGGGCGCGCTGCTCGAAAAGCGCGCCGCGTACGAGTTCGACGTCGACGCCGTTTTCCGCGCTGCGGCGCAGACCCGCACCGCGCTCGAGATCAACGCGAATCCCGCCCGCCTCGACCTCGATGCCGACCTTGCGCGGCGCGCACGCGAGCTCGGCTGCACGCTCGCGATCGATACCGATTCACATTCGACGGACATGCTCGACGACATGTTCTACGGGGTCGGTACGGCGCGCAGAGCCGGTCTCACGAAAGATGACGTGCTCAACACGCGTCCGGTCGAAAGCGTGCTCGAGTTCGTCGCGGCGAAGCGTCGCTGACGACGATGTTCTGCGATCTCCACCTCCACAGCCACCATAGCGATGGCGAATTCCCGCCGGCCCGCGTCGTCGATATGGCGGCGGACGCCGGCGTCGGTCTCATCGCGCTCACCGATCACGATACGACCGCAGGCATTGTCGACGCGATGACGCGTGCCGCCGAGCGTCGCATCGCCGCGGTGAGCGGCATCGAGATGACGACGTATGCGGACGGCCGCGTCGTGCACGTGCTCGGTTATCGCTTCGATCCATCATCGCACGCTCTTCAGCGGCGGAATCACGTCGCGCTTGAAGTCTGGGCGCAGAACGTTCACGCGTGGGTGGTCGCGCTCGCTCGCGAGGGCTTCGACCTCCGCGTCCACGAGGTGCTCGCCGACCACATCGTCCGGCTGCCGGTGGTGATAGAACGGCTGTGCGCGCGCGGCGTCGACGACGGCGACGTCGGCCGCTGTTACGCGCGCTTCAAAGATTTCTTCGCGGCGTTGCCGCCTTCGTCGTACGCGCGACTGCCGTCGCCGGCCGATGCTGCCAAGACCATCCGCGAAGCGGGCGGCGTCGCGATCATCGCGCACCCCGATCGGATCGGATCAGACGACGCCGTCAGGTCGATGCTTGCCGACTTCGACGGGCTCGAGGCGGACTACGCGCGCTACAGTTCCGCCGAGCGTGAGGCGTTGCGCAGGCTGGCAGAGCGCAGCGGAAAGCTCTACACCTGTGGGAGCGACTATCACGGCTACTTCAACGGCCACTACGTCAACGCGAAATTCGAAGCGTCATCCGCCCTGCGACGCCGATTTGGAATAGCGTAGCTTCCGCGATGTGAGGCCGCAGCGGTCGAGCTAAAGCTCGACAGCTACAAGGCCTAGGTAGCGCCGTAGCGACGGTGACGGCTCTGATAAGAGACGAGCGCTGCATCGAAATGCTCGCGGTTAAAATCCGGCCAGTGGACGTCGGTGACGAACAGCTCGGTATACGCGAGCTGATATAAGAGGAAGTTCGAGATGCGGTGCTCGCCGCCGGGCCGGATCAAGAGGTCGGGGTCGGGCATTCCTGCGGTGAAGAGCCGCGACTCGAGCGCTGCCTCGTCGACGCATTCGGGATCGATGATGCCGGCGCGGACGTCGCGCGCGATCCGGCGCACCGCGGACGCCATCTCGGCGCGACCGCTGTAATTGACGGCGAGGTTGAGCGTGACGGCGCGACCATCTTTCGTCTGCTCCGTCAACGTCACTAGGGCGCGGCGCGGCGCGGACGGCAATGCGGCGATATCACCGAGCACCTGGACCCGGACGCCGTCTTTTCGCAGCCCCGGTGCCTCCCTCTTCGCGAAGATACAACAAAGGTCGAACAACGATGAGACCTCGCCGGCGTCGCGCTTCCAGTTCTCGGTCGAAAAACCGAACGCGGTCAGATACGACACGCCTCGATCGCGGCACGCGCGGGTCAGCTCGCGCAAGCTCGCGATACCGCGACGATAGCCTTCCGCCAGCGGCAGACCGCGCGAACGTGCCCACCGGCGGTTGCCGTCCATTATGACCGCAACGTGTTTCGGGATCGGCGACGGTGCGGGGACCGGAGCCGCGCGCTCGACGTTGCGCATCGATCAGGTCGTCGCCAGTCGCGGAATGCGGCGGCGACCGTCGTTGTCGGATGTCTCTGCTCCGGCGTGGACGTCGCGGACGACCGCTTCGAGCTCATCTATATAGGAAAGGAAGCGAGACTTTCCGCTCTTCGTGATGCGGCAGGTCGTCGTCGGACGTCCTTGCCCGGCGTCCTTCGAGATCGCGACGATGCCCATCTCGGCGAGCGCCGCCAAGTGGCGGCTCAGGTTTCCGTCCGTGAGTCCGCATGCGCCTTGCAATTCGGTGAACGTCATACCGTCGACGTGGGCGACAAGGCACGTGCATACAGCGAGACGGCCGCGCTCGTGGAAGATCCGCTCGAGACCGGCGTAAGCGAACGGCGCCTCGCGTCCGTCGGCGCGCTGGCGCTTCATACCTCGGCGCGCGCTCACGGCGGCGCAACTGCTTCGGC
>Ga0070714_100003211_pt1 | contig 12165 bp, 11 predicted proteins | sample LARL83metaG_FD_65450 | JGI IMG/M metagenome (GOLD analysis project Ga0070714, IMG submission 65450) | Corn, switchgrass and miscanthus rhizosphere microbial communities from Kellogg Biological Station, Michigan, USA - LAR L8-3 metaG | ecosystem: Host-associated > Plants > Roots > Rhizosphere ... | reverse complement strand
GCGGACACCTATAGCATTACCTATATGCGGGCTCTTCTGCGCCGCGCGAACGAAGAAGTAGGGTAGGACGAATGGATCAAATGCAGTAGTTCGGCTTGATCCCTATTGTTTCCTGGCCGGGTGTATACTGTTGAGATTGAAAAAACCCGATACGATTCCGGGCTTCGAACGTACTGGCGCGGAGTTGTCACCGCGGATGCTCGGGCTTGCTCTCTCGCTCCTGGCAATCCCGGCCGCGGCGCAGTGGATCAACTATCCAACCCCCGGCACGCCACGAACTAAGGACGGAAAGCCAAACCTTTCGGCGGCCACTCCCAAAACGCCTGACGGCAAGCCGGATTTTTCCGGAGTCTGGGAAGTGCCCACGCACAAGTTCCTCGAAAATCTTCCGGATGGCATTGAAATTTCCATGCTGCCATGGGCGGAGAAGCTATACAAGGAACGTCAGGATAATGAGGGAAAAGACAGGCCTAGCGGTCGTTGTCTGCCGCATAGCGTGACGGATTTCGACGCCCACTTCACACCCAAGAAGGTAGTCCAGACGCCGGGAGTCCTGCTGCTGCTCTTTGAGAGTTACCACTCTTTTCGGCAGATCTTCACCGATGGGCGACCGCTCCCAAAAGATCCTGAGCCAGCCTGGTTCGGTTACTCGGCTGGGAAATGGGAAGGCGATACGCTGGTGGTAAATACGGTCGGCATCACCGAAAAAACCTGGTTGGACGATGCCGGGCATCCGCATAGCGACGCCATGCGCCTCATCGAACGATTCCGACGCCGGGATTTCGGCCACATGGAGGTGCAACTCACCATCGATGATGCGAAAGCTTATGCCAAACCTTGGTCGGTTACGATCCCGTGGAATTTGATGCCGGACACTGACCTGCTGGATTGGGTGTGCGAGAACGAGAAGGATTACCAACACCTGGTGGGCAAGTAACTTCCGCCAGGGCGTCGCTGCCTTCGAATTTATTTCCTTCCCTGGTCCAACCGATTGTGCCGTTCTTCAGCTTGATCATGACCCACCACTCGGATCGCGCGGCTTTCAACAGCTTTGCATTGCAGTGAAGGCGGCAGCCTGAGCCGTCCGGAGTCTGAATACCGCTGCCGTCGAATTCTTCGACCCAATAGCCGTTAAACCAAGCGTTGAAGAAACCTTCGCCGATGCTCATGTACCCGAAGACTGTATCGCCTGGCTTCAAACCGTAGTCAGCGATCGGCGCGGTAACCTGAATTTCGGCAGGCTGGAAGGTGATATGAATACCGGTCACCGCAGTCACCTCTTCGGCCAAGCCGAGGGTTTTGAGTAATTTTCTTCCCGATTTCCAAGTATCGTAGACCTGGACCGGCTCATGCACAATCCATTTGCCGAACTGGCAACCTTCAAATGGGCAAGCGTTCTGGTCGATTTTAGGCAGCGCGGGTTTGGGAGTCTTGGTGGGTGTAAGGGCCGGATTGAGCTGAAAGGCGAGTAACACGATGGTAAGGAACACCGGCGCCATAGGCCCAGCATAGCAGTGAAGAATGTTTTGTTGATACAAAGCTTGCTGCAACGCGTCCCATCTTCTGTGAAACACTCATTCGCATCTTTTGCTTTGCTTCTATTTGGATCGGTTAACATCACGCTGGCGCAGAACCCGAACAACGCCATCAAAGACGCGCGATATCTCGCGCTAGGCGATTCCGTCGCGTTTGGCTTTAACCCGACCGTTCCGGTGGCCCTGGACAACTACCACGGGTATCCCGAATTCGTATCCGATGCGATACACCGGAAGGTTGCTAACGCGTCCTGTTTTGGAGAATCCAGCGGAAGCTTTCTCTCGGCAACTGCGCCCGATTTGGGATGCCACGCCTGGAAGGAGGCTGGTAACCCTTTGTTCATACCGTATTCAGGGACACAAATGGATTATGCCGTCAACTACCTTAGCAACAATCCGAATCCACAATTCCTGACCATCAACATCGGAGGCAACGATCTAGGCCTTCTGCAGGTAAACTGTCAGTTCGATCTGACGTGCGAATTAGCCGGACTGCCGGGTGTGCTCGCCGCCTATGGCCAAAATTTGCTGACCATCTTCACTAACATCAAGCAGACTGGTTATCAGGGCCCGATCGTTCTGCTGACGTATTACGCTTTCAATTACCTGGATCCAGTTCAGGTGGGTGCGTTTACCCAGCTCAACGGGATCGCATCTGGAATCGCCAGCGCGTTCGGCGCCAAGATCGCGGATGGATTTAATGCCTTCTTCGTTGCCACGCTACCGTTTGGGGGCGACTCCTGTGCGGCCGGGCTGCTGGTCAAGTTCCCCAACGGCACCTGCGATACGCATCCGTCGCTGACGGGGCAAAAGCTGCTTGCCGACACCGTTTTGAAAGCGGCCGGGGCCGAGTAAGTCTAGTAACCGGCGGAGCGCTTTCGGACTACAACAATGAGCGCTAGCGCTGCAAATAAACTTACCAGCGCTCCGGCCCGCATTCCGGCCGAGTGAAACTGAAATACCAGGCGATGGCGCCCGCCGGGCACTTGAACCGCCTGGAATGCTTCGCCCCAGCGCTCGATACCTGCGGGGCTGCCATCCACGGTCGCCTGCCAACCCGGGTAGAACTGCTCGGCCAACGCAAAGCGCCCGCCGGTTTCTGAGTGAACGATGAACTCCCGCGTTCCCGGATCCCAGCGGAGGCGATTAACGGTAAGCTCTCCATCGCCCGACAGCCAGCCATAAGGGGGCCGGGCTTTCACGAATTCGAATACCTTATAGAAGCTGGTGGAAGGCTCCAGCAGACGGAAGTCGGGATCTTTGGAGAGCGGTTCGTAGAACGCTCCTCCCGCGGCCGTGAGTAAGAAACGAACACCCATCAGGCCGAGCGCCGCCTTTTTTTCCGGATCGATATCGATTTCGACGTTGGACCGCATGTGCTCGGTCGCCGTCATGAGTTTTATGTACTGAGCAGTCAACATTGGATCGAAGCCTTGCGGCGTCGCAAGGCCGTAGTGCCGCAGGTCCGATGGGAAAGGACCAGTCGGATCCAGAGCAATACGATACTCGGAATCGGCGAGCAATCGCTGGAAAATGGCGTCATCCAGGCCTGGAAACGAGTTGCGAGCGAATCCGCCGGACCCTTCATCCGCATCGAACCACTTGCCGGTGCCGAACACTTTGTAGTCCACTCCGACAACCATGAGCACTGCGCACACCAACCCGGCGCGTAGAGCGCCCCGTTGCGACGGCAGAACATTAATGGCGAGAGAAAACAGAACCAGCGTTACCCCAGGCTCGATGGCGGACCTCCATCCGGATGGGAAGTCGGACCCCAGTGGAAACCAGACCAGTACCTGGCGCACAGACCACGCGGCCAGAAGCCCGATAATTGCAAACACTACCCAGGGAGGCGTGGGCCGCCGTTTTTGTGCCAGGCAATGATCCAGGCCAAAGGCCGCCAACAGAGCAGCTGCCAGCGTCACGCCGGCCAGGAAATACCAATCCCTGCAAATTTGAGCCAGCAGATTGGAATGCTTGACGACACGCCACACCAGACCGAATGGATTCGTCGCCATCACGAGACATACAGCCAGCACCGTCAAAGCCGGCAACAAGTCGCGCCACCGCTTTCGCCGTGCCAGAGCGAGCAGGCCCAAAAAGGCCGGGGCACCCAAATACCAATAATCGCCGGCCCAATGATCGCTGGGCGGACGATGTAATCCAAAACCAAAATAGTTTGGCAGTAAATAGGAGAGGTAATCCTCTGGAATCCGCCAGCCAGTCCCGTATCTAGGTTCAAAGAATTTCATACTTGTGGCCTCGGCGGAGGGCAGCAGCTGGACCGCGGCAAGCAACAAAGACGCACCCAGCGCCAGGATCACGCCCAGAGCTGTCTTCCATCGCCAAGCGGCGTAACTCACGGTGCATACCGCGAAGACAAACCAAGTGGGCGGGTAGCCGGCCAGAAAGCACAGTGCCGAGGCAGCAGCCACCTTCCAAAGCGGACGCCAGGTCTGTTGCTCAACGGCCTGATCCATTCCCCACAACGCCAGAGGAATCCAGGCCCAACCCATGATAAGCCCCAAGTGTTGCAACTGATTGAGCATATAGCCGCTATAGGCGAACACTCCCGCACCCAACACACTCGCGAGCTCGGCCAAATGCTTGTGCCGCAGCCAGACGTAGCAGAGCAGGAACGCCAGCCACAAGTGAGCGAATGCCAGGTCCTGCAAGCTCTGATAGGAAAGGACCGGGCGACCGAGGTTGGCCGCGAACAGCAGCCAAGTGGGCGGATAGAAGAGCGCGGCTTGAACATTACCAACAAACGTAATGCCGCAATAAAGGGCAGGGTCCCACTCGGGGAACTGCCCGTTACGAATGGACTGAAATGCGTAATCCGCCAGGGGGTAGTGGAAGCCGTGGAGATCGTAGGGAACGTGGACTCGCTTGAAAGGCGGCAGGTAATCCAAGAAAAACAGATATGTAAAGACCAGCGACAGCGCTGCCACAGTCCACAGTCGAATATTTTGTGTCAAAAGCGCCTCATAGTGCAAAGACCGTTGTACACTAGCTTCCCACTACAACGAGTACTCCTGGAATACCACCTCTTCAAAAAAAGGAGTAAGAAACGATTTAGCTAATGGCAGCCCTCCGATTGCCGATGGAAGAACGACTGAGGTTGACGCCATTTCTACACCGAGAGTTCTATGGATCGCCGATCAGGCCGATGATATTGTCGACCACATTCGCCTGTCGATCACACTAGTGAACAGCGCGCTGGACGGTTTGACGCTGCTGCGAAACCAGGAGTTCGACGTCATATTAGTTAGCCTTCCGGTTCCCGAACGGACTTCCGCCGCCAACCTGCTCGGGGAATTGCAGCAGGCGCAACCGGGCACGCCAGTGGTGATTCACGCCCCGCATGCCAGGCCGACTGAAATTGTAGGGCTAGTGAGGCTGGGCGCGTTTCACGTGCTCGAACATGGCGACGCTACCAGTCTTCTCTATATGGCGGCCAATACCAAGCTGGCCGCGGAGCACGCTTCTCAGATCGATGATTATGACGCAGAACCTTGGCGTCGGCTACTGGTAGGACAAAGCCGGCCGATGCAACAGGTCGCCCAATGTATTCGGCTGGTGGCCCCCCGCCGCTCCACCGTATTGGTAACCGGTGAAACTGGAACCGGTAAGGAGATCGTCGCGCAATCGATTCATGCCGCCAGCAATCGCCGGCACCTCCCCATGATCTCCGTCAATTGCAGCGCTCTGCCGGAAGCATTGCTGGAGGCGGAACTGTTTGGCCATGTGAAAGGGGCGTTCACAGGTGCGATGAGTCATCGCGTCGGGCGCTTCGAGCAGGCCAACCACAGCACCATCTTTCTGGACGAGATCGGAGACATGCCGCTCAGTCTGCAAGCCAAGCTGCTGCGCGTTCTCCAGGAGCGCGAGTTCCAAAGGCTGGGCAGTTCCGAGAATGTCCGGGTAGATGTGCGAGTAATCGCAGCCACCCATACCGACTTGGCGCAATCGATCAAGCAAAGCAAGTTTCGTGAGGATCTCTATTATCGGCTCAACGTGGTACCCATCCCAATTGCGCCCCTGCGGGAGCGCCCTTCCGACGTTCCACTGCTGGTGGAGCACTTCATCCAAGAGGTGTGCCGCGAAGAAGGCATCTCCGCGAAAAATATTTCCCGCGAGACGCTTGATCGTCTGGCCGCCCATGATTGGCCCGGCAATGTCCGACAACTCGAAAACGCTGTCGAAAAAGCCATTGTGCTGAGCGGCGAAAGGCCCTCACTTTTCCCCGGCGACTTCCCGCTTCCACCGCGCACACATCCGGTTGCACTGCAGGCGGGCACGCAGCCGTTCATCGCTCTTCCAGATCAAGGCCTCGATTTCGAGCGGACCGTGGGAAGCATCGAGTTGAATATTCTGGAGCAGGCACTGAAGAAAACGCGGGGGAACAAAAAGCTTGCCGCTGAAATGCTCGGTCTGAAGCGAACCACGCTTTCGGCGAAACTTAAGAGCCTTGCGGCCGTTGGCGCTGCGGGATAGGCGACACCTGCGCCGCGTGGACAATGAACCGTTTGGGCGCCGATCCGATGTAGTAGAACGGATAGCAGGTCACCAGCGTCAAGGTCTGGCCGTGGGATGCAGCCAGCACACCCACATCCCGCGGGCCTACGATATCCGTGGATTCCACCAGGTAGCGATACGTGCCGTTCTCGGTCTCAAATTCGATGCTGTCATTCTTCTTGATATTGCGCAGCTCCCGGAAGAACGTATCGCGATGCCCCGCGAGCGCGACGTTTCCCGCGAAGCCAGGCATGGCGGTGCCGGGGATATGCCCTACCGCGCGATGCAAAGTTTTGCCGTCCGCACCCTCGCGTACCATGACGGATAACTTCAACCGGGGAATTTCCAGCCTGCCGATTAAAGACGCGGGCAGAGGTGGGTTGCCCTCCTGCGGGATGGGTTGAAGCTTTGGAGCAGCCTCAGGCGCCTCAACTTTTTCGCGCTGACTTCCTAACATCCACGAGATCTCGTCGGCCATGAACGCGGGGATCGAAGGCGTCAGCCCTCGTAGTGTTTGATCAAAAGACCAGTCCTGATAGGCCTGCGACAGAAGCGAGCTGGTGTTTACCCAGACGTAAGTATCGAGCGCCGCCAACCCCACCAGCAGAAAGAACCATTCGAATCCGGCCAGCCAGCGACGTCCCGGTGCAGTTCGATTCTCGGGCGGGGAATCCAACCTGAGGATCGCCTTCATTTCTGTTCTCCCCCGGCGCTGTCCGGCGTAAATAAATAGCGCGTGCGCGTCCGCACACTCAACTTTTGGGCGTCGGGCGACGAGGCCACCACCTTAATTTGTCGCTCCGGCTTGCCATTGCTCACATCCGGAATGTATCCGATGGTGTAACGGGTCCGCACATCTTTGGCGATCTGTTGGCAAATGGGCACGACTTCATCCAGTGTCTTGGGGAAATAAGCGGATCCACCGCTAACCTGCGCCAGTTGCTTCAACACGCCGGGGTTCCTTTCCGGATCGTCCTCATCGAAAATTCCTACTGTGTAGATCGTCGCCACCGATTCCAGAACATCATGCATGACGTCGGGAAACTTGTGGACGCTGATATTATCCCCACCATCGCTGATGACCAGCAGGGTCTTCTTGTCACGCCTTCCCATGTCGCTCTGATGCAGTGCCATTTCGATCGCGTCATAGAGCGCCGTTCGTCCTTCGGGTACTCCCTGCCACAAAGCAGCTCGCAACTGATCGATGTTGTCAGAAAACAAAACGGTATCCGGCAGACCATGCCGGGCCTTCTCATTGAAATTGATTACAAATACTTCGTCCTGCGGATTGCTGGCTTTAATAAATTCCACCGCGGCTGCGATCACTTCCGTGCGCTTGGGCCGCATGCTGCCGCTCTCGTCCACCAGGATCCCGACTGTAACGGGAATGTCCGCGTTGGCAAACTGCGTGATCTGCTGTGCCTTGCCGTTCTCGTAGACCTTGAAATTGTCCTGCGTCAGGCCGGAAACGAAGCCGCCCAGCGGGCCTTTCACGCTGACATCTAACAAAACGAGGCGCGATGTGGTCCGGATTGTGTAATTTTGCTGCTCTTGCCCGTTTCCGGTTGTTAGTGCACTCTTCTGGTAATAACCAGCGGCAACCAACACCATCACCGGGGCCGCCAACATCCACCGGATCACGCCGCGCCCCTTGCTCATAGAGCCTCTAACCTATGTTACGACGTGCGAACCATGTGCAACACAAAATAGAGGCCCAAAGAAGCCAATCCGATCAAACCAACCAGCGGATAGGGGCTGGCAGTCTTCGGAAGCTCCTGCGGAGCGGGAGTCGGTTCTGGAGCAGGCGCCGGCGCAGCCTGAGGTGCGGGTTCCGGAGGAGGTGCTGCTTGTGCAACTTCCTGACGCGGTTCTTCGGCTGGAGGCGGAGTCGTTGTCACAGCAGCCGAAGGCATCTCAGCGGCTTGCGTCGCTTCCGTGGTCGGGACCGGCTGACGAGAAACAGCAGCAATCTGAACTGCGGCCGACTTAGGATAGGCGAACTCTTGTCCAAAATTGTCGCCCGGGTAGAACCAGGCTCTCAAAGCCTTGGGTTGTCCGGGAGGCGTTTCCCAGAATGTGAATACGGTCTTTCCGGTCGGCTGCAGCCGATAATTCGGAATAGCCAGAATGGTTGTTTCCAGATGGGTCTCGTCCGCGTTGAAGATCTGGACGATGTGGCGATCTGAAGGTGAATCCAAAAGCTTCATCACGTATTTGCCGGCCGGCAACACTTTGTTAGGAACTTGAATCGATTCGTTGACAGTCATAATCGTCTTCTTGTTCCATTCATCCGCGCGGGCAGTCGGAGCGAGCGCGACGCTGAGCACTCCGGCAGACGCGAGTGCAAGAACTAAACGGTTCATATATGAACTCCTTCCCTGATGGAATATGCAGATGCGCGATCGCTGAAAGCAACCGCCATGCTTTCTCCAGGCTGCATGTAACGCATAGTTGCAACCTCACCCTGCTCATCGCAGCTTCGGTTCCAAAGGAGCAAACTGTTGTCTTTTAAGGAGTTCCCCGAGAAACGATGGCCAAAACCAGGAAAGTTTTACAGGTAGAGCGAGTCGAACGGTCGACTCGGCGTCATTAACGCTGCAGGGGATCTTCCACCCCGGGCGGTGTCGCATCCATCAGGCGTCCAAGTTCAGGTTCGAGCTTGGCCATTTTTTCCTTCATTTCCCACGCGATGCGGCGATAACTGAAGTGCCCCTTCACGCCTGAACGCAGCCTCGAAATGTATTCGGCTTCCGGAAAATCCATTTTGAAAAGAAACCTGGATTTCGTGGCAAATGGCAGCAAATAATGCGATCCGGGTTCGGGTAAACCGCTCGCGACGTTACAAGCATGTGACATAAGCGAACCGTAGAGTGCCCGTAGTCCGGCGTCCTCGATTGCTTCCGGCGTCGCATATCCTAATCGAGTGGAATAAGGTTGTCGGAACTGTTGGCATCTGCGATGCCGGTGTAGGTCGCGGTAAGCTCCGATGTCCATCACGATGTCATACACGTAGGGGGCGCCTCGAAAATTTCGCAGCAGCTCGTCGCGCTGTGTCTTGGATCGCAACGCAACATCAATGACCTCGTTCTTTTGAGCGGAGTTCCATCCGCAAGCTAGTTCATATAGCGCGCGATAGGAACGATGCGTCACGGGATACAGCATCGTCGCGACGATGTCCGCCAGCGTGTCGGCCGGTTTTAGTAAATCGACCAACTCCGCAAAACCTTCCTCCCCCGACGTCAGATTCTCGCGCGCCCATTGCCGCAGATCTTCGTGGCTGCGTAGCAAATGTTCATTGACGTCTACATGCCGCGCCAGCGTCGGCGCCACCGGTTCCAATGACCCATTCGAATCCCAAGGGCAGGCCGGTGGCTCAGCGCAAGCTTCGGCGATCTCGCCTGCCAAGTCGCGAACCTCCGCGTACTCGGATGCTTTCAAGCGCCGGACTTGTCGCTCGAGCGTACGGATGCTGGTGACCTGTCCCACTCCGGTTGGAATTCCGAAACACAACAGGTACCGCGCTACGTCAAAGGCGCGCGCTTTCAAGTTGCGCTGGTAGGCATCCGGCTTCATGGATTCCGGACGCGGAAGCCGCTCGGCAAGATAATCAAACATGCTGGCGTGAATCTCGTTGTATCCGTCGAGCAGCTTTCGGGCCGCGGATTGGTACCGAGCCGCCTGTTCGGAATCAAATTCAGGCGGCGTAACGAAACCCGATTTCGAAAAATCCTGATAACGCGACGATCGCGCCTGCCCGTCCCACAACTGCTCATCCTCTACTTCAGTCGCCGCGAGTTCCGAGATGCCTTCGAAGCACAGAACCACGTGCCCCAGATCGGCGATCGAAGCGTGGCCATATTGAAAGTAGAAGCTCTCGAGAAATTTGGCGGAGTCGTGCGTCCGTACCCACTCGATCGAATCGCGAATGGAATCGGGCGATCGGCTATACCTCGCCAGCGCATAGGCGCACTTCTCCGGGGGCATGGGCGCAACCGTGAAGACCCGCTGCGGCATCGAACGCTAGCCCTTGAACTCCCCTGCCAACCGGCTGGCCAGCGGGCGCGTCTGGCCGGCGTATTTGTTTCCGACCTTATTGCGATAGGGCATCGACGACGGTGAGGAGAGCTGTTCGAAAGTAAACGAACAGATTCGCATGCCTGGATACAACGCCACCGGCATGCGGCTCAGGTTGCTCAACTCGAGCGTTGCTTTGCCGGACCAGCCTGGATCGAAAAGTCCGGCCGTGCCGTGCACGATGATCCCGATCCGTCCCAGGCTCGACCGCCCTTCCAGCCTTCCGAGCACGTCATCGTCGAGTTCCAGGCTCTCCTCGGTGATGGCCAGAACGAACTCGCGCGGCTGAAGAACAAACGAATCGCCCGGGGCCACCTCGACGCTTTTCATCAACCCATCGATCCCCTTCTTCTCCTTGAGATCGATGTAAGGATGACGGCTATGTTCGAAAATGTTGAACTCGGTGCCCAAGCGGAAATCCACCGAACAACTGCCAAACTGCTCGGGCGGCAATTCCGGGGCGATCTTTATTTTTCCCTGCGCGATGTAGCGCTTGATGTCCACATCGGACAGCACCATAGAGATTCACATTAGCACAGGCACAGTGTAGCGCTGCGCCACAAGCACGGACCGTCGTGATATGATGCATTGCACACGTGAATTCTGGTTCGTATCGGGCGCTCACTCTCTAGGTGCGTCCCTGCCTGGATCACGCAAACTAACAAGGAAAAGCCTAAAACAAAATGAAACGATTCTTGAATACCAGATCACTCGGAGTAGCCGCGTTAGTAATGAGCGGCCTCCTATTTCAAACGACCAGTAGCCAGGCTCAAACGACAACGTTAGATCCCGCGAAGGTTCAAAAGGGACTCGCAATTTCACCAGTTCCGCTGAACCTGACCGGAAAGGACCAAAATCTGGTTGGGTACGGCAGCTACATCGTAAACGCCCTGGGCGACTGCAACGGTTGTCACAGCAACGGACCCGCAACGGAGTTCAGCACCGGTGGGAACCCTTACTTTGCGCAGCATCCAACTGTGGTCAACCCCGCGACGTACTTGGGCGGCGGCCGCGATTTCGGTGCGTTCCCCGATCCGAACGGACCCTTTCCGCACATCATCTCCCGCAACCTGACGCCCGACAATACTGGCCTGCCAGAAGGCGGAAATACGCTAGACCAGTTTATTCAGATTATTCGGACTGGAATGGATACCGATCACGTTCACCCGACCTGCACCGGTAAGCCAGATGGGACGTGCATACCAGCTCCGTTCAACGGCGATCTTCTCCAGATCATGCCTTGGCCCATCCAGCAAAACATGACCGATGACGACTTGAAAGCGATCTACGCGTACCTCAGTGCGATTCCGTGCGTGGAAGGCGGACCTGGTGAGCCTGCCAATCGTTGCGTGCCTGCTGCCAAGACCGTTGCGGTTGCAAGTCCGAAGAACGTCGGCATAATCTCCCGCGAGATTCGATTGGATGGGACGATGTCCACCAGCAGCGACGGGAAACCGCTCACTTACCAGTGGAGTATTCCGCAAGGCAGTCCCTCGGCTGCAATCTATGGAGGGAATACCGCGACTCCTTCTGTGCAATTTACTCAGAGAGGCGGCGCCCTTTATACGTTTCTGCTTACCGTGACGGACTCCACAGGCAAGTCGGCCACCGACTCAGCGACGGTGAACTACCAGGGCAACTAACCTTGCGGGTTTCCTACGACGATGCCGCTTTGTCTCAAGAAACGCGCGAAATCGTCTGTCAAGCTTCGTGCCCCGAACGTGTTCAAGTGATCGCTATCCCAGAAAAGAGCGATTCCGTCCTTCACCGGACTGCACATCGCGTCTTTCTCGGGGCACAATATCCGAAAAGGTTCGAAGATGTGTATATTGCCGGACCTACGCGCTAGATGCTCCAAGGCTTCTTGGACTGCATCGATTTAGCGACCTTGTCGAAGTGAAAAATCGGCAGCGGGCCGACGACGACCCGGTATATCCCCTTTGCACTCAGCCCTTCTCCGAGCGTTTCCACGTCCGAATACCAGGCTCGCAAGTTATCACGCGGCGCATTCACGCTCGTACGGTCCAGATAAATGTGC
>Ga0070714_100003210_pt1 | contig 12171 bp, 10 predicted proteins | sample LARL83metaG_FD_65450 | JGI IMG/M metagenome (GOLD analysis project Ga0070714, IMG submission 65450) | Corn, switchgrass and miscanthus rhizosphere microbial communities from Kellogg Biological Station, Michigan, USA - LAR L8-3 metaG | ecosystem: Host-associated > Plants > Roots > Rhizosphere ... | reverse complement strand
TGCAACGCGGACGAGTCGGAGCCGGGCACGTTCAAGGACCGGCAGATCATTCACAAGGATCCGCATCAGTTGATCGAGGGGATGATCATTTCGTGCTACGCGAACGATGTGCACCTGGCGTATTTGTATATCCGCGGCGAGATGCCGGAGGGCGCAAAGCTGCTGAACCAGGCGTTGAAAGAGGCGCGCGCGAAAAATTTCCTGGGCAAAAATGTTTTGGGCAGCGGTTACGACCTGGAGATTCATGTGCATCGCGGGGCGGGGGCTTACATTTGCGGCGAGGAAACGGGATTGATTGAATCGCTGGAGGGCAAGCGGCCGTATCCGCGCATCAAGCCGCCGTATTTTCCGGCGGTGCTGGGGCTCTACATGTGCCCGACGATCGTGAACAACGTGGAGACGTTGTGCAACGTGCGGCATATCGTGACGATGGGCGCGGCGGAATTCGCGAAGCTCGGCACGCCGAACAACACCGGGACGCGCATCGTGAGCCTGAGCGGACATGTGAAGCGGCCGGGGTATTTTGAAATCGAAGTGGGGAAGGTGACGATTGGCCAGCTCATCAATGACCCGGCGTTTGGCGGCGGATTGCGCGAGGGGCGCAAACTGAAGGCGGTCATTCCCGGCGGGTCCTCGGCGAAAGTTTTCAAGGCGGGCGAGAAGTTTAAATTGAAGCGCAAGGTCGACGGCAAAGACGCGGAAGTCGAAGTGGACATGCTCGATTTGCCGTATGATTTCGATTCGCTGATCGCGGCGGGCTCGATGAGCGGTTCGAGCGCCATCATTGTGATGGATGACAGCGTGGATATCGTGGAGGCGCTGGCGAACATCAGCGAGTTTTACGCGCACGAAAGTTGCGGGCAATGCACGCCGTGCCGCGAGGGTTCGCTATGGATGAGCAAGGCGCTGCATCGCATGGCGCACGGCGAGGGCCGCGCGACCGATGCGGATTACCTCGTCAAGATTGCGGACAACATCCCCGGCGGGCGGACGATTTGCGCCTTTGGCGAGGCGTGTTCGTGGCCGGTGCAAAGTTTTGTGGCGAAGTTCAAAGACGAATTTGTGGCCAAGGGCAAGGCGGATGAGGAACGGCGGGCGAAACAAGTGGCCGCGCCGAAGAGCGCGGCGCCGGCGGAACGGAGTGAGTTGGCAACCAAATGAACCGCAGAGACGCAGAGGCGCGGGAATGCAAAGACGCGAGCGATGTTCCGAGAGATATCGAAGGTGTTCTACAGCTTAAAAGAATGAGAGGAGCGGCAAGCCCGCTATCTTGAATATGCAGTGGTCGAAACTGAAAACAAAATTGAAAGACCTCATGGTTCCTGAATTGAGGAAGCGGATAGACTTTCATTTGACCCGTTTTCGACAGGCGCATGACCAGGTCGGCCGCGCCTGGGTCACCATTGACGGAGAGGAAGTGCTGGATTGCAGTTTCGGGCGGTGGTTTCAGGCTTATACCGAGACCAAGGCAGCATTATTGAAAACCGGAGAGAAGAAGGATGGGATGGCTTGGCGTAAAATCAGCACGCAGGCAATCAGCGATGTGAAAGCCAAGCAGGTATTCAGTGAAAAAGATTTTGTCTCCTCGCTCACCAGATATTTGGAATATCCGGTCAAAGAATCCCTGGCCTCCGACGACCCTCTTATTCGGGCGTTTGCACTGGTCGATCGTCGTGTGGGAAAGCGAAGCTTGGAAAAAGTGAAAATTAACGAATCCGAACATCCGCTTGTTCAAATTTTTTACAGATTGCGCTTGAAGAGCTATTCGCCAGCCGAAGCCGGGATGAATTAAAATGTCAGCAGCACCGACAACTGAAAACAAGCCAGCCGCTACGCCGGTCGACAAGATAACCGTCAGCGTGGACGGGAAGGTGGTGGTTGTGCCGAAGACCTCGCCGGACCCGCTCACCGGGAAGCCGATTCCGACGACCATGATCCAGGCGTGCGCGGCGGCGAAGGTGGATGTGCCGCATTATTGCTATCATCCGAAGCTGCCGGTGGCGGGGAATTGCCGCATGTGCCTGGTGGAGTTCGGCACGCCGGCGATGGGGTCGGATCGCAAGCCGGTGATGAACCCGGACGGCACGCCGAAGATTGCGAAGTCGCCGCGGCCGGCGATTGCGTGCGCGACGCCGATTTCGCCCGGGATGGAAATTTACACGACCACGCCGGCGGTGAAACAAATGCGCGAGGGCGTGCTGGAATTTTTGCTGATCAATCATCCGCTGGATTGCCCGATTTGCGACCAGGCGGGCGAATGCAAGCTGCAGGAGTATTCGGTGGATTACGGCAAGTCGGAGAGCCGGTTCGTCGAGCCGAAGGTGCACAAGCCGAAGCGCGTGGAACTCGGGCCGCGCATTGCGCTCGACGACGAGCGTTGCATTCTGTGCACGCGCTGCATCCGGTTCACGAAGGATATTGTGGGCGACGATGCGCTGGGCATTGTGAATCGCGGCAGTTACAACACGCTCACGGCGTATCCGGGCAAGGTGTTCGACAACAATTACACGTTGAACACGGTGGATATTTGCCCGGTGGGCGCGCTGACGTCGAAGGATTTTCGTTTCAAGATGCGCGTTTGGTTCCTGAAAGAAACCAAGAGCGTGTGCACGAGTTGTGCGACGGGTTGCAATACGATCGTGGGTTCGCGCGAGGAAGTGATGTATCGCTATGAGCCGCGCGAGAACGACGCGGTGAACTCGACCTGGATGTGCGATTACGGGCGGCTGAATTACAAGTGGATTAATCGCGAGGACAGGCTGAGCGAGGTGAGAGGGTCGAAGGTCGAGGGTCGAGGGTGGCGTTTTGCGCTGAAGGAAATTTCGGAGCTGCTGAGCAAGGCTGAGCAAGGCTCAGGCGCGATTATTGCTTCGGCGCGGCAGACGAATGAGGAATTGTTCCTGCTCAAGAAGCTGGCGACGAAGGTGGGGGCGATTACGGATTCGATTCCGCGCACGGGCGAGAGCGACAAGTTGCTGTTGAATGCGGATCGCAATCCGAATTCAAACGGTGCGCGGCTGATGGGAATCTCCGGCCAGAAAATGGGCGAGCAGATCGCGAAAATTGCCAGTGGCATTGAGCAGGGGAAGATCAAGACGCTGATTGTTTTTGGCGAAGACGTGACGAAGCACGGCATCGGCGCCAACCTGCTCGGCAAGTTGGAGACGCTGATCGTCAGCGATATTTTGCCGAGCGAGACGACCAAGCTGGCGCATTATTTGTTGCCCGGCTGCGCGCACGTCGAGAAGCGCGGGACCTTTACGAACGCGAAGGGACGGGTGCAGAAATTCATGAAGGCGCTGGAGCCGCGCGGCGATGCCCGGCCGGAATGGGAATTTTTGCACGAGCTCGTTTTCAATGTCACGGGCCAGGACGGCTACGCGACGATTGAAGGGCTGTTCAATTTGATGGCGAAGGAAGTGCCGGCGTTTAACGGGCTGACGTGGGCGGGCCTGGGCGATACCGGGGTGACGGTGCCGATTTAATGAACCGCAGAGACGCAGAGAAAGACATGAAAAGATCAGAACTAATGAGACAAGAAGCAATTGTTGGGGCGGAAAGCAATGTCTCGGAGCTTTCTCTCTGCGTCTCGGCGACTCGGCGGTATAAGCGTCTCGGCGGTAAAAAATAGCATGGATTGGAACTTTATAATTTTTAGCGTGGTGAAAATCATCGGAGTTTTCTCCGTGTTGATGTTCATCGTCGCGTACGCGGTCTGGGTGGAACGCAAAGTTTCGGCGGCGATTCAGGATCGGCGCGGGCCGAACCGGTTCGGGCCGTTCGGGCTCTTGCAGCCGGCGGCGGACGCGGTGAAGGCCTTCCTCAAGGAGGATTTCACGCCGGCGCATGTTCGCAAAATTTATTTCTGGCTGGCGCCGGCCATCGTGATGATTCCGGGCATCGTGGTCGTGGCGGTGATTCCGTTTGGCTCGTTTATCGGGCAGCAAAAGATGGTGATTGCGGATTTGGACGTGGGGATTCTTTACACGTTCGGCATCGTTTCGCTGGGCGTTTACGGAATCGTGCTCGCGGGTTATGCGAGCAACTCGAAATTTCCGTTCCTGGGCGGGATTCGTTCGAGCGCGCAATTGATTTCGTATGAGATCGCGATGGGGATGTCGGTGGTGGCGGTGTTTTTGCTGGTGGGCAATTTGAACCTGACACAGGTGGTGTTGTATCAATCGGGCAGCCTGTTTCACTGGCTCGTGTTCAAGCAGCCGATTGCGTTCGTCATTTTTGCGGTGGCGGCGCTGGCCGAGACGAACCGGACGCCGTTCGATTTGCCGGAAGCGGAGCAGGAATTGGCCGGCGGTTACAACGTGGAATACAGTTCGATGAAATTCGCGCTGTTTTTCATGGGCGAATACGCGAACGTGACGGCGGCCTCGGCGATGATGGTGACGCTGTTTTTCGGCGGATGGACGCTGCCGTTCGCGGGACTCGATCATCCGGCGGCCAGCGCCGGCATCGGTGTGCTGCACATTTTCATTTTTTTGGCGAAGACGTGTTTTGTGTTGTTCATGATTATCTGGGTGCGCTGGATGTGGCCGCGGTTCCGGTACGATCAATTGATGGATTTGGGGTGGCGGCGATTTATCCCGCTGGCGCTGGCGAACATCATCGTGACGGCGGTGGTGCTGTGGATGAGAAGTTGAACGGCAATGTTATTAACGAAAAAGAACGTGAGTTGGCGGGAAGAGGAAACTGTTTTAACAGTTTCCTCTGCGCACCGTCGTCTAAGCACCCAGCTAAAGCAGGGTGTTAGCAAAAGACTGCGCTCTTCCAAAGCGCTCGACTGCGCGTCATTGACACCCTGCTTTAGGTGGGTGTCGGGACGGCGAGGTTCTCAGAAAACTGTTTCAACAGTTTTCTTTGTGGAAGTTTGATATGTCGCTGCATTCATATTCGAAAGTCTGGATTCATCTGGTCTGGGGAACCCTGGGCCGGGAGCCGATGCTTTCGAAGCCGGCGGCCACGAAGGCCTCGGCCTGGCTGACCGGGTATGCAGCCGAGAAGAAGATTTATTTGAAGGCAAATTATTTCAATGCTGATCATGTCCATGCGCTAGTCGATCTGCCCACGAGTCTTTGCATCGAAGATATGGTGCAATTGTTTAAAGGGGCGTCTTCGCATTGGATTAATGAACAACAATTGGTTCCGGGGAAGTTTTCCTGGGGGCGCGGTTACGGAGCCTTTTCAGTTTCTGAATCCGGCGTCGGAGAAGTGGCCGGTTATATCGCAGGCCAGGAAGAGCATCATCGGAAGCGAAGTTTTACCGACGAACTGAAGATATTTGTCGAGCGTTACGGTCTGGAATGGCGGGAAGAGGAAACTGTTAAAACAGTTTCCTTGGCATCACGCAGCCTGAACACCCAGCTAAAGCAGGGTGTTAATGAGAGGGCTCGCGGCATCAGTTTTGAATGATTTTAACGGTTATTGTGGATGGAAATTAAACGTAAAAAATTGAATCTTTGGGAGCGGCTTTACCTGCCGGCGATTATCGGCGGGTTCAAGGTCACGCTGCGGCACTTTTTCAGCAAGAAAGTGACGATGCAGTATCCCGAGGAGCGATGGGTCGTGCCGGAGGGGTATCGCGGCGCGCCGTATCTCGTGAAGGACCAGGAAGGCAACACGAAGTGCGTGTCGTGCCAGCTTTGCGAATTTGTTTGCCCGCCGAAGGCGATCAAGATCACACCGCCGGGCGCGGATTGGAAGATTGCCGACCGGCCGAATGCGGAAAAGATGCCGCTTGAGTTCGAGATCAACATGCTGCGCTGCATTTTTTGCGGGTTCTGCCAGGAAGTGTGCCCGGAAGAGGCGATTTTTCTGCAAAAGGATTATTCGCTGACCGGCACGTCGCGGCAGGAATTGATTTACAACAAAGAAAAACTGCTGGCCCTCGGCGGCAAGCACGCAGGCATTCAGAAATGGAAACACAAGGCTGAGGAAGCCAAAGAGCAGGAAAATTTTCCGGTGAAACCCTAGAATGAAATTCGAAATCCGAAATCCGAAATCCGAAAGAAGTCCGAAGCTCGAAACCCGAGGCGGCGGGGCGGACCTTTGCGGACGGCTTGGCATTCGGAGTCGAGTTTTCCGGATTGATTCGGGTTTCGGAATTCGAACTTCGGATTTTTGACCATGGCCCCATCCGACATTTTATTTTACATCTTTTCAGCCCTGGCGCTGATTTGCGGCGTGATGATTCTCGTCAGCCGCAATCCGGTGAACAGCGCGATGTTTCTGGTGCTCACGATCGCGTCGCTGGCGGGCCTGTTCGTGCTGCTCGAAGCGTTCTTTTTGGCGGCGATTCAAATTCTGGTTTATGCGGGCGCGGTGATGGTGTTGTTCCTGTTCGTGATCATGTTGCTGGATTTGAAGGCGGAGGAGCGTCGCAAAATTAATTTGCTGGCGATCATCGGGGCGGTCATTTCGGTGGGAGCCATTCTGGTCATTTTTTTCAAGAGCCTGGGTGCCACCAACCTGAGCACGACGCGCGCGCCCGATTTCCAGGCGGGCACTTTGGAGCTCGGGAAACTGCTGTTTTCGCAATATCTGTTGCCGTTTGAAATTGTGTCGGTGCTGCTGCTGGTGGCGATGGTGGGCGTGATTTTGTTGAGCAAAAAGGATCTGAAATGACACATGTAGGCCTACAACATTACCTCGCAGTCAGTTTCCTGCTGTTCGCGCTGGGGCTTTTTGGCGTGATCATCCGGCGCAATGTGCTGGTGATTTATATGTGCCTGGAATTGATGTTGAACGCGGCCAACCTGGCGCTGGTGGCGTTCTCGCGCTTTTCGCCGTTTCCCAATACCGCGACGACCAACCATCTGGACGGCCAGATGTTTGTATTTTTCACGATCACGGTGGCGGCGGCGGAAGTGGCCGTCGGACTGGCGCTGATTGTGGCGCTCTACCGCAAGCGGCAGGTGGCGCATGTGGAAGATTTGACGACCATGAAGCTTTAATTGTGAGAAAACATTCAACATTCAACATCGAACATTCAACGCTCAACGGGGCGGCGCGGGTGACTGCGTTCGGTGTTCGGCGTTCAATGTTGAATGTTGAATGTTTCCGTTTGTATTAATGAAACTAGCGCTTTTACCCTGGATAATTCTGTTCCTGCCGCTGGCGGCGGCGGTGGTGATCACGCTGTTCACGCAGCGCAATCGCCAGGTCAGCGCCACGCTGTCGGTGGGCGCGGTGGTGGCGGGGTTCATTCTGTCGGTCATTTTCGTGAAGGTGGGAGGATGGCAGCCGGCCACGTCCGAGGTGGCGGTGAACTGGCTTTCGGTCGGGCCGTTGCAGGTGGATTTCGGACTGCACTTTGATCCATTGAGCCTGGCGATGATGCTCGTCGTGACGGGCGTGGCGAGCTTGATCCATATCTATTCGATGGGTTACATGGCCGACGATCCGGGTTACTCGCGGTTCTTTGCGTGCCTGAGCCTATTTACGTTTTCGATGCTCGGCATTGTGCTGGCGAATAATTTTCTGCAACTGTTCATTTTTTGGGAATTGGTCGGCGTGTCGAGTTACCTGCTGATTGGGTTCTGGTATGGGAAAGCTTCGGCGGCGGATGCGGCGAAGAAGGCGTTTATTACGAATCGGCTGGGGGATTTTGGATTTATTTTGGGGATCCTGATGGTCTGGGTCACGCTGCACTCGCTTAAATTCACCGACCTGGAAGCCGCGTTGAAGAGTGATCCGCAAGCGCTGGGAACGATCGCGACGATCGGCGGTCTGCTGATTTTCTGCGGCGCGGTTGGCAAGTCCGCGCAATTCCCGCTGCACGTGTGGTTGCCGGACGCGATGGAAGGCCCGACGCCGGTTTCGGCATTGATCCACGCGGCGACGATGGTGGCGGCGGGTGTTTACATGCTGTGCCGTGTATTTTTCCTTTTGAACGGCGATGCGCTGCAGGTGATTGCTTATATCGGCGGATTCACGGCGTTGCTCGCGGCGCTGATTGCGGTTCAGCAAAACGACATCAAGCGGATCCTGGCGTACTCGACGCTGTCGCAACTCGGCTACATGGTGATGGCGGTGGGGTTGAAGGGGCCTCCGGCGGCGATGTATCACTTGACGACGCACGCATTTTTCAAGGCGCTGCTGTTCCTCGGTGCGGGCTCGGTGATTCTCGGAATGCATCACGAGCAGGACATCTGGACGATGGGCGCGTTGCGGAAGAAGATGCCGGCGACGTTCTGGACGTTCATGGTGGGCACGCTGGCGCTGGCGGGTTTTCCGTTCTTCAGCGGGTTCTACAGCAAGGACGCCATTCTCGGCCAGGCGCTGGGCCAGCATAATTATATTCTGTTCGGTGTCGGCGTGTTTGTGGCGATGTTGACGTCGTTTTACATGTTCCGGCTGGTGTTTGTGGCGTTTTATGGATCGAAGAAGACGGAGGCGGCCGGGCACGCGCATGAGTCGCCGGGCGTAATGGTGTGGCCGCTGCGAATCCTCGCCATCTGCAGCATTTTCGCCGGCGGGTTTGTGGGCGTGGAAGACATTTATCTGAAACAATTCCCCGGGGAAACGACCGAGCAGGCGGCGAGTTTCGCGCGGCTTTTTGAGCCGTTTACCGCGGCGCCGGTGGCGGCGTTTTTGGGGCTGGGCGCGTTCGCGCTTGGTTTGTTCGCGGCCTGGGCGCTCTACGCGAAGGCGGACAAGGATCCGCTGCCGGAAAAGCTCGGCGTGCTCTCCCGCTTGATGCGCAATCGTTTTTACATAGACGAATTTTATGAAAGGACGGTTATTCGCCTGCACAACACGCTCGCGGCGATCGCGGGGGGCGTTGATTGGTTCATTGAAAATGTTTTCATTGGGTTTATTCGCGGGGGCACGGATTTCACCGGGCGCGGACTGAGGCTGTTGCAGAATGGAAATCTCCAGACCTACACCTTCCTGTTCGCGCTGGGCGTGGCGCTGGTGTTGTTTTTGGTTTTAGGAAAATGAATTTGAATTTCAGAAAAATTGGCGGTAGCACCCGCGTTTCGCGGGTGGTTTCGGGCATCGCGCCCGAAACACATTGTGGCGTTAAGATCTCGATGGGTATTCGCGTTTCGTTGACTAAGCACGCGCAAGAGCCATTCGGCGAGACGCCGAATGGGACCCGCGAGACGCGGGTGCTACCGGAAATCCGGGAGCATCGCGGTCTGAATTTTGAGTCAAACTGACATGTCCATACTGACTTACATACTGGGTGTGCCGCTGCTCGCCGCGATTGTGCTGGCGTTTGTGCCGCGCAACTTTGCGGTCATCATGCGGTTCGTCGCCATCGTGGCGACACTGATTTCCGCGGTGCTGGCGGTGGTCATGTTTGCGCGGTTCCAGGCCGGCGCGCCGGGCTATCAATTCGAGCAGCAAATCGATTGGGTCAGGGCGGTGGGCATCAGCTATCACGTGGGCGTGGACGGCATCAACGTGGGCCTGGTGCTGATGGGCGCGATTGTGGCGTTCGCGGCGGCGTGTTGCTCGTGGGAAATCAAAACGCGCGAAAAGGAATTTTACATTTTGCTGCTGGTGATGGCCGGCGGCATCCTGGGCGCGTTCGCGTCGCTCGACTTGTTCTTCTTTTATTTCTTCCACGAATTCGCGCTGGTGCCGACGTTCATCATGATTGGTCTGTGGGGGCGGGGTGAGCGGAAGAACTACGCGACGTTCCAAATCACGCTTTATCTCAGCGTCGGGGCGCTGATTGCGCTGATCGGGTTGATCGCGCTTTACACGCAATCCGGGGCGCAGACGTTCGATATCCCGAAGATTGCCGAGCACATTCGCAGCAACCCGCTGTCGGTGAGCGCGCAGAATTTTATTTTCCCGCTGCTGCTGTTTGGTTTTGGAATCCTGGTGTCGTTGTGGCCGTTTCACACGTGGGCGCCGATGGGCTACGGTTCGGCGCCGGCGCCGACGGCGATGTTGCACGCGGGCGTGCTGAAAAAGTTCGGCCTCTACGGTTTGATTCGCATCGCGCTGCCGCTGATGCCGGAGGCGGCGCATCATTGGGTGCAAGCCATCGCGTGGCTGGCGATGGGCAACCTGATTCATTGCGGCTGGGTGGCGATGCGGCAGAAGAATTTCAACTGGTTGATCGGTTATTCCAGCGTGGCGCACATGGGTTTTGTTTTCCTCGGCATTGCGACCCTGGGCCTAGTGGGGGTGACGGGCGCGGTGGTGGTGATGATTGCGCACGGATTTCTCGCGGCGCTGACGTTTGCGTTGAGCGGGTATGTGTATCAACAGACCGGCACGCTCGAAATCAAGGAACTGGGCGGGTTGTTGCGCAAGCTGCCGTTTATCGGCACGGCGCTGGTGATTGCGGCCTTTGCCGGTTGCGGGCTGCCGGGCTTTGCGAATTTTGTGGGCGAAGTGACGGTGTTATTCGGCGCGTGGAGCGTGCCGTCCTTGCGCATGATCACCGTGCTGGCTTGCTGGGGCGCGTTGATTATTGGAGCCATCTACATGTTGCGCGCGGTGCGGAACATGTTGCACGCGGACCTGCCGGCCAAATGGGCAGGCATCGTGGATGCGCCGCATGTCTGGCGCAAACTGCCGTTTGCGCTGTTGATTGCGTGCCTGGTGGTGTTTGGATGTTTTCCGCGGTTATTGACCCAGAAAATTTCGCCGAGCGCGCAGACGATTGTGGAGATGGCAAATCCAACTTTGACATCATCAACCACCACAGCGGCGGTAGAGCGGGTGAAATGAAAAATTCCAAATTCCAGGTTCCAAGCTCCAGAGAAACCCCAAACACCAAACTCCAATCCGGAGCGACCGAGCCGGGTTTGGCGTTTGAGCGTTGGCGCTTCCCTGGAGCTTGGAACCTGGAATTTGGAGCTCTTGATCAATGAATCTGTCCCTAATCAGTCTGGAAGTTTGCGTGTTGGCGCTCGGCCTGGTCGTGCTGGTGGCGGACCTGTGGCTGCCGCCTGAGCGCAAGAAGCTGCTCGGCTACGCGGCGGCGTCGGGCCTGGCGTTTTTATTGATCGTGAACCTGAGCGGCTACGGCAGCTGCACCATGCCGGGCGAGGCGTTCAACGGCATGTTCGTGCAGGACGCGCTCTCGATTTTCTTCAAACGCTTTTTCCTGCTCGCGGCGATCCTCGTGCTGCTGATGATTGCGGAGTTTTCGGACCAAGTGGCGGCGGGAATTTCAGAATATTACTCGCTCGTGATGTTCGCGTTGGTCGGCATGCTGTTCGCGGCTTCGGCCAATAGTTTCGCGCTGTTGTTCGTTTCGCTGGAACTCATCACGGTTTCATTTTACGTGCTCACGAGTTTTCAACGCGCACGCACCGTGTCCCTGGAAGCGGGCGTGAAATATTTGATTATCGGCGCGCTTTCGACGGCGTTCACCGTTTTCGGCATCGCGCTGGTATGGGGCACTTCGGGCAAATTCAATTTCACGGAACTCTCGGCCGTGGCGGCGCAAATGGGCGGCAACAAGCTGTTCCTGTTCGGGCTCCTGTTCGTGATGGTGGGGCTCGGGTTTAAAATCGGGGCATTCCCGTTCCAAATCTGGGTGCCGGATGTGTATCAAGGCGCGCCGACGCCGACGACGGCGTTCCTGGCGGTCGGCTCCAAAGCGGCGGGGTTCGTGCTGTTGTTGCGCGTGTTGTTCCTGGCCGTGCCCGCGGTCACGGCGCAGTGGGTGAACGTGATCATCATTATTTCCGGCATCACCATTCTTTACGGCAACCTGTGCGCGATTCCGCAGCGAAATGTGAAGCGGCTGCTGGGGTATTCGAGCATCGCCCACGCGGGGTATTTGCTGCTGGGCGTGGCGGCGGTCGCCGGCGCGAAATCGTCGGATGGCGCGGCGGCGATGCTTTATTATTTGAGCGGGTATTTATTCACGGTGCTGGCGGCGTTCATGGTGATCACGCTGGTGATGCGGCGGCTGGAGACGGAGGATATTTCGGGGCTGGCGGGACTGGGCCAGCGGTCGCCGTTGCTGGCGGCGACGATGGCGCTGGCGATGGTATCGCTGGCGGGGCTGCCGCCGTTGGCGGGATTCTTCGGAAAATTTTTGCTGCTCAAATCGGTGATCGATTTGGGGCCGGTGAATCACGGTTATTATTGCCTGGCGTTCACGGCTTTGGTGGGCGTGGTGATTTCGATTTATTATTATTTCGGCGTCGTCCGCGCGATTTATTGGGGCCAGCCGAATGA
>Ga0070714_100003209_pt1 | contig 12171 bp, 14 predicted proteins | sample LARL83metaG_FD_65450 | JGI IMG/M metagenome (GOLD analysis project Ga0070714, IMG submission 65450) | Corn, switchgrass and miscanthus rhizosphere microbial communities from Kellogg Biological Station, Michigan, USA - LAR L8-3 metaG | ecosystem: Host-associated > Plants > Roots > Rhizosphere ... | reverse complement strand
TTTTTTTTGCCTGCGACTGCCTCTACGCCGGCACCGGGGCAACCGATAGCGCGCGATATCGCAGCAGTTCGATCCGAATGTAGCCCTGCGCCGCGACCTCGCACAGATGCTCCAGCGTCTCGATCTCGTCGGGATCCAGTTTTGTTCCATCCCGGTGGACGCCGTAGACCGCAAACGCCGTCAGCTCGTCGCCCTGGAAAATCGGAATCGCGAGCGCCGGCGCCGGCCCGCCCGATTGAAAATGCTCGACGACGTGCGTGCGAAGTTCCCGGACCTCGAGCCGCGCGCGCTCGGTCGCGAGGAAGCGCACCAGCTCGTGCTCCGCGTCGATGGCCGGCGCATGCACGAAATCCCAACCCGCGGCGCACGATACGACGAACGAGCCGCCCTGCGCCCGGAAGAGCGCGGCCATCGTCAGGTCCAGCTTTTCGAACGGCGCGTGCACGGCGGCACGGTCGATGGTCTCTTCGCGCTCCGACCGCAGCAGCGTCTTCGCCAAGCGATTCAGATAGATTTCGGCGCGATGCTTACGCCGGTACAGCAGAAAGTCGACGGCGCGCTCGATCCAGCCGTACGCACGGTGCAGCACGAACGCCAGGCCAATTGTAACGCCCGCATCGATGGCCATCGCGACGCGCACTTGGCTCAAGTACGCGCTGGTCAGCCAATCGACGGCGCCGATGACGGCGACGATGAAGGTGGTGAGCACGGCATAGACGACGGTGCGGCTGATCACGAACCGCACGTCGATGACGTGCCGCTTCAAAATCGCATACATCAGGGCAAGCGGCATGACAACGGTCAGATCGGCCGCTAGCACGCTGAGCGATTCCAGGGGGCCGACGCTGAGCACGTTGCGCAAATCGTTCGCTACCACGCCGAAGATAATCGCAAAGGCCGCCCATCCGAAGCGCGCGCGCTCCGAGCGTTCCATCGTCGCAAGACGGGCGATGACGAGCAGCACGGTGGCGACAGTAAGAACCTCATCGACGCGGTTCGAGAAATCCAGTGAGAACGTTACTCCGGTGTAGAAATTCGATACGAACGCAAACGCGATGTCCGAGAGCAGCACCGCGGCAGCGGTGAAAAATGCGTAGCGGCGCCATCCCTCCGGAACGTTCTCGTTCGGAACGAGCACCGCAAACACCAAAAGAAACGCGACCGCCGTTGACGTGCCGATCAGCGGTATTCCGTACGCAATAGCGTACTGCCAGGCGGGCAGGATGCTCCACACGACGCCCGCCGCAAACGACGGCGCGCTTCCTAAACAGTAGGCGAAGAATATCCACGTCATCGGACTCGGGCGCGCCATCACCAGCGCGATGCCGGTGAAGAAAAATACCAGAAAGACGCACACGCGCAGCGCTGCGAGCGCGTCGGAACCGTACGAGTTATCGACGGGCGGCCCCGCCTGCGCAACGAACCGGATCTCGCGCAGCGCGCCGTTGCGGCGAACGCACGTTGAAAGAACCGTGCCGGGCTCGTATGCTTGCTGCGAGCCCGGCATCACGAGCAGCAAAGCCGCGTCGCGCTTCGATAGACAGCCCAGTGCGTCGCCCGTCCGCAATCCCGCGTTGAATGCCGGCGAGCCGGGCTTCACGCGAATGAGGTTGGGCTGCGCGATCGCACCGGTGAGCACCGGCTCGATTCCGGTATAAATTCGCGGCGGCGTTTGAAACATCGGCGGCGCCGAGAACGCGAACCAAATCGCCGCCAAACCGATCGTTATGAGCGCGCGCAGTGCAGTCATGGCGCATCCTCCGGACCGGTATTGTTCGGTTCTGCACGCAAACGGTCTTGGAGACTATTGGCCTATACCGTGTTCACGATGGGCCGGGTGAGCCACAGCCACAGCGTGACGACCACGCATGCTGCTCCCACGATCGTGAACGAGACGTGGAGGCCGAGCGCGGAGCCCAGGCCGCCCACGATGAGCGCCCCGCCTGGGACGAACCCAAGCGCCACCATCGTGTAGACGGAGACCGCGCGTCCGCGCACCTCGTCCGGCGAGAGCGTCTGGATGAGCGTGTTCGACGCGCCCAGGAACGTCAGCGTTGCGGTGCCGATGACGAACAGCACCGGCAGCGAGAGAAACACGTTCCAGATGAACCCGAGCGCGAACACGCCGAGCGACATGATGACCGCAGAGACGCCCCAGACGATGCCGCGGCGTTCGCGCGTGCCGAGATACGCCGTGAGCAGCGCACCCGCGAATCCGCCGATGCCCGTGGCGGCGATGGCGATGCCGAGGGCTTTCGCGTTGCCGTGCAGCGTGTTGACGACGAACGCCGGCAGCAGCGTGCTGTACGGGCGAACGAGCAGCGCCGTGACGATAAAGACGATGGCGATCGCGCCCAGAATCTTGTGGCCGAACAAAAAGCGCAAGCCTTGCGCGATCGAGCGCAAGAACGGCTCGTTCTGCGTCGAGGTGCTCGGCGGCGCGGGCTTCATGAACACGAGTGCTACGACGACTGCCATTGTCGCGACCGCGTTCACGTAAAACGATCCCGCGATCCCGATCGACGCGATGAGGATTCCGGCAACGGCGGGGCCGATGACGGCCGGCGCGTTAAACGCGACCGAGTTCAGCCCGATCGCGTTGCCGATGTACTCGCGCGGCACCATGAGCGGCACCCAGCTCTGCCGCGCCGGAGAATCGAACGACATCGCGGCGGCGTTCGCAGAGTTGATCAGGATCAGCCCGACGATGTTCATCCATCCGAGCGAGGTAAACACCGCCAGCAGCAGCGCCAGCAGCGACATGATCGTATTGGTCCAATACAAGATGCGCCGCCGCGGAAGCGTATCGGCAATAAGCCCCGCAACCGGAGAAAGCAGCAGAACCGGAATCGCGCGGCCAAGGCCCTGAAATCCCAGGTAGAGCGAGGCGGTGTGCGGATTGCCGGCGAGCTTGGCAATGAAATAGCCGGTCGCGGTGAGCTGCATCCACGAGCCGAGGTTAGAGATGAGCAGGCCGAACCAAAGCAGCCGGAAATCGCGAAAGCGCAGCGAGGAAAAGAGCGAGATCTCGCGGCGCGGCGGCCGGCGCTCGATCATCGAGCCTCGACGGCGCGCACGATGATATCGGCGCAGCCTTCGCGGCCGAACGTCGAGGTATCCAAGCAGAGATCGTAGGTCTGCGGCTCCGTCCACGCGACGCTGTAATAGATGCGCATGTACTCGCTGCGGGCTCGATCGATGCGATCGACTTCTGAAGCCGCGGTCCGCTCGTCGACGCGATGGCCCTCCATGATGTGATGGATGCGCCAGTCGCGCGGTGCGTACATGAAGACGCGAACGGTATCGGGCCGCCGGCCGAGAATCGCGTTGGCGCCGCGCCCGATGATTACCGCGTTGCCGTGCGATGCATATTCGCGCACCGCTTCCTGCACTTCGCGCAGACATTCTTCGTCGAACGAGGCCGCCGGCTTTCCGCGTAGTTCCGGCGTTCCGGATTCGAGCGCGAGCAGCATCCGCTCGCTCATGCTCTTCCCCGCATCCTCGGCGGACTCGACCGCAGCGGCCGACGTCATGAGCCGCTTCGCTACGACGACGGGAAGCTGGTCGTCCACGTAGGCGTAGCCCAAACGCTCGGCGACCAGATGCGCTATGGCAATGGCGCCGCAGCCGTAGCGGTTGGAGATCGTGATAATCACACGGCTGACTATTCCCTCCGAGGGCAGCCGGAGGCCTCGGTGAAAGAGGGCCGCATGCCGATCATCCGGACCCGCGGCCTGCGCAAGGTCTTTCGCTCGGTCAAGCGCATGCCCGGCGCCGCGGGAGCGCTTCGCACGCTCTTCTCGCGCAGTTACGAGGAGAAAATCGCCGTCCGCGACGTCGACATCGATATCGAGGCGGGCGAACTGGTCGGCTACATCGGCCCAAACGGTGCGGGCAAGTCCACCACCATCAAGATGCTGACGGGCATTCTCGTGCCGACGTCGGGCACGATCGAGGTAGCCGGAATCGTGCCCTACCGCGATCGCAAGCGCAACGCCCGCAACATCGGCGTGGTCTTCGGGCAGCGCTCGCAGCTCTATTGGGACTTGCCGCTCATCGAGTCGTTCGAACTGCTGCGCGCCATTTACACCATCCCGCGCGATCGCTATAACGCCAACCTCGCGACCTTCACCCGCATTCTGGAGATGGAGCCCTTCCTGCGCACGCCCGTGCGCCAGCTCTCGCTGGGCCAGCGCATGCGCGGCGATTTCGCGGCCGCGATGCTGCACGATCCGCGCATCGTCTACCTGGACGAGCCCACGATCGGGCTAGACGTTATCGCAAAGGAAGCCATCCGCGAGTTCGTCCGCCACATCAACGAGGATCGCGGCACGACGGTCATTTTGACGACACACGATCTGGCCGACGTCGAGCGCCTCTGCCGCCGAATCGTCATCATCGACAACGGCACCGTGATCTACGACGGCGGAATCGAGCGCATCAAGGAAGAGTACGGCACGCACCGCACACTGGTTTTGACCTTCACCGAGCCGCCCGCAAACCCGGATCTCGTGAACGCGGAGATAGAATCCAGCGATCACGGCGTGGTGCGCTACCGCTTCGACCGCCGCCGCGTGCGTCCCGACCAATTGATTCGCGAGGCGACGGAGCGTTTCGAACTACGCGACCTGACGATCGAGGAGCCGGATTTGGAGTCGATAATCCGAAGAATCTACTTGGGTGAAGGCCTCGACAAGCTCGGCCGTCCTTCGACGGGCTCATGATGACAAGGTGTAGCGATGCTCATATCTAGCGGAACGAAGAAACCGAACGTTCATGCCTCGGCGTATATCGCGCCCAGCGCCGTCGTCAGCGGCGACGTGACGATCGAGGAAGGCTGCGCGGTGCTCTTCGGCGCGGTCATCACCGCCGAAGGCGCGCCGGTGACGATCGGCGCGAACTGCGTCGTCATGGAGAACGCGGTGCTCAAATCCAGCGGCGGCAGCGTCATGCAGTTTCCGCTCGAGATCGGCGAGAGCTGCATCATCGGACCGGGCGCGTACGTCGTCGGAGCCACGATCGAGCCGGGCTGCTTCGTCACGGCGCGCTCCATCGTCCGGAACGGCCAAACGATTCCCGAACATTCGACCGTGGGCGAGCTGCCCGCCAATTTTTTCCAGGACGTCTTCAATATCGAAGACGGCCCGGAAGCGCGCGCTCGCGCCGCGGAGACCTACTCGAAATTCTTACGCAAGGCGCACGCGCAGGACACGGCAATCGCCGAACCGGCGAAAAAGCCGGCGCCGGCCAAAGCGCCGAAACGCACGGCGGAAGAGCCGCCGCCCTCGCAAGCCGTCGAAGTGGAGAAAGTCGTCGACGTCATGTTCGTGGAGCTCGAAGAGGCTCGCCTGCGCCGCGAAGCGGCCATCGCTCGAGAGAAAAAGGGAAAGAAATAGTGCGCAACGCCGCGATACTCGCGACCATCGTTCTGCTCGCCGGCTGCGCCGGCGGTCCAACCCATCGCGGCGGACAACTCTCCAAGCAGCAGTATCTCTCGGCCATTCAGGCCATTCCGGCGCCGATGCGCACGGGCGCAACCGGAGCGCCGATCGTCGGCCTGGTCATCTCGGGCACGATTACCAACGACGGCACGCAGCCGCTGCAGTGCTCGCGCAGCGCGTTCGTTCTCGTGCGGCCGAATGACGGCGACGTCTCGCCGACCGCGCAGTTCTGCGCGATCCCGAGCATTCCGCCGCAGCAGTCGACCTTTTTCAACGCGACGTTTGCGGCGGCGCCGCGCGACGATTGGAAGCTGCGCTTCGAGCATGGCGACGGCACCTACGAAGTACACGACCTGATCGTTCCGCCGGGATGATTGCGCTCGAGCCGTACGCCGAGTTCGCGAAAAAAGCGTTCGCGCGTGAGGCGACGTACCGCATGGAGGTCTTCACGGAAGTCGGCTCGCTGATCGTGCGAGTCTACTTGCTGCGCTCCCTCTGGACTGCGCTCTACGCGCAGAACGTCGCGCCGATGAACCTGCCGCTGCACTCGATGATTACGTACGCGACCGTGGCGCTGCTCATGTCGCTGGTTCTCGAAGTCGACGGAACGCGGCTCATTCGCGAAAAGATTCGCGAAGGCACGATCGCTACGGACCTGATGAAGCCGATCAGCGTCCCGCTTTACTTCTTCAGCGACGGCTTCGGCCAAACGATGCTGCACGGGCTGCTGGTCATTCCGTCTATCCTATTCGCGCTGCTTCTCGTGCACATCGACGTTCCGAGCGCTCCGGTCTTCGGGATGTTCCTGCTCTCGTTTTTCATCGGCTATCTCGTGAATTTTTTCCTAAACTTCCTGATGAACGCCGTGGCGTTCTGGACGCTGGAAACGTTCGCAATTCAGCTGATCGTGCGCTGGGTTTCGGATCTGCTCAGCGGGCAGATTATTCCGCTCACGTTCTTTCCGGGGGTCTTCGGCCGCATCGTCTTCGCGCTTCCGTTCGCCGCGATCTACTCCACGCCGCTGCTCATCTACGTCGGCGTGATTCAGCCCCACGACTACGCGCGCTATCTGGTCATTCAGCTGCTCTGGCTCGCGCTCTTCTGCGGGCTGTCCGCGCTGGTATGGCGAGCCGCGTCAAGCCGCGTGGTCATTCAAGGCGGGTAAGTCCCAAAGCACGACTTCGCCGCTGCCGCGCACGTCGAGGCGCTCGATGGCGTACATGCGCACCGCATCCCCCGCGCGCAGATGCTCGCCGCCGGCTTCGATCTCGCCCTCGCCCACGAACAAGAAGCCGAAGCGCGACGGCTCGAACGTGTGGCGCAGTTCGTGGTTCTCCAAGCGCGCAACCAGCAGGGCCGCATCCTGCGTGAGCGCGATCGGCGCGCTGACGGCGCGGTGGCCGCTGGCGACGGCGAGCCACTTGTTGCGCCGATCCTCCAGCGTGAAATCCATCTGTCCGTAGGTCGGCGGCGTGCCGGTCTTGCCCGGCAGCACCCACATCTGCACCAAATGCAGCTCCGCGTCGGCGCGCGCATTGGTTTCGGAGTGGCGAACGCCCGTGCCCGCGCTCATGAACTGCACGCCGCCCGGCTTAACGACGCCGCGATTCCCCATGCTGTCCGCATGCTCGAGCTCGCCCGAAAAGACGTACGTCAGGATCTCCATGTCGCGATGCGGATGCGTTGGGAAGCCGGCGCCGGCCGCGATGCGATCGTCGTTGAAGACGCGCAGCGCGCCCCAATGCAAATTTTCGGGATCGAAATAGTCGGCAAAACTGAACGAGTGATACGTGTCGAGCCAGCCGTGCTGCGCGTGATAGCGCTCGCCGGCGCGCTGCACCGCGAAGGTGCGAGGCAGTGTGGGATGCATGGTACTCACTCCAAATCCGAGCCGGAGGGCACGAGGTTGCGCATGCGGCCCAGCAGCAGGTGGAAGTAGAGCATACCACGCGCCGGCCCGAGGCCTTCCAGGAGCGCGTGCGCATCCACGAGCGGGTTACCGGAGAGTAACCGCAAGCTGCGCGCCACGCCCGAGTCTTTCATGGGGAAGACGTCGAGCCGCCCGAAGCCGCGCAGCAGCACGACTGCCGCGCTCCACGGTCCGATGCCGCGAATGGCGCAGAGCCGTTCAGAGGCCGCGGCACTCGGGAGAGCTTCGATCTCCGCGTCGGCGATCGCGCCGGAGGCGACGGCTTGCGCGGCGCTGCGCAGGTGCGCGATCTTGTTGGCGCTCAGACCCGCCGCGCGCAGTTTCGCATCGCCGCAGTTCAGCAGCTCGTGCGGCTGCACGAACGGATAGTAGGCGGCGCCGGCATGCTCGACGGCTTCTCCGGCGGTTTCGATGAGGCGGCGCATGATCGAAGCGGCTGCGTGGATGCTGATCTGCTGAAAGACGATCGAGTGCGCCAGCGCTTCCCAGAGCGAAGGATAGCGCGGCGGTCGCAGACCGCGCAGTTCGCGCGCGAGAAATGCGAGCCACGGGTACGGGCGCACGCGGCGATACCACTCGTCCAGACGAACTTGCGTTCCGAGCATCCGTTCCACCGCGGGAATCCAGCGCTGCGCGCGCGCTCCGGCGACGCGAACGTCCAAAGCTTGCTTGCTTGATTGGCGCACTTCGAGCAGATTCGTTCCGCGCTCGTCACGCAGCGCACGGCGGTATACGCCGTCCTCGCCTACGACGTCGACGACGTTCGCTGCCAGACGCCGCAGCGCGTCGACCGTCAGATCCAAACGGTACGGCGGGCGGACGGAAACTTGCGTCTGGAAATTGAATTTCATAGCAGATGCTCGCGACGTACTATCAATACTGGCGCATCAACTTCCTCACGATGCTCGAGTATCGCGCGAATTTTTTGATGTGGTTCGGTTTCACGATCGTGTACCACGGAACCGCACTGGCCGCGCTCTGGGTTACGCTGCGGCAGTTTCCGTCGATGAACGGCTGGGACTTCAAAGAGATGGCGTTTCTCTACGCCCTCTGGATGCTGGGCCATGAATTCCACAACACGTTCTTCTTCACGGTCGTCAACGTTCCCGACTACGTGCGCGAAGGGCGGTTCGACCGCTTCTTGGTGCGCCCGCAGGACGCGCTCTTCCAGGCTCTCACGGTTCCCTCGCAGATCTTTCCGGACGGCTTGATGCTCGCCATCGGCTATTTCGTCATCGCAACGAATTACAGCGGCGTGCGAGTGGACTGGGCGTTCATCGCGTTCGTGCCGTTCATCGTGCTCGGCGGAGCGCTCATCGACCTCGGCATCTCGCTGGCGGTGGCGACCGTATCGTTCTGGTTCGTGCGCGTCGACACGCTGCGATGGGTTATCATGTCGCTCGAGCAAGAGTTTACGCGCTATCCCATCAGTATCTACACGCGGGGCGTGCGCATCATTCTCTCGTTCGTCTTTCCGTTTGCGTTCATGAACTATTTTCCGGCGACGTTTCTGCTGCACAAAGCGGAAACGGGGCTCTCGCTCTCGCCGGAGGTGGGACTGCTTACCCCGCTCATCGGGGCTGGCTGGCTGGCGGTCTCGTACGGTTTTTGGAGAATCGGATTGCAGCACTACCAGGGGACGGGGTCTTGATGAAACGATCGGCTTTCTTGCTCGCTTCGCTCGGCGCACTCGCGCTGCCGCGCGGCGCGCAGGCGCAAATGCCGATCGACCAGCTGCTGCGCCCGGCGATCGCGAGCATCCCCGGAAGCGTCGGAATCTACGCGCATACCATGGCGTTCGGCGCGCCGATCGCCTCGTACAACGCGAACGTGTCGTTCCCGAGCGCATCGACGATCAAGATGCTGATCATGCTCACGGCGTTCAAAGCCGCCGAACGCGACCCGGCGGTGATGCGCGAGCACATCACCTATCGCAGCGGCGAACTCATCGGCGGATCGGATTTTCTGCAGACGCAGCCGGACGGGCAGCGTTTCACCGTGGCGCAGCTCATCGTCCCGATGATTCAAGTCAGCGACAACACGGCCAGCAATCTGCTCATCACGCATTTCGGCTTCGAGCGCATCAACGCGGTCATCCGAGGCGCCGGTCTGCACAGCACGCATCTGCGGCGGCATTTCATGGATTTCGCCGCCGTTGGTCGGCACATGGACAACCGCACGACGCCCGCCGACATGGCGCATCTGCTCTTTCAGCTCGAACGGGGCGTGCGCGAAGCCATCCCCACCATCGCCAAACCGGATTCATGCCGAAAGATGATCGACATCATGCTCGGCCAAACCGACCGCGACACGATCCCGCGCGGTGTTCCGCAGGGCGTCCCGGTTGCGAATAAGACCGGCGAACTGAGCCGTTCGCGCAGCGACGTGGCAATCGTCGATCCATACGGCAACTCGCCGTACGTGATCGCCGTCTACACGAACGGATTGGGCGGCCCGGCGCAAGCCTACGACGGCATCGCCCAAATCTCAAAGATCGTCTACGGCCAAGTCGCCGGCAGCGACCTGTAAGTTACCCTTTCGGTTCGATCGTCACTTTCTGCATGGTGTCGCCGACGCGAATGGCGTCGAGCGCATCGAACCCATCGGTCATCTGACCAAAAACGGTATATTGGCGGTCGAGAAAGCGCGCGTCATCTAGGCAAATATAGAACTGCGAACCCGCGGAATCCGGATTCGCCGAGCGCGCCATCGCAACGGTGCCGCGCACGTGCGGCCGGGTGTTGAACTCGGCCTTGAGTTTGTAGCCGGGGCCGCCGGTACCGTTGCCGGACGGGTCGCCGCCTTGAATGACGAAGCCGGGCTCGACGCGATGAAACGTCAGTCCGTCGTAAAAACCCGATTCGCTGAGTTTCAGGAAGGCGGCGCAGTGCTGCGGCGCATCGTCGGGATAAAACGTGAAAACGATGTCGCCTTTGTTCGTGGTGATGCGTATTTGCGACGTGCGCGCTTTGTCCACATAGGTGCGCAGTTCGTCGCCGGCCGGTGCAGTGTGCGTCGTCATAGTGCCCGACCCTTGTTCATTGCGATGCCGAACGCCTTGCGCGCCGCCATTGCGTCCAGCTTCGCGCGGCGCGTGAGCCGTTTGAATCGCGCTTCCAGGCTGCGGGCCGCGCTTGCGTCGTCCAGCGCGAACCAAGCAGCCAGACGCACGGGCAGGCGCGACCGCGTATATTTCGACGCTTTTCCGGCGGTGTGAGCCGCAAGCCGGCGCTCCAGGTCGTCGGTCCAGCCGGTGTAGAGCGAACCGTCGCGGCAGCGCAGGATATAGACGTAGGCCGCGGCGTTAGCAGTCTTGGCACTCCCCATCGTAGAGTGTTGACTTCGCCGCTCGTGGGTAGAATCAGCGTTGGTAAGGGACATGACTAGCGAGGGAATATTCCGGTCAGGCGAGCCCGGGCGGCGCAGCCTGCGCGTTCGTATACCGCCCAACGCACGCTTCAGCCGGAGCGTGCGTCATCAGGTGCTGTCCTTTGCCGGCGATCACGAGATAAGCGATCAGGAGCTCGAGGAGTTCATTTTCGCTGTCGGTGAGGCGCTCGCGAACGCCATCGAGCATTCGCGCACCAGCGACGTGATCGAAGTCCATTGCCAAATTGAGGATGACAAAATTCTGGCAACCATCGTGGATTCGGGTGCCGGTTTTTCGTCCGATCCCATCCGGAACGTGTCCCTTCCGGATGCCCTTACCGAACGCGGACGCGGATTGCCGATTATGCGGCGCTGCACCGACATCTTTGCGGTTCACTCCGTCCCGGGGCGAGGCACCGCCGTAGTCCTCGGGCGCTATCTACGCCGCAAGAAGCACGCTCAGCTGGATCAGGAAACAAGCGCCACATCATGAAATGAGGCGGTTATGAACACTCGCCGCCTCATTGCAACACTCGCGTTCGCCGCGCTTGCGTCGAGCGCCGTCGGCGCGCGCGCCGATGCTCCGTACGCGACAATCCCGGCACCCACGGTCGATCCGCGGATTGCGGCAATGGTGAATGCCGTCTCCGCCGCGGATCTGCGCGAGTTCGATACGCGCCTGGTCGGGTTCGGCACGCGTAACGATTTTTCGGACGATTTGCACTCGCCCACGCGCGGCGTTTTTGCGGCACGCGATTGGATTCGCTCGCAGTTCGAGGAGATTGCCAAAAGCAGCGGCGGACGCATGACCGTCGCACTGGACACGTTCACGCATCCGAAGACCGAACGCACGCCGCGCGACGTGGTGGAGTCCAGCGTCATCGCGACGCTCAAAGGCGATGAGCCCGGCCCCACCTACGTGATGTCGAGTCACTACGACGACTGCGACGGTAAATGCACGGACGGGCGCGGCGTCGCGCCGGGTGCGGACGACAACGGTTCGGGCACCTCGGCCGTCATCGAAGCGGCGAAAGTGATGGCGCACACGCGCTTTCGCGGCACGATTATCTTCGCCACCTTTGACGGCGAAGAACTCGGCCTGTGGGGCGCGGAGCATTTCGCCAACGCGCTCAAGGCGAACGGCACGGACGTCGTGGCCGATTTGAACAACGACATCATCGGCACGCCAAACAGCTCGGCCGATGCAAATGAAGTGCGCATCTTCAGCGAAGCGCTGCCCGCGAACGCGAAGGATTCTACCGTGAACCTTCTCGGCTCCGAAAACGACTCGCCCTCGCGCGAGATCGCACGCTTCGTGAAGGCGACGGGCGAGCGGTACGTCGCGCCGATGCACGGCCTGCTCATCTACCGCGCGGATCGCTTCTTGCGCGGCGGCGACCAGGAGATGTTTACGGCGGCCGGCTTTCCGGC
>Ga0070714_100003206_pt1 | contig 12176 bp, 12 predicted proteins | sample LARL83metaG_FD_65450 | JGI IMG/M metagenome (GOLD analysis project Ga0070714, IMG submission 65450) | Corn, switchgrass and miscanthus rhizosphere microbial communities from Kellogg Biological Station, Michigan, USA - LAR L8-3 metaG | ecosystem: Host-associated > Plants > Roots > Rhizosphere ... | reverse complement strand
CAGGGCAGGGCGAGGCCTGCCGGGCACCGTCCTGGCCTAGCCCCGTCCGGCCGGGGCTAGCCCAGGTACTTCTTCAACATTTGTACGCGTTTCAGCTGCTGCAAGCCCCTGACCTCGGGTGGAGCCGCTCGGGCGGCCCCGAGTATCCTGCACGTGCCTTGATCGCGTGCCGGGAGCGCCGGCCGCGGGTCGGGTACCTGGACTAGCGACTGAGCTTGAGCTTGACCCTGAGCCGTGACGTAGAGAGTGGTGCGCGGCACGAGCGAGTCGAGAAGACTTCGTTCGAGCAGCTGTCAGGCCCGTGTCAGGGAAGCCTTGGCAGCTGTCAGGGGGGCCGTCAACAGCCCTCGGTAGGGCGGCAGGGAGCGGAGCTCTCTGACTTTCCCTGACAAGATCCGTGACACGCGCCTTGACGCCGCGGGAAGACCACCCAGGCCCTCCGCGTGTGCAGCTGGCCGGACGCGCGTGCGGGAGGGTGGCCATGATCGTTGACCCGAGGGCTGGGGAGAGTGGGGCTCGGCTACCGCCCGGGTCTGCCTCCCGCCAGGCTTCGCTGGGCTATGGAGCGGAGGTGGAGGGCTGGGCGCTCTGGGGCTTCTGGCCGGAGCTGGTGGGCGGCCCCTCACCAAATTCGCCACAACCTGGACAGCAATCTGGCTGTCCGTAGCTGAGGCGTACACGGAGGGGCGGGCCGCCGGGCACGCGGGGAGAGGGCCAGCGAGCGCCTGGGCGGTCGGCAAACCGAGCGGTAGCAGGTGGGTGGTCGTGGTGGAGGTCACTGGCTCTCAGCCTCCTCGTCCTCTTGGATGAGGAGCTCGAGCTGGCCGGAGGAGGGGGCGGTGAGAGGTAGTGAGCCGCCCTGGCGGGGCTCGGGAGCGTCCCAGCGGCGGCCGCACCAGGTTAATGCGCCGCTGGTGGCCGTGGGCACGTACCACACCTGGTAGCCCGGGTGGTCGCGCTCGAGGCGGTCCACCGTGTCGCGGGGGTGGTGCAAGGGAGGGGTCACCGGGGCCGCCTCGGGCCGTTCCGGAGGTAGACCGTATCAGCGCTGACGATGACGACGTGGACGTCGCAGCCGTCTGCGAGATGTTGGGCCAGCTGCAGCACGAGAGGGTCAACCCTGGTGGTGGTGACCGGAGAGCTCCGGATCACCCTGCGGGTGCGGCGGAGGCGGGCCGCGGCGAGGGAGTGGACCTGGTACATGGCGGTGTCCTTGCTGCTCGAGGAGGTGGGTGCCGACTAGGTGGAGAGGTGGCCTTGGGCCGTAGAAAGCAGGAACCCCGGCCGCCGTGGTGGCGCCGGGGTGTCTGCTGGGGAGGTTGGGGGCTAGGCCGCCTTGGCGAGGGGCTGGCCGTCGTGGGCCTTGCAGGCGCCGCGGCCGACGTGGTCGGTGCCCTGCCCGGCCCAGGCCTTGCAGGGGCTGCCCTTGGAGGTCGAGCGCCCGCAACGACCCTCGACGTCGGTGGCGTCCTTGGCCGCCTGGACGGCGGCGTCGAAGTCCTTCACCTGGGAAGTGGCCGCGATGGAAGCCTTGAGGTCCTCCACCAGGGAGCCCTCAGGGTCCGCGGCGGGCGCCGAGGGCTTGGGGGCCTTGGGCGCGGCAGCCTGGCCGGTGGCCGGGTGCTCGAGGAGCCACTCGACTGCGTCGCGGTGAACCTTGAAGGGCTCGCTCTTCGAGCTGCCCTCGGCGACCCAGGTGCCGTCGCTCTTGCGGAAGGTCTTCCCGATCTCGACCTCGCCCGCGGGGGTCTCCTTGGTGATCGCGTACGAGCTGTACGGGCGGAGCTCGCCCAGGCCGGTCCGCGCGGTGACAGCGGGCTGCTGCTTGTTCATTTGCCGACTCCATTCATAACGTCCCGGATACCGCCCGGGGAATGGCTTGTTGCTACTACCATTATACGTTAATTTGAATGGCGTTCCAAATTAGTGGCGCCTCTGGGGAAAAACAGTTAAAACAGTTTTCAGAATGGTCCGAGGGTGGCGCAAAATGAATGCGTGGAATGGTGGGCAGCGCCGATCGGCTTCGCCTGCCCAAGCCGCTGCCCCTCGCTTACGCAGGGCGCTCAGGGACGGCAGAGGAGCAAGATCGTGCGGGGAGCCCAACGGCCCCGGAGCCTAGCTGGGAGGCGGCGGGGCGTTTCGAGCCCCTGCGCGCGCGGGAAAGGTGTACCCTTGCTCAGCCGCGGCGTCTTCGCCGCGGGTCGTCGATCCCGGGGGGGATTCATGCGGGGACGGTCAGGATTTGCAATGGCGCGCAAGCTGCTAGCAGCAGCGGTGGGCGTCTGCTCTATCTGCCTAGCGGCGGCGCAGCCGGCGGGCGCGTCGGTCGACCAGCCCGCTGCTCCAAGCTCCACGCCTACGGGGGGCCAGATCGGCTACCAGGGCGGCGCCGTCGAGTGGTACAGGCCCACGGTCTACCTTGTGTTCTGGGGCTCCTGGTGGGTGACCCACGGGGGCGCTCAGAAGAAGGCGCTCGAGGATCTCTTCACGTGGATCGGGTCGCCTGCGGACAACTGGTCCCACGTCATCGACCAGTACTGCCTGGACGCAGTGCCCCCTCCCGACCCTCCGAACGCGGGGTGGACCGGGTGCCCGGACGTTGGCGTGGTCGGGTCGGTCTTGCTCGGCTCAGCGGTGGACCCCGTCGACCCGCCGGAGGCACCCACCCAGGCCCAGCTCGCGGTGGAGGCGCGCTTCCCGTTCGAGACGAGCGAGAAGGTCCTCAACACGTACGACACTTACGCCGTGATCCCGATGATCGTGACTCCGCCCGGGGTCTTCCCGCGGACGGAGCTGGACGGCAAGGCGTGCGGCCACCACTGGTGGGGCTGGGCCAACCATTCGCCGGGCAACCCCGAGGGCCCCCAGCAGTGGTCCCCGTTCGCCTACGCCGTCGACTCCTACGCGGCTAGCGACTCCACGAACAACCGTTCGGCGGGCGGGTGCACTAACAACAAGGACGTGACGGCCGGGTTGACGATCACGGCGTCGCACGAGTTCGCGGAGGCGGTCACTGACCCCTTCCCGATTACGGGCCGCTTCTACGACCCGGACCACGTTTTCTACGCCGACCTTCAGCCCGGTTGGACGAACAATGACGATCCGGCGGAAATAGGCGACCCGTGCAGAGGGCCCTCCAACGATTTCCACATCAAGTTCGCGGGAGAGACCCTCTACCTGCAGAAGCTGTGGTCCAACCTCGCCCGCGACTGCGTGCGGAGCGCCTAGCAGCCGGAGGTGCCTCTGCCTATCGCGCTGCTTCGGTGTCGGCAGCGGAGGCGGAGGCCCTGCGAGCGGCGACGGTCCTCGCCCACGACTCACGGCGTTCGTAGACAGACCGTGCCGAGGCCGCGATGTCGAGGGCAATGTGGTAGTCGCTGCCTCCAGCGTCTAGGAAGGGAGCGATGATGTCGCCGTAGCGGCCAGGCGGGGGCGCGGGCAGCGAGAGAGCGTCGAAGGGGGCCTGCCCGACCTGGCCCGGCGTCACCTCCACGGCCTGCAGATCGGCCTCGCCACGCCGCCACCGCTCAGGAGCGGGCGAAGAGCTCGACCTGGTCAGCGGCGCAGTCCCCAGGCCCCTTGTCCGGACGAATCCTCACGAGGTGGGCAGAGCGGGCGCGACCGGTCCTGGTGAGCCCCTGGGCCGAGAACTCGACCACGATGCCGTAGGCCTCGGGGACGAGGGAGCCGTCCGGGGCGGTGACCCGCCTGCGCAGGCCGACCGTGAGGTTGCCGACCTGGGCGACTGGGCGGTCGCTGCCGTCCGGGTCCCTGACCGCGAGCTCGAACGAGCCTACGAGGCCCGTATTGCCATGCTGGCCGGGGCTGTAGCCAACGATGAAGGCGTCAGCGGTGGACTTGCGCTTGAGCTTCCACCAGCCATCGCGGGACCCGGGAAGGTAGCGGCTGTCACGGCGCTTGATGACCACGCCCTCGTAGCCCTCTGCGAGGGCTCGCTGGAAGGAGGCTTCGCTGCTGTCCCACTGCGGGACCAGGCGGAGCGAGAGGCCTGGGTGGAGCCAGTGCAGGGCCGCGACCACCCCGGCAGGGTAGTGGCGGCGGTCGTTGTAGGTCCGGTCGAGAAGGCTCTCACCGCGGAGGGAGAGCAAGTCGAAGGCCCAGAAGACTGCGGGGCCGAAGCGCTCTTGCGTGGCGGCCGAGCCCTCCGGGCTGCCGCAAGTGAGGGCGACGGAAGCGTTGAGGAGCGAGTCGGTCCAGTTCCCAGTGTGGGTCTGGACCCGGGGGCCTGGCGCCAGGAGCTCGCCGTCGAGGACGTGCCGACCAACCCTGGGTGGGTGGCGTCGCGCAGGTGCGGGAAGTTCGCCGAGCGGTCGGAGTAGAGCCCGGTCCGGACCGAGACCCGGCCGGTGGCCAGCAGGTTGGAGGCGGAGCCCAAGGCCAGGCGCATGCGGACCCCGTCGAGCTTGGGCTCGAGGGCGTGGGCTGGCGTGAAGTGAGGCTGCAGGTCGGCGCTCCGGGACAGGTCCCTCGCCTTCATGGGCGGGAACTGGAGCTCCTCGAGGCGCGGAAAGGTCGCTGCCATTCCGCCTCACCGCCTTTGCCTGCCATTCTCGGAAACGTGCTAACTGCTAGTTCAATTCTAGTCATACGCCATTGTGGCCGCTCTCCGGGAAAGGCGGCTGGCCCGGCGTTCGAGAGCCTTGCGGAGGGCCTCCCCGTAGGGGAACTGGCCGTTGCGCCTGTGCCATTTCACGGCGGGAAAGTCTGTGTCCTCGCCGTGGAGGTCGCACGCGGCGTTGATGAACTGAGCTGCGACATGGAGAACGCGTCACGGTAGACCCAGACGCAGAGGTCGCACTGCGGGTGCTGGGCGACGACAGGGCCTGCTGGGGTGCGGCCGAGGAGCAGGGGGTCTGCGCCGGGCGTCTCGCGGCTGCTAAATTGCTCGACTCCCGTCGTCGCGTGGGCTCCCTCGCCTCCTCTGCGAGAGGAAGCGGCCGGGGCTGGCGCCTGCGGGGCCCGGGCCTGCGTTCTCACCATGCCAAGCCCGAGCCCCGCCTTCGCTGACGCCGCGTGCAGCCGGTGGTGCGGAGGTCGGCGCCTGCGGTCCGCGGAGCTGCCACCGATTTGTCGCCCCGCCCGGTGGCCCCTGGGGCTTCCTCCCGCCGCGGCTGCGGGAAGCTCAGAGAGTCCATCGACTCACTGTGGCGTGCGGCGGGTGCCGCTGCCCCAGCGGTGGACGCCGTGGATCTGGGCCATGGCGAACAGCGAGTAGGCCACGTAGGCGGCGAAGGCTGCCCACCCCACGGGGGTCACCGGGGCCGCCCTGCGTAGTGCTGCGCGGGCGGCAGCTTGTCCTTCCACTCCCGCGGTGGCGCCTTCTTCGCCCACGTCTTGCCCATCCGGTAGTTGTATTCGCCGAGCAGGCGTTGGGAGAGCCTGGAAAGCAGGCGGTGGGGGCCCCTCACGGAGAAGGCGAGGTCGAGGAGGACCCGGAGCTCGAGGAGGTTCACGCGGAACGCCACGCGGTAGGCGGCGAGGTTGGCGGCGAGCATGTTGTGCAGCCGGCCGTTCACCTTGAGGTGGAAGCCCTCAACCAGGCCGTCAGTGAGGCCCCGGCAGGTCTCGAGGCGCTTCCGGCGCTTTTCATCCAGGCGGCCGACGAGGCCGCGGTGAGGCTTGATGCGCACCGGCCGCAGGCGCTCGGCTACTGGCGGGACTCCGCCAACCTGAAGGCCGGGCGGCCAGCGCCCCCCTACGTGGTGCTGTGCGCGTTCCAGCGGTTCGAGGTTTGGAAGCCGGGGCAGTACCCGACCACTCCCGTAGCAGAGTTCAGCCTGAGCGAGCTGCCTGACCGCTACGAAAACCTGCTCTTCCTCGCAGGTGAGGAGCCGCTGTTTATCGCCCAGGACCGCCAGCTTACGAAGCAGGCGACGGCCACGATGGCGGCGGTCTATCACTCACTGCTGGACCGCGATGCCGCGCCGCCCGAAAAGATCCAGGCGTTTGTCTTGCAGACCGTGTGGTGCCTGTTCGCCGAGGACTATCAAATGCTGCGCGGCCATCCAACGCAGCAGCTAATCGAGACACTGCTTCGCCACCAGGAGTGGTCGTCGTACATGTTGCTTGGCGGGTTGTTTGACGTCCTCAACGATCGGGCCGACTACGGCAGGATTGGGCCGCTGGCGGGAACCGAGTACGTCAACGGGGACCTCTTCGCCCACCCGGCGAAGGTTCACTTGCAGCCTCACGAGCTGGAGCGGCTGAGCCAGGCCGCTCAGTACGACTGGCGCAACGTCGATCCGACGATATTTGGCTCCCTGATGGAGGGCTTCCTGGGGCGCGAGCACCGGTGGGAGCTTGGTGCCCACTACACCCACGAAGCCGACATCATGAAGATCGTCCGGCCAACGATTGTGGAGCCGTGGCGGCAGCGCATCGGCGCTACGGAGACCGTTGCTGAGGTGCGCCGCGCCCTCGACGACCTGTGCGCGTTCCGCGTTCTTGATCCCGCCTGCGGCTGCGGCAACTTCCTCTATCTCGCCTACCGCGAGCTGCGTCATCTGGAGCACGAGCTCAAGGAGCGCATTGTGCGCGTCGCGCGGCAGACGGGCGTGCCGGTGCCCAGCCCCGACGGGCTCCCGTTCTACCCGCTGGGCAACCTGCAGGGCATCGACATTGAGCCGGCATCTGTGTAGATCGCGCGGATCACGTTGTGGATGGGCCAGCGCCAGATGATTGACCGCTACGGTGCCGCCGAGCGGGTGCTGCCTTTGGTTGATCTCTCGGGCATTCAGGACGGCGACGCCCTCAGGCCGAGTTGGCCGCAGGCCGATTGCATCATCGGCAACCCGCCCTTCCTCGGCTCGCAGCATATCCGCGAAAACCTGGGGAATGCCTACGCGACCTGGCTGAAGAACACCTTCCATGTCGGGGTGAAGGACTACTGCGTCTACTGGTTCCGCAAGGCGCACCAGCACCTTGGCGATGGCCAGCGCGCGGGGCTTGTGGGAACCAACTCGGTCTCGCAGAACCGTGCCCGGGGCGCCTCTCTGGAGTACATCCTGGCGAACGGCGGCGTCATCACGGACGCTGTCTCGAGCCAGGACTGGCCCGGAGAAGCGGCGGTCGATGTCAGCCTGGTGAACTGGATCAGATCACCGACTACCCCGCCGGAAGCGTTCGTGCTCGACGGGGAGCAGGTTGACGGGATCACGGCGGAGCTGCGCCCTCCGGAGCGGTCGACCGGTGAAGTTAAACCGTTGAGCGCCAACAAACTGCGGTGCTTCCAGGGGCCCATACCTGCAGGCGCAGGGTTCATCATTTCCGATGAAGAGGCCGCGAAGCTTCGCGCCGACACCCGCGCCGAGTACGACCAAGTGGTGCGGCGCTACCTGACCGGCGAGGACATCGCCGATGACCCCCGGCAGCAACCGCGCCGGTGGATTATTGATTTTGCGCGGATGCCGCTAGATGAAGCGGCGCGGTACAAGTCCGCTCTTGATATCGTCCGTGAGCGAGTAAAGCCGGTTCGTGAGAAGAACAACCGGGAGATTTACCGTCGGCACTGGTGGCTCTTCGCCGAGCCCCGCCGGGACATGCGCGTAGCGCTGGCCGACCTGTCGCGCTTCATCACGAGCAACCGGGTAGGCAAGCGCCTCCTGCTTTGCTGGACGGCTGCGGGGACCTGCCCAAGTGACCTAACGAATGTCTTCGCCTTTGAGGACGACTACGCCATGGGCGTGCTCTCATCGTTTGCGCACGAGGCGTGGGCGCGGTCGCGCTCCTCAACGCTTGAGGACCGGCTCCGCTACACCTCGTCCACAGTGTTCGCGAGCTTCCCCTGGCCCTACCCGGTCACCGATGAGCGGCGGGAAACGATCGCGGCTGCGAGCCGCGGCATCATCCAGCGGCGGCAGGAGATCTGCGTCGAGAGGACCTTCGGCCTGACCGCCTTGTACAACATGGTTGACGAAGGCGCCTACACCGACCTCAGGAAGCTGCACCAGGAGCTTGACGAGGCGGTGGCGGCGGCGTACGGATGGCCGAAGGCGGCAGCGCGTGACAGCGACGAGATCGTGCCGCGCCTGCTCGCCCTTAACCGCGAGATCGTCGCTGGCGACCACCGGTACGACCCGTTCGGCGACCTGTCCGATCCGGGGACGCTCTACTTCCCCGAGGAGTCGGCGGGATAGCTACCTGGTCGTGGCCCCCCTGGTCGTGGCCCAACTGGTTGTGGCCTTGGTCCAACTTGTCGTGCCCCTGGTCGTGCCCTTGGTCGTGGCCCGCTCACGTTGGAAACAGGAAGCCTTTCTCTTTCGGCCAAACGCACAATCTGCTGCCTCCACCCCTCTACGCTGTCGGAACCGAGGCTCATGACCACCACTGAAATCTGGCCAGATTTGTGGGTGGCAACGTCAGGAGGCTCGTCTGCCCCGACATAAACGGCGTACTCCTCCACGGCGTCTAGAAAGCGCCGATACCGGCTTTCGTATGAACCTGCTCCTGCCGCTTCCGGGACGGGCGGCGATGCGAGCCGGAGCTTCGTGAGCTCGGCGAGCATGAGGTCCACCTTCGAGCCGAGGTCCCCCGCCTCGGCCGGACCGCCGCGCTTCGTCAGCCCGAAGTACGTCCACATCGCGTTGCCGCTGCCGCCGTCGGCGGTCACGCTGCTGACGTGCTCGGCCAGGCGCCTTATTTCCTCGCCGAGCTTCCACGGCGCGAGCGACTCGTCGTAGGTCAGAACGTTGATCGTTCCCAGGTCGAAGGGGATCGTGGCAGTCCGAGCGTCCTTGACGAGCACCACCGGGCGGTCCAGCGACGTCCTGATCCCCAGCTCGAAGAACACGTTCGCGTTGTGGCTCGACAGGTCGGCGAGCACCAGGTCCGCCTGCTCCAAGTTCCTGATGATCTCCGCGTGGATGAGCGCGGCGCCCAGCGCCTTCGGCGGGATGGCGGTGTAGCCCGCCTGCTCCAGCGCCGGGGTGAAGAGGTGCGTCAGCACGTGGGCGAAGTGGTCAGGGTCGCGGAGGTCGTCCGCGTACGGGGCCGGGGTGGTGACGGGCATGGCGACGAAGCACGTCTTGCGGTCGCTACCGCCTGGGTCTGCCACGGCGGTCCCCCGCATAATCCTCCGCTCGCTACCGCCTGGGTCTGCCACGGCGGTCAGCATACGCTCCGCCGCTGCGCGCTGTCCTGGCTGCGCGAGGACCGGCCCCAAGATCGCGGGCTCTAGTGGGGAATGGTGGCGCGCGGGGTGGGAAGGGCTCGACTGCGCTTGGCTGGGTGGCGAAGGCGGTGGCGAAGGCGCGAGGCAGCGCGGAATGGCGGGCTGTCGCCTGCCGGCTACCCCGGCTGCCCCTGATCGGGGGCGGGCCCGTGCTCCTCCTCGGGCCCTGGCTCGCCCAGGTCGTCGCGCATGGCCCAGACGAGGTTGGCCCGCGCCTCCCCGTAACCGAACGGCCTCTGGTCGTCTGGGCTGAAGTCGTGCGCGGCGTGGCGAGCGTGGTTCGCGACCAGCCTGACCTCGTAGGGCGAAACGAGCTCGATCTCCGAGAAGAGAGCCGCCAAACCGTTGGCTGCGCTCAACTGCGCGGCCGTTGCCGCCAGCTTGGCGCCCTCGTCCCCCGTGGACCCAGCGGCCTTCACCACGCCCGCGGCTGTGAACATCTCGCTGAGCGCGGTCAAGTACTGACCGTAGACCCGCCGCTTCTCGGCGAGCCGGGCGCGCTCGCTCTCGGCGTCGATGCCGAGCCTCAGGTTCCCGGCCGCCGCGTCGAGGCTCGCCTTGAGGTCGGCCGCCTGCGCCTCCCGGCCCCGCTTGGCCTGCCAGGTGGTGCCCGCAATGCCCGCCAGGCCGACGATGCCGGTTATGGCGCCGGCCGCGACGTTCCCCCAGTCCACGGCTGACCATCCTGCCAGACGGGGCGGGCGAACGAGGGCGGCCGGGCGGGAGCGGCTGGCGCTCGCTGGGCGGGAGTGCTGGTGGCGGTCAAGAGCTCTGGGAGGGTGCGGCTGGCGCTGGGGTGGGGGCGGGCGGCTTCGTGGAGGATTGCGTAGCTTTGTAGCGCGCAGGCGAGTGGAAGTCCGGCAACGACTAGCACCACTGGGGACCGCCACGGCGAAGAAGTGTTTTCCGCTGCTCCTGACCGGGAGCTGGACGAGGGGGAGAAAGCTGAGCCCGCAGTGGGGTGGAGGGGAAAGCTGGGCCGCATGGTCCCCGGGTGGAGAGTGGGAAGTCCGCGCATGCGGACCAGCCGCGTGGTAGTCCGCCGAGGCGGTAACCCATGGGATCCCACCGAGGCGGGAGGGGTCGCCAGTTGAAGATCCTCCCACCGGAGGGGTGGTAGTCCTGCGGGGCCTACCACCGAGGGGATCCTCCCTCGCGGGTACCTCCGACCGGGGATCTCCCTTTCGGGAACCTCCCGTGTTGGTGATCCCACCCTTGGTGGTTGGTGGTCCTTGGTTGTGGTTGGTGGTCCTTGGTTGTGGTTGGCCTGCGTGGCTTGGTTGTGGACCCACCCATGGTTGGTGGTCCCTTAGTTGTGCCCTCGTTGAAGAGAGGTAGTGGTGTCTCACCTTGGTGTGCCTGTCGAGGATGTGCCTGCCGAGGGTGTGCCCTGGTTGAGTGCCTTCCACCTTGGATGGGCAGGTGCCCACCTTGGGTGCTAGAGCCCGAGGTCCAGCTTGCGCGCCTCGTCCAGGGCTATTTGGGTGGATGCCGCGGCCACGTACCTGGCGAGCATGGCGCTCGACTGCCAGCCTGCCAAGGTCATGACTGAGTTGGGGGTCATGCCGCTGCGGAGCGCCTTGATCGCGGAGTGGCTTCGCAGTGTGTGGGGCTTGAGCTTGAAGCCGGCCAGAGCTGAGCGCTTGGAAATGACCTTGTGCAGCGCCTCGTACGACATTTGCGCGGAGCCGCGGGTGGAGACGAACAGCGAGGGCAGGTCGGCGCCCTTGGTCCGCTTGCGCTTCCTGATCATTCTGTCCAATGACCGAGCCGTGCTGCTGCCGAACTGAATAATTCTCCCGCGGCCCATCTTGCCCCGGCGCACGATGGCAGTGCCGGACCTGAGGTCGACGTCGTCGAGGAGGATGCTGAGGGCCTCTGACGCGCGGACCATCGACTCAGCCATGAGGCGAATGAGGGCCTCGTCCCGGCAGCCTTCAAAGGTGGTCTTGTCGCAGGTCGCGATCATGGCCCGGAGCTGGTCATCAGTGACCCCGGCCGGAACCTTGACGTCCACCTTGGGCGACTTGAGGGTCTCGAGGGCGTCGCGGGGGGCGAGGCCCTCCTCCACCAGAAAGGCGGAGAAGCGCCGCAGCCCGCGGGTCCGGGCCACAACCGTAGCCGCCTCGCGCCCGCCCGCCAGGAGCTCCGCCTGCCAGCGCCGCGCCTGGCGGAGGCTGAGGTCCGGCTCGAGGGGCGGAGCCTGGCTGGCACACCACCGGAGGTAAGAGCGGACGCCCGCGGGTGTATGACCGGACAGTGTGCTCGCTGCGGCGGGAGGCGCGCAGGTAGAGCTCGAACGAGCCGAGGTAGTCCTCGAGCTCCTCGGCGCGCGACTGCGCGCGGACCGCGGTCGCGGGGACGGCGGCGAGGGTTGGCTTCGTCACGGGCTCACGCTCGCAGGCTCGGGGTGCCGCGCGGGGAGGAGAAAGCGCGAGGGCGCGCCTGGATGTCCGGTCACCCGCCGACCGCCAAGGGCGTCGGCTACCGAGTATCTGTACCACGCTGCCACTGCTGGCGCACTAGGACGCCGCAAAACAAGTGTTTGCCCAGGCTGACGTAGGTGCCGCGTGCCGGGAGTGATCGTTTACTAGCCCAGATACTCCTTCAGCATCTGGGCGCGGCTGGGGTGGCGGAGCTTGGCCAGCGTCTTGGATTCGATCTGGCGGATCCGCTCCCTGGTCACGCCGAACTCCTGGCCCACCTCCTCCAGCGTGCGCGGGTGCCCGTCGGTCAGGCCGAAGCGCAGATGGATGATCCGCTGCTCCCGGACCGACAGGCTGTCGAGCACGCAGTCCAGCTGCTCCTGCAGCATGACGAACGCCGCGGCCTCGATCGGCACCACGGCGTCCGCATCCTCGATGAAGTCCCCCAGATCGGAGTCTTCCTCCCCGATCGGCGACTGGAGCGAAACCGGCTCCTGGGCGATCCGCTGGATCTCCGCGACCCGCTCCACCGGCAGGCCCATCTCCGCCGCGATCTCCTC
>Ga0070714_100003203_pt1 | contig 12178 bp, 9 predicted proteins | sample LARL83metaG_FD_65450 | JGI IMG/M metagenome (GOLD analysis project Ga0070714, IMG submission 65450) | Corn, switchgrass and miscanthus rhizosphere microbial communities from Kellogg Biological Station, Michigan, USA - LAR L8-3 metaG | ecosystem: Host-associated > Plants > Roots > Rhizosphere ... | reverse complement strand
TCCGCGAACCACATGATCGTCTGCAACGGCTACAAGGACGAGGAGTTCATGCGGCTCGCGCTCATGGGTCAGAAGCTGGGGCACGAGGTGTTCATCGTGATCGAGCAGGAGGGCGAGCTCGACGTGCTGCTGCGAGTCGCCGATGAGATGGGCGTCACGCCGCAGGCGGGCGTCCGCATCAAGCTGGCCTCCGAGGGGCATGGGCGCTGGGCCGAGAGCGGCGGCGAGAAATCGAAGTTCGGACTCAGCGCGAGCGAGCTCGTTCGCGTCATCGACAAGCTGCGCGCCGCGAATCGTCTCGAGGTCCTGAAGCTCATCCACTTCCACCTGGGCTCGCAGATCACCGACATCCGCTACATCAAGTCGGGGCTGCAGGAGATCGCGCGCTTCTACGCCGAGCTGCACACGGCGGGGGTGCGCGTCAGCCACGTGGACGTCGGCGGCGGCCTCGGCATCGACTACGACGGCTCGGGATCCACGGTCACCGCGAGCGTGAACTACTCCGTGCAGGAGTACGCGAACGATGTCGTGTACACGCTCGCCGAGATGTGCCGCGAGCTCGAGATTCCAATGCCGAATCTCATCTCGGAGTCGGGGCGCGCGCTCACCGCGCACCACGCGCTGCTCCTGCTCGACGTCATCGATGTCGAGTCGCAGCAGGATGTCGAGCTGCCGCTGATCACCGACGACGACCACGCGATTCTGCACGACCTGCAGGATTCCTACGAGTCGATCTCCGGCCGGTCCGCGCGCGAGGTCTACCACGACGCGACCTTCGCCAAGGACCGCGCCCAGGCGCTGTTCAACAGCGGCGTGCTCTCGCTTCGTGCGCGCGCAATGGCCGAGCAGCTCTACACCGCCACGGTGAACAAGGTGGCCGTGATGGCGCAGCGGGACCGGGAGGAGTACGAGGACATCATCGAGGAGCTCGAGGCGCGGCTCATCGATCGCTACTTCTGCAATTTCAGCGTCTTCCAGTCACTCCCCGACAGCTGGGCGATCGATCAGATCTTCCCCATCATGCCCGTGCATCGCCTCGACGAAGAGCCTGAGCGCCGCGGCACGATTCAGGACGTGACGTGCGACTCCGACGGGAAGATCGATCGGTTCGTGGGCGGGAAGCACGGAAGTCCGAGCCTTCCCCTGCATCCGTATCGCCACGGTGAGCCCTACGTCCTGGGCATCTTTCTCACGGGCGCCTATCAGGAAATCCTGGGCGACCTGCACAACCTGTTCGGAGACACGAACGCCGTGCACGTGCGGCTCTCGGAGTCGGGCTACGAGGTGACCGATCTCGTGCACGGCGATACCGTGACGGAAGTGCTGAACTACGTGCAGTTCCACGCCTCCGATCTGCTCACCACGTTCCGCCGTAAGGTCTCCGCGGCGACGAACATCACGCGCCAGGAAGCGAACACCTTCATCGCGGACTACGTCGCCGGTCTCGAGGGGTACACCTATCTCGAGGGCGACGCGCCGCGATGACGGTGTGGGTCAGCGCGCGCCCTCGAGACGCTTCGCGACCTCGCCCCAGTTGATCACGTTCCACCACGCCGCGAGATAGTCGGCGCGGCGATTCTGATACTTCAGGTAGTACGCGTGCTCCCACACGTCCACGCCGAGAATCGGCGTCTTCCTGTCGGAGACCGGCGTGTCCTGGTTGGGAGTGCTCTCGATCGAGAGCTTCCCGCCCTTGTCGGCGACCACCCACGCCCAGCCTGAGCCGAAGCGCGCGAGCCCCGACGCGTTCAGCTGCTCCTTGAGCTTGGAGAAATCGCCGAACGAGCTCTTGATCGCATCGGCCACCGCACCCGACGGCTCGCCGCCGCCATTCGGCCCGAGGATCTGCCAGAAGAACGAATGGTTCCAGTGACCGCCGCCGTTGTTGCGCACCGCGTTGCGCACCGACTCCGGCACCGCGGGAAGATTCTGCAGGAGCCACTCCAGACTCTTGTCCTGAAGCTCGGGCGCCTTCTCGATGGCAGCGTTGAGATTGGTGACGTACGCCTGATGGTGCTTCGTGTGATGAATTTCCATGGTGCGCGCATCGATGTGCGGCTCGAGAGCGGCGTAGTCGTATCCGAGCGGCGGCAGCGTGAAAGCCATTTCATTCCTCCGGTATTGTCGTGCGAAGATCCGTGATCGCAGGTGCGACGACCGCGGCGTGCTTGCGGCGCCACGCACCGATGAGTGCAGGTGCGAGTGACAGCGCGATGACCAAAAGGATAACCTTGTCGATGTGCTTTTCGATCCCGGGAATGTAGCGGCCGAGGCCGTACCCGATCATGAGCATACCACATACCCAGAGGACGCCACCGATCACGTTGAAGAGCTGAAACGGGCGGTAACTCATGCGCGCGGCGCCCGCAACGACGGGCACGAACGTGCGCACGATCGGCATGAAGCGCGCGAGCACGATCGTGACGCCGCCGTGCTTCTCGTAGAAATCATGTGCTCGCTGCAGATGGCTTCGCTTGAAGAACATCGAGTCCTCGCGCGCGAACAGGCGCGGTCCCGCGGCCTTCCCGATCGCATAGCCGACCGTCTGTCCGAGAATCGCCGCAACCGACAGCAGCGCGCACATGAACCAGACGTCGAGGATGCCGCGCGATGCGATCAGCCCGGCCGACACCAGCAGCGAGTCGCCCGGAAGAAAAAATCCGATGAGCAGCCCCGTTTCGGCGAAGATGATGATCGTGAGTGCGACGTAGCCGCCCCACATGATGAGGGCCGTCGGATCCGAGTACTGGTGCCAGAGATCGCCGAGCGAATGCATGCAGCTCCGGGAGAGTGATGGCGTGCGCTCACGGAACTTCGACAGCTACGGTGCGTGGGTCAACCACGAAGGCACGAGCGCTCCGGATCTTCCGGTTCGCGCGCAGGCGACGCATCGTCAGGCATGACACCGCCTGCGATCACGATCGTACTCGATGACCGGCGCAGGCGACTGGGGCTCTGGTGGCAGAAGCTGCAGCACGCTGTCGGCGGAGTGCCGCTCCTCGTCGCGGGCGTGCACCGCCTGCAGACACCGGGAGGGGAGGGGGACCTGCTCGCGATCGCCGAGATCGTCGTTGCCGCGGTGTTGCTCGTGCTGCTCGCGCGCGACCTCCGCTCGGAGTCCGCTGCCAGGATGCGCACTCGCCCGCCAGAGGCGTTGCACACCCTGCCTCACGTGCACGCGGGTCCGGACTGGTTCGATGTGGTCGCCGGTGCGCTCCTGATTCTCGAGTCCGTCCACTCCGCGCATTCCGGCGGCAAGCCGTTCTTCGAGCGTCCGGTATTTCTCCTCGGGATCGTCACGGCCGCGATCGGGCTGTTTCACGGAACGATCGCCGGGCTTTCCTGGAAACGCAGAGAGATTCACTTCGACGAGAACGGCGTGCGCGCGCGCACATCGCGCTTTCGCGGTTTCTCGGTTCCGTGGGCCGAGGTTCGCGACATCCGCATCACCGAGAAGGCGATCTTCGTCGACACCGCGGCGGGAGCTCACACGATCGCGCTTCGCCGCTATCGCAACGCCGCGGAGATTCGCGCGGCATTCACACGGTGGGACGCGGCGCGGGCGCTTCCCGACGCCTCCTAGATGCGCTCCAACACGACGATGCCCGACATGCGCCGAAACTGCTCGCGCATGCGCTCGGGATAGAAGCGGCCAATGAATTTCCAGAGCCACATCATCTTCATTTCGCGATCGAGCCGCTCCGCCTCCTCCATCATCGAGTAGAAGGCGCGCTCCTCCCAGCCGAAATCCCGGAAGAACGTCGTGCCGTTTGAGGGTGCGAACTTGAACGGCGCATTTCCGGACGCGAGGGCCTTGCCCCACGACTTCGTCATCATCTTGAGCAGCCGCGGATTCGCGAGGTCGATCACCCACCGCGCGAACGACGGCTGGGCGTGAAGATCCGTCGCGAGCGCGCCAACCTCCGCGTCGCTCAGATAGATCAGCAACCCCTCGGTCACCACCAGCACCCGATTCGCCTCGGCGCCGAGGCGAGCGAAGAGCGACCGTCGCGCAGCCTCGTTGGTGAGGTCCGCCTCGACCGCCTCGTAGCGGCACTTCGGCTTCGCATCGCGCAGCGTCTCCAGCTTGTACCTGAGGATGTCAGGCAGATCGACGTCCACCCAGCGCAGCGTCGCAGGGAGCTCGAGCCGCCACGGACGCGCGTCCAGCCCCGCCGCGAGATTCAGCACGAGGTCGATGCCGTCCGTTGCGATCTCGGCCATGATGACCTCGTCGAACACCTGCGTGCGCACGATCATCGCCCAGGCCATCGAGCGACCGTCCTTCATCGTGCGAACGATCTGCTCGCCCTTCTCGCCGGCGAGCTGCTTCGCGAAGGGGTCCCGAAAAAGCGCGTCGGGGCGCTCGGTCTCCATCGCCCGGTACACTGCCACCCAGCGCGCGGTGTCCGATATGTTCTCGATGCTCATGGCTGCCCTGTGGCGAGGTCGTCAGCAGCCCGGCCGTTCGGCGCGGTTGCGTGCTCCTAAGGCTACGTCTGTCGCGGCTGGTACGCGAGTTGCTTTATCCATAGGCTACGAGGTCCCTCTCAGTCCTTTTTTCGCGGAGCCTGGACAATGCTGTGGACGATTGCGGTAATACTCTTCATTCTGTGGCTGCTCGGCTTCGTGGTGCTCCACGTTGGCGGTGGCCTCATTCACATTCTGCTCGTGCTCGCGGTCATCGCCGTTGTGTGGCGTCTCGTCACCGGACGGCCGGCGGTCTAGCTCCCACGAACGATCTGTGAACTGAAGGGCGGCCTCGAAGGCCGCCTTTCTTTTTGCCCGGACGATCCGGGCGTCCGCGTTGCCTGATCGGTGGAGACCGCCCAGCTTTGCGAATCCATGGCGCCCCGACCCGATCAGCCGCTCACCGTTCACGTGGTGAGCCACACGCACTGGGATCGCGAGTGGTATCACCCCGTCGGCAGGTTCCGCCAGCGGCTCGTCGCGCTCATCGATGCCCTGCTCGACGATCGTGACGACGTCGCACCCTTTCTGCTCGATGGGCAGGCGATCGTGGTCGAGGACTACCTCGCGGTTCGCCCCGAGCGGCGCGACGAGCTCGCGGCGCGGCTCCGCTCGGGCTCGCTCGAGGCGGGTCCCTGGTACGTGCTCGCGGACGAGCTGATTCCCTCGGGCGAATCGCTGGTGCGCAACCTCCTCGCAGGACGCGCCGTGCTCGACTCGCTCGGCGCCGCCGCACCGCCGGTGCTCTACTCGCCCGATGCCTTCGGACATCCGGCGATGCTGCCCGCGGTGGCGTGCGGATTCGGAATGCCCCTGATCATCCTCTGGCGCGGCTACGGCGGCCCCGCGCACCCGCGCGGCGACGTTGCCCGCTGGTGCGCGCCCGATGGCAGCTGTGTGCTTCTCTATCATCTCTCACCCGACGGTTACGAGCTCGGCGCGTCGCTCCCCGCGCGGTCCGAAGACGCTCGCGCGCGATGGGCGCGATTGCGCGCGGTGCTCGAGCCGCGCGCATCCTACGGCGACGTGCTGCTTCCCAACGGTGCCGACCACCATGCGCGACAGCCGGATCGCGCGCGCGCCGTGCACGCGCTCGCGGAGTCCGCCCGGCCGGCCGTCGTGCGACTGTCGAGTCTCGCCGAGTTCGGGCGGGCGATCGTCGACGCTGCGGCGCGAGCGCGGACGCAGCCGACTCCGCTGCCCACCGTGCGTGGCGAGCTGCGCGATTCGTATGGCTACACCTGGACGTTGCAGGGCACGTTCGCCACCCGCAGCGCGCTCAAGCGCCGCGCGGCGCGCGCCGAGCGATCGCTGCTGCGAAACACCGAACCGTGGGTCGCACTCGCGGAACGCGCCCGCCGAACGGAGCGCGCGTCGCTCATGCGCGCGGCGTGGAAGGCGCTTCTCGCGTGCCAGCCGCACGACACGCTGTGCGGATGCTCCGTCGATGCCGTCGCGCGTGCGATGGTGGCGCGGCTCGACGATGTGGAAGCGCAGTCGGCAGGGCTTCGGGAGGATGCGCTCTTCGATCTGATCGGCCACGATGCGGTCGCCACGCGCGCGGCTGCCGGCGCGTGGAGCTCGGCCGTGGTGGTGTGCAATCCTGCGGCGCGCGCCCGCGGCGGCGTCGCTGCGGTGGACGTGCGCGTGGTGCGCGATCACGTGCGCGTGGGCCCGGGCTCCGCCGGCGCGATCGAGAAGCCGATCGGTGCGCCCTCGCCAGCCTGGTCGCTCGAGCGCGGCGCCATCCCGGCGCAGACTCTCGCGAGCACCCGCCGTCACGATCGGCTCGAGTCGCCGCAGCACTATCCCTGGGACGATCTCGTCGAATCCAGCGCGGCGCTCATCTGGGTGCCACCCATCGCGGGCTACGGCACGCGCGCGTTCTCGATCACGAACGGCGAGTCGGACGCCGCATCCGCTCCGAGCGAGGTTCGCGCGAGCGGGCGCACGATGGAGAACGAGTTCATGCGAGTCGAGGTGGATCAGAGAGGTGTGGTCGCGCTCTCGACGCTCGACGGCGCGCACGCCATCGCGTCGCTGATCGCCATCGAGGCGACCGAGGACGCCGGCGATCTCTACACGCCCTCGTTGCGCGGCGAGCCGTCCCTCGCAGAGCTCTCCGCGCCGCGGCCCGGACTGCGCGGCCCGCTTCGCGCGACGCTCGTGATCCCGTGGAGAGCCGAGCCGCACGCGGACATCCGGCTGCAGCGCCCGGAATCCGCATCGGGCGCGGTCACGCTCACGCTCGATGCCGCCGCGCGGCATCTCGGCATCGAGGTGAACGGCGTCAACGAGATGCGGAATCATCGCGTGCGTCTCCACCTCGCCACGAACGTGCACGACGCGGAGGTCTTCGCCGATGCCGCGTTCGGCCCCGTGCGTCGCGAGCCGATCGTCGCGCCGCCGGGCAGCGCCGAGATCCCGCCGTCCACCGCGCCACTCGGGCGCTACGTCACACTCGCCTCCGGGCAGCGCGGTGCGACGATCTATTCGGACGGGCTCGGCGAATACGAAGCGATGCGCGGCGGCGTCGTCGCGCTCACGCTTCTTCGCGCCGTGGGCGAGCTCTCGCGCAACGATCTGCCGGAGCGCCCCGGGCACGCGGGATGGCCCGCGCCCACGCCCGAAGCGCAGGAGCAGGGCCCGTTCAGCGGATGCTTCGCTCTCCTGCCGCACGGTCCGCGCGACGATGCGACGATCGCTCTCATCGAGCACACCGCGGATGACGTGCTGCATCCGCTCGCCGGCCGCACGGTGCGCTCCGCTGGGCCACTGCACGCCGAAACCAGGGGCGTGACCCTCGAGGGGGAAGGCCTCGCCCTCTCCACGATCAAGACCAGCGAAGACGGAGCGTGGCTCGTGCTTCGGTGTGTGAATCTCACACAGCGGGAGATCAGCGGCGCCTGGACGCTGGGCGCGCCCGTACACGAAGCGCGCATCTCGCGCCTCGATGAGCAGCCCGGCGAATTACTTGGAATTCAAGGCGATCGTGTGCCCTTTGCTGCCGCATCCCGCGCCGTCGTCACGCTGCTTGTTCGCTAGGAGCGCGCGCGCATCGTCTCGAGCTCGTCGCCCGCGAGCCGGTCGCGCAGGGCATCGCCGAGCAGCGTGCACGAGAGCACGGTGAGAATGAGCGCGAGCCCTGGCGCGAGTGCGATCCACGGCGCGAGCACGATGAGCTCGCGCCCATCCGCGATCATGTTCCCCCAGCTGGGCGCCGGTGGCTGTATGCCGAGGCCGAGAAACGACAGCCCGCTCTCCAGCAGCACCGCGCTGCCGACCCCGAGTGCGATCGCGACGATCGCCGGCGCGAGCGCGTTCGGCAGCACGTGCTTCCAGAGCACGCGAGCGGGTGACGCGCCCATCGCCTGCGCGCTCTCGATGAACGGTCGCGCGCGCAGGCCGCGCACCTCGCCGCGCACGAGCCGCGCCACTCCCATCCATCCGGTGAGCACGAGGATCGTGATCACCATCGTCGCGCCCGGCGGCCACAGCGCGGCGCATACCAGCAGGATCACGAGCCGCGGAATCGCGAGCAGCACGTCGCCCGTGCCCATGGCGATGCGATCGAGCACGCCGCCCTTCCACCCGCCGATCGCACCGATCGCGATTCCCGCGGCGCCCGCGAGCACCGATCCCGCAATGCCCACCGTGAGCGAGAGTCGCCCCGCGAGCATCGCGCGCACGAAGAGGTCGCGCCCGAACGCGTCCGTGCCGAGCAGATGGAAGTGGCGGGACACATCCACGGAAAAGGGCGGCAGCAATCGAAGCGCGAGCGCGTCGCCGATTCCCGTCGGCGACGTGCTCGCCAGCGCCGGCACCAGAATCGCCCCGAGCGCGAGCGCCAGCAGCACGAGCACCGCCGCGCGGGTCTGCCAGCCCGCGGTCCGCCAGAACGCCATCACTGCCGCCGCCTCGGATCGACGAGCGGCAGCGCGAGATCGGCGGCCAGATTCGCGAGAATCACGATCGCGGCGTACACCACCGTCGCGCCGACCACCACCGGGTAGTCGCGCGCGAAAATGGAGCTCACCATGAGCCGCCCCAGCCCCGGCCAGCCGAACACGGTCTCCACGAACACGGAGCCGGCCAGCACTCCGGGCAGCGCGAGCGCGAACAGGATCAGCAGCGTGGGGAGCGCATTCGCGAGCACGTGCTTGGCGTGCACGGCGCGCACCGGCACTCCCTTCGCCACCGCGGTTCGCACCCATTGCAGTTGCAGCAGCTCCACTGCGGACGTGCGAGCGTATCGTGCGATCCCCGCCGCGCCGATGAGCGTGAGCGTCAGCACCGGAAGCACCGCGTGGCGCACGAGCTCTCCGAATCCGCGCGAACCCGCCGGATCGCGCACGCCGAACGCCGGAAGCCGTAACCAGAGCGGAAGTCCGAGGCGCGCGGCGCCGTACGTGAACAGTGCGATCAGCAGCAGCGCCAGCCAGAAGCTCGGTGCGGCGTACACCGTGGTGGTGACGAGCGTGAGCGCGCTGTCCAGGTGCGTGCCGCGACGCGCTCCCTGCACACCTCCGATCGCCACGCCGAGCACGAACGTGAGCAGCAGCGAGATCCCGCCGAGCGCGAGTGAGATCGGCATCGCGTCCCCGAGCACGCTCGTCACCGGTCGCCGCGCGACGAAGCTCGTGCCGAGATCGCCCGCGAAGATGTCGCGCGCCCAGCGGCCATATTGCACGAGCAGCGGAGCGTCGAGATTCAGCGATGCGCGCAGCCGCGCGAGCTCGGCCGCCGTCGCCGTGGGCGGCGCGAGAAACGACGCCGGATCGCCCGGCGCTGCGCGAATCAGGACGAAGGTGAGTGTGAGAACCACCCAGAAGAGCGCGAGGGCCACGGCCAGCTGCCGCAGGATGGAACGCATGTGGGGATGATGACGAGCACGCGCCGCGCGTCAACCCGCTTCGCCGTGCTGCTCGCACTCACATCCGCGTGCACCGGCGCGCCCCGCGCGAGCGATACCGTGGTGATCGCCTCCGGCGCCGATCTCGAGAGTGCCAATCCGCTGGTCACGATCCATCCGCTCGCGCGCCAGCTGCAGCGGTACGCACTCTTCGTCACACTCGCGCGCTACGACGCCCGGCTCGCCCCTCAGCCGTATTTCGCCCGCGCCTGGCGGTTCTCCCCCGACCGCACGTCGCTCACGCTCACGCTCGTTCCCGGGCTTCGCTGGGACGACGGCGTGCCCACCACCTCGCGCGACGTCGCCTTCACGCTCGACGCCGCCCGCAACCCCGCCACCGGTTTCCCCCGCGCGTCCGATCTCGCCCAGCTCTCGAGCGTCTCGGCCGACGATGACACGACGGTCACGCTGCACTTCGACGCGCCGCAGCCGCGCTTCCCATCCATCCTCTGCGAGCTGCCGATCGTCCCCGCGCATCGGCTCTCGCGCACCCCGCCGAGCGCGATGCGCGCGGACAGCTTCGCGGTGCATCCGATCGGCAACGGCCCGTTCCGCTTCGTGCAGCGGGTGGCGGGCCAGCGCTGGGAGCTCGCGCGCAACGATTCCTTCCCCGCGGCCATGGGCGGAGCGCCGCGCCTTCGCCGCGTGATCATCGCGGTCATCGACGAAGCCGCGACCAAGTTCGCGGGGCTCACGAGCGGCGAGCTCGATCTCGCGGGCATCTCGCCGGCCATGGCACCCCTCGTCGCGCGCGATCCGCTCCTGCGCGTGATCGAATATCCCGTGCTGCAGTCGTACGGCATCGTCTTCAACACCACGCGCCCGCCGTTCGACGACGCGCGTGTGCGCCGCGCCATCTCGCTGGCGATCGATCGCCGGCGCATCGTCGCCGTCGCCGTGCACGGATACGGCGAGCCATCGACCGAGGCGATCCCGTCAACGCATCCCGACGCGCTCGCCTCCAGGCCGCCGCGCGCTGCCGCGCCCGACACCGTGCGCGCCGACTCGCTGCTGGACGCTGCGGGCTGGCGGCTCGGAGCCGACGGGCGCCGGCAGCGCGCCGGACAATCGCTCACCTTCGAGCTCCTGACGGTCGGCAGCTCGGACAACGCCGCCGAGCAGCTGATCCAGTCGGACCTCGCGCGCATCGGCGCGCACGTGGAGATTCGCCAGCGCGAGCTCGCATCCTTTCTCGCGGCCGCGCGCGCGACCCCTCGCCGCTTCGATGCGCTCTACACCGGCATTCCCGGCGACCTCTCGCTGTCGTATCTCTCGGCCATGTTCGACACGCGCTTCGCGGGTGGTGGGCTGGATTACGCCGGCTTCCACGATCCCCGGCTCGACTCGCTTCTCGCTGCGGCGCGCGCCGCACCCGACTCGGAGGCGCGCGCGCGGTGGAGCGACGTGCAGCGCGAGCTCGATGCGAAAGAGCCCGTCGCCTGGATCTACCACGCGCGCGGAGTGCAGGGCGCCTCTCGCCGCCTGCGCGGCGTGACGATGGATCTGCGTGGCGAGCTCGTCACAGTCTCCGGGTGGTACACGGAGACATCGGCGGACAGCGCCCGACAGTCGCGATGATTCTTCTGAATTCAAGCGATTTCGCCGCGCGGCAGCGCATCGCATCGGGCACGCTCGTCCCGCTCGCCGAGTCGCTGCGCGCCGAAATGGATCGCGTGCTGCGCGAGGCGCCCGCCATCTCGGGCCAGAAGGCGCTGCTCTCGCGCGACGGCGGCCGCTGCCCGTTGGATGGCGCGCAGCTCGAGTTCGATCCATACTCGCCGCACGCGCATCGCTGCCCGACGTGCGGCACCGTGTACACCGGCGAGCGGCATCATCGCTGGTGGCTCGTGTTCGCGCAGCTCTGGCGCGCGGAGCGGGCCGTGCACGGCGCGCTGCTCAACGCGCTGCATTCCGACCCGCGCCTCGCCGCTTTCGCGCGCGCGACACTCGACGAGTACGCGGATCGCTACGCCCGCTATCCACTCGACGACAACGTGCTCGGACCATCGCGGCCGTTCTTCAGCACGTACCTCGAGTCGATCTGGATGCTCCAGCTCTGCATCGCTGCCGATCTGCTCGACGAGGCGGACGCCGGCGGTGCCGCCACCGCGAGCTTTCGCGAGCGTGTGGCCGCGCCCAGCGCCGCGCTCATCCGATCGTATGATGAAGGCGAATCGAATCGGCAGCTCTGGAACGACGCCGCGATGCTGGCCGCGGCGCGCCTGCTCGACGATGCGCCGCTCGCCGCGTACGCGCTGCACTCGCGCTCGGGGCTCATCGCGCAGCTCGGCACGGGGCTCCTCGCCGACGGCAGCTGGTACGAGGGGGAGAACTACCATCTCTTCTCGCATCGCGGGCTCTGGTACGGGGTGGTCATGGCGGAGGCGGCCGGTCACGAGATACCGATCGAGCTGCTCGCGCGATTCCAGGCGGGCTTCTCCACGCCGTTTCTCACCGCCTTTCCCGACCTCGGCTTTCCGGCGCGCCGCGACTCGCAGTACGGCGCCTCGCTCCGGCAGTGGCGCACGGCGGAGTCGTGCGAGCTCGGGCTCGCCCGCGCGGACGATGCGAGACTCACCAGCGCACTGGCGTCCCTCTACGCCAACGACATCCCGCGGCGCGACACCGGCCGCTGGCGCTCGACGGCGGAAGCCGAGCGCAACGAGCCGGCGAGCGCGTTGAGTCGCGCCGACCTCGGCTGGCGCTCGCTTCTCTTCGCTCGCGAGGTACTGCCACCGCTCGATCGCGCGAGCATGCCCTCGGCGCTGCTCGACGCGCAGGGCATCGCGGTCTTTC
>Ga0070714_100003201_pt1 | contig 12179 bp, 12 predicted proteins | sample LARL83metaG_FD_65450 | JGI IMG/M metagenome (GOLD analysis project Ga0070714, IMG submission 65450) | Corn, switchgrass and miscanthus rhizosphere microbial communities from Kellogg Biological Station, Michigan, USA - LAR L8-3 metaG | ecosystem: Host-associated > Plants > Roots > Rhizosphere ... | reverse complement strand
CGCGAGGCGAACACGCTGGGCTCCAAGTCGGTCGACGCGCGCAGCACCAATGCCGCGGTCGAGCTGAAGGTGCTGATCGAGCAGATGCGCGAGCAGGTGCAGAACATCGAATGAAGACGGGCGCGCCGACCGCCGTCGCGCGGATGCTTTCGATGCATTCCGGCGAGCACTCGTCCCTTTCCCCAGCCTTCTTCCCCTGGGGCAGAAGGCGCGAACGAGCTGCGCATCCTTATGTCGACTGAAACGGGCACGCTGTTCGTGGTCGCCGCGCCGTCCGGCGCTGGCAAGTCCACCCTGGTCAACGCGCTGCTCGAGCGCGAGCGCGCGATTTCGCTGTCGGTATCGCACACCACACGGCCGCCGCGGCCGGGCGAGACGTACGGGCGGCACTACTACTTCGTCGAACGCGCCGAGTTCGAGCGCGAGGTTGCCGAGGGCATCTTTCTCGAACACGCCGAAGTGCACGGCAATCTGTACGGCACCTCGCGCACCAACGTGCAGGAACTGCTGGCGCAAGGGCGCGACGTTCTGCTGGAGATCGACTGGCAGGGCGCCGAACAGATCCGCCGCAGCAAGCCCGATTGCGTCAGCGTGTTCATCCTGCCGCCGTCGCGGGCCGAGCTCGAGCGGCGGCTGCGCGGGCGGGGATCGGACAGCGCCGAGGTGATCGAGCGGCGGCTGCGCAATTCGCGGGGCGAGATTGCCCATGCCCGCCAGTTCGATTACATCCTGGTCAACGACGTGTTCGACGAGGCGTTGGCCGACCTGCAGGCGATCGTGCGCGCGGTGCGCCTGCGCAGTGCGCTGCAGTGGCAGCGGCACGAGTCGCTGATCAACGAGTTGCTTGCGCCGTAGGTTCGCGCTTGCGCATGGCGTTGCCGGCGCAGTTCCATTACCTTGGTCTTTTTTGTGGTCGCTCCCATGACTCAACCTGTCCGTCCGCCACCTGACGATCCCCACCTGGTGCGGATCCGCGGCCTGACCACGGTGCTGAACGGCAAGGTCATCTTCGATGCGCTGGACATGGACATCCCGCGTGGCCGGATCACCGCGATCATGGGTCCCAGCGGCACCGGCAAGACCACCTTGCTCAAGCACATCACCGGGCAGATGCGTGCCGACGCTGGCGAGATCCGGGTCGATGGCGAGGATGTTTCCCGGCTGTCGCGTGAGCAGTTGTACAAGCTGCGCGAGGGTATCGGTTACCTGTTCCAGAACTCCGCGCTGCTGACCGACTTCGACGTGTTCGAGAACGTGGCGTTCCCGCTGCGCCAGCATACGAAGCTGCCCGAAGTGCTGATCCGCAACCTGGTGCTGCTGAAATTGCAGGCGGTCGGCCTGCGCGGCGCAGCGCGGCTGATGCCGAACGAACTGTCCGGCGGCATGGCGCGGCGCGTGGCGCTGGCGCGGGCGATCGTGTTCGATCCGATGCTGATCCTGTACGACGAGCCGTTCGTGGGGCTCGACCCGGTGGCGCTGAACCAGGTGCTGAAACTGATCCGCACGCTCAACCAGACGCTGGGCATCACCAGCGTGCTGGTGGCGCACGAACTGGAAGCGGTGAAGCAGGTGGCCGACCATGTCTTCCTGATCGCCAACGGCAAGGTGGTGGCACAGGGCGATCCGAAGACCATCGCCAACGACGGCTCGGCGTGGACGCGCCAGTTCTTCGGCGGCGAGGCGGATGGCCCGGTGCCGTTTCAGTATCCGGCCGGCGATTATGCGCAGGCGCTGGGCTTCGCCGGAGCGTCGAAATGAACATGCGCGAGCCGCAACGCCACAACGTGGTGAGCCAGTCGCTGGCGCAGATCGGGGCCAGCGGATTGTTCCTGCTGACACTGCTGGCGGCGATCCCGCGCAGCATGCGGTATTTCCGCGAAACGGTCCGCCAACTGTGGTTCGTCGGCGCGATGAGCCTCACCATCATCATGGTCTGCGGCCTGTTCGTGGGCATGGTGCTGATGCTGCAGCTGTACCACGTGCTGTCGATCTTCGGCGGCACCTCGGCCAGCGGCATGGTGGTGGCGCTCTCCGTTTATCGTGAACTCGGCCCGGTGGTGACCGCGCTGCTGTTCGCCGGCCGCGCCGGCACCGCGGTCACCGCCGAGATCGGCCTGATGCGCGCCACCGACCAGATCGACGCGATGGAGATGATGGCGGTGGACCCGATCGCCTACGTCGCCACGCCGCGCTTCCTGGCCGGGCTGATCGCGATGCCGCTGTTGTGCTGCGTGTTCTGCGCGATGGCGGTGTTCGGCGGCCACCTGGTCGGCGTCACCTGGCTCGGCATCGACAACGGCACGTTCTGGTCGAACATGACCGCGGTGGTCGACGTGCGCACCGACATCGTCAACGGCGTGCTGCTGAAGAGCTTGGCGTTCGGCGCGGTGGTGTCGCTGATCGCGGTGTTCCAAGGCTTCACCACGCCACCGACCAGCGAGGGCGTGGCCTACGCCACCACGCGCACCGTGGTGGCCTCGTCGATCGCCATCCTGGCGCTGGACTTCGTGCTTACCGCCTTCTTGATGTGATTGCCATGACCCAACGTTTTTCGAGGATTCTGCCGTGAGCCAACAGAGAAGTTCGTATGCCGTCGGCACCGGCCTGTTCATCGTGCTGGGCTTCGCCGCGCTGGCCTACTTGGCGACGCAGACCAGTTCGGTGGCGAACGTGCGCCAGGGCGACAGCTATACGGTCGATGCGCAGTTCACCAACATCGGCCAGCTGAAGGAGCGCGCGCCGGTGAAGATCGCCGGCGTCCGCGTGGGCCAGGTGCAGTCGATCACGCTGCAGCCGGGCCATGACGTGGCCGACGTGAAGCTGTCGATCGACAAGAACTACAACGCGATTCCGCAGGATTCGGTGGCCACCATCTTCACCAGCGGCCTGCTCGGCGACCAGTACGTGGGCATCGAGTACGGCAGTGCGAAGCAGGCGGTGGCCGCCGGCGGCACGCTGGCTCGCACCAAGTCGACCCAGCCGCTGGAGGAGATGCTCGGCAAGTTCTTCGGCGCCGGTGGCGTGGTCGACAACGTGGGCGGCAGCTACGTCGTGAAGGCCGACTTCAGCAACGTCGGCTCGCTCTCGGCCGGTGCGCCGGTGAAGATGGCCGGCGTGGTGATCGGCAACGTGGTCTCGGTACATGCCGACCCGGTCAAGTTGAATGCCCAGGTCGTGCTGGCGATCGACAAGCGCTACAACGCCATCCCCGACGATTCGGCCGCGGCGGTGTTCACCAGCGGTTTGATCGGCACTCAGTATGTTGCGATCCAGCCCGGCGGTTCGCCCGACGTGCTCAAGGATGGCGACGAGATGATCCTCACCCAGTCGGCGATGCAGCTGGAGGATCTGATCGGCAAATTCCTGGTCAACGGTTCGTCCGACAAGAAGGATGCCGGCGACGGCAAATCCGATACCCCTGCCGGCAAGCACTGAGCCGGTGTCCGACCTAGGAGCTACCCATGTTGCGTAATCTGGCTTTTGCCCTTGCCGTCGCCTTCGGCAGCGTTGCCGCCGCTCCGGCGTTTGCCCAGGATGCGCCTGCGGCCGCGACCCAGCAGACCCCGGTGCAGGTCGTGCAAGGCATCGCCGATCAGCTGGCCACTGCGATCGAAGGGCACCGCGACGAATTGAAGCGCAATCAGGAAAAACTGATCAGCGTCATCGACGAGGTCTTCCTGCCGCATTTCGACCTCGACTACGCCTCGATCCTCGTGCTGGGCCAGCATGCCCGCGAGGCCACGCCGGTGCAGCGCGAGCGCTTCGCCAAGGCGTTCTACAACTCGATCACCCACCGCTATGCCGAAGGCCTGCTCAACTACACGCGCGGCCGCGTCAAGGTGCTGCCGTTCAACGGCGACCTCAACGACAAGCGCACCGTGGTACGCACGCAGGTGGTGCTCGACGACGGCAAGCTGGTGTCGATCGACTACGCGTTCCGCAAGGGCCGCAGCGGCGACTGGAAAGCCTACGACGTGATCATCGAGGGCATCTCCTATGTGACCAACTATCGCAACCAGGTGGATGCCGAGATTCGCAAGGTAGGCATCGAGCAGCTGATCACCAACCTGGAAACCCAGGGCGAAAAGGCACTGGCGACCATGGCCAAGGACAACAAGGACAAGCCGTGATCGCCACGGCCGGGCACGACCTGCAACTGGACGCCGGCACGCCGGGCACGCTGGGCGTGAATGGCGCCCTGAGCTTCGACACGGCGGCGTTGGCGCTGCGAAAAATCCAGGAAGCATTGGCAGGCGGCACGGTGGATCGGCTTGATCTGTCCGGCGTGAGCCACAGCGACAGCGCCGGTCTTGCCTGCGTGCTCGCCATCGCGGCCGAGGCTGCCCATCGCGGCCAGGCACTGCAGGTCGTCGGCATGCCGGCAGGAATGCGGGTGCTGGCGCAGGTCTGCGAGGTCGATCGCCTGGTGGCGTGATCTGGGTGAAGCAAGGCATCAGACAAAAAAGGGCCTCGCGGCCCTTTTTTTTGCGCCACCGGCCGAACCGCTCAGGGTTTCTGGGTGGCCTGCTTCGGATGCGTGCTTTCCCACTGATGCTGCTGGTCGAGTAGCTGTTCGGGATCGAAGTTCTGCTCGTCCAGCCCCTGCATCTGCTGGATGATTTCCACCGGCGGATTGCCGTCGTAGATCTTGTACAGGCGCTGCTGCCGATAGGCATCGCGGATGAACACGTAAGGATCGTAGGCGGACTGCAGGAAGCCTTCCGCGTCGATCGCGCGCGAACGGATGGTGACCAGGTAAACGAACTGCGGCACGAATTGCAGGCCGTTGTAATGGTGATTGTTGGCGAACAGGGTCAGCGGGTCGAAAAAGTAGCTGTCCACCGGCCTTTGCCAGATGTCGCGCGCGGTGCTCGGGCCGAGCAGCGGCAACATCAGGTAGTCACCCTCGGGCGCGCCCCAGCGCGCCAGGGTGACGCCGAAATCGTTGTCCTCGAGCGGCAGCCCAAGCTGGCTGGCCGGATCGAAGAAGCCGCCGATGCCCAGCGTCAAGTTGACCAGGAATCGACCGGTGCTCTGCAGGGCCTGCTTCGGACGCGCCTGCAGCAGGTCGTTGGCGACCGTGACCGGCATGCGGATATTGGTGAAGAAATCGCTGAACGAGCGGCGTACCGGCGGGTTGGTGATCTTGCGGTAGCCCAGCGCGACCGGCCGGATCACCGCCTTGTCCACGGCGTCGTTGAATTTGTACGCGCCGCGGTTGTACTTCTCCAGCGGATCGTCCGTACGTGGCTTGGCGATCGTGCAGCCGGCGAGCAATGCGATCGCAAGCACGGGCAACCAGCGGCTCAATGAGGTGAATCGATGCGGAGAGGGCATGGGTGCGAGGTTTCGCGTCGGGGACAGGTATAAGTGTACTGTCTGGTTTTATATCGTGCACGGATTTCGGCGAGCTTTCGCAGAGAGGCGCCGTTCCGTGGCCAGCCCGCCATGATACGCGTGGCCGCATTGCCAGCAAAGCACCCGCTGGCTACACTGTCAGGTCAGATAAGTCACTATTTTTTGAGGATTTCGCATGGCACGTATCACCGTTGAAGACTGCCTCGAGGTGGTCGACAACCGTTTCGAGCTGGTGCTGATGGCAACCAAGCGCGCACGCCAGCTGGAAAAGGGCGCCGAACCGGCCGTCAACCCCGATCACGACAAGCCGACCGTGCTGGCCCTGCGCGAGATCGCGGCGCGTCGCATCGACCAGGCCACGATCGACCAGATCGACAAGGCCGAGCGCGAGCGCGCCGAGCGCGAAGCGCTGGAGTGGGCCGCGGCCGAGGTTGACGACGACCTGTCCAAGGGCGGCGACGATTGATGGATGGCGGCTGCTGTAGAACGCGCCTCCGCCACGCCGGCTGGTCTGGCGTGATGGGGCGCGCCTGCCTGGCAGCCGATGTTTTCTCCTGGCGCGGGATCTGCGCCTGAGCTGGCGCCCGCAACGATGACTGCGGCAGCCCATCCCGCTCCGGTCGACCTGTCCGCGCTGCCGCCCTATGTGCTGGCCCTGAAGGAACGCATCGCCTACCTGCCGGATGCGCAGGTCGAGCGCGTGTTGCGCGCATTCCAGATCGGCGCGCACGCGCATGCCGGGCAGGAGCGCAAGAGCGGCGAGCCGTACATCACTCATCCGGTGGCCGTCGCCGGCATCCTCGCCGAGCTGGGCCTGGACGCCGAGACGATCATCGCGGCGATCCTGCACGACACCCTCGAAGATACCGAGCTCAGCCGCGAGTCGCTGGCCGACGAGTTCGGTGAAGTAGTGGCCGAGCTGGTCGACGGTGTCACCAAGCTGGACAAGATGCGTTTCGGCAGCCGCCAGGAGGCGGATGCGGAAAGCTTCCGAAAGATGCTGCTGGCGATGGCGCGCGACATCCGCGTCATCCTGATCAAGCTGGCCGATCGCCTGCACAACATGCGCACGCTCGGCGCCAAGGATTCCGGTTCGCGCCGCCGCATCGCGCGCGAGACGCTGGAGATCTTCGCGCCGATCGCGCAGCGCCTGGGCATGAACAAGTTCAAGGCGGAGCTGCAGGACCTGGGGTTCCGCGCGCTCTATCCGGATCGCTACCGCGTCATCAGCGAACGCATCCGCGCCGCCATCGGCAACCGCCGCGAGGCGATGGGCAAGATCGAGACGGCCTTGTCGACGCGGCTCGGCGCCGAGCACCTGCAGAGCCGCGTGGTCGGACGGATCAAGTCGCCGTGGAGCATCTATTCCAAGATGCGCGGCGAGCACAAGAGCTTCACCCAGCTGATGGACGTCTACGGTTTTCGCGTGGTCGTCGACAGCGCGATGAGCTGCTACATGGCGCTGGGCGTGGTGCATGCGCTGTACAAGCCGGTCGACAAGCGCTTCAAGGATTTCATCGCGATTCCCAAGGCGAACGGCTACCAGTCATTGCATACGGTACTGCTGGGGCCATTCGGCGCGCCGATCGAGGTGCAGATCCGCACCGCCGAAATGGAATCGGTGGCCGAGAGCGGCGTCGCCGCGCACTGGGCCTACAAGACGGAAAGCGGCCCGGCCAACAGCGCGCAGGCGCGCGCGCGCGAGTGGCTGTCCTCGCTGGCGGACAGTTCGGCGCACACCGTTTCTTCGTCGGAGTTCATCGAGAACGTCAAGATCGACCTGTTTCCCGACGAGGTCTATCTGTTCACTCCGCGGGGCCACATTCTCTCGCTCCCTCGCAACGCCACCGCGCTGGATTTCGCCTACGCGGTGCACACCGACGTGGGCGACCACGCGGTGGCCGCGCGGGTCGACAAGAAGCTGCTGCCGCTGCGTACCCGGCTGGAGTCGGGGCAGCTGGTGGAGATCATCACCGCGCCGTCCGCGGTGCCGAACCCGGCCTGGCTGGAGGTGGTGGTCACCGGCAAGGCCCGGACGGCCATACGCCAGTACCTCAAGCATCTTCAGCACGAGGACGCGGTCGACTTCGGCCACCGCATGCTCGACCGCGCGCTGGACGCGCAAGGCAGCAGCCTGGATGCCATTCCGGCGGCGGTGCTGGATCGCTTCCTGGAAGCTTCCAAGCTCAAGCGCCTCGAGGAACTGCTTTCGGACATCGCCCTGGGCAACCGCATGCCGGACATGGTGGCGACGCAGCTGCTCGCCTCGCGGGGCAAGCGCGGCAAGGCTCCGCAGCCTTCGCCGCAGGCGCCGGAGAAGATCCGCATCACCGGCGCCGAGCGCGGCGTGCTCAGCTTTGCCAACTGCTGCCACCCGCTGCCGGGCGACGACATCATCGGCTACCTCTCTTCCGGCAAGGGCATCGTCGTGCATCGCGAGGAGTGCCCGAACGTGGTGGAACTGCGCAAATCGCCGGAACGCTCCGTGGCGATCGAATGGGATCGCGACGTGCAGGGCGACTACCGCGCCGAGCTGCGCATCGAAGTGATCAATCGCCCCGGCGTGCTCGCCACGGTGGCGGCCGCGATCGCCGCCGCCGACTCGAATATCGAGAACGTGGAGTACGTGGAACGCGATGCCGCTGCCGCAACGCTGCTGTTCGCGATGGAAGTGAAGAACCGCAAGCACCTGGCCGACGTGATCCGTCGCGTGCGCCGCACCGGCGTGGTCAGCGGCGCCTATCGCTATCCGTTGTAGCAAGGGCAGCTGGCCAGGCGGCCGGAAAGAACGTGAGTCGACGCCAGCGTCGTTTTCTCGTTTCGCGCTTCACGTCATACACTCGCGTTTTTCGATCACGCGAGGTCTCGCCGATGTCCCTCTCCATCGTCTCCACCGATCAGGCTCCCGCAGCGATCGGTCCGTATTCGCAGGCCGTGCGTGCGGGCAACACGGTGTATTTCTCCGGCCAGATCCCGCTCGATCCGTCCACCGGTGCACTGGTCAATGGCGATATCGCCACGCAGACGCGGCGCGTTTTCGACAATCTGGCGGCGGTGGCGCAGGCGGCCGGCGGCTCGCTGGCGCAAATCGTGCGCGTGGGCATCTACGTCACCGACCTGGCGAACTTCGCCGCGGTGAACGCGGTCATGGCCGAATATTTCCAGCAGCCCTATCCGGCGCGTTCCACCATCGAGGTGTCCGCCCTGCCGAAGGCTGCCGAGGTGGAAGTCGATGCGGTGATGGTGCTGCCGTGACGGGGATGGCCTGATTCCAGGCTGCGCCGCGCGCCCACAATCCTTGTCGGCGCGCGGCTTACGACGACGGGCGATGCTCGGTTAGGCTTGCAGGTCATGGCTACCCGTACCGCCCGTTCCGCTGCCGTCGTCGGCGCCGATCCCGGCATCATGCCGGTCGGCGCGCTGGCCGGCGTGGGGCCGGCGCTGGTCGCGTCGCTGGCGCGGCTCGGGCTGGAACGCGTCCAGGATCTCTGGTTCCACCTGCCGCTGCGCTACGAGGACAAGACCCGGATCACCGCGATCGCCGATCTGCGCGTGGGCGAGCGGGCGCAGGTCGACGGCGTGGTCGAAGCGGTCGAGCGCGGTTTTCGCTACCGCCCTCAGCTGAAAGTGGCGCTTGGCGATGCCGGCCGGCAGACCCTGATGCTGCGCTTCTTCCATTTCAACCGCGCGCAGGCCGAGCAATTGCTGCCGGGCACGCGACTGCTCTGCTATGGCGAAGTGCGCCATGGCGCGCAGGGCCTGGAGATGGTGCACCCGACCTATCAGCGGCTGAGCGGGGACGAGGCCGCGGCCGTCGACGAGCTGCTGAGCCCGGTGTATCCGACCACCGAGGGCCTGAGCTCGAAAAGGCTCGCCGGCGTAATCGGCAAGGCGCTGGCGCTGTTGCCGCCGGCGGACCGGCTGGAGTTGATCCCGCCCGAACTGTGCGCGGCGCATGGGCTGACCTCGTTGCGGGAGGCGCTGCTGTACGTGCATCGACCGCCGCCGGACGCCCAGCTCGGCCAGCTGATGCTGGGCCGGCATCCGGCACAGCAGCGGCTAGCGTTCGAGGAGTTGCTGACCCAGCACCTGAGCCTGAAGCGCATGCGCGCCGCGGTGCGCAGCCGGCGGGCGCCCGCGCTGGGCGGCGACGGTGCATTGCGCCGCCAGCTGCTCGCCGCGCTGCCGTTCCAGCTCACCCCCGCGCAGCAGCGGGTGAGTGCCGAAGTCGCCGGAGATCTCGCGCGGCCGCGGCCGATGTTGCGCCTGGTGCAGGGCGACGTCGGCAGCGGCAAGACCGTGGTCGCCGCGCTGGCGGCGCTCATGGCGGTGGAGTCGGGTCGGCAGATTGCGCTGATGGCGCCGACCGAACTGCTGGCCGAACAGCATCTGCACAATTTCCGGCATTGGCTGCAGCCGCTCGGCATCGAAGTGGAGTGGCTAGCCGGCAAGGTCACCGGCAAACTGCGCAAGCAGGCGCTGGAACGCGTCGCTGCGGGCGCGCCGGTAGTGATCGGCACGCATGCGCTGATGCAGGAAGGGGTGGTGTTCGCGCGGCTCGGCCTGGTGATCGTCGACGAGCAGCACCGCTTCGGCGTGCAGCAGAGGCTGGCGCTGCGTGACAAGGGCAAGGACGGCGAGCTGGTGCCGCATCAGCTGGTGCTGACCGCCACACCCATTCCGCGCACGCTGGCGATGAGCGCGTATGCCGACCTCGACGTTTCCTCGATCGACGAACTTCCTCCCGGCCGCACGCCGGTGCAGACCATCGCGATCTCGAACGCGCGCCGCACCGAGGTGATCGCGCGCATCCATGCCGCCTGTGCCGAGGATCGGCAGGTGTATTGGGTGTGCACGCTGATCGAGGAATCGGAGCAGCTGCGCGCGCAGGCTGCCGAGGTCGCGCACGGCGAGCTGTCGGCCGCGCTGACCGGCTTCCGGGTCGGCCTCATCCATGGCCGCATGAAGCCGAAGGAAAAGCAGGCGGTGATGGACGCATTCAAGTCCGGTGAGCTGGCGGTGCTGGTGGCGACCACCGTGATCGAGGTGGGCGTGGACGTACCCAACGCAAGCCTGATGGTGATCGAGAACAGCGAACGCCTCGGGCTGGCCCAGCTGCATCAATTGCGCGGCCGGGTCGGGCGTGGCGCGGTGGCCTCCAATTGCGTGCTGCTGTATCAGCCGCCCCTGGGCCAGCTGGCGCGCGAGCGGTTGCAGGTGATGCGCGACACCAGCGACGGCTTTCGCATCGCCGAGAAGGATCTGGAACTGCGCGGGCCCGGTGAAGTACTGGGCACGCGCCAGACCGGGCAGCTCAGCTTTCGCATCGCCGACCTTGCCCGCGACGCACATCTCCTGCCTGCGGTGCAGCAGGTGGGGGAATACATGCTCAAGGAGCAGCCGCAGCAGACCGGGCAGCTCATCGAACGTTGGATCGGTGCCGCCGCGCGATACGTGCATGCATGAGCCGCCCGGCGGAGCCGATGCCACGGCCGGCGATTCCCGGCTCTTCACTGGCATCGAATACACTGGGTGATTCGACCCACGACGATGCGCCATGACCCGACCCCAATTGCTGATTGATACCGATCCCGGCGTCGACGACGCGCTGGCGATCCTGATGGCGCACGCACACGCCGATATCGCCGGCCTTAGCATCGCCGCGGGAAACGTCGGGCTTTCTCATACCGTGCGCAATGCGCGCACCCTCGTCGATCTGCTCGGCAGCGACGTGCCGGTATTCGCCGGTTGCGCCACGGCGCTGGTTCGCGCGCCGGAAGAGGATGCCGCCTTCGTGCATGGGCAGGATGGCTTTGGCGATATCGGTTTTCCCGATCCTGCCGCGCCGCTGTCCGCCGAGCCGGCTGCGCTCGCCCTGTTGCGCCTCACCCGCGAGCGGCCGGGAGCATTGACCCTGGTGGCGCTCGGCCCGCTGACCAATCTGGCACTGGCCCTGCGGCTGGATCCGACGCTGCCGCAGCGGGTGGCGCGGCTGGTGATCATGGGCGGCGCCGTCACCGGGCACGGCAATACCGGCAAGGTGCCCGCGGAATTCAATATCGGTTTCGACCCCGAGGCCGCGCATGTGGTGTTCGAGGCGTTTCCCTCGTTCGATCTGGTCGACTGGGAAGCCACCCTGCGGCATGCGTTCGAGGATGCCGAATTCGATGGCTGGCTGGCAGCCGGGGACCGGCGCGCTGATTTTTTCGGGCAGATCGTGGGCGCCGCGCGCGGCTACAACGCGAAGCACGATCGCCGCGGCGTGATTGCCGCCGACGCCCTGGCGATGGCGGTGGCGCTCGACCCGGATATCGTCATCCGGAGCGAGACGCGTGCGGTGGCGGTGGAACTGGATGGCCGCCTGACCCGTGGCGCCACCGTGGTCGACTGGGCGGCACGGCTGGGTCAGCCGGCGCAGGCGAATATCGTGCTCGAAGTGGATCAAGGCCGTTTTGCGGCGATGGTGCGGCGCGCCTTGGGCGGGCAGAGCTGAGACTCGTGGCTGGGCGTGCATCCGCCATGGGTGCCGCCGACTTGCGACGGCGGCCGGTTCCTCGTTACAATACCGCTCTTTTCACCATCGCTTTAGAGCCTGTCATGAAGCCTGATATCCATCCGAACTACAACCCGGTGGTGTTCCAGGACCTGTCGTCCGACTTCGCGTTCCTGACCAAGTCGACCATGTCCAGCAAGGAAACCATCAAGTGGGAAGACGGCAATGAGTACCCGCTGATCAAGGTGGATATCTCCAGCCATTCGCACCCGTTCTACACCGGCAAGCAGAAGTCGCTGGATGTCGGCGGCCGCGTCGACAAGTTCCG
>Ga0070714_100003199_pt1 | contig 12180 bp, 7 predicted proteins | sample LARL83metaG_FD_65450 | JGI IMG/M metagenome (GOLD analysis project Ga0070714, IMG submission 65450) | Corn, switchgrass and miscanthus rhizosphere microbial communities from Kellogg Biological Station, Michigan, USA - LAR L8-3 metaG | ecosystem: Host-associated > Plants > Roots > Rhizosphere ... | reverse complement strand
CGCTCGGCGTGCTCGGCGGCCACGCCGGGCCCCGAGTCGGCGACGACGACCTTCACCACCCACGACGACCGTCGCTCGCTGCCCAGCCAGTGCTGGACGCGCGGCGTCGGCGGATGGGGCACGAGCGTGAAGCGCGAATCGCCGGAGCGCCGCGGCGCGCCGGCTTCCAGCATCTCGCTCGGCATGCACGCCGTGCGGATGGCGATCGTGCCGTTGTGCTCCACCGCATCGGCGGCGTTGAGCAGCAGGTTCACGAACACCTGCTCCATCTCGTGCTGCTCGCCGTGCACGAACGGCCCCTCGTTGGCCAGCTCCATGACCAGCGACACGCGGCGCAGGTGCCCCTGCGCGCTCAGCAGGTCCACGACGCGGCGCAGCGTGTCGTTGATGTCGATCGGGGTGGGGATGGGCCGGCGCGGGCGGGCGTAGTCCAGCAGCCCGCGCACGATGCGATCGATGCGTGCCGTCTCGCGCTCCACGCCGCTGACCGCCTCGCGTGCCGACGCCTCCTGCGCGGCGGCTTTCAGCAGGTGCGCATAGCCGTTGAGCGCGCCGAGCGGGTTGCCGATCTCGTGGGCGATGCCGGCCGCCAGCCGCCCGACGCTGGCCAGCTTCTCGGCACGGACGAGCTGCGCCTGCTCGTGCAGCAGGCGCTCCGTCATGCGGTTGACGCTCACGGCCAGCTGCTGCAGCTCGCGCGACGGCTGGTCGGCCAGGCGCACGTGCAGGTCGCCGTCAGCGACCTGCTCGGCGGTGGCTGCCGCGGCGCTGAGGGGCTGCAGCACGAGATGGCGAAGCCGGTACGCGCCGAACGCGACGACGACGAGGACGTCGGCGGCGATGAGCAGGCAGATGTAGAGCGCGCCGCGCGCGGGGTCAGCGGCGTCGTAGAGCAGCACCACGCTCGCCACCGCAAACACCAGCGCCGCGAGGGCGAGCACGGCGAAGGTGGCGAGGAGCTCGGTGCGGAGGGACGGGAGCCGTGGTGAAGCGGATGAAGACATAGCCTGGCGGGAGTGGCTACCCTGAGAGACGAACCGCGACCGCGGACGTCATGCGGGCAGGTGCAGCACCTGGGAAAGGAACGCGGCACACCGGAGTTGTCCGATGTGCCGCGTCTTTCCTGCTGCCGGGGAGCCGCGGAGCGGCCCTACCGGCGTGTCCTGATTACGGCTGGGCAACCGCCGCGCAAACCGGCTCACCGTCGCCCGCCGCCGTCATGCCGGGGAGCGGGTTGGTGGTGTTCACGCCGATGCCGCAGGTGAACGGCGCAGGGATCTGCGTGTGCGTCACCGTGGCCGTCCACGAGCCAGCGCCCGTCACGATCTTCACATTGGACACGCTCGTCGAGGGGCGGAACTTCAGGACCGTATCACCCAGGACGCCGACAGGCGTGTACGGAGCGCGGTAGTAGCCAGAATCCGAGAAGAAGGCCTCTTCGGCGGTGACCAGGTTGCGCAGGTCCGACTTCATGGCCGTCTGGTACGCCTTGGTCTTGGTGTTGGCGAACTTCGGGATCGCGATCGCGGCCAGAATGCCGATGATCACGACGACGATCAGGAGCTCGATGAGCGTAAAGCCCTTGCGAATGTGAGTCATGGGATCTCTCAGGGAGGGAGTTGACGGCAGTTCGCCGTCGGCGGGAGGTACTGGTGAAGCTGACGGCACCGTGTAAGGCAACTGGCGGACCAAGCCGGCACCGCGGTGGATCTCTTGGTCCCGCAACGAGTTAGCGAATTGGTTCCAGGCAGGTGGGTGATGCGGAGTGAAGGAATTCGCCGAATGTCTAGCGGATTGCAATGCGCTGGTCGATCGAGGTGTCACGTCGTGGAAGCGGGCGACCGAGGGCGCTGTCCACAGAGACGAGCAACTGGCGCAAGCGTCGCACATCCGACGGCCGGACGACGCGGAAGGCCGTGAGCGCCTCATCGCGCGCGGCCTTCCACTGCTTGTCGTGCACGAGGCACTGCACGTACGCCACCCGTCCCTCCGACGCCCTGGGCTCGAGGGCGAACGCCCATCGGAGGTACGCGTCGGCGATGCCGCACGCGCCCACGTTGTGATAGTCCGCGGCGACGACGAGTATCATGCGCGGATCATACGGAAAGAGCTTGATGGCGCGCTGGTACTCCGCTTCCATCTCCGCGGGCCGGTTCTCGGCGCGCATCAGCTGGCCGCGCAGGAAGTGCGCGCGATAGCTGTCGGGGGCGTCGCGCACGAGCGTGTCGAAGAACACGTCGTTGTTCTTCCACACGCGCTGGCGGTCGATGCTGCGCCCGAGCCCGAGGAGCACGAGCGCGCCGAAGGCGGTGGCGGCCACCCACCGTTGCCGGTGCTGCGACACGGACATCAGGTGCGCGATGACCGCGCCCGCCACGAGCACGATGCCCACGCTGGGAAAGAAGAGCGTGCGCTCGGCGATCACGAAGCCCGTTGGCACGAGCAGGTTGCTCACGGGAAGGAAGGCGATGATGACCCAGAGCAGGCCGAAGCTCGCCACCGGTGACCGGCGCCGGAGCGCCACGACGAGCAGCACGAACGCCACGGCGATGAAGATCCCGGGCAGCTCGAGCGGATCGAAGCCCTGCGCGAGCGGGATGTCGGTGGGGGAGTAGTCTCCGAGCAGGCGCGTCGGGAACACCAGGAGCCGGGCGATGCGCGGCAGCAGGAGCGCCATCGTACCGGCACGGTCCAGCGCCGTCATGTGCAGGTACTCGAAGGCGGGATACGACACGAAGCCGGCGATGCCGCCGTGGATCAGCCCGAGCACGTAGAGGTGTGCAACGGAGAGGAGCACGAGCATCAGGCCGAAGGCGCGCAGCTCCGGCGTGCGCGGCCGCCAGCCGGGAGATTCCGCGAGCGTGAGCTCCGCTCCGAGGAGGAGCAACGGCAGCACGATCGCATGCTCCTTGGAGAGGAGCCCGAGGATGTAGAGCACGAGGATCGCCGCCATCGTGCGCCGCGGCAGCGGTCCCTGCTGGCGGGCGCGCAGGTAGAGCCCGATGGCGATGCACAGGAAGAGCGCCACGAGCAGCTCTGATTGACCGACGATGTTTCCCGTGACCTCCACGTGCACCGGGTGCACCGCGAAGAGCACGGCGGCGGCGCACGCGGCGCGGCGTGGCAACACGGCGGCGGCACACCAGTACACGGCGAGCGCCGTGGCGACGGCGAGCAGGATGTTGCCGAGGTGGAAGATCCACGGCGCGCCACCCCCGGCGACCCACTGGATGGTGAACAGCGACATCACCAGCGGCCGGTATCCGTCGCCGCCGAGATCGAGCGGCCAGTACGTCTGCCCGAACAGCCGCCACAGGTTCCGGAGCACGTGCACGTGTCCGTTGTTGAGGATCACGAACCGGTCGTCGAAGGTGAAGTCGTGACCGAGGCTCGTGACGCAGGCGGCGAGCGCCAGCAGGGCGACGAGCGCCGGCGCGACCCAGGAGCGGCGTGTCATGGGAAGAGCGCAAAGTGATCGATGACGTGCGTCGGGCGACGTCGTCCGAGCGCGCTGTCCGCGCGGGCGACGTCGGCACGGAACTCACGGCTCTCGCGACCCGACACGAGACTCAGCGCCGTCAGCGCTTCCGCACGCGACTGCTGCCACTGGTGCTGCTGCTGCAGGCAGTCCACGTACGCGTCACGTCCTTCGGCGACGAGCGGGTCGAGCTTGTAGGACCACTGCAGCACGGCGATGGCGAGCGGACACGCGTTCATCCGCTGGTAGTCCCGTCCGATTGTCAGCATCATCTTCACGTCGTATGGAAAGAGGCGCATGGCGACCCGGTACTCGGCCACCGCTTCGGCCACGCGATTCTCGCGTCCGATCACCCGGGCGCGAAGCAGGTGGGCGCGATAGCTCAGCGGCGCATCCTTCACGAGGGCGTCGAAGAACACGTCGTTGTTCTGCCACACGCGCTGGCGGTCGACGCTGCGGACGACACCCAGCACGAGCAGGCTCGCCAGCAGCGCGCCGCCGACGTATCGCTCCTGCTGCCGGCCGCGGGCCAGCACCGCGGACACGCACGCCCCGGCCACGAGGACGACCCCGACGCTGGGCAGGAACAGCGTTCGCTCGGCGATGAGGAATCCCGCCGGTACGAGCAGGTTGCTCACCGGCAGGAAGGCGATCACCAGCCAGCACAACCCGAAGCTCGCCACCGGCGCGCGCCGTCGCAGCGCGATGGCGAGGAGCACCACGCCCGCGGCGAGGAAGAATCCCGGCAGCTGTGCAACGCCGAAGCCCGTCGTGATCGCGACGTCCGGCGGGGAATAGTCGCCGCTGAGATGCGTGGGGAAGACGAGCAGGCGCGCGACCTGCGGCATCAGCGTCAGCATGGTGGACGCCCGATCGAGTGCGCCCATGTGCAGGTAGCGGAACGCCGGGTATGGAACAAACCCGGCGAGATCCTGGTGCACCTGAGCGAGCACGAGCAGGAATGCCGACGACACCGCGACGAGCAGGAGGGCGAACAAGCGCAGCTCGCGCAGGCGCACGCGCCAGGGCGGGCCGCTGATCATCGTCCACTCGGCCGCGGCGAGCAGCAGCGGGAGCACGATGGCGTGCTCCTTGGCGAGAAGGCCGAGGACGTACAGGCCGAGAATGGCGGCGGCCGCGTGCGGGCCAAGTGCGCCACGCTGGCGCGCGCGCAGGTAGATCCCCACGGCGAGGCAGATGCACAGCGCGACGATGAGCTCCGACTGCCCGACAATGCCCCCCGTGACCTCCACGTGGACGGGATGTACCGCGAACAGCGCGGCCGCGGCCCACGCCGCGGGAGCAGGCAGGATGGCGCGCGCGCACCACTGGACGGACAGGGCGGCCGCGACGGCCAGGATGATCGTGACGAGGTGAAACAGCCACGGTGCGCCGCCGCCCACGACCCACTGGAGCGCGAAGAACGACATGACGAGCGGACGATAGCCATCGCCCCCCAGCTCCTTCGGCCAGTAGGTCTGACCGAACAACCGCCACATGCCCGCCAGGGTGTGGACGCTGGCGTTGGTCTGGACGATGTTGCCGTCGTCATACGTGAAGTCGTGCCCGAGGCTCGTGACGCAGGCGAGCAGGGCGAGGATCGCGATCGTCGCGGCGGCCGCGTGCCAGGGACGGAACCGGCGCCAGTTCACCGCGTCAGCCCGAACTTGAGGATGTGCCAGAAGGCGGCGATGCCGTCCTTCCAGTTGATCTTCTTGCCTTCGGCGTAGGTGCGGCCCGCATAGGAGATCGGCACTTCGTAGATGCGGGCGTCGCGCTGGGCCAACCGCGCAGTGACTTCTGGCTCGAACCCGAACCGGTCCGACGTCAGCGTGAGCGACCGCGCGAGATCGCCCCTGATCGCCTTGTAGCACGTCTCCATGTCGGTGAGGTTCAGGTTCACCAGCATGTTGCAGAACGTGGTGAGCATCCGGTTGCCCACCGAGTGCCAGTAGTAGAGCACGCGGTGCGGGCCGCCGAGGAAGCGCGAGCCGAAGCAGGCGTCGGCCTTGCCGTCGAAGATCGGCTGGAGGAGCGCCGGCCAGTCCTGCGGGTCGTACTCCAGGTCGGCGTCCTGCACGATCACGATCTCGCCCGTGCTCGCCGCGAGCGCGGTGCGAATGGCGGCCCCCTTCCCCCGGTTCGCCGGCTGCAGGATCAGCCTGTCGATGAAGCCGGCCGCCTCGAGCTCGACGAGCCGCTCGCGCGTGCCGTCGGTGGAGCAGTCGTCCACGCAGACGATCTCCGTCGTCACCGGCACCGCGCGCACGCGGTCGAGGATGGTCTCGATGGTGTTGCGCTCGTTGTACACCGGGATGAGCACCGACAGGCGAACGTTGCGCGGGTCGAGCGGCGTGAGCGCCCGCGGCATCGCGGCAAGGACGAGTGCCGGCGTGCCCATCGTGGGCGTGAGCCGTGCGGACGCGGCCTGGTGTTGCTGGCTCATGCCTCCACGCCGTAACGCGAGAGCTTGCGATAGAGCGTGGACGGATCGATCCCCAGCACCTCGGCGGCGCGGCTCTTGTTCCCGCTCTCGCTCTGGAGCACCCACATGATGTACGCGCGCTCGATGGACTCGAGCGTGGGGTTGGTCGGCACGCGCTCGGCGACGAGGGGCTCGCTGACGCGCTCCGTCACGCGCTCGGGGAGCGCCGAGGACGGGATCTCGTCGCCCGGGGTGAGGATCACGGCGCGCTCGAGGGCGTTCTCCAGCTCGCGCACGTTTCCGGGCCAGGAGTAGCTGCAGAGCGCGTCGAGCGCGCTCTTCGAGAGCTCCTTCGCCGGCTCCTGCCGCAGCTCCGCGATGCGACTGAGGAAGTGCGTCGCCAGCAGCGGGATGTCCTCGGCGCGCTGGCGCAGCGTCGGGAGGTGCAGCGCGATGACGTTCAGGCGATAGAACAGGTCGGTGCGGAAGGAGCCGCGACGGATCTCCTCCTCGAGCTCGCGGTTGGTGGCGGCGATGAGGCGCACGTCGATCGGCTGCGGGTCGGTGGCGCCGACGGGGATCACCTCGCGGTGCTGGAGCACGCGGAGGAGCTTCACCTGCGTGGCCGGCGTGGTCTCGCCGATCTCGTCGAGGAAGAACGTGCCCCTGGCGGCCGCGGTGAAGAGGCCACTCTTGTCCTTGACGGCGCCGGTGAACGATCCCTTCACGTGTCCGAACAGTTCGCTCTCGAGCAGGCTCTCCGGGAGCGCGCCGCAGTTGATGCTGGCGAAGGTGTGATCGGCGCGCGCCGACAGTTCGTGGATGTAGCGCGCGACGACTTCCTTGCCCGTGCCCGACTCGCCCTGGATGAGCACCGTGGACTCGGTGGGCGCCACCGTTTCGGCCAGGCGCAGCACGTCCAGCCAGCTCCGGCTGTTGCCGACCGGCCGCGAGCCGACCGGGCCTTCGCGCCGCTTGATCTCCTGGCGCAGCGAGCGGTTCTCGACGCGCAGCTCGCGGTGCTCCGCGGCACGCTTGAGGATCGCCAGCAGCTCGTCGTTGCGGAACGGCTTCTGGATATAGTAGAAGGCGCCCTCGTTCACGGCCTGCATTGCCGATTGCAGCGTGGCCTGGGCGGTCATGAGGATCACCGGCGTATCGGGATCCTGCTGTCGCGCCGCGGCGAGGATCTCCACGCCGCCCACGTCGGGCATGCGCACGTCGGAGAGGACGATGTCCGGCTGGAGGGCGCTGAGCTGCTCGAGCCCCGCCCGGCCGCCGCGCGCGGTATGCGTGGCGAAGCCGGCGTTGCGAAGCAGGATGCCGAGCGACTCGAGGATGCCCGTTTCGTCGTCGACGATCAGGACCGATGGGGTACGGGAGGGAGTGCTCACGCGGGAACCGTGGCTGGGGTGTGGCTGATGATGGGACGCGCGGGTGGGGTGACGCGGGTGGCGCGCGGGAGGACGATCGTGAAGCAGGTGCCCGCCGGCCCGCTATCGAGGAAGACGAGGCCGCGGTGCGCGTCGATCGCGCGCTGCACGACGGCGAGGCCAAGCCCGCTCCCCCCGACCTTGGTGGTGAAGAACGGATCGAACAGGCGGTCGCGAATCTCGTGCGGGATGCCGGGACCGACGTCCGTCACGCTCAGCGCGACGCCGCCGTGGACGAACGTATTGCCGACGTCCAGCTGGTCAGGGCGCGCCGGCCCGACGACCAGCGCCACCTCGCTGCCGACGGGGGATGCCTGCATGGCGTTGAGCAGCAGGTTGAACACGGCCCGATGGAGGAGGTCATCGTCGCCCTCCACGAAGTACGTGCCCTCGTCCGTGTCGCAGCGCACGCTCACGCCCTCGGGGCGATCGGGGTGCGCGAGCGCGAGGTTCGCCGCGCCCACGCCGACACGCGCGAGGTCGATCGGGGTGCGGCGCGACACGCGGACGCGAGCGAAGTCGAGGAACTCGGAGAGGAGCCGGCTGAGCCGGTCCGACTCGCGCATCACGAGATTGGCAAGGACCTTGTCGTCCTCGCTCGTGGTCCGGGCGGTGGAGAGCTGCTCGCACGCGCTGCGGATGGATGCGAGCGGGTTCTTGATCTCGTGGGCCAGTGACGCGGACAGCTCGGCCACGCCCTCGAGGCGCTCGGCGCGGAGGCGGAGCGTCTCCATGCGCTTCTGGTCGGAGATGTCCTGGAAGATGGCGGTGGCCGTGCGGTCGGTCTTATGGCCGTCGCCATCGACGTAGGTGGTCGTGACGCCGATGGGAAAGCGCCGCTCGGGCGTGGTGATGACCCCCTCGGCGCGGGTCGTGCGTATGCGGTCCCGCATGCAGCGCTGCACGGCATCCACGAGCTCCGGCGCGCCATGCCGGATTCGCTCCAGCACCGGCCGTCCCACCTGCCCGCTCAGGTCCAGGCCGAGGAGCTGTTCGGCCATGGGATTGGCGTAGAGCAGGCGACCCTCATGATCCACGGTGAGGATGCCGCTGCGGATGTTGAACAGGATGTCGGAGGCCTGGAGCCGCACGTGCGCGAGCACGGCTTCCGTGCCGGCGCCCGCCTCACGAAGCAGGGCACTAAGCGCGGCGCTCCCGAGGGCCACCATGGCGAACACCGCGAGCTGGAGCCAGACTGTGCCCGTCAGCGACGAGTCGATGCTCCAGAAGGCGTCGGCCACGTAGAGGACGTTTCCGAGCGCCGCGACCAGGAGGCCACCGCCCACCGGCAGCACGAGCGACGCGGTGGCGATGACCAGGATGTACAGGGCCGCGAACATCGAGCTGCTCGCTCCCGTCACGTGCACCACGGCCGTCACCAGCAGCAGGTCGAAGACCGACTGGAGGTAGAAGAAGGTGGCGCGGAGTGGACGGTGCCAGAACTCGCTGTAGACCACCGAGCAGGCGGTCACCGTGAGGGTGAACGCGAAGCTCAGCGAGGCAATCAGCAGCTTGCCGGTGTCGGTGTTGGCGTCCTGCCAGACGAGGACCGCGGCGAGGAAGATGGCCGCCGCAATGCTGACACGTCCGACGTAGACCCAGCGCACGAGCCGCGCTGGATCGAGGAAGAGAGCACGCTCTCGCGAGGTAGGCTGGTCGAGGAATCGCAAGCGGGAGGGATTCGCAAAGTGCCGGAACGCGGGGGACCTGCGCTCTCTGGCATTCTGCCATAGTCATCATTGGACGACTGGTCACGCACGGGGTTACGCATGGCGAAGGAGGGAATGCTGGTGGTGACGGGATCGGTCTCCATCCCGCGACACGAGCTGCAGTATCGCGCCAGCCGCGCGGGTGGCGCGGGGGGTCAGCACGTGAACACCTCGTCCACGCGGATCGAGCTGCTCTGGAACGTGCCGGCCACCCAGGCGCTGGATGAAGCGGCGCGGGCGCGGGTAGCGACGAAGCTCGCGTCCCGCCTGGACGGGGAGGGCAACCTGCGCGTGGTGTCGAGCGCACGCCGGAGCCAGGCGCAGAACCGGGAGGCCGCGGACGAGCGGCTGGCGGAGCTGGTGCGCGGGGCGCTAGCCGTGCCTCGCCGCCGGAAGGCCACCAGGCCGCCTCGCGCCGCCAAGGAGGCGCGGCTCGGGGAGAAACGGAAGCGCGGAGAGACGAAGCGCCAGCGCCGGAGCGATCCCTTCGACTGAAGGGGGTCGTCACGGGGCGTACCGCGATCGCACCGGATCGTTACGTGCCTCGCGGCGCGGCCGCTTGTGCGCCGGTGTGCAGCTCCTGACCTTTCGCTGGCAGGCACAGGCGTGACGCTGGCGCCGGCCTGCGACCCGACATCGTTGACGCACCGGCGGCACCGCCGGCGCCGGTGCCGCACTGCATGGGGCACCAACCTTGCCCGGTGTTATACAGGGGTCACCACTCGCGTGGTGCCCTGTTCCACGTCCTCAGTCGCGGTTCGACCGCGGGATCTCGCGATGACCCGTCACTCCCGGCGCCGCGTGGCGCCCCTTGTCCTCCTCGGCGCGTTGCTGGGCGGACTCCCGTTCTCGGCGACCGCGCAGTACTTCGGCCGCAACAAGGTGCAGTACGAGAAGTTCGACTTCCGCATCATGCGGACGCCGCACTTCGACCTCTACTTCTATCCGGCCGAGTCCCTTGCCACCTCCGACGCCGGACGCATGGCCGAGCGGTGGTACACGCGACACTCCGAGACCTTCCGTCACACCTTCGACCGCAAGTCGGTGGTGTTCTACGCCGACCAGCCGGACTTCCAGCAGACGAACGTCGTCGGCGAATCCATCGGCGAGGAGACGGGCGGCATCACGGAGGGGCTCCGCACGCGCGTCGTGATGCCCTTCACCGGCATCTATGCGGACAACAACCACGTGCTCGGCCACGAGCTGGTGCACGTGTTCCAGTACAGCATCGCCGAGTCGGGACCGGGCGGACTGGCGCGACTCAACTCGCTCCCGCTCTGGCTGATCGAAGGGATGGCGGAGTACTTCTCGCTCGGCCGCGACAACCCGCTCACGGCGATGTGGCTGCGCGACGCCGCCGAGCGCGACAACCTGCCGACGATCCACCAGCTCACCACCGACCCCCGCTTCTTCCCGTACCGTTACGGACAGGCGCTGTGGGCGTACGTGGGTGGCCGCTGGGGAGACCGCGCCGTGGTGGACGTCTATCGCACGTCGCTTCGCGTGGGCTTCGAGGAGGGGATCGAGCGCGTGCTCGGCGTGAGCACGGACTCCCTGTCCAAGGACTGGATCGCCGCCACCAAGCGCGCCTACCTGCCGGTGCTCGAAGGGCGCACGCGACCCGATGCCGCCGGCGACCCGATCCTGCAGACGTCGCGCAAGACCGGTGACATGAACCTCGCGCCGACGGTGAGTCCGGACGGCAAGCTCGTGGCGTTCTTCGCGCGACGCGGCCTGTTCGAGATCGAGCTGTTCGTCGCCGATGCACAGACCGGGCGCGTCATCAAGAAGCTGGCGGGTCCCACGAGCAACTCGCACTTCGACGCCATCACCTTCATCTCCTCCTCGGGGGCCTGGTCGCCCGACAACTCGCGCTTCGCGTTCATCGCGCAGGTCGAGGGGAATCACGAGATCGCCATCCTGGACGTCGCGACCGAGCGCATCGAGAAGCAGATGCGCGTGCCGGGCGTGGGCGCCATCTCCAACATCGCCTGGTCGCCGAATGGTCGCACCATCGCCTTCTCCGGGCAGCATGGTGGCATCAGCGACCTGTACCTGATGGACGTCGAGGCAGGCACCGTCCGCCAGCTCACCAACGATCGCTACGCCGACATCCAGCCGGCGTGGTCGCCCGACGGCACCACGCTCGCCTTCGCCACCGACCGCGGCGCGCAGACGAGCTTCGAGACGCTGAACTTCTCGCCGCTGCAGCTGGCGACGATGGACGTCGCGACGGGTCGCATCAGCGTCTTCTCGCCGTTCGCCAACGGGAAGCACATCAACCCGCAGTACTCGCCGGACGGCAGGTCGCTCTTCTTCATCAGCGACCAGGACGGCTTCAGCGACATCTATCGCCTGCAGCTCGCCACCGGCGCGGTGACGCGCGTGACGCGACTCTCCACGGGCGTCAGTGGCATCACCGACATCTCACCGGCGATGAGCGTGGCGCCGGCCACCGGCCGGATGCTGTTCTCGGTGTTCAAGGACCAGGGCTACGCGGTGTTCGCGCTCGATTCGTCGCGCACGCACGGCGAGCCGATGGTGCTCGGCACCACGGTCGCCAACGCGGGCGTCCTGCCGCCGGGCGACACGCCCGGACGCGCCACGGTGACGAATTACCTGAAGGATCCGCTGACCGGCCTGGTGAGCGGCGACGATTTCACGATCGTGCCGTACCACTCGAAGTTCTCGCTCGACGCCATCGGCCAGCCCACGGCGGGCGTGCAGGTGGGGGGACCGTTCGGGACGGGCGTGGCGGGAGGCGTGTCCTTCCTCTTCGGCGACCAGCTCAGCGACAAGCAGATCGGCGTCGGCATCCAGGCCAACGGCCAGGTGCAGGACATCGGCGGACAGGTCGTGTACCAGAACCTGAAGTCGCGCTGGAACTATGGGGTGGGACTCGAGCACATCCCGTATCTGTTCGGCTACCTGGCCAACTTCGGTCCCACCGGGGCGGCGCTCGTCTTCCAGCGCATCTTCGTGGACCAGTTCAACGCGATGACGTCGTATCCGTTCTCCACGACGAGGCGCATCGAGTTCAGCGCCGCTGCCACGCGACTCGGCTACAGCTCCCAGGCGTTCGACTACTACACGGGGCAGCAGATCCCGGTGGACGGCCTGCCGACGTATCCGACG
>Ga0070714_100003197_pt1 | contig 12183 bp, 16 predicted proteins | sample LARL83metaG_FD_65450 | JGI IMG/M metagenome (GOLD analysis project Ga0070714, IMG submission 65450) | Corn, switchgrass and miscanthus rhizosphere microbial communities from Kellogg Biological Station, Michigan, USA - LAR L8-3 metaG | ecosystem: Host-associated > Plants > Roots > Rhizosphere ... | reverse complement strand
ACGCGCACGCTCGGCCCACCGCCGGCGAGGGTGCGCAGATACGCCGTCGCCGGGCCGATCTGGCCCTCTTCGAAGCTGCGCCCGTCCAGCGCCGCCGCAAGATCGCGGACGGTGACCTCGCCGGACGGATCGGGCCGGTAGGCGGCCTCGGGCTTGCCGTCGGTGTCGTAGACGGACTCGTTCCCGCGCCAGAAGCGGATCACGACGAAGCGGTAGCCGCGGTCGGCGGCGAGCTTGCTCGCAAGCGCGCCGTTCTGGACCGGGTTGCTCTCGCCGTCGGTCAGGAGAACGACGATGCGGCGCGATGCGCGCTCGGCGAAGTCGTTTCCGGCCGGGATGTCGCCGAGAGCGTCGTACGTCGTCGCGCGCAGGCTCGTGCCGCGCGGCGGCGGTGTTTCGATGCCCACGGCGCGCTTCACGACCCCGTCGAAGCCGGGAATGTCCGCGACCGGAAGGAGGTCCGGCAAGAGCCGGTCGGTGAGCGTGAGCACTCCCGACTCGACGTTCGGGATCGCGGCACGAAGCCGTACGGCGGCTGCCACGGCCCGGTCGAGGCGGGTCGGCGCCGTCGGCGCGGAGGCCGCCGCCATCGACCTCGAGGTGTCGAGGACGAAGAGCGCCTGCGTGTCCCGGAGCACGCGCGGGCTCGAAGCCCGCGTGAGCGCGGGCTGCGCCGCCGCGAGCCCGAGCAGAAGGACGCCGACTGCAGCAAGTGCGGGCGGTAGCAGCTCGGCACGCCGCTCCGGTGGCGGCAGCTGCAGCCCCCGACGCACTCCGTTCGTGCGCACGTGCGCGAAGAACGCGGCGACGAACGGCACCACTGCCAGCAGCGCCGCGAGCGCGCAGAGGGGCGTGAGCAGCGTCATCAGTAGCCGCTCCCGGGCACTCCGCCGCCGGCACCGCGGCGTCCGGTCCGCCCGAAGCCGCCACTCTGGCCCGGCTCGACACGCGAGCCGCGCGCGATCGTGGCCCGAAGGAGGAGCTCGAGGTCGTAGGCGGCGGAGGCGTTCTCCGGGTCTTGCCGAAGCGCATCCGTGAAGTCCGAGATCGCAGCGTCGAGCTGGCTCGTCGCGCCTCCCGACGCGGACGCCCCGTACGCGAGGATCCCGAGCAGCGTCAGCGCCTGCGACGCGCGCGTGGAATCACGGTCGCGCGATACGAGCTCGAGCGCGTCCTGGGCGCGGGCTCGAGCGGTCTCGACCTCGACCGCGTTGTCGAGCCTGAGGTGGAGACGGGCCGCGAGGACGTACTGCCGAAGCGCCTGCCGCAGCAGAACGTCGTCGCGCGTTCCGAGCAGCGCCTGCGCGAGACCGCCGAGCCTCGTGCCTCCGCTCCACGACGCCTGTGCCGGCGCCGCCGCGTAGACCGCGTCGCCGCCTGCGATCGCAGAGCGAACGGAGCCGACGTCGGCCGACGCGAGCGAGACGAGCACCGCGAGCGCAGCGATCACGCCCACGAAGGCGACGCGAAGCGGTGTCACCGTGCACCCCAGACGAGCCGCGGCGCCCAGAGCGCGCGCAGCGCGAATGCACTGACGGCGACGAGCACGAGCGCGAGCAGCGGCCACGGCACCGGCGTCGAGTCGTGGGGCGGTGTCTGTGCGAGCGTCGGAGCGTTGACGATCGTCGGCTGTGGACGGAGTAGGCGCTGGAAGAGTGCGACGTTGTCGGACGACGGATCGAGCGTGACGATGCGCACGGGGACACGGTCACGGCGATACGCGAGCAGCACCGAGGCGAGCCTCGGCAGATCGCCGGGATCGTCGTCGAGGTCGCTGACGAGCACGACGTTCGCGTGGTGGCCCCCTGCCAGTGCGATCTGGTGCGCAAGGTCGAGGCCGGCCGAGATCTTCGTGCCGCCGGTGAAGGTCGACTGCCACGGGTTGTCGGGAAACGTCGGTGCGAAACCGGGCACCTTCTGCTGCGGCAGCGTGAAGTAGCGGACGAACGGAGCAAGGTCGGCGGCAGGCGTGCCCGGCGGAAAGGCCTCGTAGGCCTGGTCCGAGAACACGACGAGCCCGATGCGCTTGCCGCTGCGGGAGAGCGACGCAAGCGTGCCGCCGATCCGCGAGAACGTGTCGGACGAGATGCTCGCCGAGAGGTCGAGGACGAGGATCGTGTCGGCCCGTGCGGGAAGCGGCACGATCGCGCGCGTATGCGGATCGCGCCCGAGGAGAACGACCGCGAGGGCGGCGCCGAGGCAGAGCAGCGCGAGCGCGGCCCGCACTGCGAGCGTGCGCCTCGCCGGCCCGCGCAGCAGCGGAGCATCGGCGAGCGGGATGGCGCTCACGGCGAGACCTCCCGCTCGACGTCGGAGACGAGGGACGCAAGCGACGCGCGCTCGGGCTCGGGCCTCGCCCAGGCGAGCTCGCTCGCCGTCCCGGAGAGACCGCGGTCGCGCGGGCCGAGCAGTCGCGCGAGCAGGCCGAGCGCACGGCGCCGGTCGGCGGGCGGCCGCGACTCGGCTTCGCGCGCGAGCCGGAGCGCGCGCTCGAGCTCTCCGGCGGCCGGCACGGTGCGGGTGCGACGCGCAGCCCGAAGGCCGCCGGCGAGCGCGAGCACAGCCGCGAGCGCGAGCACGGCCGCGAGCGCGTCGAGGAGCCCCGAGAGCGTCGACGGCGCGATGCGATAGGTCGTCGGCGGCGGCGTCGTGTCCGCGCGGAAGGGTGGATTGCTGCGGGCAAGATCGGCGGCGCTGACTCGACCCCGAATCTGAAGCTGCGGCCAACGCGTCGTGGCGCGCAGCATCTGCCCCGACTTCGTGACCGCGGTGGCGCTCACCGGCGGCAGTGGCGGCATCGCGTCGCCGTTCCGGGCGACGCAGCCGCCCGAGAGGCACATGAAGCTGCCCTGGACGTCGATCACGAGCACGCCCGCCCGTGTCGTTCGCGTCGTGTGCGTCGCACCGAGCGGCGTCAGCGGCCCGGTGTCGTCGACGATGCGCAGCGTGCCGGCCCGCACGCTTCCGTTGTCGATCTGGACGACCACATGCGTCCGGATCACGTCGCCGAACTGCACGACCGGCGCCTCGAACCTCGCCTTCACGCTGAGCGGAGCAGCCGCGGCGTCGCCCGCATGGACGGCGGCAGCAAGGACGACGGCGAGCACGACCGTGCGCTTCATCGCGCCCACTTCCCGCGCCGGCGCTCCTCCGCCCAGTCGAGGAAAGCCTCGTCGACCGACGCCGGATCGCTCGTGCCGAGCTCGACGGGCCGAAGGCCCGCCGACTCGAACCCGGCGATCAGCGCCGCGTAGCGCTCGCCGTTCTCCGCGCGCCGCCGGGCGGCCTGGCGGCGGCTGAGCCGCACGAGCTCGACGCGGCCCGTGCGCGGATCCGCGACCGGAATCGCGACGCCGCCGACGTCGGGCCAGCTCCGCTCCCAGACCGGATCCTGGATCACGACCGGCACGACGTCCCACCCGTGGCCGACGGCGTCGGGCCAGGCGTCGACCGGCAGGTCGAAGCGGAAGTCGGAGATGACGAACAGGAACGTTCCGCCCGGCATGTCCTTGCGCCGCTGCTCGAGAAAGCGGAGCGAGCGCGCGATCGTGTCCTCGGGCGCATCGAACGCAGCGGCACCCGCGCGCTCCGCGACGAGCCACGGCCGGTCGCGACGGCCGGGCGGGAGCCACCACGGCTCTCCGCCTGCGAAGTCGAGGGACGCGAGGTCGGCACGCGCCGCGGCGGCGCTCGCGGCAACCGAGATGGCGGCCTGGCGCTCGGCCTCGCGCTTGTCGAGCCACGGCAACGGCGGCGGATAGAGACCCATCGCCGGGCGCCGGTCGAGGACGATCGCGACACGCGGCGCCTCGTCGGCCGCGCGGTCGCGTACGACGAACTCGTCGCTGCCGCGCGCCTCGGACAGCCGCGCCGACGCGAACCAGTCGATCGTCGCGACCGGATCGCCCGGCTCGTAGAGCCTCGTGCCGATCACCTCGGAGCCGTGGCCGCGGCGGCGGCTCGGCAGATCGCCGAACGGAAGCCCCGTCAGGCGGCGCCGCGGCACGAGCGGAAAGGTGCGCCGCTCGCGGGACGACATGCGATCAACCGTCCCAGTCCGGGCCCGGCGGCGGCGCCAGCTCGAGGCAGCGCGCGCGGATCCGGCCGAGCGCCTCCTCGCGCCCCAGGGCGCGGGTCTCGGCAAGGAACGACGCGGTCAGCAGCAGGCGGTGCCCGAGCACCGGCAGGAAGAGCAATTCGATGTCCTCCGGCACGACGTGCGCGCGCCCCTGCAGCAGAGCCCACGCGCGCGCGGTCCGCTCGAGCGTGAGGCTGCCGCGCACCGATGCTCCCACAGCGACTCCCTCGACCCTCCGCGTTGCGCGCACGAGCTCGACGGTCCAGCGAAGAATCAGCTCGTCCGTATAGACGTTCTCGATCGCGAGCTCGAGGCCGCGCACCTCGTCGGCGGAGATGACGGGCATGACGGAGGCGAGCGGATGGCTGTGGCGCTGCGCGACGACGATCGAGATCTCGTCGTCCTCGGTCGGATAGCCGAGGGCTGTCTGGAGCGCGAACCGGTCGAGCTGCGCCTCGGGCAGCGGAAACGTGCCTTCCTGTTCGATCGGGTTCTCCGTGGCGATGACGAGAAACGGATCGGGCAGCGGACGCGAAGCGCCGTCGACCGTCACCTGCCGCTCTGCCATGGCCTCGAGCAGGGCCGACTGCGTCCGGGGCATCGCGCGGTTGATCTCGTCGACGAGCAGGACGTTGGCGAAGACCGGGCCCGGCCGGAACTCGAACTCGCGCGTCTTCTGGTTGAAGATCGAGAGGCCCGTGACGTCGGTCGGCTGCAGATCCGGCGTGCACTGGATGCGCGAGAAGGTCGCGCCCTCGATCGACTGCGCGAGCGCTCGAGCGAGAATCGTCTTCGCCGTCCCCGGGACGTCCTCGAGGAGCACATGGCCGCGGCCGATGAACGCGGCGACGACGAGGGCGATCTCGTCCGGCTTGCCGACGACGACCCGCTCGATGTTCGCGAGCAGCCTGCGCGCCGGCTCGGCCACGGCGTCCGTGTCCTCGGCAGGCTCCGGGCGTCTCGCTTGCACCACTTCGAGGCTATGGTATGGGGTCGGGAGGTTTCTCAGTCAACAACCCGCCAGGGCGGACTCTGGCGGTCTGAAAAAGGGGATCTGCGCATGTTCTCGTTCTCTCTCGCGGCCCGCGTCACTCTCGCTGCCGCATTCCTCGCCGTCGTCGGCGTCGTCGCCGGGCCTGCTCTCGGCTCGCGCGCCCACGCCACCGGAACCTCGGTGTCGGTCACCTCGACGGAGTTCAAGTTCAAGCTCTCGAAGACGAGCGTCCCCGCAGGCTCGGTCACGTTCACGCTCACGAACAAGGGCAAGATCCCGCACGACTTCAAGATCGGCGGCAAGAAGACGCCGCTCGTGAAGCCGGGCAAGAGCGCCAAGATCACCGTGACCCTGAAGAAGGGCAAGGCGGCGTACCTCTGCACCGTGCCGGGCCATGCGGCCCTCGGCATGAAGGGCACGCTCACCGTCAAGTAAGACGCGTCTGGGCGGCGGGCTCCGCACACGCGGGCCTGCCGCCCGGTCAAGCTAGGCTCGGCTGCCGCCGATGGACCCGGGATGGTTCCTCGCGCCGCCGCCGAGACCCCCCGCCGGTCCGCCTTCCTTTCGCTGCTCGCTACCGAGTCGCGGCTCGTCCTCAGCGGCGCCGTCTTCGTCGCCGTCCTCTTCTGGAACCTGCACGTGCAGGTCAACCAGGACGCGTGGCTCGCGCTCGCCGCGGGCCGATCCGTCTTCGAGCACGGCTTGCCGCACCATGACTGGCTGGGCGTGTGGACGGCCGGGCACACGTGGGTCGACCAGCAGTGGCTCGGCCACCTCGCGCTCTACGGTCTCGAGTCGCTCGGCGGGATCCGGCTGGTCGCCGCCGTGCACGCGCTCCTCATCTCCGCCGCCTTCACTGCCGCGATCGTGGTCGGCCGCCGGTTCGGCGGATCGAGCCGCAGCGTTCTCTACCTGATCCCGCTCGCATTCCCGCTGCTCGTCGTGAGCATGTGGCAAGTACGAACGCAGTCGCTCGCGTTCCCCCTCTTCGTCGCCGTCTTCGCTCTGCTCGCCCGCGATGCGCGAACACCGTCGGCACGCGTCTACGTCGTACTGCCTCTGCTGTGTGTCTGGTCGAACGTCCACGGCTCGGTCGTGCTCGGCGTCGCGCTCACGGCGCTGCGAGGCCTCGATCTCGCGGCCGGCGGGCGCCGTCTGCGCGGTGCGGCGCTCGGGGTCGCCGGCTTGCTCTCGCTTGCCGCATCGCCGTACGGATTCCATGTGCTCGGGTACTACCGCTCGACCATCTTCAATCCGGCGTTCCACGCCCTCGTCAACGAGTGGCAGCCGACGACGATCGGCGCAGCGACCGCGTCGTTCTTCGTCCTCTTGCTCGGCGCCGGCTGGCTGCTCGGGCGCGCACGCCCGTCGCTGACGCGATTCGAATGGCTCGCGCTGGCTTTGATCGGCGCGGCCGCACTCGACGCGGTGCGAAACGTCGGCTACTTCGCGCTGATCGCGCTGATGCTCCTGCCTTCGGCGCTCGACCTTGCGTGGCCGCCGGCGCGGCAGAGCGCGGGACGGCGACTCGATGCGGCGGCCTCGGTCGTGGCCCTTGCGGCCGCAGCGGTCATCGCCGTGATCGTCCTCGGGAAGCCCGCAAGCTCGCTCGTCGGTCCGAATGACCCCGTGGCAGCGGAAGCCGTAGCCGCTGCCCTCCACCGGACGCCCGGTGCAAAGGTCTTCGCAGATGTCAGATACGCCGATTGGCTCGTGTGGGCTCAGCCGTCCCTCGCCGGTCGCGTTGCGTACGACGCGAGGTTCGAGCTCCTCTCACCGCGACAGCTCGCGAAGATCTACGAGTTCAACGACGCGCAGCAATGGCGCACCGCTTCCGCCGGCTTCGCAATTCTCGTCCTCGACCGAGGCGATGACGCACATGCGGTCGCCGGCCTGGGCCGTGATCGCCGGGCTAGCGTTCTCTATTCCAGCCCCGAGCTCGTCGTGTTCGAACGCAGCGCTAAGGCTGCTGCGCGCGCACGATGAACCTGGTCGGAGCCGTGAGATGCGGCTCTGGGAAGCAGTACCGCTGGCCGCCGTGCACGATACACCGCGAGTTGCTCTGGTAGACGAACGTCCAGTAATACGTCCCGTCGCGCAGCGCGGCATCAAGACTGCAGCGGACCCGGCCGCGTCCTGAGCGCACCGGGAAGCAGTATGCGACGTGCGTGCGGAAGCCAGTCCTGATCAATACCGGCGACGTCGCGACCTGGATCTCTTCAGGCTGATCCCCTGCGGCCACACTTGCCACGAACACAGGCCTCGAGGAGGTCGTTGCACCGTGCACCGGGCTGACGGGCGCGGTGTGCACAGCGATAGCGCCCGCCTGGAGCGATGCTGCGGCGGCGGCGAGTGCGAATGCGAACGGCTGGCGGCGGCCCGTCATGACGGTCTCGTCACTCATCGTCATTCGGCTGCTCGACGAGGTCACCCACGCGAGGGGAACGCGCGAACATTCACTCGGCCGAGGGGCGCAGATTCCCCATCGGCCGACGATGATTGATCGTGTCGCAACCTTCATTAGCCGCGGGAGGGGGTGGTATCCCAATGAAGCTCAACGATCTCTACGCGCGTGTCGCTGCGCGGGTCCAGCCTGAGGATGGTCAGACGATGGCGGAGTACGGCGTCGTCGTCTCCGTGATCACGCTCGGCATCATCCTGGCGATCGCGGCCCTGTCGGGCGGCATCTCCAACGCGATCAACAGCGTCACCTCGCTCCTGCCGTAGCGAAGTCTCAGAAGACGTACGGCACGATGCGGCTTCTCACCGTGGCCGCGTATTTGCGATACGCGGGATCCTGCGTGAGCGTCCGCTCCTCTTCGAAGATCCGAACGATCTGGCACGCCATCACCGCGACGTACAGACATACGTTCCGGAGCGACGGGTTCTCGAAGATGTACGCGGTCTGGGTGAGCGCATACGCGCTGTAGAGCGGGTGCCTGACAAAGCGGTACGGCCCGCGTGTGCGAATGCCGCGATTCGCGGCGACGATCCCGAAAGACCGGCCGAGTGAGATCACGGCGATCCCGGCGAAGACCGCGCCGATCACCTGCAGGCCGCTGAAGAGGAGCTCGAGGCCGCCGACGGGGTGGTACGCCGGACGCGCCGCGAGCATTCCGAACGTCCCGATCCCGGCGGCGAGCCAGGCGCGCGGCGAACGGCTGACGACCCACGGTGACCGCCGGACGATGAAGAGCGCCGCGACGATCAGCTCGAGCGCGGTTGCGCCGAGCCCGATCGGGTGATGGCTCGACTGCCAGTTCGAGAGGTTCGCAGCGGCGAAGAGAAGCCACAGGAGCGCGACCGGCGCGGACGTGACGATCTGGGTCGCAATCGGGCGGCGTGCCGCGAACGCGACGACGCTCATGCGTCCAGCCAGTCGAGGCGCTTGCCGACTTCGACGCCGCGGGCGGCGCACTCGCCGGCCGCGAGCTCGAGCGTGTCGGCCGCGCCGCGACACCAGACCGCACGCCAGGGACGCAGCTCCGGCACGACGCGCAGAACACGACGGTCACGGTCGAGAAAAACCACGTCGATCGGAAACAACATGAACCACGTGTGCACCGAGGACGCGGGGCGAAGCAAGATGCCCTCGCCGTCGCCGAGTGCCTTGCGGCCGAGCAGGCCGCGCATCCGCGTCCACGGATCCTTTGCTATGCGGCAGCTGGCGCAGACGATTGCGCCGTCAGCCGTCGCGAGTACGCGTTCTCGAGAACCGTGCGTTGCCAACCTGATAACTCCGTCGTAGTAGCGGTGGCCGCGCACCGAAGGGAACTCGTGTGTGGCATATCGGCGGTTCCTGCGCTGCGCCCTCACTCGATCGGATGATCCGCTGCTCGAATCACCTACGCGGGGGATTCGCCTCGAAGCCCAACGGTTCGATCATCACCGCACAACGATCAACTTGGCGTCTCGGCCACGCCAAAGAAGTAACGGGGGATTGAGCGCGTGGCGCGGATTGACGCAATCGGTTGGACGTTTCTCTCAGTTCACGCGGAAGCAGCACGCCCGAGCACAGGGCGGGCCGGACACGCGAGAGGAGGTGAATAGCTCACATGTTCATTTCTTGGTGGCTCGAGTACGCGCGTCAGAACTGGCGCAAGGAGGAGGGTCAGACGATGGCTGAGTACGGCGTCGTTCTCGCCGTGATCACCGTCGGCGCAGTCCTCGCCTTCACCGCGCTGTCTGGCGGTATCTCGAAGGCAATCAACAACGTGACGTCGCTGCTCCCGTAGCAGAGTCGGATGGCAAGACCCGGAAGCCGCAACCGGATAGGGGATATGCAATGAGCCGCAACACACGCCGCGCGAAAGACTTTTTTCGCCGCAACCGAGGACAGGCGATGCCGGAGTACGCAGTCGTGCTCGCGGTCGTCTCGTCCGGCTCTGCGTTCTTCCTGGCCGAGCTCGGCAGCCGTGTCACGGCAGCGCTCGTGCAACTGGCGGGCTACCTGCCCTAGTCAGCCGGAATTCGGATGGGGCGCACAGTCTGCGCCTCATCCGAGCCGGCTCAGGAGGAACGAGATGATGAACACCAAGAGAATTCGGATCAGGGACGAGCGCGGTCAGTCGATGACCGAGTTCGCCGTCATCCTCCCGATTCTCGTCGTGCTGCTGTTCGGGATCGTGCAGTTCGGGATCCTCTTCAACAACTACGTGACGCTGACGGACGCCGTACGCGCAGGCGCGCGCGCCGCCGCAGTGTCTCGCCAGGCTTCTGATCCTGTCGGCAACGCGACGTCCGCCGTGCGGTCGTCCGCCGGCGATCTCAATCAGTCGAACCTCGGCGTCAACGTCTCGTCGGACTGGTCGCCGGGGTCACCCGTCACCGTGACGGCCACGTACCCGTATTCGATCTCCCTGCTCGGGTGGGTCGTCACCTCAGGGAATCTCACCACCAAGACGACGGAGGCAGTCGAATGAGTATCAAGCGAGAGAACGGTCAGGCAATCGTCCTGACAGTGTTGTTCCTCGCGGGCCTGCTCGGGATGGCGGCACTCGTGCTCGACGTTGGGTCGTGGTTCCGCGAGAAGCGCCAACTCCAGCTGTCGGCCGACTCGGCAGCGCTTGCCGGTGCGCAGTCGCTGCCCGGAAGCCCCTCCAACGCGACGTCGCTCGCATTGCAGTACGCAACGACGAACGGACGCTCGATCTCGGCGAACGACATCGCGATCACGAGCGACTTCAGCTCGAACGACACGATCACGGTGCAGGAGCACTCCACTGCGCCCGGCTTCTTCAGCAAGCTCTTCGGCATCAACGTCGTGAATGTCGGCGCCAGCGCAGCAGCGCGGACGTCGCTCGCCTCGCAGGCGATGTACGTCGCGCCGATGGTCGTGAGCAAGAACCACCCCTTCCTCGCAGGCGCCGGTTGTCCCTGCTTCCACCAGTCGACGACGCTCGACTACGACCCGATGGGCGCGCCGGGAGCGTTCGGCATGCTGAACCTGGACGGCGAGAACGGGACGATCGGCTCCTCGACCGAAGCCCAGTGGATCCTGCAGGGGTTCAACAAGTACCTGCCGCTCGGCGACTACCAGTCGGATCCGGGCGCGAAGTTCAGCTCCGGGAACATCCAGAGCGCCCTCCAGGACCGGATCGGCACGGTGCTGCTGTTCCCGGTGTTCAGCACGCTGACCGGCACCGGGCAGAACGCGGTCTACAACATCATCGGCTGGGTCGGCTTCCACCTGGACGACTACGTCGTCCACGGCAACAGCGCGACGCTGTCCGGCTCCTTCACACAGTTCATCGCCAAGGGAATCCAGGCGGCGCAAGGTTCGAACGAGCCCGACTACGGAGTCCGGGTCATCCAGTTGGTGCACTAAATCCTTTCAACGACGCGAGGGATCAAATGACTTACCAATTCAGAAACGTCGTGATCGCGATCTCGCTCGGCTTGCTCGCGGCGATCCTCACGACCGTGTACGTCACGAACTACCGAAAGAGCGTGCAGCACGGCCAGCAGGACGTGGGCGTGCTCGTGGCGGCGAGCGACATCCCGGCGGGAACGTCGGGCGCAGCGATCGTGTCCGGCCACATGCTCGTCCAGAAGACGATTCCGCGGACCGCGCTCGTTCCGGGCGCGATCTCGAGCCCTGACCAGATCGCCCGGCTCGTGTCGACCCAGGAGGTCATGGTCGGCGAGCAGGTGACGAAGTCGCGGTTCGCGAGCTCCAACGAGCTCGGCGTGCGCGCACAGCTCAAGGGAACGCTCCGCGCGATCCAGATCGCAGCGAACCCGAACCAGGTACTCGCCGGAACGCTGAAGGCTGGAGATCACGTCGACCTCGTCGGCAACATGAAGGTCGATACGAACGGCGGCGGTGACACGAAGCACTACGACCGGGTCGTGCTCCGCGATCTGCTCGTGCTCAGGGCGCCGGCCGCGGTTGACGCAAAGTCGGCGACTCTCAGCAGCTCGAGCCAGTCGTTCAACGTGATGCTCGCGGTCACCGACTCGCAGGCGTCGAAGCTGCTCTTCGTCGTCAAGAACTCAGATCCCAACTCCTCTCCGGACGGCGGCTGGGCATTGCAGCTGCGCCCCGTGACGAACGCGGCCGACAGCCCGGAGAACATCGAGAGCATCGAAACCGTCCTGCTCGACGGGCTCAGCCCCGCAGAGCGGGCGCGCGTGATCGGAGGGCGATGATGAGCCACCATCCTGAGTCGACAAACGATCGCCCGACGCTCCGCGTCTACATGACGGGCGGGTGCGACGGCTCGGAGACGCTCCGCGCCGCGCTCGAGTCCCATCCCGACGTCGACTTCGTCGGTGCCGACGAGGACATCAAGGATGCTGCCGGGCAGCTCGCCGGCGGCCACCTGAATGTCGTCCTGCACGCAACGCGCGCGTCGTCGCTGCCTGCGGACGAGATCTCCTCGATCCGCGAGCACACGCGGGCGCCGATCGTGCTCGTCGCGTCGGGCGAGGCCTCGCGCCTCCTCGACGAGGCGCTGGACGCGGACGTCTCGGACGTTCTGCTTCTGCCGCAGCTCGCGGACAACGTCGTGTTCGCCCTCCGCAAGGCAGCGCATACCGCGCGGAGAAGCGACGGCGCCCGCGGCCGGCAGGGATCGATCATCACCGTCTTCTCGCCGAAGGGCGGGAC
>Ga0070714_100003195_pt1 | contig 12185 bp, 10 predicted proteins | sample LARL83metaG_FD_65450 | JGI IMG/M metagenome (GOLD analysis project Ga0070714, IMG submission 65450) | Corn, switchgrass and miscanthus rhizosphere microbial communities from Kellogg Biological Station, Michigan, USA - LAR L8-3 metaG | ecosystem: Host-associated > Plants > Roots > Rhizosphere ... | reverse complement strand
GGCCCGGCGACTGCCGGGCTGGACCCTGCCCGCGGCGGGTGGCGCCCTGGCGGTCCTGCTCGCGGTGCTCTGGTACAGCTCGGCGCTCTGGGTCTACAACGGCTTCCGGTTGCCGTTCGCCTGACCGTCGGCCAGCTGCTCGACGGTGACGAACCGGTAGCCGCGCTCCAGCAGCCCTTCCACCACGGCGGGCAGCGCCTCGGCGGTCTGTGAGCGGTCACCGCCGCCGTCGTGCATGAGCACGATCGACCCGGGCCGGACCCGGGCGAGCACCGTGCGGCTGATGGCGTCCGCGCCGGGCATCGCCCAGTCGTTGGTGTCCACGTCCCACAGCGCGAGCGTGCTGCCGGAGTGCTGACCCAGCCAGGAGTACGTGTGCGGCGTGCCGGAGCCGTACGGCGGCCGGAAGAACCGTTGCGGGCGCGGGCCGGTGACCCGCTCGATCGCCTCGTCGGTCCGGAGCAACTGCCTCTCGAGCTCCGGGTGGGTCAGGTCCGGCAGGAACGGATGTGACCAGGTGTGGTTGCCGATCAGGTGACCGGCTTCGGTCATCCTGGCCAGCTCCTCGGCGTGCCCCTGGGCGTGCAGCCCGATGCAGAAGAACGTGGCCGGCACGTCGTACTCCTCCAGCACGTCGAGGATGCGCCCGGTGTACGGCGGGTTGGGCCCGTCGTCGAAGGTCAGGGCGACCTCCCGGTGCTCGGACGCCCCCCGGGCCAGGCAGCGGCCATCGGCGACCAACGAGGCCAGCGTCTGCTCCCTGGCCCCGGCGTCGCGGCCGTGCTCCTCGCTCCGGCCGGTGAGCGAGCCGCCGGTGAGGGTCAGCCGGTCCAGCTCGGCCAGCCGCTCGGCGCCGGCCCGGGCGAGCGTGTCGGCGGGCACGGACCCGAACGCTGGCCGTGGGGGCAAGGCAGCCGGGTCGGCCCGGTGCACCCGTAGGCCGCGCACCATCAGCCCGCCGTCGAGCATGCCGTTCGTGCTGTCCACGATGCAGATCAGCTCGTCAACCTGCCCGGCCAGCTCGCAGAGGAAACCGGTGAGCGCCGCGACACCGCCGGCGGGGAACCGCCGCTCGGGCGCCGCGACGGTGCCGTCGGGGTTCCGGAAGGCGACCTCGAAACCCCCGGCGTCCCAAGCGATTCCGGCGAACAGCATGACGGGCTCCTCGGATCAGTACGTGCGGGTGACCTTGCTCAGCCCGCGCGGGGAGTCGGGGTCCGAACCCCGAGCGAGGGCGATCTCGGCGGCGAGCAGCTGCGCCGGCATGATCTCGAGAAGTGGACGCAGCTCGGGTGCGACCTCGGGCAGCAGCGGTGGCAGCGTCCGGCCGATCACGGTGCCGTCCCCGATCACGTCCACGTCGACGCCCTGCCGCGCACCGAGCTGGACCAGGTCGGCCAGCTCGGCGGCGTCCGGGCCCGCGGACGCGAAGCACAGCAGCGGCACCGACTCGTCCAGCATGGCGACCGGACCGTGCAGCAGGTCCGCCGCGCTCATGCCGTGCGACGACAGGTAGGCCGTCTCCATCAGCTTCAACGCCGCCTCCCGCGCCGACGCCGAGGAGTAGCCGCGAGCGGCGGTCACCACCCGGGTGGCGTAGCGGTAGCCCGCGGCCAGCCGGGCCACGCTCGGACCACAGGACCACAGCACCCGCTCACCCAGGTCCGGGAGCCGCGGCAGCTGGTCGCGGACCGGGTCCGCGGCGAACAGCGCGGCCAGCGCCAGCAGCTCGGCGGTGTAGGTCTTCGTGGCGGCCACCGCGGTCTCCGGCCCGGCACACAGCGCGACCACCTCGTCGGCTGCCCCGGCCAGCGCCGATCCCGGGTCGTTCGTCAGCCCCACCGTCATGGCGCCCCCGCGCCGGGCCATTTCCACGACGGCGATCAGGTCCGGCGACTCCCCGGACTGGCTCACCGCGACGACCAGTACGTCGTCCAGGGACAGCCCGGCGTCGTACAACGTGACGACGCTGGGCGAGGCGGAGGCGGCCGGCAGTCCCAGCGACGTCTGCACGAGATAGTTCGCGTAGAGCGCCGCGTGGTCGCTGGTGCCCCGGGCGACGAACAGCACCAGCCGCGGTGGCCGGGCCAGGATCCGGTCGCGGAGCCGCTGCAGCCGACCGCCCTGCTCGGTGAGCAGGTCCTTCCAGCGGGCCGGTTGCTCGGCGATCTCGGCGCGCATCCGGTCGCCGGGGCGACCGGGTCTCGACGGGGTCACGCCGAACGCCCCGCCAGCGGCAGCTCGGTGCGCAGCCGCTGCTTGGCGGCGTCGGCCGCACCCATCCGGTCGAGGCCGAGCAGCGCCGCACCCACCACGGGGCTGACCTCGGTGACGACGGTGCGGGCTTTCGGGGCGGCGACGGCCAGCCGGGCGTCGATCTCGTCCAGCAGGACCGGGTCCCGGCCGGCCAGCACACCTCCGCCGAGCACGACGACGGCGGGGATCGTGAGGCTGTCCAGCCGGGCGAGCGCCGCCCGGGCCATCGTGACCACCTCCTCAGCCAGCGTCTCCACGATGCCCCGCGCCACCTGGTCGCCGTCCCGGGACGCGGCCAGCACGATGGGCGGGAGCTCGATGAGACGACGCTGCTCGAGCTGGCCGAAGTGGATCGCCTCGTAGACCGCCTGCGCGTTCGGCAGATCGAAATACTCCGGCACGAGGCTGCTCAGCACCGTCTGTGGCCCGCGGCCGTCCTCGGCACGGGCGGCCCACCACAGCGCCTCCTCGCCGAGCTCCATCCCGCCGCCCCAGTCGCCGGAGATCCGGCCCAGCGAGGCGAAGCGCGCGTGCCGGCCGTCGGCATGCACCCCGACGCAGTTGATGCCCGCACCGCAGACCACCGCGACCGCGTCGGGGGAGTCCGTGCCGGCCCGGAGCAACGCGAACGTGTCGTTGTCGACGACCACGTCCTTGGCCCACGACCGGGTTCGCACCGCCGCAGCCATGGCCTCCTTCTCGCGTGGGAAGTCCACCCCGGCGAGGTACAGCTCACCGAGAGCGGCCACCGGGTGCCCGGGGGGCAGATCGGCCAGCGCGACCGCCTTGAGCACCAGCTCGTCGAGCAGCTCGACGGTGCCCTCCACCCCGAGGTGGTGCGGGGACGAGCCGGGGCCACGCACGTGACCCAGCACCCGACCGTCCACGTCGATGATCACGACGTCGGTCTTGCTGTTCCCCCCGTCGATGGCGAGGATCAGTCGGTCGTTCATCGAGCCCAGGCCAGATGCTCGCGGTTGGCCGCGAGCAGCGCATCGGTGAGCTTCTCTGCCTGGTCCACCTGCCCGACCAGCGGGTGGGCGAGCAGCGCCTCGAAGACCCGCTCCCGGCCGCCGTGCCGGGCTGCCTCCAGGGCCAGCTGCTCGTAGCCGAAGGTGTGCGCGATCAGTCCGGAGTACAGCGGCGGGACCGGCTCCACCGCCAGCGGCGTGGCGCCTGCGGCACTCACCCGGGCGGGCACCTCGATGACCGCGTCCTCGGGCAGGAACGGCAGCGTGCCGTCGTTGCGGACGTTGAGCACCTGGACATCCCCGCGGTCGGAGACCAGCGAGGCCAGCAGGTTGATGGCCGCCTCGGAGTAGTAGGCCCCACCCCGTTCGCCGAGCAGCGCCGGCTTGGTGTCGACCGTCGGGTCGGCGTACAGCTCCAGCAGCGTCTGCTCGATCTCGGCGACCCGGGCGCCCCGTGACTGCGCGCCCCGCGCGGCCTCCACGGCGCGGTCGTGGTTGTAGTAGTAGTGCAGGTAGTACGACGGCACGACGCCGAGCTGCCGAACCAGCCACTCCGGCTGGTCCACCCGGGCGGCGATCTCCGCGCCGTGCTCCGCGAGCAGCCGGCCCAGCACGTCCTGGCCGTCGACGGTCACGGACCGTTCCCAGGTCAGGTGGTTGAGGCCGACGTGGCCCAGGGTCACCTTGTCGGGCGTGACGCCGAGCAGCTCGGCGAAGTACCGCTCGAAGCCGATGGCCACGTTGCACAGCCCGACCGCCCGGTGCCCGGCCTGCAGCAGAGCACGGGTGACGATGCCGACCGGGTTGGTGAAGTCCACGATCCAGGCGTCCTGCTGGGCACGCTTCCGGACCATGTCGGCGATCTCCAGCACGGTCGGCACGGTCCGCAGCGCCTTGGCGAGACCGCCCGCGCCCGTGGTCTCCTGCCCGATGCAGCCACACTGCAGCGGCCAGGACTCGTCCTGCATCCGGGCGGCCTGTCCGCCGACGCGCAGCTGCAGCAGCACGGCGTCCGCGTCGCTGACCCCGGCGTCGATGTCGGTGGTGGCCACCACCCGTGCTGGGTGGTCGGCCCGCGCCAGCATCCGGCGCGACATCGCCGCCACCACCTCCAGCCGCTCCGCGGCGGGATCCGCCAGGACCAGTTCCTCGACGGGCAACAGGTCGCGCAGCCGGGCCAGGCCGTCGACGAGCTCCGGGGTGTACGTCGACGCGCCGCCGACGACCGTGACCTTCATAGGGCTGCTCCGAGATCGTGCTCGGGCCGGGAGCGTTGGGTTCGCGTCCGCGGCGCTGAATTGGAAACCTTCTTTTCTGTTCCCGGAAAGTTACCGGAGGCGTGCGCCGGCCCGCAAGACCTGCCGGGCGCGGGCACCCCGGGCGACCGCGACACCGCCCGCGACCGCGCCGGCCAGCGACAGGGCCGCCAGGGTGCCGAACAGCCCGCCGTAGCCGAGCCGGTCGGCGATGTGTCCGCCGACCGCGCCGGCGAGCAGGCCGGCGCAGCCCGTCGACAGCGCCGAGCCGAGCGTCTGGGCCGACGCCTGCTGGTGCGACGGGACCGCTTCGGAGAGCATCCGGGACTGGCCGACGAACCACAGCGCGAAGCTGGCGGCGATGAGCGGCTGCACCCCGATCATCACGGCGGTCGAGGGGAACAGCGCCAGCGCGCCGGTGGCGACGGCGAGCGGCGGGCAGGCCAGGACGGCGAGCACCAGCGGCCGGAAGCGGAGCGCCAGCCGGTCGACCAGGGAGAACGCCGGCAGCTCCAGGGCCGCCGACAGCGCGATCGGCGTCAGCGCCAGGAACGGGCCCGCGCTCAGCTGGGTGTGTGCCCAGCCGGCGGTGAACTGGACCAGGCTCGACATGGTCAGGGACGTGGTGAACGTGAACACCACCACCCCGAGCACCGCGCGCACCGGAAGGGTGGACCGGCGCGGGCCCGCCCCGGCGTCAGCGCGGGTCCGGACCCGGGCGCCGAACGAGCTCGGTGCCGTGACCGCCAGCAGCGCCGCGGTGAACAGCACCCACTCGGCGTGGTGGGGCCACAACGTGAGCGCCGCGGCGGCCAGCGCGAGCCCGACCACCCACCCGAGCGATCCGAAGGCGCGGATCCGTCCCAGCCGGCTGCCGTGCGCGCCGGACTCGAGCACCCGGGTGGTCAGCAGCGCGTTGAGCGGCCCCTGTGCCGCACCGAGCAGGGCGAGCGCGAGCCAGGTCAGCGGGTGCGGCACCCGGCCCAGGGTCAGGCCCACGGCGACCGCGGCCGCCGCGCTGGTGAGCAGGGCCGCGCGCGGGGCCCACGTGGTCCGGTCGTCCAGCCAGCCCCACGCCGGCGAGGACAGCGTCCCCGAGACCCCGATGAGGGCGGTGCCCAGCCCGATGTCGGCCGGACTCCAGCCGAACGTGGCCAGCACGTAGGACGCCACCGGGAGCACGCACGCCGCGGAGGCGAACAGGTGCAGGTACAGACGGGGGAAACGGGTGCCGGCCCGTGCCGTCACGGAGCTTCCCGGCGGGCCGCCCCGTCGCCCGAGGCCGGCCCGCCGAAAAGCCGCCCGCGCACGCGGGCCAGCCCCGAGTCGAGGCCGCCCTGCAGCACCGGGCTGCCTTGCACCTGGCTGACCGCGATCCGCGGCTCGAACGGCGAGATGGCCCGCAGCTCCTCGCCGACGAGCTGCGCCAGCACCTCGCCGCCCGGCACGCAGGTCGGCCCGGCGAGCACCACCAGCGGTGGGTCCAGCACGGCCACGATCGGCCCCAGACCGCCGGCGATCCGCCGGGCGAGCTCGGACAGGAACGGCATCCCGTGCGCCAGATCCTGTCGGGCGGCGGCCACGGCGGCGCCGGGCCCGGCGGGCAGCCCGTGCTCGGCGGCGAGCTCGGTGACCGCCTCGATGCCTACCAGGTCGTGGAACCGCGGCGGTGGCTCACCGCCGGCCGCCGGGCGCAGACCGAGCCGCATGTAGCCGATCTCGCCGGCACCCCCGGTGGCCCCGGTGTACGGCGCGCCGCCGAGATCGACCGAGAGCCCCAGGCCGGTGCCCGCCCACAGCAGTGCGAACGACGCCACCTCCCGGGCCGCGCCGTGGCTGCGCTCCCAGACCGCGGCCAGCTTCACGTCGTTCTCGACGACCAGGTCGGTGCGCAGCGCCGTCCGCAACCGGGACAGCGTCCTCGGCTGTGCCCACCCGGGGATGTGGTCGGCGAACGTGAGCCGGTCGGTGGCCGCGTCGTACGCCGCCGGCACCCCGAGCACCACCTGGTCCAGCTCCCGCAGCTTGAGCCCGCCGCGTCGGCAGGCGTCGCCGAGCAGCCGCCGAACCGACGGCACCGGATCCTCCGGCTGGGTGTAGTCGACCTCCTCGGACAGCTCGGCCAGCGTCCGGCCGGTCAGGTCGGCGACCGAGGCGGTCACCCGGTGCTCGTCCACGTCGACGGCGGCCACGTGGGCCGCGCGCTCGTTGAGGGCGAACAGCTGCGCGTTCGGTCCTGGCGCGCCGGAGGTGGTGCCGCGCGGCACGATCAGGCCCGCCTCGGTGAGCCGGTGCAGCAGCTGTGCGGCGGTCGGCTTGGAGAGGCCGGTCAGCGTGGCGAGCTGGGTGCGCGTCAAGGTGCCGTGCTGCAGCAGCAGCTGCAGGGCGACCCGGTCGTTGATGGCGCGGACCGTGCTGGGCCGCGCGCCCGAGACACGCCGACGCGCCACGCCGTCGAGGGCCGCGGCGCTCCGTCCCGCAGGAACCACCTCACCACGCACCACATCTGCCTCCTCCGCCACCGACTGACCGTCTTCTGGAAACAAACCTACAAGATGTATGGACTCAGCGCCTCCCTCCGAGTTAGCGTCTTCGCCACCGAGGTCACGAGGTGACCCGCTTCCTCCCGGATGAAGGGCTCTGTCGATGAGGATGATGAAAACGGTCGTGGGGGGCGCCGCGGCGGTGATGCTGCTCGCCGGCTGCTCGGCGACCGGCACCAGCGGTAACCAGTCCAGCAGCGGCGGAGTGTTGACGATCGCCAACGTCGCCGGCCAGACCTGGACCTGTGGGTTCAACCCGTTCAACCCTGCGGTCAACTACTTGTCGTTCGGGTTCGTCTATGAGCCGCTGTACTACGTGAACGCTCTCCAGAACAACGCCACCACGCCGATGCTCGCCACGTCGTACAAGTGGGGCCCGGACAAGAAGTCGATCAGCTTCACCATCCGGCACGGCGTGAAGTGGAACGACGGGAAGCCCCTGACCGCGCAGGACGTCGCGTTCACCTTCAACCTGATGAAGACCAACCCGGGCCTGGACTTCAACGCCCTGTGGAGCACGATCCTCACCGGAGTCTCCGCACACGGCGACACGGTCACCATGACCTTCAAGTCGCCCGCCGCGCCGTACTTCTACTACGTCGCCGGCGACACCCCGATCGTGCCGCAGCACATCTGGGGCGGCAGCGGCCCCGCCGCGAAGGACCCGGTCAAGTACCAGGACGCCACCCCGGTCGGCTCCGGCCCCTACAAGGTGAACCCGTGCCAGGCCAACAACATCACCTACACGGCCAACCCGCACTACTGGCAGCCCGGGAAGCCGGCGGTGAAGACGGTCAACTACCCCGCCTACACCGACAACGACCCGGCCAACCTCGACCTCGCCTCGGGCAAGGACCAGTGGGGCGGGCAGTTCATTCCCAGCATCCAGAAGCTCTACGTCTCCCGGGACCCGGCGAACCACCACTACTGGTTCCCGCCGACGACCAACGTGGCGCTCTACTTCAACCTGAAGCACCCGATCACCAGCAATGTCAACATCCGTCGGGCGTTCGCCTACGCGATCGACCGGGCCGCGGTCTCCAAGATCGGGGAGAGCGGCTACCAGCCGCCCGCCAACCAGACCGGTGTCGTGCTGCCGACATACAAGCAGTGGTACGACGTCTCCGCGGCCGCGCAAGCAGGCTTCACCAAGCCCGACCGGGCCAAGGCGGCGCAGCTGCTGAAGAGTGCCGGCTACTCGCCGTCGCACCCGCTGAAGCTGAGCGTGATCACGATCAGCGGCTACACCGACTGGGACGCCTCGCTGTCGGAGATCAAGCAGGAGCTGGCGCCGCTCGGCGTGGACCTGACGATCGACGACCTGGCGGGCAACACGTTCGACGAGCGGCTGTTCAACGGCGACTTCGACCTGGCCTACTACAGCCAGGTCGGCGGCCCCGGCCCGTACTACGAGTTCCGGCAGATCCTGGACAGCCGGAACAGCGCCCCGCTGGGTCAGCCGGCCGCCAGCAACTACGAGCGCTACGACAACCCGGCCGTCGACAAGGCGCTCGACGAGTTCGCGCAGGCCGATCCGGCCACCCAGCGCAAGCTGCTCGACACCGTCCAGCAGGCGATGCTGCGTGACGTCCCGGTCATCCCGACGACCGAGAGCGTCAACTGGTACGAGTACAACACCGGCGCGTTCACCGGATGGCCGACGCCGAACAACCCCTACGCGCTTCCCGCGCCCTGGCAGATCCCGGACGAGGAGCAGGTGCTGCTGCACCTGAAGCCCGTTCACCAGTGATCCCGAGCCGCCGCACGTGAGCATGAGGGAGCCGACATGAGGTACCTGACGCACCGCATGGGTTTCTTCGTGCTCACGTTGTGGGCGGCGGTGACGGTGAACTTCTTCATTCCGCGGCTGATGCCGGGAGACCCGGCCTCGGCGATGATGGCCCGCTTCCACGGCCGGGTGAACCCGGCCGCCATCCATGCGCTCGAGGTGGCGTTCGGCGTCAACTCGAACCAGAGCCTGTGGTCGCAGTACATCTCCTACCTGCACAACTGCCTGACCGGGAACTTCGGCATCTCGCTGACCTACTTCCCGTTGCCGGTGAGCACCGAGATCGCGCAGGCGCTGCCGTGGACGCTGGGCCTGATCGGGGTCGCCACCGTGCTGGCGTTCGTGGCCGGCACCGTCATCGGCACCATCGCCGGGTGGCGGCGCGGCAGCATGGTCGACAGCATCGTGCCGCCGGTGTTCGTCGTCACCTCGGCGCTGCCCTACTTCTGGGTGGGGATGATCCTCATCTTGTTCTTCTCGGTGATGACCAACGGCGCGCTGCCCAATGACGGCGCCTACGACGTGACCAGCACGCCCGGGCTCACGCTGGCGTTCGGCGTGGACGTCGTCCGGCACGCGGTGCTCCCGGCCGCCACCATCCTCATCACCTCGGTGGGCGGCTGGATCCTCACCATGCGCAACAACATGCTGACGGTGCTGGCCGAGGACTACGTGCGGATGGCCCGCGCGAAGGGACTGTCGAACCAGCGCATCATGTACCAGTACGCGGCGCGGAACGCGCTGCTCCCGAACCTGGCCGGCTTCGCCATGTCGTTGGGGTTCGTGGTGGCCGGCGCGATCCTCGTGGAGTACGTGTTCAACTACCCGGGGCTGGGCTACATGCTGCTCAACGCGGTGAACAACCTGGACTACCCGTTGATGCAGGCGCTGTTCCTGATGATCACGGTGGCCGTGCTCGTCGCCGTGCTCATCTGCGACTTCCTGACCTTCTGGCTGGACCCGCGTGCAAGGAGCCGCTCATGACCGTCGCGTTCCCTGGGGGCCCCGCATGAGCGCCACCCTGCTCGCCGGCGCGCCGGGCGAGACCGAGACCCCGGGCCGCTCCCGGCGGCGCGGCTTCGGGCTGCTCCGCGCCATCCGCGGCAACCGCAAGGCCATGGTGGGTGCGATCCTGCTGGTGGTGTTCAGCGTGCTCGCGGCCGTCCCGCAGTGGTTCACCCCGGTGCAGGACGCCAACGCGCACGCCTTCGGCCTGATGCTGCCCCCGTCGGCCGCGCACCCGCTCGGCACCACCGCGTTCGGTCAGGACATCCTGGCCCAGCTCATCTACGGAACCCGCCAGTCCTTGGTGATCGCGGTGGTGGTCGGCGGTCTCGCCACCGTCATCTCGGTGCTCATAGGGATCTCCGCGGCCTACCTCGGCGGCATGGCCGACGGCGTGCTGTCCGCGGTCACCGACATCTTCCTCGTCGTGCCGACGTTCCCGCTGATCGTGGTGATCGCCGCCTACGCCGGCAACGGCAACACGGTGGTGGTGGTCGGGGTCCTGGTCGTGACCGGGTGGTCCTACGGGGCCCGACAGCTGCGGGCACAGGCGCTGTCCCTGCGCAACCGCGAGTTCCTCGAGTCCGCGCGGGTGCGCGGGGAACGCAGCTCCTACATCATCTTGTTCGAGGTGCTGCCCACGATGACCTCGCTGATCCTGGCCAACTTCCTCGGCGGCGCGCTGTACGCCGTGCTCACCGCGGCCGGGCTGCAGTTCATCGGGCTCGGAGACAACAACTCCCTGAGCTGGGGCACGATGCTGCACTGGGCCCAGAGCAACTCGGCGCTGCAGACCGGGCAGGCCCTCTGGGTGGTCACTCCCGGGCTCTGCGTGGCCCTGCTCGGCGCCTCCTTCGCGCTGTTGAACTACGCCTTCGACGAGATCAGCAACCCCGCCCTGCGACCTGTTCGGAGGCCTCGTGCCCGACGCACCCGTTCTTGAAGTCCGCGGCCTGACGGTCGAGTACGACACGGCCGCCGGCTCGGCCCGCGCGGTCGACGGCTTCGACCTCGACATCCTGCCCGGCGAGTTCGTCGGGGTGGTGGGCGAGTCCGGTTGCGGCAAGTCCACGATGCTCTTCGGGGTGGCCCAGCTGCTGAGCCCGCCGGCCCGGGTCAGCGGGGGAAGTGTCCGGTTCCGCGGCCAAGAGCTGGTCGGCATGTCCGAGCGCGAGCTGGCCTCGATCCGGTGGCGCGGGATCTCCGTGGTGATGCAGAGCGCGATGAACGCGCTGAACCCCGTCAAGCAGCTCGGCGCCCAGTTCGAGGACGTGATGCAGGTCCACGGCGAGCGCTCCCGGGAGGTGGTCCGGCAACGGTCGGAGGAGGTGCTCAGGCTCGTCGGCATCGACACCGTGCACCTGAAGAGCTACCCCCACCAGCTCAGCGGCGGGATGCGCCAGCGGGCCATGATCGCGATGGCGCTGCTGTTCACCCCGGACCTGGTGATCATGGACGAACCCACCTCCGCGCTGGACGTGGTCGCCCAGCGTTCGCTGATGATGCAGATCAAGGAGCTCCAGCGGCAGCTCGGGTTCGCGGTGCTGTTCGTCACCCATGACATGTCCCTGGTCAGCCACTTCTCCGACCGCCTCGTCGTGATGTACGCCGCCAAGGCCGTGGAGATCGGCCGGACCCGCCAGGTGTTCGAGGCTCCCGGACACCCCTACACGCAGGGCCTGATGGACGCGTTCCCGTCCCTGCGAGGCGAGCGGGTGACGCTCACCGGCATCCCCGGCAGCCCACCGAACCTGCTCGACCCGCCGACCGGCTGCCGGTTCGCTCCCCGCTGCCCCAAGCGCTTCGAGATGTGCGACATCCCGCCGAGGCTCTACGAGACCGGAGCCAGTCTGGCGGCCTGCCACCTGCACGCGCCCGCCGCCGAGGAGGCTGTCCGATGACCACCGAGCCGGCGGCCGGTCCGACCCCGCTCATCGAGGCGCGCGGGCTGACCCGGCACTTCCGGGTCGGCGGGGTGCTCGGCCACAAGACGCTGCACGCGGTCGACGACGTGAACTTCTCCATCGGGGAACGCGAGATCGTCGCGCTGGTCGGGGAGAGCGGCAGCGGCAAGAGCACCGTGGCCCGGCTGCTGGCGCGGGTGTACAAGCCGACGGCGGGGGAGATCTACTACCAGGGCAGGCCGCTGAGCCGGTTCCGCTCCCGCAAGGAGCTGCTGGCCTACCGCTCGGACGTGCCGATGGTCTTCCAGGACCCGTTTGCCTCGCTGAACCCGGCGTACCGGGTCTCCCACGGGATCCTCCGCGGCATGGCGCTGCACCGCCCCGACATCTCCCGCGATCGGCGCCGCGAGGAGGCCGAACGGATCGTCGCCAGCCTCGGCCTCGACCCCGCCGGGGACGTG
>Ga0070714_100003193_pt1 | contig 12188 bp, 10 predicted proteins | sample LARL83metaG_FD_65450 | JGI IMG/M metagenome (GOLD analysis project Ga0070714, IMG submission 65450) | Corn, switchgrass and miscanthus rhizosphere microbial communities from Kellogg Biological Station, Michigan, USA - LAR L8-3 metaG | ecosystem: Host-associated > Plants > Roots > Rhizosphere ... | reverse complement strand
TCGGCCGCCGGATCGGCATGCGCCAGGCTGCCGCCTATTGTGCCGCGGCTACGGATCGCCTCATGACCGACAAACGGCAGCGCCGCCGCCAGCAACGGCACGGTATCGGCGACAATCTGGGATTCCTCGGCCACGTACTCCCTGGTCATGGCGCCTATCGCCACCCATCCGCCGGCCGCCGACACCCCGGACAGCCCGGCTATGCCGTTGATGTCGATGAGCACCTCTGGGTAGGCCAGCCGCAGCGCCAGCAGCGGGATCAGGCTCTGGCCGCCGGCCAGCACGCTCGCCTCGTCAAGATGCTCAGCCAGCAGCTCCACGGCTTCGGGAACGGTCGTAGGCGCCTCGTAGTCAAGCTGAGGCAGTTTCATGGGCGGGGCCCTTCGGTCCTGGTGGGGTGCTTCCATAGCGTTGCACAGGGAATTCGTCGTGGGGAGGGGCCGTGAGCGTCCTGATCACGAACATCGGCGAGCTGGTCACCAACCGGCCGGAGCCGGAGGAGCCCATCGGCCGCGAGGGCGCCGGCGGGTTCGCGGCCGTGGCCGGCGCGGCGCTGGTGATCGACGAGGGCCGGGTGGCCTGGACCGGCCCGGCGTCGCGGGCGCCCGCCGCGGACCAGGCCGTGGACGCGGGCGGGCGGGCCGTGCTGCCCGGGTTCGTGGACTCCCACGCGCACCTGGTCTTCGCCGGGGAGCGCGGGGCCGAGTTCGCCGCCCGGATGGCGGGCCAGCCCTACCGGGCCGGCGGCATCCGCAGCACGGTGGCCGCCACCCGGGCCGCCCCCGACGACCAGCTGCGGGCCAACCTGCGCAAGCTGGCCGCGGAGATGCTGGCTCAGGGCATCACGACGTTCGAGTGCAAGTCCGGTTACGGGCTCACGGTCGCCGACGAGGCGCGCAGCGTGGCCCTGGCCGCCGAGGTCACCCCCGAGGTGACCTACCTGGGCGCGCACGTGGTTCCGGCCGAGTACGAGGCGGACCCGGACGGGTACGTGGACCTGGTCTGCGGCCCGATGCTGGCGGCGTGCGCCGCGCAGGCCAGGTGGGTGGACGTGTTCTGCGAGCGCGGCGCGTTCGGCCGCGACCAGGCGGCCGCGGTGCTGGCCGCGGGCCAGGGGGCCGGGCTGCGGCCCCGGGTGCACGCCAACCAGCTCGGCCCCGGTCCGGGGGTGCAGCTCGCGGTGCAGGCCGGCGCGGCGTCCGCCGACCACTGCACCCACCTCGACGACGCCGACGTCGCGGCGCTCGCCTCCTCGGACACCGTGGCCACGCTGCTGCCCGGGGTGGAGTTCTCCACCCGGCAGCCGTACCCGGACGCGCGCAGGCTGATCGACGCGGGCGCGACCGTGGCGCTGGCCACCGACTGCAACCCGGGGTCGTGCTTCACCTCGAGCATGGCGCTGTGCATCGCGCTGGCCGTGCGGGAGATGCACATGACCACGCAGGAGGCCGTGTGGGCGGCCACCGCGGGCGGGGCCCGGGCGCTGCGCCGTGACGACGTAGGTCATCTCGGCGTCGGCGCCCGGGCCGACCTGGTCATGCTCGAGGCGCCGTCGCATGCCTACCTGGCCTACCGGCCCGGGGTTCCGCTGGTGGCCGGGTTCTGGCTGGCCGGGGAGGGTGTGATCGAAGGGGAGCAGGTCACCGGCCGGGAGCCGTGAGCGGTCACGCGGTCGCGGCGCGCGGGGAACAAGGCGATCAGCATGGCCGCGGCGACCGCGGCGAACGCGACCGGGTAACCGGTGAAGCCGGCGACCAGGCCGAACCCGGCCGCGCCCAGGCCCATGCCCGCGTCGTAGGAGAGGTTCCACAGCGCGCTGACCGCGTCGTAGCCAGAGGCGGGCACGCGCTCGTACATCAGGCTCAGGCTGGCGTTCTGGGCCACGCCGAACCCGAGGCCGAAGATCAGGCTCCCGGCGATCAGCACGGCCGGGACGGCGGTCACGGCCAGCAGCAGCATCCCCAGCGAGGCGGAGACCAGCCCCGGGATCAGCAGCCGTGCCGAGCCGTGCCGGTCCCCGTACCACCCGGCCAGGCAGCGGCTCACGGTGGCCGCGGCGGACTGCGCGAACAGCGCCAGCACCGCGACGCTGGCCGACCCGGTCACCGCGAGCGGCACGAAGGTGACGATGATCCCGGCGGCGATGGTGATGGCCGCGAACACCACGGCCGGGCGCAGCAGGGCGGCGGTGCGCAGCGCGGCCACGATCCCGAGCGGCGGCTCGGCCCCGGGCTCACGGCCCGCGGCCGCCCGCGCGGAACGGCCGCGGCGCGCGGGCCTGGCCGGCCGGCCACCGGGCAGGCCGGGCACGGCCGCGACGGCGGCCAGCGCGGCCACGGCCCCGGCCACGAACACCGGCGCGGTCCCGATCCGCCCGGCCAGCCACACGCCGAGCGGCAGCGCGGCCAGCGCGGGGATCCCGGAGACCACACCGGCCAGGGCCAGCCCCTCGCCCCGGCGCTCGGCCGGGATCAGCGAGGCGGTGATCGCGCCCCCGGCCACCACGGTGACCGCGAAGCCGAGGCCGCGGACGATGCAGACCGCCATGACCACGGTGAGGTTCGCGGGGCCGGTCAGCACCAGCGCGGGGGCACCGAGCAGGATCAGGCCCGCGGCGAGGGTCAGCCGGTAGCCGTACCTGGCGGTCAGCCGCGCGGTGACCAGCTCGCCGGCCACGGTGGAGAACATCAGCGCTCCGGTGGCCAGCCCGGCCGCGTTCCCGCCCGCGCCGGCCGCGGCCGCGTACAGCGGCACCACGGACAGCAGCAGGTAGAAGCTGATCGACGCGCCCAGGGTGACGGCGAACCGCAGCAGCAGGGGGCGGGTCACCAGGGGCGGCCGCACGGCCCCGGTGGCCAGGACCTTGTCTTCGTATATCGCTGTGGTCATGTTCCGAACCTACGGTCCAGGCGGACCGCTATTAAGCTCCAATTCCATGCCGGTTGAATGGTCCGGTTGCGGGCTGCGGCTCAGGCCGGGGAGCCCGGCCCGCCCGCGGCCAGCGGCCGGTACCGGCCGCGGAACCTGATCAGCGGCTCGCCTGCCTCGGCAGCGTAAGGGACGCCGAGCACCTCGGCGGTCACGACCAGGTGGTCGCCGGCCTCGGCGCGGCTGGTCACCTGGCACTCGAGCGCCGCCAGGCCGCCGGCCGGGATCAGCGCCCCGGACAGGGTTCCGCGCTCGTGCGGCACCCCGTCGAGCAGCCGGCGCGCGTGCGGGCGGCCGGACACCGCGAACCGGCCCGCGAGCATCCGCTGGCCGGCCGCGAGCACGGTGACGGCGAACCGGTCGACCCGGCCGAGCAGCTCGGCCGGGTAGGAGCCGGCGGCCAGCGAGACCAGCACCAGCGGCGGGTCGCCGGACACCGGACAGAACGCGCTCACCGTGGTCCCGATGTCGTCGCGGCCGTCGGCCACCGTGACCAGGGTCACCCCGGAGGCAAACGCCGCGAGCACATCGGCGATGGCGGGACGGGAGCCGGCGGGGGAGAAGCGTTCTGTCACTCAAAAGACCAGTCGCCTGGGAGCATCAGCGGTCCGTAGGCCGGCAGGCCGGCCTGGCCCGCCAGCCGCCAGACCGGTCCCCAGGCCTCGGCGATCAGCGCGGGCAGCGGGGCGGGCAGCAGCGCGGCCGAGCCCGAGCTCAGCGGCCGCAGCCGGTCCAGCGGCGCGGCCCGGGGGTAGATCCGCAGCGGCGCGGCCGCGGGCAGGCCCGCCCGGCGGCGGGCGATCGCCGCGGCCCGGTCCAGCCCGCCGATCTCGTCCACCAGCCCGTTCGCCAGCGCGTCCGCGCCGGTCCAGACCCGGCCCCTGGCCAGCTCGTGCACGCGGTCGGCCGACATCCGGCGGCCGGCGGCCACCTTGCCGGTGAAGTCGGCGTAGATGTGGTCCAGCCAGTCGTTGACCAGCGCCCATTCCTCCTCGCTGAACGGGCGGGTGGTGCCGAACATCCCGGAGTGGGCGCCCTCGGTCACCGAGTCCGTGGTCACCCCGGCCCGGCCCAGCAGCCCGCCGAGCACCGGCTTGCCGGACAGCACGCCGATGGAGCCGGTCACCGTGCCCGGCTGGGCCACGATCGCGTCGGCGCCCATCGCGATGTAGTAGCCGCCGGAGGCCGCGACGTCGCCCATGGACACCACGACCGGCTTGCCCGCGTTGCGAGCCCGGACCACCTCACGCCAGATCGTGTCGGAGGCCACGTAGGAGCCGCCCGGGCTGTTGACCCGCAGCACGATGGCCCGCGCGCCGCCGTCGTTGGCGGCCGCGCGCAGCGCCGCGCTGATCGTGTCCGAGCCCATGGCGCCGCCGGACATCAGGCCGCGGCCGCTGCGCCCGCGCCGGATCGGGCCGGTCGCGTAGATCAGGGCGACGTGCCGCTGCTTGGGGTTCGGCAGCCTGCGGGCCCGCTCGGCCAGGGCCCGGGAGCGCTGGTACCGGCCCAGGTGCACGAACAGCGCGTCCTGGCCCGCCTGCTTCCTGACCCGGGCGTACACCTCGTCCCGGTAGCCGAGCTCGTCCACCAGCCCGGCCTGGTGCGCCTGCTCGGCCAGGAACGGGCCGCGGTCGATGAGCTTCCTGACCTCGGCGGGGTCGATCCGGCGGCGCTCGGAGATGGCCTCGGTCAGCTGGCCGACGACCGACTCGGCCAGGCGCTCGGTCGCCTCGCGGGCCGGGCCGGAGAAGCTGCGCTCGGTCAGCTGCTCGGCCGCGCTCTTGTACTCGTGCCGCTTGGCCACCTGCACGTCGACGCCGAGGTGGTCAAGAGCGCCGCGCAGGAACAGCCGTTCCATCGCGATGCCGGTCAGCCCGAGGTCGCCCGAGGGCTGCAGGAACACCGTGTCGAACGCGGTGGCCAGGTAGTACGGCAGGTTGCCCGCGGAGAACTCGCCGAAGGTTTCCGCCCAGGCCACGGTCAGCTTGCCCGCGTCGCCGAACTCCTCGACCGCGCGCCGGATCTCCTGCACGGTGGCCAGCCCGATTGGCCGTCCGCCGACCTTCACCACCAGGGCCTTGACCCGCTGGTCGCTGCGCGCCCGGCGCAGGCCGTCCAGCACGTCGGCCACCCGGGACCGGCGCATGCTCAGCACCGCGGACACCGGGTCGGCGGGCGGCCCCTCGGCGATGCCCTCGGTCAGGTCCAGCTCCAGGATCAGCGGCGCCGTGCGCTGGCGGCGCCATCGGGCCAGCTGATCGGCAATTATCACATCAGGCATGCGCCCCAGCCTATGCGTCACCGCCGCGGTGGCTAGGGCTAGGACTTCACCCGCTGGCCGCTGGGTTCGGGCCGGGTGAGCGGCGGGCGCTCGATGGCCGGCATCACCGAGGTCAGCTCCGCGCTGGCGCGCGCCACGGCCTGGCGGTGCTCGTGCTGCTCCTCGGCTCTGACGGCGGCTGCGGCCAGCCGCTCGCTCATCACACGCCGGCGGCGGGCGTATGACCGCGCCTTGAGGAAGCGGTCAAGTGCGTAGAGCGCGCCAGCGACGACGGCCAGGCCGATCACGAACAGCACAACCATGAAGTCTCCATCTTCGGATCGGGGTTCTTCCGGACGTCCCAGGCTATGTGAGACCGGCCGGAGGCCCGGGCATCGCCGCGGCCCGGGCGCGTCGCGCGGCCGTGGAGTTTCCGCTGGCTGCGCGGTTATACTCGGCACTTTCGTTACTTCTGTCTCTCCAGCCTGGACAGGCGGTGAGGCCACGGGGCGGGTGCCATGAGTGTTGCGATTATCCGCGCCTTCAGCATCTTCGACGGCCTGACCGACGGTCAGCTCGCCGAGCTGCTGGCGGACAGTGCCGAAATCCCCATCGAGCCCGGCGCCGAGCTGTTCCGCGAGGGTGAGCACGCCGACTTCTGGTGGGTGCTGGTCGACGGCGCCATCGACCTGGTCCGCCTGATCGGCCGCGAGCACACGGTGGTCGGGAAGATGGATGTGCCCGGCCGCTGGGCCGGGGGGTTCCGGGCCTGGGACGAGCACGGCGTCTACCTGGCGACCGGCCGGGGCGCGGCCGCCGGGCGGGTGCTGCGGGTGCCGGCCGGGGTGCTGCGCGACCGGGTCAACGCCTGGTTCCCGCTCGGCGCGCACCTCATCCAGGGGCTGTACCGCACCGCGCGGACCATCGAGTCGACGGCCAGGCAGCGTGAGTCCCTGGTCGCGCTCGGCACGCTGGCGGCCGGGTTCGCGCACGAGATCAACAACCCGGCGGCGGCCGCGGCCCGGGCCGCGGCCGACCTCGAGACCGAGTGCCAGACGCTGCTCGGCTCGGTTCAGCGGCTGGCCGCGGGCCTGACCGGCGAGCAGCTCGCCGCGCTCGACGGGCTGCGCCGCGAGATCGAGGCCCAGGCCGCCGGGCTGGACGCCCTGGAGCTGGCCGATCTCGAGGACAGCCTGTCGTCGTGGCTGGCCAGCCACGGCGTCGGCCGCGACTGGCTCATCGCCCCGCCCCTGGCCGCCGCCGGGGCCGATCTGGCCTGGTGCGAGCGGGCGGCGGCGGTGCTCGAGGGCCCGGCCCTGGAGGCGGGCCTGGAGTGGGTGGCGAGCACGTTCTCCGTGGCCGCGCTGCTCACGGAGCTGAAGGAGTCGAGCCGGCGGATCTCCGACCTGGTCGCCGCGATCAAGTCCTACTCGCAGATGGACCGCGCGTCGCTGCAGCTCATCACCGTGACCGACGGGCTGGAAAGCACGCTGATGATGCTCGGGCCCAGGCTCCGGGACGGTATCACCGTGGTGCGGGACTACGAGGCCGGCCTGCCCCGGATCGAGGCCTACGCCGGTGAGCTCAACCAGGTGTGGACCAACCTCATCGACAACGCGGTCGACGCGATGGGCGGGGCGGGCACGCTGCACCTGGCGGCCAGGACCGACGACGGTCACGTGCTGGTCGAGGTCGGCGACACCGGCCGGGGGATGCCGCCGGAGGTGGCGGCCCGCGCGTTCGAGGCCTTCTTCACCACCAAGGACGTGGGCCAGGGCACCGGCCTCGGCCTGGACATCGCCCAGCGCATCGTGGTGGAGCGGCACGGCGGCACGATCACCATCGACTCCAAGCCCGGCGAGACCGTCCTGCGGGTCAGGCTCCCGGTCCGGCCACGCGCGTCCGAGTAGGGTCGGGCCCGATGGCCAATCGGGACGGGAACGGCTGGACGACCTGCGGCCGGGGGCACCGGCACTGGGGGCGGTTCGGCGCGGCCGGGTTGCTGGCCTGGGCGCCGGGCCCGGGCGGGGAAACGCTGGTGCTGCTGCAGCGCCGCAGCTGGTGGGGCAACCACGGCGGCACCTGGGGACCGCCGGGCGGCGCCAGGGACAGCCACGAGTCGGCCGTGGCCGCCGCGCTGCGCGAGGCCGAGGAGGAGTGCGCGCTGCCGGCCGGTGAGGTCAGCGCGGTCGGGATCCTCCGGGACGATCATGACGGCTGGTCGTACCAGACGGTGGTGGCCGCGGCGCCCCGGCCGCTGCCGGTGCGGGCCAGGAGCAGCGAGGTCAGCGAGGTGGCCTGGGTGCCCGCGGGCGACGTCGCCGGACTGGACCTGCACCCGGGGTTCGCGGTGCAGTGGCCGGTACTCCGCGACGCCCTGCAGCCGCTGACGCTCGTCGTCGACGCGGCCAACGTGATGGGCTCGCGGCCGGACGGCTGGTGGCGCGACCGCGCGGGCGCGGCCCGGCGGCTCCGTGATCAGCTGGACGCGCTGGCCGCCGAGGGCGTGGCCGGCCCGCTGGACTCGATGCGGGCCCCGGCGCTGGAACGGTGGTTCCCCGAGATCATCCTCGTCGTGGAGGGGAAGGCCCGGCCGGTGGCGGCGAGCCACACCGCGGGCTCCGCCCCGGGCGACGGGCCGGTGTCGCCGGGCGGCCGGGTCCGGGTGGTGGCCGCGCCCGGCTCGGGTGACGACACGATCGCGTCCCTGGCCGGGGACCTGGCCGGCCGCCGCCTGGTGGTCACCGCCGACCGGGCGCTGCGGGACCGGTGCGTGGCCGCCGGCGCGTCGGTGGCCGGGCCGGGCTGGCTGCTCGGCCTGCTCTGATCCCGGCCCGGCGCGGCGTGTAGCGTCGGGAGGATGCCAGGCCCGTCCGAGTTCCCGCTGGGCGCGGCCGTCACGCTGGCTGACCTCGACGGCGATCTGCACCCGACGCTGCACAGGCTGCGTACCCGCGAGCCGGTGTCGTGGCTGCCCGTGCTGGGCGCCTGGCTGGTTACCCGCCGGGACCTGGCCCTCCGCGTGCTGCGCGACAGCTCGGTGTTCACCGTCGACGACCCGAGGTTCTCGACCGCCCGCGTGGTCGGGCCGAGCATGCTGTCGCTGGACGGGGCCGAGCACAAGCGCCACCGCGACCCGTTCGCCGACGCCTTCCGCCGCCCGGAGGCGCAGGCCAGGCTGGAGGAGTTCGTGGTCTCCGAGGCCGGGCGGCTGGTGGCCTCGTTCGCGGCGGCGGGCCGGGCCGAGCTGCGGCGCAGCCTGGCCGGGCCGCTCGCGGTCGCGGCCGTCGCCGAGGTGCTCGGCCTGGGACAGGCCGACCCGGGCGTGATCCTGTCCTGGTACGACGAGATCGTGGCCGCGGTGGCCGCGCAGGCCGGGGAGACGCCGGCCGGCGGCCGCTCGCCGGCGGCCCCGGACCCGCCCGCTCCGGAGCCCGGCTCGGCGGCGTTCGGGCAGCTCGAGCGGAGCCTGCAGGCGGTGATTGCCCGCCCGGACGGCGACTCGCTGCTCGCGGCGGCGGCCCGGGCGCACGGGCTGCGCGACAGCGAGGTCGTGTCGAACGCGGCGGTGCTGATGTTCGGCGGCATCGAGACGACCGAAGGGATGATCTCCAACGCCGTGCTGCACCTGCTCGGGCAGCCCGCCGCGCGGGACGCGGTGGCCGCGGATGAGCGCCTGGCCGCGAACGCGGTCGAGGAGTCGCTGCGCCTGGAGCCGGCCGCCGCGGTCGTGGACCGCTACGCCACCGCGGACGTCGGGCTGGGCGGCGCCGCGATCAGGCGCGGCGACCCGGTCACCGTGTCCCTGGCCGGGGCCGGCCGGGACCCGGCGTTCTTCCCCGAGCCTGACCGGTTCGACCTCCGCCGCGAGAACGCCAGGCAGAACCTGGCGTTCGCGCACGGGCCGCACTTCTGCCTCGGTGCTCACCTGGCCCGGGCCGAGGCGAGCGCCGCGATCCTGGCCCTGCTGCGCGCGCTGCCCGGCCTGCGGCTCGATCCCGCCCGCCGGGCCGCGCCGCGGGGCGTGGTGTTCCGCAAGCCGGCCGAGCTGCAGGTGCTGTGGGACGCGCCCGGGTGACGGCCGGTCAGGCCACCTGGATCGACCGCTTGGCCAGCCCCAGCCAGTAGCCGGTGATCGTGGTCACCGGCGCCGGGTCGTCAGCGCCCGCGCCGAGCGTCACGAACAGCGGCGCGAAGTGCTCGGTGGTCGGGTGCGCGTAGCGGGCGGCGGGCGCGTGGCCGAAGTCAGCGAGCGCGTCGAGGTCACCCGCGTCCAGGGCCTCGGCGGCCCAGTGATCGAACTCGGCCGACCAGCCTGGCGGGGGAGCGTCGAAGCGGAAGTCGCGCAGGAACGGCAGGCCGTGGGTGAGGAACCCGCTGCCGATGATCAGGATGCCCTCGTCCCGCAGCGGCCGCAGCGCCTGGCCGATGGCCAGCAGCCGCTTCGGGTCCAGGCTGGGCATGGAGATCTGCAGCACCGGGACGTCGGCCTCCGGGTACATGACGGTCAGCGGCACGTAGGCGCCGTGGTCCAGGCCGCGGCCGGGCAGGTCGACCACCGGCTCCGTCCCCGACAGCAGCCCGCGGACCTGCGCGGCCAGCCCCGGTGCGCCCGGCGACGGGTACCTGGCCCGGTAGTAGCGCTCCGCGAACCCGCCGAAGTCGTACACCAGCGGCACGCCGGTCTCGGTCGCGCCGATGGTCAGCGGCGCGGACTCCCAGTGCGCGGACACCATCAGGATCGCCCGGGGCCGGGGCAGGGCGCGGGCCCACGCCTCGAGCTGGACCACCCACAACGGGTCGTCCACCAGCGGCGGCGCGCCGTGACCCAGGTAGAGCGCGGGCATCCGCCCCGGCGTGAGGCCCGCCGCGGCGCTCGTGGCTACCTCCTCGGCCGCGCCGGCCGGAACCGGCTCGTGCTCGGGGTCCTCCGCGCGAAGCTCCTCGTCCATTGCTCCTCAGTTCGTGCCGGGCTGGGTGCGCCTTCCTATCCGGGACCGTACCCAGTCCCCGGGTAGCATCCGCGTCGGGCCGGGCGAATTTACGGGAGGAGGCCGGAGATGCGCGTGGTGGCGCTGGCCGATACGCACGCCCCGCGGCGGTGGAAGTCGTGCCCGCCGCCCGTGGCTGAGCAGCTGCGCGGGGCCGATCTCATCCTGCACGCCGGGGACGTCTGCACCGCTGCGGTCCTGGATGAGCTGGCGCAGTACGCCCCGGTTCTGGCCGTGGCCGGGAACAACGACGGCCCGGACGTGGCGGCCTGGGGCGCGCCGCCCACGCTGCAGGCGGACCTGGACGGCCTGCGGGTGGCGATGATCCACGACAGTGGCGCGGCCGCGGGCCGGCTGCCGCGGCTGCGGCGCAGGTTCCCCGGCGCGGGCCTGGTGGTCTTCGGGCACTCCCACATACCCCTGGACGACGAGGCCAGCGGGCTGCGCATCTTCAACCCGGGATCGCCCACCGACCGCCGCCGCCAGCCGCATGGCACGGTCGGCGTGCTGCGCATCGAGTCCGGTCAGGTGGCCGAGGCCAGGATCATCCCGGTCAGCTGACGCCCGGCGCCGTCTCGGGAACCAGCCAGAGCACCCCGAGTGGCGGCAGGGCCAGCCGGGCCGAGGCGGGCTGCCCGTGCCAGGGCTCGGCCACGGCCTTGACCACCCCGAGGTTGCCCACCCCGCTGCCGCCGTACTCGGCCGCGTCGGTGTTGATCAGCTCACGCCACCGGCCCGCCTTCGGCAGCCCGACCCGGTAGCCGAGATGCGGGGCCCCGGAGAAGTTGACCAGGCAGGCGACGGGCGGGGCCCCGTCCCTGGAGAAGCGCAGGAAGGCCAGCACGTTGCCGTCCGCGTCGCTCGCGTCGATCCAGCTGAACCCGTCCGGGCTGAAGTCCTGCTGCCACAGCGCCGCCTGGTCGCGGTAGGCCCGGTTCAGGTCCCTGACCAGGGCGGCGACCCCGAGGTGGCGGAAGTCGCCTGCGGTCGGCCAGGCCAGCCCCGCCTGCTCGGACCACTCGGCATCCTGGCCGAACTCAGACCCCATGAACAGCAGCTGCTTGCCCGGATGCGCCCACTGGTAGGCCAGCAGGGCCCGGAGCCCGGCGAACTGCTTCCAGGTGTCGCCGGGCATCTTGTGCAGCAGCGATCCCTTGCCGTGCACGACCTCGTCGTGGGACAGCGGCAGCACGAAGTGCTCGGTGAACGCGTACATCATCGAGAACGTGATCTCGTTCTGGTGATAGTGCCGGAACAACGGGTCCACGGACAGGTAGGACAGGGTGTCGTGCATCCAGCCCAGGTTCCACTTGAAGCCGAACCCGAGCCCGCCCTCGCCGGTGGGCTTCGTCACCCCCGGCCAGGCCGTGGACTCCTCGGCGATCATCATGATGCCCGGCACCCGCTTGTAACAGGTGGCGTTCGCTTCCTGCAGGAACGAGACGGCCTCGAGGTTCTCCCGGCCGCCGTAGATGTTCGGTGACCACTCGCCGTCCCGGCGTGAGTAGTCCAGGTACAGCATCGACGCCACGGCGTCCACCCGCAGGCCGTCGATGTGGAACTCCTCCAGCCAGTAGATGGCGTTGGCGACCAGGAAGTTCCGCACTTCGGACCGGCCGAAGTTGAAGACGAGCGTGCCCCAGTCCGGATGCGAGCCGAGGCGCGGGTCGGAGTGCTCGTACAGGTGGGTGCCGTCGAACTCGGCAAGCGCCCAGGAGTCGCGCGGGAAGTGCGCGGGCACCCAGTCGACGATGACGCCGATGCCCGCCTGGTGCAGCGAGTCGATGAGGAACCTGAAGTCGTCAGGCGTGCCGAACCGCGCGGTCGGCGCGTAGTACGACGTCACCTGGTAGCCCCAGGAGCCGCCGAAGGGATGCTCGGCGACCGGCAGGAACTCGACGTGGGTGAACCCCATGTCGGTCACGTAGGCGGTGAGCTCGGTCGCGAGCTCGCGGTAGGAAAGGCCGGGACGCCACGAGCCGATGTGCACCTCGTACACCGACATC
>Ga0070714_100003192_pt1 | contig 12190 bp, 7 predicted proteins | sample LARL83metaG_FD_65450 | JGI IMG/M metagenome (GOLD analysis project Ga0070714, IMG submission 65450) | Corn, switchgrass and miscanthus rhizosphere microbial communities from Kellogg Biological Station, Michigan, USA - LAR L8-3 metaG | ecosystem: Host-associated > Plants > Roots > Rhizosphere ... | reverse complement strand
AGGATCGGATGTTGAGCTCGTAAATCATGAAATTCAAAACCACTCTCCCCGTCATCTCATTGTGTCTGCTGGGTTTTAACCTGGTTGCCTCCGGGGGATCGAGGCGGGTGGATTTGTCCAAGGAAAAAGTTCTCTACGAAATTGGTTATTCGCACCTCGATACCCAATGGCGTTGGACGTATCCGCAGGTCATCTCCGAATTTCTTCCCAACACCGTCCACCGCAACCTGCCTCTGTTCAAGAAATACCCCGATTATATTTTCAATTGGACCGGTGCGAACCGCTACCGGTTCATGCAGGAATATCATCCGAACGATTTTGAACTGGTCCGGAAATGGGTCGCCAAAGGCCGCTGGTTTCCGGCGGGTTCGTCCTGGGAGGAAAACGACGTCAACGTGCCGTCCTCGGAATCGCTCATCCGGCAAATCCTCTTCGGCCACGATTATTTCAAAAAGGAATTTGGTACCGAAAGCGAAGAGTACATGATTCCGGATTGCTTCGGATTTCCTGCCTCGTTGCCTTCCGTGTTGGCGCATTGCGGGCTGCGCGGGTTCTCGACCCAGAAACTCACCTGGGGTTCGGCGGTAGGAATTCCCTTCAACGTGGGCGTCTGGGAAGGATTGGATGGCCAATCGATCATTGCCGCGCTGAACCCGGGCAGCTACACCTCCCAGATCAAAGAAGACCTGAGCGTCAGCCCGGATTGGATCAAACGTTTGGAAGAGGATCGCAAGGTCAGCGGTATTTCCGCGGATTACGCGTATTACGGGGTGGGCGATCGCGGCGGCGCTCCGTTGGAAATGTCGGTCCGGTGGCTCGAAAAAAGCGTCAAGGATTCCGCCGGGCCCGTGCGCGTGGTTTCCGCCAGGTCCGATCAAATGTTTCGCGACATCACCGATGCGCAAAGGGCCAAACTGCCGAAATACAAAGGCGATCTGCTCCTGACGCAGCACTCCGCCGGCTCGCTCTCATCCGAGGCCTACATGAAACGCTGGAACCGGGAGAATGAATTGCTCGCGGATGCCGCCGAACGCGCGTCGGTGGCGGCGTATGTGCTCGGCGCTGCTCCGTATCCGCGCGAGAAATTGCATCGCGCCTGGGAATTGGTCTTGGGCGCGCAGTTCCACGATCTGTTGCCCGGCACCTCGTTGCCCAAGGCGTATGAATATTCGTGGAACGACGAAATCATCGCCATGAATTGCTTCGCGGAAGCGTTGCAGGATGGAGTGGGGGGGGTGGCGCAGGGTTTGGACACGCGGGCGGACGGCGTGCCGCTGGTGGTCTATAATCCTCTCTCGATTGGCCGCGAAGACGTGGCTGAAGCGGAATTGGAATTCCCCGATTCCACCACCGGCGTCCAGGTGTTTGACGGCGACGGCAAGCCGGTGCCGACCCAGGTTATTTCAACCAGCGGTGGCAAATGCCATCTTCTTTTCCTCGCCAAAGTCCCATCGATCGGTTTTGCGGTTTACTCCGCCAAACCTTCCGCGGCCGCGGCGGCCTCCGGCGACCTCAAAGTCAGTGACCGCTCGTTGGAAAATGAAAGATATCGCGTCACGCTGAATGACGCGGGCGATATTGCGAGCGTTTTTGACAAGACCGCGAATCGGGAAATTCTCTCGGCCCCGGCGCGCCTGGCGTTTCAAACGGAAAACCCCCACGACTGGCCGGCGTGGAACATGGATTGGAGCGACCAATCGGTTGCGCCCCGCGGTTATGTGGACGGCGCGGCGAAATTCCGGATCGTGGAGAACGGGCCGGTGCGCGTTTCCCTCGAGGTGCAGCGCGAAGCTGAGGATTCCGTGTTTACCCAGACCATCCGCTTGGCGGCCGGCACAGCCGGAGACCGGGTGGAGGTGAAGAATCATGTGGAATGGCAAAGCAAAGCGTGCGCGTTGAAAGCGACCTTTCCGCTGTCCGTCAGCAACCCCATGGCGACTTACAATTGGGACATTGGAAAAATCGAACGCGGCAATGACGACCCGAAAAAGTATGAAGTTCCCAGCCACCAATGGTTTGACCTGACGGACAATTCCGGCGGTTACGGCGTCTCAATTCTCAACGATACCAAGTACGGCAGCGACAAGCCGGCGGACAATTTGCTCAGGCTCACGCTGCTTTACACGCCCGGTATCAAGAACGCCGACGGTTACCACGAGCAGCAATACCAGGATTGGGGCATTCATGATTTTGTCTACGGCATTTACGGGCACCCGGGCGATTGGCGCCAGGGAAAATCCGATTGGCAATCCGCGCGCCTGGGCCAGCCGTTGTTCGTCTTCCGCACCTCGCCGCATGAAGGCAAATTGGGCCGCAGCTTCAGCCTGTTGCATCTCGATTCGGACGACGTCGCCGTCCGTGCCGTGAAACTGGCCGAGCAGGGGGATCAAGTTGTCGTTCGTTTGCAGGAACTGGACGGAGCCGGCGCGAAAGCGGTTGGATTGGCCGCTGCCGATGGCGTGGCCGGCGCGGTCGAACTCAATGGCGTGGAAAAAACCCTTGGGAAAGTGGCCGTAGATAATGGCGCTTTGGCCCTGAATTTTAATGGCTACCAGCTTCGCACGCTCGGCTTGAAGCTGCGTGCTCCGGCCAAATTGTCGCCGCCGGTTTCACTCGCCGTCAAGCTTCCCTACAATCTCGATATTTTCAGTTTCAATGATTCGAAATACGACGGCGATTGCGACGGCGACGGCGCGACCATTCCGGCCGAGATGATCAGGGACAACGTGGTTTCCGAAGGGATCAATTTCCACATCGGACCGCGCGCCGATGGCAAAGAGAACGCCGTATTATGCAAAGGCCAGGTGATTCCGCTGCCGAACGCCAAGTTCAATCGCATTTACGTCCTCGGCATGGCGGTGGACGGCGACACCGACGGCACGTTCAAAGTGGATGATCGCGCGACGCAATTGCACATGGAGGATTGGTCCGCTTACATCGGGCAGTGGGACAACCGCGTATTTCACGGCGAGGTTCCGGCCTTGACGTATTCGGTCGATAATCCGCTGGAGCGCCTCGACGCGGGCTTTATCAAGCGCGATCCGCTGGCGTGGTTTTGTTCGCACCGCCATCATCAGGATGGCGAAGACGAAATCTACACCTACAGTTATTTGTTCAAATACCGGCTCGACGCTCCGGCAGGCGCGAAGACTTTGACGCTGCCGGACAACGCGCGAATTCGCGTCGTGGCGGTGAGCCTGGTGCAGGATGAAAATGACGCCACCGTGGCCACGCTGCCGTTGTATGATGATTTCACCGGTCGCACGGCGCTTTCATTGAAGAAATAGTGGCAGACTGAGTGTAGCACTCGCGTCTCGCGGGTCCGTTTCGCCGTCCCGCCGAAACACATGATTACATATCACCAATTTAATTCTTCTTTTGTTCAATGACCCGAGGCGGGAGTTGTCGTTGAATGCTGCTGCATTTTGGAACGGTATTCCACCGGCGTCGTCTTCGTGAGCCGTTTGAAAACGCGGCAGAAGTAGGCGGCATCGCGAAAACCACACCGCACCGCGACGTCTTCGAGCTTGAAATTGTAATTGCACAAAAGGAATTTGCTGCGGGCAATGCGGACGTGGGTCAAATAATCAATGAAGGTCATGTGCCCGTGACGGTGAAAAACGCGCGAAAGATGGTTGGGACTGACGCTGAATAGATGCGCCACCGAATCGCGCGTGATATCGTTCTGATAATTGCCTTGCAGGTAAATGCAGACGCGTTCGAAGAAGGTTTGCCCGCGATCCTCCGCTTCGGGCGCGGGCGATTCATGCACCAGCCGTTGCACGCACTGCATCAGCGCCCGCGCGAGTTCGGAAAAGGCCGCCGCCGGTTCCTTGACCGAATACAATTCCAGCATCGCTTCCAGGATATGCGGAATCGGGCCCCGGACCGGCGCCGGCACCGAGAATTTATTGGCAACCAGCTGGGGCGTGCCCGGGCCTTTGGCCGAGACCACGCTCACCCCCAGCTGCTTTTTTCCGAACAACAGCGACATGACTTCCACCTTGCGTTCCCAGGTCGGGTAATTCCAGCAGTTGGGCGGAATGAACAAGGCGCTGCCGGGGCGAAGGCAGACGGTTTTAACCACGCCGTCCTGCTCCATCCGGTTCTCGTAACCGCCTTTGAGCGGAATCTCTAGGCGGGGAAAGGTGACGATGTGACTCAAGAGGGGCGGGTGAAACTGCCGGCCGCAGACAAAAACTTCGCGCAAAGAATGCCGGGTCAGGAGATCCGGCGGCCACCAATCCAGGGGAACGGGCGATTGCATATTTATTTCGCAAGCCTGCTGCTATCGGGCGCCGCAGGCGATGGGCTCGCGGCCGGAAAGCGTTGCTCGTTTCATCGGTCAAAACAGGTTACCGGTTACAAAAGTGAAATGAAAGGGACATTTTTATTTTGGTTATTTCTGGCGTGCCGCCGGGGCTCCGACAGAGTCGCAGGTACAAAACTACCATAAAGCGTACATATTTCTTGTTGTCCCGGTTCGATCCCGCTACAAATATTTCACGGAAATAATCATGCCGCGAACGAATCGGCCCGGCGCACTCCGAGCCACGTTCTCCGCAAAAACATTTGCAAGCCATGACACGAAGAGACTTCATCCGTAACACTTCCATCGCCGCCGCCACCGTGCTCGTTAGCGGTGTTGCCCATTCCGAGGAGAGCGGCTTTCCCGTCGTGCGGATTGCGCCCGCCAAACGGAAATTCAAAAGCGACGCGGTGGAACGCACGATCGAGCGCGTCAAATCATCCATCGGCAACAAGGAAATCGGCTGGATGTTTGAAAATTGCTTTCCGAACACGCTCGACACGACCGTTGATTTCGAAATGGTCGATGGCCGGCCGGATACCTATGTGATTACCGGCGACATCGACGCGATGTGGCTGCGCGACAGTTCGGCCCAGGTCTGGCCGTATCTGCCCCTGCTCAAGGAAGACAATCGCTTGCAACAGCTCATCGCCGGAGTCATCAATCGCCAGACGCGCTGCATCCTGAAAGATCCTTACGCGAACGCGTTCTACAAGGATCCAACCAAGACCAGCGAATGGGCGCACGATGTCACCGAAATGAAACCCGGCGTTCACGAGCGAAAATGGGAAATCGATTCGCTTTGCTATCCGCTGCGCCTGGCCCATGGCTATTGGAAAAGCACCGGGGATACCGCGCCGTTCGATGAGCAATGGCAAAAGGCGGTGGCGCTGATTGTGCAAACCTTTCGCGAGCAGCAACGCAAGCACGGCAAGGGGCCGTATTCGTTCATGCGAAAAACCGAGACACAGACGGATACCGTTCCCGGCCGCGGTTACGGCAACCCGGCGAAGCCGGTCGGCTTGATTTATTCCATGTTCCGCCCGAGCGACGACGCGACGATTTTCCCGTTCTTGATCCCCTCAAATTTCTTTGCGGTGATCAGCCTGCGCCAGGGGGCGGAAATGGTGGAGGAAATTCGCAAAGACGCGAATCTCGCGAAAGAATGCTGCGCACTGGCGGATGAAGTGGAGCAGGCGCTCCGAACCTATGCGACCGTTGATCATCCCTTCGCCGGCAAGGTTTACGCCTATGAAGTGGATGCCTTCGGAAATTATTATTGCACCGACGACGGCAACATCCCGAGCCTGCTTTCCTTGCCCTATTTGGGCGCGGTAAATGTCGGCGACGATCTCTATCAGAGCACCCGCCGAATGCTGCTTTCGCCCCAAAATCCCTACTATTGCGACGGACGCGCCGCCAAGGGGTTGGGCGGGCCGCACGTCGGCATGGACATGGTCTGGCCGCTGGGTGTGATCATTCAAGGCCTCACCGCCAATAATGACCAGGAGATCAAGGATTGCCTGACAACGCTCCAGCGGACGCACGCGGGAACCGGCTTCATCCACGAGGCCTTCAATAAAGATAACCCGAAAAAATTCACCCGCGCCTGGTTCGCCTGGGCGAATACGATTTTTGGCGAACTCGTCTTGAAGACCTTTAACGAGCGCCCCCAGTTGCTAAGCTGAAACGCAAATTTACAGTTATAAATACGGGGAGAATAACCGCGCCACCGCGTCGCGCAGCTTCGCGGGGTAACTGCGGCGGTCCGCTTCAGCCAAAGTCATTTGGCGCGCGCCGGTGAGTTTGTTGGCGATGACTTTGCCCATTTGCTCCGCAAAATCGCGGCCATAAGCCTCCACGTTTAATTCAAAATTTAACCGGAGACTCCGCGCGTCCCAGTTCGCCGAGCCCAGCAAAACCCAGTGGCCGTCTACGATCATCAGCTTGGAGTGATCGAACGGTGGCGGGGTGAGCCAGATGCGGCAACCGCGTTCGAGCACCTGCCACCACAAGGCCCGCGAGGCCCAATCCACGAATTTCAAATTGCTCTTCGCCGGCAAAATAATATCCACACGCACACCGCGCAAACTGGCGAGATTCAACGCCGTGATCAGCGTATTGTCCGGCAGGAAATAAGGCGTCAGAATTTGCACTGAGTTTTGTGCCTCGGCCAATGCGGCCAGCAGCGTCCAGCGCACCGTTTCAAAATCCGCATCCGGCCCATCCGTGATGACCCGCGCAATGACGCCGCCGGGTTCGGTCAATTCCGGGAACCACAATTCGCCATCGAGCGTTTCGCCGGTCGTGAACGCCCAGTCCGCGGCAAACGCTTCCTGCAATTGCGCCACCACGGGTCCCTCCACGCGAAAGTGCAGATCCTGCACCGGGCTGGGCGGTTTCTGCGCCAGCAGGTTGCCCTCGCGAATGTTTATGCCGCCGGTGAAGGCGGTCCGCCCGTCAATGACCAAGACTTTCCGGTGATTGCGGAGATTGATTGTGGTCACGCGCCACGGCGTCAGCAGCGACGCTGGCAGGAATTTTGTCACGGGAATTTTCCCATGCTTCAACCGGTGGATAATCGAGGGCCAGGAATAACGTGTTCCGGCGGCGTCAATCAGCACGCGCACCTGCACGCCGCGTTTCACGGCGCGGGCGAGCGCGTCGGTAAATTGTTTGCCGGCGGTGTCATTGTCGAAAATATAGGTAAGCAACGAGATGGATTTCGTCGCGGATTCAATGGCCGCCAGCATAGCGGGAAAGGCCTCGTCGCCGTTGACCAGCGGTTGCAGGCGATTTCCCGGGGTCAGCGGTTGCGCTACGACCCGGCCGACCACGCGCGCCAGCATCTCCAGGTGTTCCACGCCGGACGGCTGCGGTTCGCCCAGGTCTTTCGGAATGGGACGGGTGACGCTTCGGTGCACCCCGAGCAGAATCGCCCGGCGGCGGATGCGGTTCACGCCGAGCCCGAGATACAGCATCGGGCCGAGCACGGGCAGGAACCAGATGGTCCCGAGCCAGAGCGCCGCGGCGCGTGAGTCGCGTTTGTTGAGCAGGGTATGAATCGAGGCGAGCAGGGCGGCCAGAAAATGAAAGCCCACCGCCAGGTGCGGCCAGAACCGGAAGATTGTATCGAGCCAGTTTATAGCGGCGCTATTCTCACGAGGAACCGGTTTCGACGCAAGCGTTCCGGATTTTATTTTGGATGGAGCTACACTCCCGAAGCCACGACCACTTGCTCGCGTTTGAGCCAGCCGACGCGTTGGTTGCCCGCACGCACCTGCAGCCAGCCGTTCTTCGTATCGAGCACAGTTAATTCCGCCCCGTCGTGAACCGTTGCGCTGCTTGGAGATTCATCCAGCGGCCCATTATGCATCACGACGTCCGGCGCCACGACAATGGCCGTTTTGTCGGAGTGACTCGACCACGCCGCCGCCAGGCAACCGACGAGCACCAGCATGGCCGCGCCACCGAGCCACAATGCGGGACGCAAGGATTGCAGCCAGGCCGGGCGTAGCTGAATGGCTATCATCAACGCCAGCCAAATCCAAAGGACCGCCGCTGCCAGCACCGCCCATTCATTGGTCGTCATGGCGTCCAGCCACCGCTGCCAGGCGCTGGGTGAAAGCGTCGGGCCCTGGACCTTGCCGCGAATAAATTGAAGATTCGCGCGCACGTCGGGATCCCGCGGCGCCATTCTCTCCGCGTCGCGATAAGCCGCGATGGCGCGACCGAGCTTTCCGGATTTGAAATAAGCGTTGCCGAGGTTGAAATACAGGGCCGGCGAAACCGTGCCGGATTGAATCAATTTCTCGTAGGCCGCAGACGCTTCGGAGAATTTTCCCTGTTCGTAAAGTTTGTTCGCTGAATCAAAGCCGCCGGAAATATCCGCCGCCACACCCGAGAGCGTGAGCATGACAAATAGCGCAAACAAAACGGCGAACCGCAACCCACCGTTTTTCCTCTGATCGATTTTTATTGCCGCGGTCATACCTTCAAATCGCGCAACTGGTTCAGGACGGCCTCAACCTTCGGAACAATGGCCGCCAGTTCCTGGCTGGATTTAACCGGCGCGTATCGCGCCAGGTTGCAGGTCTGGAAAAGCTCATGCAGCGAGCCCAGCAAATCCTCCGGCACGCCGCCCGGGCGCAGGCGCTGGTCGATGACCGCTTCCGTAATGGCCGACGCCGGGAGATCCAGCCGCTCGCCCAATTGTTCCTGCAACAGCCGGAACAGCGTCGCGAAAAATTCATCCGATTTATTTTGCGCCGCCCAACTTCGCAATTCCGCGAGCCCCTCCCGCACAATTTGTGCGACGCGCCGCTGTCGGCGCAACCGAGGATTATTCGCCAGGCTCTCCTTGCGCTTTCGCCAGATCAGGGACGATAGCAGCGCAAACGCCGGCACGCCCTGGAGCGCCAGGAACCACGGTTGTTGAACCAGCGGCGGGCTGATCTGCGCCAGCGTGCCGAGGTGTTGCTTGATCGGAATGACGTCTGGCGTAGCGCGGGAATTGTCGGTGTGCGTGGCGGCTGTGGCCGCGGGCATTTCGCCCGGAGTGGCGGCGCGCACGAGCAGGGGCATTGCCGGATGCGTGAGCGTGCGGTACTTTTTTTGTTCCGGATCGAAGAAGCTGAAGGAAATCGGCGGCAAGACTTTGATATCGCTGTTTTGCGGCGTCACGATTTGTTCGAAAGTCTTGGAGCCTTCAATGCCGAGTTGGTCGGTGGCGCTTACTTTTGCATTGGGCGGCAACGTCTTGAAATTATCCCAGCCGGGTTCATCGGGTAACGCGAGCGAGTCGAGCGCGCCACGGCCGGAAATTTGAATGCGCAAGGTGATGGGATCGCCCGCCACCACGTTGGTCGGCCCGGCGCTCACGCTCATGGTGTAGGAACCGACCGCGCCGTTAAATCCAGGCGGTACATTGTCCGCCGGCAGCGGCGAGACCTGGAAATCCAGCTGCGGCGCGGTGAGCGGCGCCTGCTGCGGGGTGGTCGGCGGCCCGAAAAAACCGCCGATGTCCATCGGATCGCGCGTGTTGAGCACGATGCTGCCATTGATTGGATTCAGCGCCACCGTCCCGGTCTTCACCGGCGTGATCGCCACCGTCAGCGGCACCACGGTGAAGGTCGCCGCCCCGACCCGGCGTTGATACTGCTGGCCTTCGGCAAACTTGCCGAACGTCAGGCCGTTTCCGTCCGGTGAAAGCTGCAGATTTCCGTAGCGATGAACATCAGAACGGAGATAAATCCGAAATTCCGCCACCACCGGTTCGTTGATGTAGAGATTGGTTTTCGGCAGCGCGATCCAAAGAAACGCCATTTTGTCGGCGTAACTTGGCGGAGGCGCCGAGGGATCACTGGCGACCACTTTCAGTCTCAACGGCTGGCTCGAAAGATCCTGGCCGCCTACCTTGGCGCGAAACGGGGGAATGACAAATTCCCCGACGCGAACCGGCTCGAGCGCCAGCGAATAGGAATAAACCGTCGTCTGCGTCCCGCCCGTCACCACCGTGCTCGCGCTGCGCTCCACGGAGGACGCGATTCGCAGGCCGTCCACTTGCGGCAAATTCGATATGGCCTCCGGCTGGCCGTCCGTAAACTTCAGCGTCAACGTCACCTGCTCGCCGAGCACAATCGAATTCCGATCCAGGGAAGCGGTGAAGCTGGCCGAAAACGCCGTCAATGCGAACGCGAAAAAGAAAGCGAACCACAGCCCCGTGAGGCGGCGGTTCAGCGCCCGAAATTTCTTTCGCGAAAATTTCCGCATGATTATATCCGCCTAGTGTTGCCGACCGGAGCGGCCCGAAGCAAGTTTCACTTCACGGACGATTTATGGACAATTTAAAAGGAAATCCGTTCGGAAAAATACGGCCTCCTCACGCCGGCTGCGGCGCCATCACCCCCGAGACGCGCCCTTGACCAGCGTTTGCACCACGCCCTCCAGCGAATGTTCCCTGGCTTCGTGCGTCGGCTCCAGTCCGAGCGCGCGGATGGCTTTGCTCGTTTCCGGCCCGATCGATACCACCTTCGCCTGTGGGAATTGTTTCAGCAACTTCGGCAAATCGAATCGCGCGTGAAAATGTTCCACCGTGGACGCGCTGGTAAACGTGATCCAATCCATGCCCTGGCCGGCCAGTTTCGCCGCCGCTCCGTTCAAATCCTCCGTCTCCGCCACCGTCCGGTAAACGGCAACGTCGTCGACAATCGCCCCGAGCTCTTCGAGCGCCTTCGGCAAATCCGGGTTCGCCACTTCGGCGCGCAGCAGGCAAATCTTGAGATTTTCAATCGTCTCAAATTTATCAAAGGCCTTCGCAATTTTCGAACTGATCGCTTCTTCGGGCATCAAGTCCACTTGCAGGTGCAACTCCTGCAATTTCGCGGCCGTGGCCGGCCCAATCGCCGCAATTTTCGCGCCGCCCAGGTCGCGCAGGTCCTTAAAACGCTTGAAGAACAAATCGAAAAACGCCGTCACGCCGTTCGGGCTGGTGAACACGAGCCAATCGTAGGAATTCAATTCCAGCAGGGCGTCAATCAGGTCCTGCCGGCGGTCCTCGCCCGGCGGTTCGATCTTGATCGTGGGAATCTCGAGAACTTCCGCGCCCAAGTCGGCCAATCGTTTGGAAAGCTGGCTCGCCTGCTCGCGCGTCCGCGTCACGACGACGCGCTGGCCGAAGAGCGGCCGGCGCTCGAACCAATTCAAATTCTTGCGCAGTTTCACCACGTCGCCAATGATCGTGATGGCCGGCGCGGTGATTTTCTTTTTCGCCGCGAGGTCCGCAATCGTGCCGAGCGTGCCCTCAATGGATTGCTGCGCGCCCGTCGTGCCCCGATGCACGAGCGCCACCGGTGTTTCGCGCGGCATTCCGCGCGCGATCAGCGTTTCCGTCAATTCGCGGAATCGTTTCAATCCCATCAAAATGACTTTCGTCCCGGGAATGCGCGCAATTTCTTCAAAGTTCAGATCGGATGCTTCCTTGTCCGGATCTTCGTGCCCGGTCAACACCGTGAACGTGGAAGCCAGCCCGCGATGGGTGAGGGGAATGCCGGCATAACTCGCCGCGGCGATCACCGAGGAAACGCCCGGCACAACTTCAAAGGGAATCTGCGCCGCCGCCAGTTCCTCCGCCTCCTCGCCGCCGCGGCCAAAAATGTAAGGATCACCGCCCTTGAGGCGCACGACGCATTTCCCCTCGTTGGCCTTGGAAATCATCAGCGCGTTGAGTTGCTCCTGCGACATGGCTTCCTCCGAACCTCGGCTGCCGCGGGAAATTAATTCCGCGGTCGGCGGCGCATAATGGAGTAATTCCGCGTTGGCCAACACGTCGTAAATCACCACGTCGGCGCGCCGGAGCAATTCCGCCCCGCGCAACGTAAGCAAACCCGCGTCGCCCGGACCGGCGCCCACGAGATAAACTGTGCCTTTGGACTTCACGCGCACAGCTTATGCGCGGAACGGAGTTTGGGCAATTGGCTAGATTTTCGTGAGCCCATCAGTTCGAAGGGCGAGGGCTTGAATCCCGAATTCAAACTTCCGCAGCCTGGCTTTTCACACTTTTTCTCGGACCAAATAAAGCTGTTCCAATCCGCACCATCGTCGCCCCTTCTTCAATGGCCACTTCGAAATCTCCACTCATCCCCATGCTCAAATGCGGCAGCGGCGCGCCCAGCGTCTGCTCGCAACGCTCTTTCAATTCGCGCAACTGACGGAACACTGGCCGCACATTTTCCGCGTTCGCCGTCCACGGCGGCACTGTCATGAGACCATGAATTTCCAGGCGCGGCAGCGCGTTGAGTTGATTCAATTCCAATTCGAGTTGGTCCGGCCGATACCCGAACTTGCTGGCCTCGCCCGCCAGGTTCACCTCGAGCAAAATCG
>Ga0070714_100003191_pt1 | contig 12190 bp, 10 predicted proteins | sample LARL83metaG_FD_65450 | JGI IMG/M metagenome (GOLD analysis project Ga0070714, IMG submission 65450) | Corn, switchgrass and miscanthus rhizosphere microbial communities from Kellogg Biological Station, Michigan, USA - LAR L8-3 metaG | ecosystem: Host-associated > Plants > Roots > Rhizosphere ... | reverse complement strand
GCCGGGCGCGATGTGCACCACCCGGATGATGACCGGGGTGGGGCGGCCGCAGTTCTCCGCCGTGCTCGAGTGCGCCGCCGAGGCCCGGCGTCTTGGTGCCTCGGTCTGGGCTGACGGCGGGGTCCGGCATCCCAGGGACGTGGCCCTGGCGCTGGCCGCGGGCGCGTCCAACGTGATGATCGGGTCGTGGTTCGCCGGCACCTACGAATCCCCCGGTGATACGTTCCGGTCGCCGGAGGGGCGGCTGTACAAGGAGAGCTTCGGCATGGCGTCGGCACGGGCGGTCCGGCTCCGCTCGGCCAGCGACTCCGCGTTCGAGCGGGCCCGCAAGGAGCTGTTCGAGGAGGGGATCTCCTCGGCCCGGATGTACCTGGACCCGGTCCGCCCCGGCGTGGAGGACCTGATCGACATGATCGTGGCCGGGGTGCGCTCCTCGTGCACCTACACGGGCGCGCGCGACCTGGCCGAGTTCGGCGAGCGCGCCGTGATCGGGCTGCAGAGCGCATCCGGCTACAGCGAGGGCATGCCCGTACCCACTAGCTGGTAGGTTGCGCGCTCAGCCAGTGGCGTTGAGCCAGCGGACGGGGGCGCCGTCGGCGGCACGGCGGAACGGCTCGAGCTCGTTGTCCCAGGCCGTGCCCAGGAGCCGGCCGATCTCGTCCTCCAGCGACCGGCCGCCGGCCCCGCGGGAGGCCAGCAGCATCACCGACCTGAGCCGGTCCTCGGAGACCATGATGTCCCCGTTGGCGCCGGTCACCGCGGTGAACAGGCCGAGGTCGGGAGCGTAGCAATGGCGCACGCCGTCGCAGCCGGGCGAGCTGTCCTCGGTCACCTCGAACCGCAGGCGGTTCCATCCGGCCAGGGCGGACGCGATCGCTCCCGCCGTGCCGGGCTGGGCTTGCCAGCTGAGCTCAGCCCGCAGCGCTCCCGGGGCGGCAGGCTGCCCGCCCCAGGGCATGTTTACAGGCGCCCCCATGATTCCGGCAACGGCCCACTCAATGTGCGGGCACAGCGCCGGGGGCGCTGAATGAACATAAAGAACACCATGCGCAGACACCGTGCCTCCTTTAGACGAGGTTCGCCTTCCCCTGCGGCCTCGCTACCGTGGCACGGACTGCCCAGCTACATATTGTGCCTCATGACCCTTCCCCGCGCCAGCACTTCGGCCAGGAAAACCGCGTGAATTCGCAAACATGACCAGTGCGGCCAGGACCACGATGGCCAGCGCTGACCACGGAACGTAGTCGCCGAGACGGTCGTAGGCCGTCCGCGCCGAGACGGCGGGCAGGCCGAGCCTGACGCTGGTCACGCCGTGCTCGGACTGCCCCATCCAAGCCAGCTGCCGGCCCCTGGCATCGAATGCCACCGTGACCCCGGTGAGCGCGGCCTGTACCGCGGGCCGCCCGGTCTCGGCCGCGCGCACCGCAGCGAGCGAGGCGTGCTGGTCGGGTCCCCAGGTGCCCTGGAAGGTGACGGTCGACGACTGGTAGACGATCAGCTGCGCGCCCTGGCCGACGTCTACGCGAGCCATGTCAGGGAAGGCTGACTCAAAGCAGACAAGTACCCCGATCGGCAGGGGACGGCCTTGCCGGTCGGTCGCCTGCAGGACGTGGGCCCCGGGGCCGGGGATCATGTTGGACGACGCCGCCCGGCTGATACTGGTGAGCCAGCCGAGCTGCTGCCGGAACGGGATGTACTCGCCGAACGGCACCAGCCGCGTCTTGACGTAGATGCCCTTGATGCCGGAGGCACTGACCAGGACAGCCCACTTCTCGTGGCCCCTGCCAGGGGGCGTGGCGTCCTGGCTGACCAGGATGTCAGCACCGTCCTTCGCGGCCAGCTGCTCCAGCTGGAGCAGCTGGCCGCGGTTCCGGGCGAGGGTCAGGTCCACCGGGATGCTGCTTTCGCCCCAGACGATCAGGTCTGGCCGCGCGCCACCCAGCGTGCCGCCCCGGCTCAGTTCGGCGGTCAGCGCCTGTGACCCGTGCACGCTCAGGTTCGAGTTGCTGACCACGCCGGGCTGCACCATGGCCACCGTGACCGGCCGGACGGCGGGGCCGGCAGCGGTGAGCGCGAAGGCCAGCGGCCCGGCGGCGATGCTGGCGACGGCCGCCGCCGCGCCGAGGGCCGCGAGCCCAGGCCGCCGGGTGGCGCCGGGCCGCACGCGCGGCACGGACACGATGACCAGAGTGATCGCCACGTTGGCCAGCACGAGCGCGAAGCTGATCAGCCAGACGCCGCCGACCGAGGCGAGCGCGAGCACGGCCGGGTGCTGCCACTGACTGACGCCGAACACCGCCCACGGGCCGCCCAGCGCCTGCCAGGACCGCAGCCACTCGGTGAGCAGCCAGCAGCTCGGCACCACGACCAGCGCGGCCAGGGCCCGCGGCCAGCTGAGCGGCGGCCTGAGCAGCTTCTGCGCGGCCACCCCGAACGGCACCCACATGGCGCCGATCACCGCGCCGACCAGCAGCACCGCAGGGCCGATCTCCGGGGCCATCCAGTACAGCGCGGCGATCAGGTACCCGGCGCCGAGCCACCAGGCGCGGATCCCGCCCTCCCGCGCCGTGGGTGACCTGACGATCAGCAGCAGCCCGGGGACCAAGCCGAACCAGGCCAGGAACTCCAGGTTCGGGACGGGGAACGCGAGGATGAGCCAGGCCCCGCAGAGCAGCATGAGCCGACGCACCGACCAGAACCACCGCCCGGTATTCCTCAGCGCCCTGCGCACCCCTCTATTGTCAGCCCGCCGTCGCGTAGCCCGCGACAGGGGGATGCGCGGGCGGGGCCCGCGGCTGATCCGCGCCGTATCAGTTCCCCAGCTCGCTGCCTCCTAGTGAGTAGACCGGCTACCCGGCAGATCTCCGAAAAGGAAACAGGAGGACGCGAGATGGCATCATGGAAGGTCGCCCTGATCGACCAGTCGACCGATGGCGTGCCCGAGGCCGAGCTTGAGCAGATCGCGACAGCTCTCCAGCAGCAAGTGGACAACGACTTCGCGCCGGCCTGGGGAGTGCGCGCGGATATCTCCGTGCTGCCCGCGCATTCGGCCGCTCCCGCGGGGACGTGGCCAATCAAGATCATCGATGCGCTCGAGGGAGCAGGCGGCGTGCATCTCGACAAGGACGGCGTGCCGTACGCCGAGGCCGTCATCGGCTCGCAGCTGAGTATTGCGGCCAGTCACGAATTGCTCGAGATGCTGGCCGACCCCTGGGGCAACCGCTTCACCCCCGCCGCCGACATCGAGCCGGGCTCCTTGGGACGGCCGGTGTTCTATCTCGTCGAGGTCGGCGATCCTTGCGAGGTTTTCAGCTACGAGACCGCCGGCGTCAAGGTCTCCGACTTCATCCTCCCGTCCTACTACGACCCGGAGGCGACCGGCCGGGTGGACTTCCTCGGAAAGCTGGAGGGGCCGCTGCCGGGCACGGTGCCGGCAGGCTGTTACATCTCCTGGATCGACCCGCAAGACGGGAACTGGCACCAGCAGAGGCCTGACGGCACGTTCGTCACCGCGAGCGCGGAAGCCGGCAGCAACCCGCGAGACGACCGCGACAGGGCCTTCGGCGGCGACGACCCCGATCTGCACAACGTCCGGAAGTTCCTGTAGCGGCGGCTAGCCCGGCGCAGCCGGCACCGCCGGGTCACCGGGCCAGGACCGCGGGCAGGGCCAGCGCGAGAGCGAGCTTCCCGTCCAGGAACATCAGGCCGCGCCGGGCGAACTCGTCAAAGATCTCCTGCACGCCTTCCACCGGAAGCGGCAGCCCTAGGTCCCGGCGGACGGCAGCTGCGGTGACGGGACGGCTGGTGCAGGCGAGGTACAGGTCGGCGAGCGTGTCCTCAAGGGTGTAGGTTCCCCCTTGCTCTTGTCGCCGATTGTCGTAAATCTGCACGAAATGAGGCGCCGACCAGTACTTCAGCATCGGCGGATGGTCCGACTGCCAGGCCCTGGCCCAGTTCTCGGCCAGCGTGTGCACCCCCGCGTACGCGCTGTCGGGCAATCCGCCGGCCTGGTCGTAGTCGAAGAAGTAGGCCACCCGCTCGAGGTCAACGTCGCCCGGGTAGACGTACCGGTAGCTGCGCTCCGGAGCCCGGCGGCGGAATCCGGACGTGCCCGGGTCGGTGAAAAGCGGGCTGAAGCGTTCCAGCCAGATACGGGCGGCGCTCGACGGCGGCGGCAGGTGAAACAGGTGCGGCATGACCGCTGCCTGTTCCTCGTAGTCCTGCTCGGCCTCGCCCGGGAAACCCCACAGAAGATTCCAGTCGACCCGCATGCCGTAATACTGCGCCCAGCGCAGCAAGTTGACGTTCTGAATGGCCCGTACGCCCTTGCGCATGAGGCTCAGCACGTGCGAACTCAGTGACTCGATGCCCGGCTGGATATGCGTGACGCCAGCCTGCGCCATGATTTTCAGCTGTTTTCTATTCAGGTTAGATTTGACCTCATAAAAAATTTCATAACCAGTCTCCTGCTCGGCCAGCACAGGAAACAGCTTGTCTATATAGGCCATGTCTATGATATTGTCGACGGCTTCGAACCGGAAGCTCCTGTATCGCCTTGCCTGACTCGAGAGCTCGTCGAGCACCCGCTCGGGCGACTTGGACCTGAATGGCATCGTCGCCCCGTTGAGCCCGCAGAACGTGCAGTGGTGCTTTACTCCCCACCAGCATCCGCGGGCCGTCTCGATCGGGAGCCAGATACTGCGGTGCCCCACGTGCGGCAGTATTCCCAGGTGCTCGGCGCGCTGGAAATACTCGTCATAATCCGGAGCGGGCAGGTCATCGAGCCGGACGGCACCCGCCGCAGGCGGCGTGGCCCTGACCAGCCCGCCTACCCGGCGGGCCACGCCGGGAACCGCGTCAAGGCCGGTGCCCGCGGCCAGGGCATCGAGAAGGCGCGGAAAGGACTGATCTGCCTCACCGAGCACAGCGATGTCCACGCAGTCCACGGCGCGGACGAGCTCGGCGCCCATATCGCCATCGAAGTTAGCGCCGCCGAAGACCGTCACGATATCCGGGTAGCGCTGTTTCAGCCGCCGCGCCAGAGCGAATGACGCGGCATTCTGCTGGAAGGTCGAACTGAATCCGACGACCTCGGCTTCATCCCAGGGATAGCTGTCGACGAGTGCGTCGAGATATCCGGGTACATCGATGTCCCGCACCCGGAGCAGCCTTTCCCTGATTTCGCCCGCCGACCCGCCGAGGTAAGACACGCGATCCGCGAGGTCCTGGAGCATGCGCGCGTCCGGATCGGGCGCGGTCCCAGGGAACGCCTCCAGGGAAAACAGCCAGTCCCCCACCATGGGACCGCGATGGCTGCACAGCAGGCCGTAGTATTCCAAGCCAATCCGGACGGCGAAGTCGAGGTTCGCGTGCAGTGTCCGGACCCGGAAACCAGATGCCGACGCCATGGATTTGAGGAGGCCGAGCTGTATGGACGGGCGGCGAGCATCCTTGAATGGCATGGAAACCAGGATCACGCGCGGCGCCGAGCGCTCTCCCGGTGTGGCCGCATGCGGCGTGGTACCTGCCGCCGCGCTATCCGCCATCTCGCGGCGCCTGCCCGGCAATCAGCTGGTCGCCGGTGATCTTTTCGGTAGGGCGGTTGCCACCGGCTCCGGCCCCTTCTGACATGGCGTCGAAGTCGTTGCCTGGAATATAGGCGCTGAGGAGCTGCTCCTTAAGCTGGTCCGCGCTCACTTGCTGGCCGGTGATCACGGCGGCGGTCACGGCGAAGCCGCCCCTGTGCCCGGGAGCCTGGCCCTTTATTCCAGCAAGCGGCAATGTCGCCGTCCCGGTCCCGGTGGAGATCGTGGCCTTTTCCGCAGCGATCGCGAAGAGCGCCAGCAGCAGTTCGCGTTCCAGTGCGTTAGGCGGCGGGTTGAGTTCGCTAAGCCGCGTAGCGAAGCTAGAAATTTGCTTCCATGTGAACTCTATTTCTGGCACATCGGCCTCCAGCCGTGAACTATGCGGACTGCCTTACGGCAGCCGCGCCTGCGAGGTTCAGCCCTGTTACCTGCCATGTCCGGCTAGCGCGTTCCTAGCGTAAGTCGCCGGCCGGGTTCTTGTACAGGAGAACACCTCCTATTCGCTAGACCGGTGCCACCGAACCGGGCACTGATCATTGTGAGCTAATTGTGTTTTCACGTATTCTGGCGCGCACACGGCGGGCATCGGGATGGCCGAGCTGTTCAAGAATTGCCAGTGAGCGCTGCCAGGCTCGGCCGGCAGATTCCGGGTCACCGAAGGTCAGATGAGAGTCACCGAGTGAGGCCAGGGAGTCGGCCTCGTTGTACAGGTCGCCCAGCTGGCCGTACAGCCGGATGGCTTCTCCGTAGCAGGCGGTGGCCTGCTGCTGGTGGCCGAGATGGCGATGGATATAGCCGAGGCTGTCGTACGTCATTGCCTCGTCGAAAAGATCACCGATCTGGTGCTGCAAATCGAGAGCCTGGTGGCAGCAGGTAAGCGCCTGCTCGTACTCGCCGAGCTGAGCGCGGAACCAGCCCACCGCGTTGAGCGCCCTGGCCTGGCCGGACCGGTGACCCGCGGCCTGCGACAGGGTGAGCGCCTGCTGGACGTGGGGTAGCGCTTCGCGGTAACGCCCCTGGCGCTCCAGCATCCAGGCGAAATTGTGGTGCACACCCGCCTGGCCGATGGCGTCATCGAGCTCAGCGAACAAGCCGAGGGCACTGCGCAGGTGTGCGCGCGCCTCCTCGTAAACGCTGAGATGGATGGCCACGCTGCTCAGCAGCCGGTGGGAGTGAGCCTGAGCCAGCCGGTCAGAAAGCCTCCGCGCGGCGTCGAGCGCTATCGTCTGGCTCTCCCTCCAGTCCCGCCAGTGCCCCTGGTACTCGAAGTAGGACCCCAGGGCCCAGGCCAGCTGCCAGATCTGCGGGCCGGATCCGGTTGTCTGCCTGAGCACCGTGAGGAGCACGGCGTGTTCGGACTCGAACCAGGCCAGCGCCTGCTTCTGGTCTGATGGATTCTCCGGGGTTACCCCGGGCCCGCTGGCGGGCAGCGTGAAGGGCGTGGCGCTGGGCGGGTTGATCAATTCGTTAGCCCGGCAGGCGGTGTACAGGTAGTGATCGAGCATCCGGCCCCGCGCGGCCAGCCGGTAGGTCGCGCTGTCGTAGGTGTAGGCGACCTCGGTGGCGTAGGCACGAAGCAGGTCGTGCAGGGCAAACCGGCCCGGGATGCGCTCGGCCACCAGGTGAGCGCGGGCCAGCTCGGCCAGCGCGGGCCGGATCTGCTCCCTGGACAGGCCGGCCAGGCTAGCCGCGGCCGGAACGGAGATATCCGGGCCGGAATGCATCCCGAGCAGCCTGAACAGGCCGCGTCCGCGGACGCTGAGCCGCTCGTACGACCAGGAGAATACGGCTCGCACGTTGGTGGCCTGGTCCTCGCCGCCGAACGCGTCGAGCGAGCTCCCCATCTCGCGCAGCTCCTGGGCGAGCGCGGCCAGCCGGAATCCGGGGTGGCTGGCGGCCCGCGCCGCCACCAGCATCAGGGCTAGGGGCAGCCGGGCGCACAAGGCAATGATGTCGTCTACGGCCAGCGCCTCGGCCGATACCCGTGTCCTGCCGATACGGCGGGATAGCAACTGCCGGGACTCGTCGGCATTCAGCAGGTCGACGAACACGGGCCGGGCACCCTCGGTAACGACGAGCCCCGACATCTCGTTACGGCTCGTCACTATCACCAGGCTGCCTGTCGAGCCGGGTAGCAGCGGTCTCACCTGGTCTTCATCGACGGCGTTGTCCAGCAGGACCAGGACGCGCCGCCCGTTGAGAAGGGTGCGGTAGAGGGCCGCCTGAGCTTCGAGACTCGCCGGGATCTGCTGCGGGCTCGTACCGAAGGCATCCAGGAATCCCCTGATCGCCTCGGCGGGTTTTACGGCCGAACCGGTTGGGTCGAAACCGCGGAGGTTGACGTACAGCTGCCCGTCGGGAAACCGGCCGCTGACCTGATGCGCCCAGTGCACGGCCAGTGCGGTCTTGCCGACTCCGGCGGTTCCCGTGATCGCCGTGATGACCACGCTCGTCGCGGCTGTGCCGTGGTCGCCGGCCGCCAGCAGCGCATCCAGCCGGGCGAGTTCGGCGTCGCGGCCGGTGAAATCCGCGATCCCGTGCGGCAGCTGGGCCGGCAGCGGCCGCCCGGTGACGGGGACGGCGTCCGCGGCGCTTTCGGGGACGGCGACCGCGGGAGCCAGGGCGGGGTCGGCCGCCAGGATCTGCTGATGCAGCCGCTGGAGCGGAGCCGCCGGTTCGACGCCGAGCTCATCGCGCAGCTGATGGCGCGCGTCCCGGAAGGCAGCGAGCGCCTCGGCCTGGCGGCCCGCCCGGTAGAGCGCCAGCATGAGCAGGCCGCGTAGCCGCTCGCGCAGGGGATGCTCGGCGACCAGGTCCCGCAGCTCCGCGATCAGGTCGTCCTGATCCCCGACGGCCAGGTCGAGCTCGATACGTTCCTCGAGCGCGCTCACGCGTGATTCGGCCAGGCGAACGGCTTGCGCGTCAATGAAGGGGCACGACAAACCGTCACAGACTGGCCCGCGCCACAGGTCCAGCGCCGCGTGCAGGGCTTCCGCGGCCTGCTGCGGCTGGCCCGAGGCACGGGCCGCCCGGGCCCGGGCGAGTCCGCGATGGTAAAGCTCGAGGTCCAGCGCGCCGCGCGGCACGGTGAGCAGATAGCCAGCGTCGGTCCACGTCAGCAGGCCGGAGGGGGCATGGCCCGGCCGGCCCGGCTCGAGCGCCCGCCGAAGGCCCGACATATGCCGCTGGACCAGGTTCACGGCATTCCTTGGCGGCGCGTCGCCCCAGATGGCGTTGATCATCTGTTGCCGCCCGACCGGCCGTCCCGCGTGCAGCGCCATGACCCCCAGCACCACCCGCTGCTGCAACGGCCCGAGGCCCACCGCGTCCTCACCCCGCAAGACCCGGAGCGGCCCGAGAACGTCGAACCGCAGTACGGGAATGCCCGGGTCATCCATATTTCCCCCCCTCCGGGCAAAGGGCTACGAACAAACCTAACCCGGAACGGCGAAACGGGCTCCTCTATTTTCGGCGGCGATACCCTCGGCGCACGCACTGCAGCGGGCAGTGCAGCGTGTGCTGCAACGCAGGTAGCCACGATGGCTGTCATGAACGGTATTCAGGTATCCGATGAAGCACCCGTCGCGGAGCTGGTGGCCCGGGCCAGCAACGGCGACAAGCTGGCGTGGGACGGGATCGTCGACCGTTATTCGCCGTTGATCTGGGCGATCTGCCGCAAGCACAAGCTGTCCGACGCCGACGCCGAGGATGTCGGCCAGACCGTATGGCTGATCCTGGTGAACCAGCTCGGCAAGCTCCGCGACCCCGCCGCGCTGCCTGGCTGGCTGGCGGTCACCACGCGCCGGGAGTGCCTCCGGGTCCTGCGGGCGGCCCGGCGGCGGCCGATGGCCAGCCTGTCGCTGGACATCGAGGAACTCTCGTCCGCCGACGCCGCCGAAACGGACGAGGGGTTGCTGCTGGCCGAGCGCTCCGCGGCGTTGCGCACGGCGTATTCCGGCCTGCCCCCGGGCTCCCAGCAGGTGATCGCGCTGCTCATCGCGGACCCTCCCCTGTCCTATGGCCAGATCAGCTCGATCCTGGGCATCCCGGTCGGCAGCATCGGCCCGGTCCGTCGTCGCAGCCTGGAAAAGCTGCGCCGCCACCCCGCACTCGCGGCGCTGCTCGACGCCGGCCCGGGTAGCTGATGAGGACCATCCGGTAGGGAAACCTGTCCGCCGAGATCCCGCGACATCCACTGTTTCCGGTAACGCTAGCCTGCTACGAGCGTCCCTGCGCGATCAGAAGGAGCAAGGATGAACGTGACCGGACAGCCCGCCGTCCGCCTGGAACGCACGATCCCGGCCTCGCCCGCGCAGGTCTACCGGGCGTGGCTCGACCCCGAGCTGCTGGTCCGGTGGATGGCCCAGGGAACCTACGCGGTCATCCGGGCCGAGGTGGACGAACGGGTCGGCGGCCACTTCCGGATCTGGCACGCCGATCCCTCCGGCACCGCGGCCGGCGGCTTCGACGGCGAGCTGGCCGAGCTGGTCCCGGGCCAGCGCATCGTGTTCCGCTGGGGTTTCGTCGGACCGCAGCGGCGGGACGGGGCGGCGTTCGACTCGCTGCTGACGGTCACGCTGCGCGAGGCCAAGGACGGCGGGACCGTGCTCACCCTGGTCCACGAGCGGCTCGATGACCTCGCGGCCGCCCTGCCCGGCGTGGCCAGGAACGTCGGTCCTGGCTGGCAGGACGCACTGGGCAAGCTGGCCGGCGTGGTGGGGAGGGACAGGGCCATCGCGGACCTCGGCGACCCCGGCGCGGTGCAGCTGCTCGAGCGGCGGCCGCTGGCCCGGCTGGGTTACACCGGCCCGGACGGCTTTCCCCGGGTGATCCCCGTCGGGTTCCTCTGGCGCGACGGCCGGATCGTCGTCTGCACGGCCACCATCGCGCCGAAGGTCGCCGCCCTGTCGGCCCGGCCGCACGTCGCGCTGACTATCGACAACGACATCGCGGCCGCGAGCAAGGCGCTGTGCGTGCGGGGCGTGGCGACGATCGACATCGTGGACGGCGTACCCGAGGAATACCTTGCGGCGGCGGCCAAGGGCATCCCGGCCGAGCAGAATGGCCAGTTCGAGGCGCAGGTACGGTCGGCGTACAAGCAGATGGCGCGCATCTCGGTCGAGCCCCGGTGGGCGCGGTACTACGACTACACCGCCGGGCGGGTCCCTGATTTCCTGCACAAGCTGTGACGGCTCCTCAGCCCAGGGCCGCGACGGCGTCCGGGGTGAGCTCGCCCAGGCCGGGCAGGACCAGGCCGGCCTGGGCCAGGGCGTCGGGGTCCGGCGGGTACTGCGGACGCGGGACGGCGATCACGCGCAGGCCGGCCGCGGCGGCCGAGCGCAGGCCGTTGGAGGAGTCCTCGACGGCCGCGCAGCTGGCCGCGGCCACGCCGAGGCGGCCCGCCACGGCCAGGTAGATGTCCGGGGCCGGCTTGCCCCGCGGGACCTGCTCGGTGGACATCGTGACCTGGAAATCCGGGCTCAGGCCCGCGGCCTGCAGCACGGTCTCGATCAGCTCGGCCGGGGCCGAGCTGGCCAGCCCCAGCGGCCAGCGGGCGGCGAGCCGCCGCACCGCGTCGGCGGCGCCGGGCAGGAGCGGGATGTGCTCGCGGTAGCGGGCGGCCATCCGGCCGGTGACGAGCGCCGCCACCTCGCCGGGCGGCAGGCCGACGCCGAGGTCCTCGCTGAGGTACCTGGCCCACTCCGGCGTGCTCATGCCCATGAGCCGACGCTGCGCGTCGGCGGCCCAGTGTCCGCCGCGTTCTGCGACCAGTCCGCGGCGGACCTGCTCCCAGACCGGCTCGGAGTCGATCAGGACCCCGTCCAGGTCGAAGACGACCGCCTCGATCACACGCGTGAACGTGCCTCGGTAAGCGCTCGGGAAACCAGGACCCGGGCCAGGTGCTCCCGGTAGGCCCGGGTGGCGCGGATGTCGTCGGCGGCGCTGGTGCCCTCGGCCGCGTGCGCGGCCGCGTCGGCCGGCCCGGCGCCGCCCGACAGGGCGGCCTCCACCGCGGCGGCCCGCAGGGGCGTCCCGCCCATGTTGACCAGGCCGACCCGGCCATCCTGGACGGAGCAGCCGACGATGGCCCAGTCGATCGCCCGCTGGGTGAACTTCTGGAACGACCAGGCGCCGGCCGAGGCGGGCTTGGGCACCCGGATCTCGGTGAGCATCTCGTCCGGCTCGAGCGCCGTCTCGAACAGGCCCTGGAAGAATTCCCCGATCGGGATCTCCCGGGAGCCGTCCGAGCCCTGCGCGACCAGCGTGGCGTCCAGCGTGAGCAGCGTGGCAGGCAGGTCCGAGGCGGGGTCGGCGTGCGCGATCGAGCCGCCGATCGTGCCGCGGTGCCGGATCTGCGGGTCGCCGACCTGCCCGGCCGCATGGGCGAGCAGCGGCACCTCGCGGCCGAGCACGTCGGAGTGCTCGACGTCGTGGTGCCTGGTCAGCGCGCCGATCGCGACGTACGAGCCCTTGTCGGTGACGTAAGACAGGTCGCGAAGACCGCTCAGGTCGATGATCACCTCGGGGGCGGCCAGGCGCAGCTTCATCAGCGGCAGCAGCGAGTGCCCGCCGGCCAGGAACTTCGCGTCGTCGCCGTGCTCGGC
>Ga0070714_100003189_pt1 | contig 12194 bp, 8 predicted proteins | sample LARL83metaG_FD_65450 | JGI IMG/M metagenome (GOLD analysis project Ga0070714, IMG submission 65450) | Corn, switchgrass and miscanthus rhizosphere microbial communities from Kellogg Biological Station, Michigan, USA - LAR L8-3 metaG | ecosystem: Host-associated > Plants > Roots > Rhizosphere ... | reverse complement strand
GATCGACGGGTGGGTGTAGAGGAACTCCTCGACCTCGCGCGGGTAGATGTTCTCGCCACCGCGGATCACCATGTCCTTGATCCGGCCCACGATGTTGAGGTAGCCCGCGGCGTCCATCACGGCCAGGTCCCCGGTGTGCATCCAGCGCGCGGCGTCGATCGCCTCCGCGGTCTTCTCCGGCTCGTTCCAGTACCCGAGCATCACCGAGTAGCCGCGGGTGAACATCTCACCCGGCTCGCCGCGGGGCAGGACCAGCCCGTTGTCGGGGTTAACGACCTTGACTTCGACGTGCGGGTGCACCCGGCCCACGGTCGACACCCGCCGGTCGGTGTCATCGTCGGGCCTGGTCTGGCAGGACACCGGCGAGGTCTCGGTCATCCCGTACGCGATCGTGACCTCGGACATGTGCATCTCGCTGACCACCCGCTTCATCACCTCGACCGGGCAGGGCGAGCCCGCCATGATCCCGGTCCGCAGGGTGGACAGGTCGTAGCTGCCGAAATCCGGCAGCCCGAGCTCGGCGATGAACATCGTCGGCACCCCGTACAGCGAGGTGCACCGCTCGTCCTGGACCGCGCGCAGGGTGGCCGCCGGGTCGAAGCCGGGCGCCGGGATCACGATGCAGGCCCCGTGCGTGGTGCAGGCCAGGTTGCCGAGCACCATCCCGAAGCAGTGGTAGAACGGCACCGGGATGCAGACCCGGTCCTGCTCGGTGTACGCGCACATCTCGCCGATGAAGAAGCCGTTGTTCAGGATGTTGTGGTGGGAGAGCGTCGCGCCCTTGGGGAACCCGGTCGTCCCGCTGGTGTACTGGATGTTGATCGCGTCGTCGAAGGCCAGGCCCGCCTCGCGCTGCGCGAGCGCCTCGCCGCCCGCGCGGGAGCCGGCCTCGATCAGCCCGTCCCATTCCCGCGTGCCGAGGTAGATCACCGACTCCAGCTCGGCCAGGTCGTCCCGCACCTCGTCGATCATGGCCCGGTAGTTGCTGGTCTTGAAGCTCTCCGCGCTGACCAGCAGCCGGATCTCGGACTGGCGCAGCACGTAGGCCAGCTCGTGGCTGCGGTAGGCCGGGTTGATGTTGACCAGGATCGCGCCGATCTTCGCGGTCGCGTACTGCAGCAGCACCCACTCGCCGCAGTTGGGCGACCAGATGCCGACCCGGTCGCGGGCCTGGACCCCGGTCGCGAGCAGCCCGCGGGCCAGGGCGTCGGTGTCCGCGTCGAACTCGCGGTAGGTCCAGCGGCGGCCGGCCGGCACATCCACCACGGCCTCGTTATCGCCGAACATCGCGGCCATGCGCCGCAGGTTGGCCCCGATGGTCTCGCCAAGCAGCGGTGTGGCCGACGTGCCGTGGCTGTAGGAAAGCTGGATTCCACCGGACATGATTCATCCCCCTGGGGCGTGGGTGGCGGCAGAGCCTGGGTATTGCCTCTAAGTGTGACTATGGAGGTGACTCCGCCGTCAAGCCGTGATGCGGCTGTCACCGCGCGGGGTTAGCCTCTCATTAAGAGCCCGTTCTCCTCCCCGGAGCGACAGATGGGGATGTGGATCATCTGGTTGATCGTGGCCGCGGTCCTCGGCCTGGCCGAGGTCCTCACCGCGACGCTGGCCTTTGGGCTGGTCGCGGTCGCCGCGCTGGTCGGCGCCGGGGTCGGCGCCGCCGGGGGGAACGTGGTCCTACAGTTCGGCGCCTTCGCCGTCGCCTCGGCGGCGGGCCTGGGCATTGCCCGGCCGTTCGCGATGCGCCACATCAGGCAGCCGCCGCTGCTGCGCACCGGTACCGCCGCCCTGGTCGGACGGCCTGCGTATGTCCTCGAGGAGGTCACCGCGCAGAGCGGGCGGGTCCGGATAGGTGGCGAGGAGTGGTCGGCACGGCCCTACGACGAGACCCTGGTAATCCCCGCGGGTTCCACCGTCGATGTTCTTCAGATTGAGGGCGCCAAAGCCCTCGTTTACCCTCGGGAGTAGCCATGGAACTGGCTGTCCTCATTGTCGGGGTGGTCTTCGTCGTGCTGATCGCCCTGTTCACGGTCAAGACGGTGCGGATCGTGCCGCAGGCCCGGGCCCGGAACGTGGAGCGTCTCGGCCGTTACCGCAAGACCCTGGAGCCCGGGATGAACGTGATCATCCCGTTCATCGACCGGGTAAAGCCCCTGATCGACCTCCGGGAGCAGGTGGTCTCGTTCCTCGGCCAGCCGGTGATCACCGAGGACAACCTGGTGGTGAAGATCGACACCGTGCTGTTCTTCCAGGTCACCGATCCGCGGGCGGCCGACTACGAGATCGTCAACTACATCCAGGCCATCGAGCAGCTCACCGCGACCATGCTGCGCAGCGTGATCGGGTCCATGGACCTGGAGGTGACCCTGACCTCGCGCGACAAGATCAACACTATGCTGCGCGGCGTCCTGGACGACGCGTCCGGCAAGTGGGGGATCCGGGTGACCCGGGTCGAGATCAAGGCGATCGACCCGCCCAAGAGCGTCATTGACGCGATGGAGAAGCAGATGCGGGCCGAGCGGGAGAAACGGGCCGCGATCCTCAACGCCGAGGGCGTCCGGCAGGCGCAGATCCTCACCGCGGACGGCGACAAGCAGGGCAACATCTTGCGGGCTGAGGGTGAGAAGCAAAGCGCGATCCTGAAGGCCGAGGGCCAGGCGACGGCGATCAGCGCCGTGTTCCAGTCCATCCACGACAACGACCCTGACCCCAAGCTGCTTGCCTACCAGTACCTGCAGACGCTGCCGCAGCTCGCCCAGGGATCTGGCAACACGGTCTGGATGGTCCCGAGCGAGCTGACCGGCGCGCTGAAGATGCTGAGCTCGGCGTTCGGCGGCGAAGGCGGCGAGGTCGCGCCAGATCCTGGCCGTGCCGTCCGCGGCACCGCCGGGAACGGCGCCGGCCCGCAGTCCTGGGTGCGCCAGCTGCAGGCGCCCGGCCCGGCCGAGACGGCGGGTCCAGCCGAACTCGCTGGCGAGCCAAGCGCGGCCGAGATCAACGGGCCCGCGGAGGCCGCGGACGCCGCCCAGCTGGCCAGCGAGCCCAGCGCGGTCGAGATTAACGCGCCCATTGAGGCTGCGGAAGCCGCTGAGCTGGCCGCCGCGCCCAGCCCGGCGGAGGTCACCGGCGCTCCCGAGGTCGCGGCGGATACCGCCAAGCTGGTCGGTGAGCCCAGCATCGCCGAGGTCACCGCGGCCGCCGAGAACGCAGCGCCCACGCAGATCAAGGGGCAGGACCTCCCGGCTGCGCCCGGAACCTGACCGCCGCGGCCCGGCGGGGAGGCGCCGCGGGCTCAGCCTGCCGGGGTGAACACCAGCGGCAGGCGGACCGGGCCGGTGTTGCCGGAATCGGGCAGCCAGGCCGCCTCGCCGTCGACGCGCGGTTCCCGCATCCGCCGGGCCAGCAGCGGCAGCGCCTCGGCCATGTCCCGCCGGGCTACGTAGTGGCCGATGCAGTGGTGCACGCCAGCGCCGAACCCGAAGTGCGGCTTGCGCTTGGCGGTGATGTCGAGGCCGCCGTCACCGAACGCGCGCGGGTCGGTGCCCGCGCACTGGGCGAACAGGTGCACCGTGGTGCCCGCGGCGATGTCGAGGCCGTCGAAGGTGAAGTCCTCAAGCGCCTCCCTGGTCACCCACGTGACCGTGGGATTGACCCGCATGACCTCCTCGACCGCCGCGCGGCCGAGCTCGGGCCGCTCGGCGAGCAGCCGCCACTGGTCCGGGTGGGCCAGGAACGTCTGCATGGCCAGGCCGAGCTGGTTACGCGTGGTGTCGTAGCCGCCGAAGATCAGCAGCACCAGGCCGTCGCGCAGCTCGTCGCCGCTCAGATCGCCGGTTTCGCCGCTGGCCCGGACCAGCTCGCTGACCACGTCGCCGCGGTCCCGGCGGCGCCGGTCCGCGATCAGCTCGTCGGCGCAGTCGTACAGGCTGGCCAGGGCCTGCTCGATCCGGGGCAGGTCCTCGCGCAGCGTGACGCCGAGCGCGAGCCCGACCACCGCCGCGTCCCTGGCGATCGGCGCGGCCTCCGTCTCGGGGATGCCGAGCATGATCGCGATGACCCGGGCCGCGTACGGTGACCCGAAGTCGCCGACGAACTCGCAGCGGCCGGTGCCGGCGAAGCCGTCGATCAGCTCGGCGGCCAGGGCCCTGAACTGGGGCACCAGCGTCGTGACCAGTCGCGGCGAGAACGCCGGGTTCATGAGCTGGCGCAGCCGGTGGTGCTTCTCGCCCTCCACGTTCAGCAGCCAGCTCGCCCACCAGCGGGCGAACAGCCCGGCGGTGACCCCGTTGTGCGCGGGCCAGGCCACGCTGCCCTGGCGCAGCTTCGGGTGCTTGGCCAGCCGGCTGACCTGGTCATAGCGCAGGACGGCCAGCCCGTAGTTGGTGCGTGCGTACCAGCTCTGCTCGCGGGCCGCGTAGACCTCCGCGGACTTGATCGAGAACCCCGGACGGGTGATGTCGAAGTAGGGGACGGTCATAGCCGGATGGCCAGGCCCAGGGTCAGCAGCACACCGAACGCGAGCTGCAGCCGCCCGGTCTGGCCGAGCGCCGTGATCAGCCCGGGCCCGGAGGCGCCGTCGCGGACCAGCCGGACCGGGGCCAGCGCGAACGGCGCGGCGGCCAGGGCGATCAGCGCGAGCGGCGCCGCCGCGGCGATCGCCGCGGCCACGCAGAACGGGATCACGATGCAGGCCACGTACAGCAGCCGGGTGCGGTGATCGCCCAGCACCACCGCGAGCGTCCGCTTGCCGGTCAGCATGTCGGTCGGGATGTCGCGCAGGTTGTTGATCACCAGCAGCGCGCAGGCGAGCAGGCCCACCGGGGCCGCGGCGGCCACCGCGAGCCAGGGCATCCGGCCCATCTGCACGTACGCGGTTCCGGCCACCGCGGCCACGCCGAAGAACAGGAACACCGAGACCTCGCCCAGGGCCCGGTAGCCGTACGGGTGGCGGCCGCCGGTGTAGAACCAGGCCGCGGCGACGGCCGCCGCGCCCAGCAGCAGCAGCCACCATGAGGTCACAGCCGCGAGGACCAGGCCGGCCGCGCAGGCCACCGAGAAGCAGCCGAGCGCGGCGGCGAGCACGTGGCGGGGCGGGGCGAGCCCCGAGGCGACCAGCCGCACCGGCCCGACCCGGCGCTCGTCGGTGCCGCGGATCCCGTCGCTGTAGTCGTTGGCGTAGTTGACGCCGACCTGCAGCGCCAGCGCGACCACCAGCGCCAGCGCGGCCCGCCACGGGGAGAACCGGCCGTAGCCGACGGCGACGCCCGTGCCCACCACGACCGGGACGATCGCCGCGGGAAGTGTCCGGGGGCGCGCACCAGCCACCCAGTCCCGCGCTGTGGCCACAGCACCCCTCGATCCACTCCGCTGCTGGTCAGCTGATCAGCGCAACACAGACTAACCGCAGCTAATCAGTCGCCGACCGGCAGGGCGAGCAGTGCGGCGGCGTGGATCTCGTCGATTTGCTCGGCGTCCAGCCGCTCGGAGCGGCTGCTCCTGGCCTGGCGCCTGAGGTACTTGCGCAGCCTGCGGCCGGAGAATACGTCGACGCCGTCCATGCTGGACACGGTCCACGGGATCGTGGGCCCGTAGATCACCATCGCCGGGCGGACGCTGATATCGCGCTCGAGCGTGGCGCTCAGGTGCCGTGCGGCCTCCGAACCCTCCCACCGGGCGTGCCGCAGCCGGTCCTTCTGGCTGAACGGGCCGTGGTAGAGCGCCCCGCCCGAGGTGTTCCGCACCGGCAGCCTGCGGTCCCAGCGCTCAGAATCCAGCGCGAACACCCCGGCGGGCCCGATCACGAGATGGTCGATCACCGAGTCGCTGCCCGGGATCGCGCGGCTGTGCAGCGCGACGTACCCGGCCGGGCGGAGCAGGAACAGGCGCCGCCGCGTGCGCCGCTGCGCCGACGTGACCCGGACATTGGCCGGGATCACCGAGGTGGTCCGGGACCGGTAGACGGTGTCGGCGATGGCCACCACGGCGGCGGCGGTGACCCCCAGTCGCCAGTCCTGCCGCCAGATCCCGATCGCGATCCCGGCCACCGCGGCCATCACCAGGCGGCCGATCCAGATGGGCAGCCGCGGGTCGCTGGCCAGGCTGCCGAATATCAGGCGGGGGAGCGGGACCTCGTCCCACTCCCGGGAAGGGGCCGGTCCGGTCCCCTTCGGCTCCGTTCCGGTTTCCCGGTCCACGTATCAAAGCGTAATCGAGTAGATACGCCTCGGCCATCCGGCCTGCGATTCCCGCCTGCCCAGCCCCGCGCTAGACCGCGAGGCCAGGGGCGTCTACTGTTCGGTAACGTGACCCAAATTCATGACATGACCATGATTGAGCAGGCCGCCGCCATCCGCTCGGGTGAGCTGTCGCCGGTGGAGATCACCGACCATTACCTGGACCGAATCGCCCGCCACAGCGACGAGGTCGGGGCGTTCTACACGGTGACCCAGGACCTGGCCCGCCAGGAGGCGGCCAAGGCGGAGCAGGCTGTGGCGCAGGCCAGCCCGGACGAGCGCGACGCGCTGCCGCCGCTGACCGGGGTCCCGATCCCGATCAAGGACCTCAACATGGTCGCGGGCGTCAGGATGACGTTCGGGAGCACGATTTTCGACGAGAACATCGCGGACGCCGACGACTACGTGGTCGCGGCCCTCCGCGCGGCCGGCATCGTGATCACCGGCAAGACGGCGACGCCCGAGTTCGGCCTGCCGTGCTACACCGAGACCAAGATCGGGCCGCCGGCCCGGACCCCCTGGGACCTGAGCAGGTCGGCGGGCGGCTCCAGCGGCGGTGCCGCGGCCGCGGTCGCGGCCGGGCTGGCCCCCGCCGCCCAGGGCAGCGACGGCGGCGGGTCGATCAGGATCCCGTCCAGCGTGTGCGGGCTGTTCGGCATCAAGCCCACCCGGGGCCGGGTCTCCGGCGGGCCGCTGTTCCCCGACCTGGCCGGGCTGGCCATCGACGGCCCGCTCGCCCGGACCGTCGCCGACGCCGCGCTGCTGCTCGACGTCATGACCGGCAATCACCCCGGCGACATGTACACGCTGCCGCCGCTGCCGCCCGGCGAGACGTTCCTGGGCCACGCCCGCCGCGATCCCGGCCGGCTGCGCATCGGCCGCTCCCTGCAGCACGCGGTCGAGGGAGCGGATGTGCACCCGGACTGCGTGGCCGCGTACGAGGAGGCCAGCACGCTGCTGGCCGAGCTCGGGCATGAGGTCGAGGACGTGGACATGCCGTTCGGCCCGGACGTGGTGCCGATGTTCGAGACGCTCTGGTACGCGATGGCCACGCTGGCCCCGATCGACCCCGCCCAGGAGGCCCAGCTGCTGCCCATCACCCGCTACCTGCGTGAACGGGGCGAGCAGGTCAAGGCCGGTGAGCTGATTTTCGCCCAGGCCTACCTGCAGGCCGTAACGCGAACGGCGCTGGTGGCTCTCAACGCCTACGACGCGGTGCTCTCGCCCACGCTGGCCTCGCCGCCGGTGGCGGTCGGCTACTTCGACGAGGTGGAGCCTGCGGAGAACTTCGAGCGGCAGAAGCGGTTCACCCCGTACACCGCGCTGTACAACGTGTCCGGCCAGCCCTCCGTGAGCGTGCCGCTGCACTGGACCGACGCGGGGCTGCCGATCGGGGTCATGCTGGCCGGCCGGATGGGGGACGAGGCCACGCTGATCTCGCTGTCGGCGCAGCTCGAGGCCGCGCGCCCGTGGCGGGACCGCCACCCGCCGATCTGGTAAAGCACCGCCACCAGCCGGTCTGGCCGTACGGCCGGCGCCGGCCGGTGACTGCCTGACCGCCGGCCACGCGGTCACTCCGTCCTGGGTCGACTGGCAGCCTCTGTGCAGCTTCTGCTCAAGCCTGCCGGCGAGATTGCTCTGCAGTGGCCCGGGATGGGCAACTCCCGCGGCTGCCCGGTGGGCGGCCGATCGTGGCCGTCGCCCGCCGGGCTCGCGCGGTGCCGGCCTGCCGCCGAACCCGTGGAGGACAGTGTCGTGCTGGACAGGTTGCTGCGTCGCCCGCTCGCTCATGCGCGTATTCCCGGCAAGATCCTCATCGCCTGCGCAGGCTGCGCGGTGCTCCTGCTCACCGCGGGCTGCGGCGCCAAGCCCGCGGCGGCGGCCGCGTCCGCATCCGCGTCGGCCTCACCCAGCGGCAGGGTCAGCGCCTACCTCGCCTGCCTGCGCCAGCACGGCGCCAACGTGCCCACCGCCCGGCCCACGGCGCGGCCCTCGGCCCGGCCCAGCGGCGGAGCGGGCGGGTTCGCGGCCAACCCGCAGTTCCGCCAGGCCATGACCGCCTGCGCGTCGCTGCGGCCGAAGGGCGGGTTCGGGCGCGGGCCAGGCGGCCAGTTCGGGGCGGCGCTGATGGCGTTCCGCACCTGCATGTCCGCGCACGGCGAGCCGGTCCCGACCACCCGCCCGTCCCCGCAGCCTACGGCCCGGCCGGCCGGGGACGCCCGCTTCCTCAATGGTCTTGATCCCAGCAACCCGAAGGTCGCGGCCGCGCTGAAGGCCTGCGCCGCCAAGATCCCGGCCTTCCCCCGGCCGGGCCGTTCGGCTAGCCCCGCAGCCGGGTAAGACCAGGCCGGAGCCGCTGAACGCGGCCTTCACCCGCAGCGGGTGATGACATGGTGAGCCCGGGCTGCGACGGTCTGACCTGACCCGGGCCTGCGCCTGCGACGCCGACGGCCGGCCCGGGGGCTGAGCATGACGCGTTGGGGGGCGCTGTGAATCACCTGCTCGCGCGACTGGGGAGCTTTGCTGCCCGGAAGCACTGGATCATCATTGGCATCTGGGTGATCATCCTGGCCGGGCTGCTGTGGGCCAGGGGAGCCTACGGCGGGAACTTCGTCAACAACTACACCGTTCCCGGCAGCGACTCATCAAACGGCCTGAACGTGCTCAACGCCCAGTACCCGTCGAAGGGCGGCTACGGCGGCCAGATCGTGTTCCACGCCAAGCACGGCACGGTCACGCAGCAGGAGAAGGCGGTGAACCAGGCCACGAGCAACGTGGGCAAGCTGTCCGGCGTGACCAAGGCGGTCAGCCCGTTCTCGTCGCCGCAGTCGGGCACCATATCCAAGAACCAGGAGATCGCCTACTCGAACGTGACCTGGAGCGACAACCCCGCGGGCCTGACCAGCTCGTACCTGGACCAACTGAACAACGCGGTCAAGCCCGCGCGGGACGCGGGCCTGACGGTGGACTACGGCGGCGGGGCCGGCCAGATCGGCCAGCAGACCAGCGACACCACCTCGGAGCTCATCGGCCTGGCCTGCGCCCTGCTGTTGCTGCTGTTCATGTTCGGCTCGTTCATCACCGCGATGGTCCCGCTGGTGTCCGCGGTCTTCAGCGTCCTCGCGGGCCTGTCCGTGGTCGGGCTGCTCGCCTCGATCACCACGTTCCCGAGCGTGGCCCCGACCGTGGCCACCCTGCTCGGCCTGGGCGTCGCGGTCGACTACGGCCTGTTCCTCACGGCCAGGCACCGGGACCAGCTCGACCAGGGCATGGACGTGGTGAAGTCGGCGGGCCGCGCCGAGAGCACCTCGGGCGCCGCGGTCATCGTCGCGGGCAGCACGGTGGTGGTCGCGATCCTCGGGCTGTACATCTCCGGCGTGCCGTTCGTCGGCGCGATGGGCCTGTCCGCGGCCATCGTGGTGGCCATCACGATGATGGCCGCGCTCACGCTGGTGCCCTCGTTCATGGGCCTGGTCAAGAACAACATCCGGTCGCTGCACTCGCGCGTGAAGGCGCACCGCGCGGGGATCTCCGCGCAGGAGCAGGCCAAGCAGACCGCCACGGTCACCGAGGAGCATCACGAGCAGAGCGGCTTCGCCCGGTGGGGCCGCCGGGTCGCCCGGCAGCCCTGGCCGTGGGGGATCGCCAGCGTGCTGGTGCTGCTGGTGCTGGCCATCCCGCTGCTGTCGATCAACCTGAACCAGCCGGACAACGGCACCAACCCCACCAGCGACAGCAGCCGCCGCGCCTACGACCTCATCAAGGAGGGTTTCGGCGTGGGCGTCAACGGCCCGCTGACCGTGGTGGTGAAGCTGCCCAAGGAGTCCAGCTCGGACACCCAGTCGCTGCTGAACAAGATGAGCAAGAGCGTGGCCGGCACGCACGGGGTGGCCTCCGTGTCACCCGCGTCGATAAACAGCGCGAAGACCGTCGCGGTGTTCAACGCGATCCCGACCACTCGGCCGCAGGCCAAGGCCACCACCACGCTAGTGCACAAGCTGCGCGACGACGTGCTGCCGCAGTACCAGGAGACGTCCTACGTCACCGGGACCACCCCGGGCAACGTGGACTTCACCGAGCAGATCAGCAGCCGCATGATCTGGCTGATCCTGGCCGTCGTGGCGATCGCGTTCATCCTGCTGACCTGCGCGTTCCGGTCGATCGTCATCCCCACCAAGGCGGCGATCATGAACCTGCTGTCGATCGGGGCCGCGTACGGGGTGATCGTCGCGGTGTTCCAGTGGGGCTGGGGGGCCAGCCTGATCGGCGTGCACACCACGTCGCCGATCCCGGCCTACGTGCCGATGATGGTGTTCGCGATCGTGTTCGGCCTGTCCATGGACTACGAGGTGTTCCTGCTCTCCCGGGTGCACGAGGCCTGGATCTCGACCAACGACGCGCACCGGAGCGTGGCGATCGGCATCGGCGGCACCGCGCGGGTGATCACGACCGCGGCCCTGATCATGGTGACCGTGTTCTCGAGCTTCCTGCTCAACGACCAGTCCGCGGTGAAGATGCTGGCCCTGGGCATGGCGGTGGCGGTGCTCATCGACGCGTCGCTGGTCCGGATGATCCTGGTGCCCGCGGTCATGTCCCTGCTCGGCAGGCACGCCTGGTACATGCCGCGCTGGATGGAGCACATCGTGCCCCAGCTGCACCTGGAGGGCAGTGAGGTCACGGCGGCCGCGTCGGAGGCGTCGTTCGTGGGCGCCGCCCCGCCGCTGACCCGCCGCGACCATTAGTGTGGATGGCACTTAACTGCGGAAACAGCGACAGTTAAGTGCCATCCACACTATTAACGCCCGGGATACGAGCAGCGGCCCGCAGGTGCCAGGCCGCACCGCAGATGGAGCTGGCCTGATCATTGAGCACGCCCGACCCTGAGCTGATCCGGCGCGCCGAAGCGGCCGGGATCGCGCCCCGCTACCGGGACTGGCGTGACCAAGACGCCGAGGTCAGCGCCGAAACCCTGGCCGCGATCCTGGATGCCCTGGACAGCGGGCCAGTACCCGCCGGCCCGCCCCCCGGCGACCAGCCCGGCCAGCTGGGCGAGCCCGGGCCGCCCCGGGTCCCCGGCCGCCGGTCCTGGGGGTTCACGGTCCAGCTCTACTCGGTCCGGTCCCGGCAGTCCTGGGGCCACGGCGACCTGCGCGACCTGGCCGACCTGGCCGCGTGGAGCGCCCGCGACCTGGGCGCCGGCTTCGTGCTGATCAACCCGCTGCACGCCGCCGAGCCGCTGCCGCCGGTGAGCGCCTCCCCGTACCTGCCCATGACCAGGCGGTACGTGAGCCCGCTCTACCTGCGGATCGAGGACATCGCCGAATACCGCCAGCTCGACACGGCCGGGCGGGAGCGGGTCGCCGCGCTGGCCGCCCCGCTCCGGGCGGCCAGCGCCAGCCCCGCCCTGATCGACAGGGACGCGGTCTGGGCGGCCAAGCGGCAGGCCCTGGAGATCATCCACCGGGTTCCGCTCAGCGACGCCAGGCGCGAGGAGTACCAGCGGTTCCGCAAGCGCGAAGGCCGCGACCTGGAGGACTGGGCCGCCTGGTGCGCGCTGGCCGAGCGGCACGGCCCCGACTGGCGCGACTGGCCCGCCCAGGACCGCGATCCGCGCCGCGCGGCCGCGGGCGCCGGGCCGGCCGCCGAGTTCCACGCCTGGCTGCAGTGGCTGGCCGACGAGCAGCTGGCCGCGGCGCAGCACGCCGCGCTGGCCGCGGGCATGGACACCGGGATCATCGGCGACCTCGCGGTCGGCGCGCACCCCGGCGGGGCCGACGCCTGGGCGCACCAGGACCTGCTGGTCAGCGGCCTGTCCGTGGGCGCGCCGCCGGACGAGTTCAACCAGCGCGGCCAGGACTGGTCGCAGCCGCCCTGGCACCCGGGACGGCTGGCCGCGGCCGGCTACCGCCCGCTGAACGACCTGTTCGCCGCCGGGCTGCGGCACGGCGGCGGCCTGCGGGT
>Ga0070714_100003188_pt1 | contig 12195 bp, 17 predicted proteins | sample LARL83metaG_FD_65450 | JGI IMG/M metagenome (GOLD analysis project Ga0070714, IMG submission 65450) | Corn, switchgrass and miscanthus rhizosphere microbial communities from Kellogg Biological Station, Michigan, USA - LAR L8-3 metaG | ecosystem: Host-associated > Plants > Roots > Rhizosphere ... | reverse complement strand
CGGGCTTCGCTTGGTAGTGCGCGAGTGTTTCCTCGACCAGTCGCCGGATCCGTTCCGCGTCGGCCTCGCCCAGGCTCTGGTAGGTAACGAAGCCGCGCCCGTCGGCGAACGTCACCAGTCGCAACGGCCCAAGCACCCTCACTGTGGTCGCGCCCAGCGTCTCCGCATCGGTCCTCAGTTGTTCGTCGTACGCCGCGAGAAACCGACTGCGCTGGTCCATGCCGATCATGATTGCTTGGCTCAGGGGTGCGCTGCCATCCGATTCCTGTGACCCGCCGCGAGTCCACTCAGGCTTGGCCCGCCATATCCGCGCTGATGGAGGGCATGACACGCTGCAGCAGCAAGTGGTCGGACCGCCGCCATGCCGTAGCAGCGCGGCCGGGGCGTCATGGTGACGCTGTCGGAGGAGTCGGGATGGCCCGCAGCCGGTTCCGCGGCGAGATCGCGGGAGTGGGCAGAAGCAGCGGTACGCGGGTCGTGGTTGGCCGCTGGGCGGCCTCGCCGCTGGGGTCGTTCACGGACGCGATGGTCGAAACTGCGCAGGGGCACCGGGTGCTGTTGGCGCCCAGCTCGAAGGTCGCGGAGTTCGTGGGGGCGACGTACTCCTTCGACGAGGTGCGCATCGAGGAGCTCGCCACCGAGGGCTGGTCGGTGCGATCGCCGTCGCTGTCGCTGGATCTGACCCCCGGCGGCAGGACGCTGCTGGGTCGGCTGCTTCGGCTCGTGCCGGCCCCGTTGGCCGAGAGCCCGGCGTGGTGCGCGGTGACCGACCCGGCTGCCCGCGTCGTGCTACGCGGTGTGCGCACCCGCGGCAGCGCCGGCGACGGACGGCGGGAGTGGTACGGCGCGACCGACCATCGCGCCATCACGGCGGTGTCCGGGTCCTTCGACGGCGCGGACCTGGGGGAGCTTCGCCCGGTGGTCCCCGCGCCGCGGTTCGGCTTCTCCTCGACCCCGGCGCGGCCGTCGGTCACTCGAGTGGTCACGACGGTGTCCTGGACGGAGCGATAGCGGGCGTTCAAGGTTGTCGCCGCGGGAACGCGCTACGGAGGCGATTGCCCACCTCTCCGATGCCAGGCACCCTTGGAGTAGCCCACACGCCTCATGGGCGCGTTAGCCGGTGACCACGACTTGAGGTCGCCGTCCCGTTGGGGGTGCCGGTGAATGACAGCAAGGGGGAGGAACACTCGATGATCCAGCTCGAGAGCCGATGGCGGAACGTCACGGACAAAGAGAAGTGGGCCGCCCGCGGGGCCTCGTTCGTGGCGAAGGCCAAGGCCACCAAGGTGGTGTGGTTCCCGCCCAAGCCCGTGGAGACCGGAACGAAGGCGACATCCGCGGCCAAGAAGACGGCCAAGAAGGCGACGAACAAGGCGACCAAGAAGACGACCGGCGCAACGAAGAAGACTGCCGGCGCCGCCAAGAAGACGTCCACCGGCACCAGGGACGTGACCAACCGGGTGCGTCGGAAGAAGACCTGAAGCGCCGGGCGCCCACGTCAGGCTCAGCGGGAAGCCGGAGCGCGACCCGTTGGCGAGGGCGCCTTGGTCGCCGTGCACAGAAAGAGGCCGAACTCGCGGTCGTCCTTGAGGATGGTCGTGGCATCGCTGAAGCTGACGTCGGTGAACCCGGCGCGGGTCAACTGCTCGGCCAGGCGTTGCCTGTCGAAACCGTGATGTCCTTCGAAGTCGACCTTGTCGGCGTGGAAGGCGCCGTCGGGATCCTCGTCCAGGTCCGCGATCGCCAGCCGGCCACCGTCGACCAGCAGGCCTGCCACGGACCGCAACAGGCCGTCTAGATCTTGAACGTGGTGGAACGCCATGGAGCTCCACGCCACGTCGTACGCCCCGTCGAGCCGGTCTGTCGTCAGGTCCGCCTGGACGGCGCGCAGTCGGTCACTGAGCCCGGCCACCTCGATCCGCTCCTGTGCGACCCGCACCATTCCGGCGGACGGGTCGGTCACCACAACGGAGCCGACCAGGTCGGCGAGCAAGATGCTCAGCCGGCCGGTGCCTCCGCCGACGTCAATGACGCGCATCCGAGGGCTGAGCGTCACGGCCTCCTTGATGGCCCGGGCCACGGCCACCTGGCGTTTCTCGTGGCCGGGATCGTCGTCCCAGGTCGCTGCCGCCTCGTCGAATCGCTGGTGTTCGTGCACGAGGTCGACCCTAGTCCCGCAGTGGAGGGCCCGCGTCGATGTTCGCGCCGCGAATCGCGGCATGAGCGAGGGTCAGCCATGATGAAGTGACCGCGCCGATGGGGAAGTGATGACGACACGACCGACTCTGTATCTGACCGTAGGGCTGCCGGGCACCGGGAAGACCACCGAGGCGCGGCGCATCGAGGTTGCGGAGAAGGCACTCCGTCTCACCAAGGACGAGTGGGTCAAGGCCCTCTACGGACAGGCGAACCCGCCAACGGCTTCGGACGTCATCGAAGGACGGCTCATCGAGATCGGGCTGCGCGCTCTCGAGCTCGGCCTCAACGTTGTCATCGACTTCGGCCTCTGGGGCCGCGATGAGCGCTCCGCGCTACGGCAGGCCGCTGCCGACCGTGGTGCCGCGGTGGAGCTGCGCTACTTCGAGCTTGCGCCGGCCGAACAGCGGCAACGGCTTGACCGACGCCAAGCCGAAGAGCCGCACACGACCTGGCACATGCCAGACGAGGAGCTCGCCGAGTGGGCGGCCATCATCAGTGTGCCGACGCCGGGGGAGCTCGACGGCAGTGAACCTGTCGACGATGCGCCGGGAGGATTCGCCACCTGGGATGAGTGGCGCAGCCATCGCTGGCCGGCGTCGATTTCTCGACGCCGGTCCGCCGGAGCTTCCGCGCAGGAAACAAGTAGGCTCCCCGGATGATGGGCGCCGTGGAACTGATGGACTTCGCGTTCGAGGGTCCGGTCATCGAGTGGCGCGGCCCCGCGCCCTTCTACTTCGTGGCCATCCCCGAGGAGGACAGCGCCGACATCAAGTTCGCCGCGAAGGGTGTGGAGTACTGGGGCCAAGTGCCGGTGGTGGTGCGCATCAAAGGCACCGAGTTCTCAACCGCGTTGTTCCCCAAGGACGGTCGCTACCTCCTGCCGTTGAAGGTGGCGGTCCGCAAGTCCGCAGGGATCGCAGATGACCAGGTCGTGGCGGTGGAGCTGAGCGTCGCACGCCCCTAGCGCAGGTCGTTCGGCGACGGTGTCGTGCTGCCCGGCAGCCGTTGATCTGCCCGAGGCGACGGCCGCGGGTGCAGACTGGGCATCACAGAGCGGGAGGAGTGCCCGATGCCCGAGCTTGTCGTCGACTTCATCACCTCACTCGACGGGTATGCCTCCGCCGAGGGCTGGCCGGGCTGGTGGGGGCTGGAGGGACCGGAGTACCTCGCCTGGCTCAGCGAGAACCCTGAAGGGGACTACCTGGTCTTGCTGGGCGCGACCACGTACCGGCTCATGTACGGCTTCACGAAGGACGGCGAACCGGGGACGGATGTGCTGACAGGCATGTCCAAGGTCGTCTTCTCCAGCACGCTGACCGAACCGCTGCAGTGGGAGAACTCCACCTTGGTCACCGGGGACGCCGCTGAGGCGGTGCGGAGGATGAAAGACGCCGGCGGCAGGTCCATGCGCACTATCGGCTCTCTCTCATTGTGCCGGTCGCTCTTGATAGCCGGCCTCGTCGATCGGTTCCGGGTGGTGATGTTCCCCGTGATCACAGGGGCGACCGGCCGGGAGCGAATCTACGACGGCTACCCCGACGTCGACCTGACTATGACGGACAGCCGCACCTTCGACGGCCAGATCCAGCTGGTCGAGTACGAGCCGAGGGTGCTGGACGGTCCGCCCGGCACGTCCTCAGATCGCACTGTCGGTCCGGGCCTCTAGCTTGGCAGTATGGCGATCACTCTCCGCGCGCTCACTGATCAGGACTTGGACGCCCTCTTCCGCTGGGAGAGCGATCCCGCAGCGGCCCGGATGGCGGCCTTCACGCGTCCCGATCCCACGGACCGGGCGGCCTTCGACGCTCACTACCAGCGCGTGCTGTCTGACCCGGAGAACTGGACGCGCGCGATCGATCAGGACGGCGTGTTTGCGGGGATGATCGCGAGCTTCACCCTTGAGGGCGACCGTGAGCTGACGTACTGGGTGGACCCATCGCGGTGGGGGCGCGGCGTCGCATCTGAGGCCGTGCGACTCTTCATCCCGGCCGAGCCGCGCAGGCCGCTCTACGCGCGGGCGGCGGAGCACAACCTTGGCTCGCGTCGGGTGCTCGAGCGGAACGGATTCGTGAAGATCGGCGAAGAACAGTCGTGGGCCGACGGTGTCAGCAAGACAGTCGTCGAATACATCTACCGACTCGACTGATCCCCTGTCAGCAAGCGCCGCTTCCTTCGGCCGCGAGGCCAGCGCGGTCTCCAGAGCCGTAGGTGGCTTGGCCGTGGGAGATCGGGTACATGATCTGGCTTGGGTCTTCGACGTGACCGAGACCGAGGACGTGTCCTAGTTCATGCATCACGACCCCTTGCTCGGCGGCTCGGTTGTGAAGTGCGCTCTGCTGGTTGAACCAACTGCTGAGTAGGGCGATAGAGCCGGTGACATAGTGCGGTTGGACGACGCCGTTGACGGTGATCGAGGTGGAGCCGCCAAGCCCGACCGTGTCGCCAGTCGCCTCCCGGCTGTCCAGGGCCGTGGGGAATGCAATCAAGACCGGCTCGCGCGTCGTGGCGTCTCGATCTGCGTCGAAGGTTGCCTTCGTGGTGCCTTGATAGACAAATTTCAAGCCCGACGCTTGCTGGGCAGCCGCGATGGCGGGCTTGATGAAGGACATGTAGTCGGCAGGTGCACCGGTCGGGTTGATGACGTAGTCGACGGGCTGGCACGGGTCGTAGGTGACCGGAGCCCCAGCAAGATCCGTCTTCAGGATCATGTACTTCGAAGACCCCGATGAGGGCGACACCTGTGGAAGCAGCCGATGATTGTGGGTGAGGCCGAAGCGGGCAGCTACCGCCTCACCGGTGCTCGAACTGGGACCGACGAGCACAACCGCACCGGCGAGAGCACCTGCAACCAGGATCCCGATGACGACGGCTCGTAGTCGCATTCGCCGTCGCTGGCGCCGCGTTCGGTGCGCCGCCGCTCGTGCGATGGTCTGCGCTACCGCTGGGTCGAGGCGAGTGACGCCGGTCCATCGTCGTCCGTCGTGCCAACGTTCGCCTGGCCCGTCGGGGTCGGGATACCAACCCGGTTGTTGTCCCACGCCTTCGCCCTCCCACCGGGGTCACTCAGCAGCCCCGCACCGCGGCGACGGTAGTGGCCGGACTCGCCTACCCGCAGCCGATTGAGCGAAGCGCCCTCTTTGCGGCAGGACCATGGCGCTCCGCCGGGCGCACCCGCTTGGGCATCGTGCCGAATGGCGGCCCTGCGGAGCCGGTACCGCACTCCCCGGCTGTGACGGCTCTCTTCCCGCGCTAAGAGCCTGCGCTTCGCGACGCAAGACGCGTCCGGCTGGCGCGAGGGATCCGGGCGAGCGTCATCATCCGCGAGACTTACCGAGCTTCTGTGGGGTGCGCTCTCCTGTCATCGCCAGCCCAGTGCGGGGGCGACGTAGCGGAGCAGGGCATCGATGACGTGCACGTTGTAGTCGACACCGAGCTGGTTGGGGACGGTGAGCAGCAGGGTGTCGGCGGCCGCGATCGCCTCGTCCTCGGCTAGCTGCTTGACCAGCTGGTCAGGCTCAGCCGCGTACGTCTTGCCGAACCGTGCGGCACCGCCTTCGAGATACCCGACCTGGTCCTGGCTTCGGGTCTCCTGACCGAAGTAGGCCCGGTCAAGGTCGCTCACCAGCGGGAAGACGCTTCGGCTGACCGAGACCCGCGGCTCACGGGCGTGACCCGCGGCGCTCCAGGCATCCCGGAACCGTTGAATCTGCTCGGCTTGTAGCTGGTGGAACGGCACACCGGTGTCCTCGGTGAGCAGGGTGGAGCTCATCAGGTTCATGCCCTGCTCGGCGGCCCACTCCGCCGTCCGGCGAGTCCCGGCTCCCCACCAGATCCGCGAGCGGAGTCCAGGCGAGTGCGGCTCGACGCGCAGCAACCCCGGCGGGTTGGGAAACATCGGCCGCGGATTGGGCTGCGCGAACCCCTCGCCCGAGATCACCCGCAGAAACGTGGCGGTGTGCTCGCGGGCCATGGCCGCGTGGTCGGAGCCGTCCTCGGGCTCGTAATTGAAGTAGCGGAACCCGTCGATGACCTGCTCTGGGGCTCCCCGGCTGATGCCGAGCTGGAGCCGGCCGCCGGCGATCAGGTCGGCGGAACCCGCATCCTCGGCCATGTACAGCGGATTCTCATACCGCATGTCGATGACACCCGTGCCGATCTCGATCCGACTGGTCCGCGCCCCGACGGCTGCCAGCAGCGGGAACGGGCTCGACAACTGGCGGGCGAAGTGGTGCACCCGGAAGTAGGCGCCGTCGGCGCCCAGCTCCTCGGCCCCAACTGCCAGCTCAATGGATTGCAGCAGCGCGTCCGCGGCTGAGCGCGTCTTAGAGTGCGGAGACGGCGACCAATGCCCGAACGACAAAAACCCGATGTGCTTCATGGCTCCATCGTCGCGGATCGCTGCAAGGGCGCAGCCGACTTGTCGCTCCGCGCTCCGCGAGCGGCCGACCACCAGAACGTTGAGTCGAACTCAGCGTCCCTCGATCACGGACTTCAACGTGGTCAGGTCCCTGGCCACGGCGTCGGCGTCATGCCTGAAGTCCTCATCGGTCATTTCGGGACGTCGGCGGAGGGTGAACACCACTTCGCACTCGTCGCCATCGCTGATGACCCTGACCGGGTTGTGAACGGTCTGCCCGGAAGGCAGCGTGACGTCGTGGTCCAGGACCCCGAAGTCGTTGCGCGGCGCGAAGGCGAACGCGACACGGCCCATCGGCGACTCCGAGAACCACTGGTCCCCGTCACACTCCACCGTCGAGGTGGCGAGGCCGGCGGCCCATTTGGGTAGGTTGAGCGGCTCGGCCGCGAAGCCATACACCTCGGCCATGGGCCGTTTGATGTCGATGCTGATGTGCTGAGACCTCGATCCCATGCTGCCAACCTAGCGGGACCGGTGGGTCGACATGCCGGCGAAGCCTGCCCGGCAGGCGGCGGAGCGACTCCCCCGCTCAGCGCGCGGGCAATACCCGTCGCCCGGCCGGACGTCACCTCACGAGGATGAGTATTCGCGGGTCACGCAGCCCGAGCGTTACCGGATCGTGCAGGCTCGGGCGCGGGCCTGGGCGGATGCGCAAGACGTCGTCCTTCGCGAGTCAGCCGAAGTGCTGCCGGTGTTGCACGTCAGCGTGGTCGCGCCCGAAGTCTCCGTCGTGGGAGTGCCGGACTGTGGCTGTGACGCTGCGACTCGGGGTCGGCCGAGCTGCTGCGCGCCGTCGATGAGGCGATCGGTCCTGTGGTCGGCGGTCCGTTCGTGGTGATGCAGAGCAGCGGCTGGCAGGCGCAGTGGTATCCGAACGGTGGGAGCTCGCGAGGCACGAAGCGGAGCTGGAATTTCCGTCGAGCGATGGAGCTGGGCCGCCGACTGGCGAATGAAGAGCACGTGCGGCTTCCGAAGGGCCTCACCGCCTTCGTGGGCCACTCATGGCTCGACTGACCTGCTCCTATTCGGCGGGCAGGTAGCGGTGGAAGAAGGCGCTGATGCGTCGCCGGGCGTCGAGGGTGGCCGGCTCGTCGTAGCGGGTGCCGGAGATGCGGGCCAGGAGGTTGAGCATGGGCGTCTCATCCTCGGGGTCGTGGTCGTTCATGAAGCCGTGGCCGACGCCGGGATAGACCTTGACGTCGTGGGGGATCTCCAGATCGGTGAGCAGCTCGCCGAGCCGGCGACCGGCCCGGGCGCCCAGCGGTGAGTGATCCGAACCGCCGAAACTTCCGACGATAGGACAGGCGTTAGGAAGCCACTGATCGGCGTCGGACGGGCAGCCGCCGTAGTTGACACTGGACGCGGCGTATCCCGGCTGGGCGGCCAGCGCCACGGCGTAGCCGCCACCCATGCAGAACCCGACGACTCCGATCTTGCCGGTGCACCCGTCCTGGTCGCGCAGCCACTGCCGGGCCGCGTCGATGTCGTCGAAGGAGCGGCCGCGGCGCCGCCCGAGGTCGCCCATGATGGTGCGCAGGCACCCGAACCGGGTGCCCCAGTAGTACAGGTCAGGTGCGACGGCGAGGAAGCCCTCGCTCGCGAGCCACTTGGTCTGGGCGTGCAGGTCGTGGCTCATGCCGGTGAAGTCATGGATGATCACCACGCCGGGCCAAGGCGGTGGCGTGTCGGGCGCCGCGGTGTAGGCGGTCATCACTCCGTGCGCGGTGCGGATCTGCAGGTTCGGCGGTGGCGCCATACCGCATTGTCGGCCCGTTGAAGAATTCTTTGAAGGATGATGTCGAGGAGCCTGGTGGCCGTTCGACGTACGTGCGAGAAGCGCCTTCCCAACAACCACGAGGAGTGATCCAGATGCCGCGTTTCATGGGGTTCGTGAGGATGGAAGAGGGAATTGGCACACCGCCGCAGGCGCTGTTCGAGGCCATGGACGCCTACATCGGCGAACGGGCCGCCAACGGCGTGTTCCTCGACGGCGGTGGTCTGTACGGGACCGAGGATGCCGTGAACTTCGTGGTCCGTCAGGGCGAGGTCAGCCGGGTGGACGGGCCGTACGCCGAGGCCAAGGAGGTCGTCGGCGGGTGGGCCATCCTGCAGTACGACACCGTCGAGGAGGCGGTGGCCGACCAGCAGCAGTTCGCCGAGCTGCACGCGAAGTACTGGCCCGAGGTGACCGTCGTGGCCACCCTGCGTCAGATCTCCACGGGCCCGGAGCAGCCCGGCGACTGATCGGAAGTCACTACGCTGGCCTCGTGCCGGGAGCGACGCGTTCGGATGACCCGACCGAGGCCGTCTTCGCCGCGTGGCGGGCCGAGTCGGCCCGCCTCGTCGGTGCCCTCACCCGGATGACCCGGGACGTCGGCCTTGCCGAGGATCTTGCGCAGGACGCGCTCGTGGCCGCGCTTGAGCAGTGGCCGGAAACGGGCGTGCCGGAGAACCCGACCGCGTGGCTGATGACCACCGCGAAGCGGCGGGGCATCGACCACTTCCGGCGCGCCGACACCCTGCGCCGCAAGGTAGCGGAGCTCGAGCTGGCCCGTGAAGGAGAGGAGGGAACGATTCCTGACCTCGACGCCCAGGTCGACTACATCGCGGACGACGTCCTGCGGCTCATCTTCTTGTCCTGCCACCCTTCCCTGACCGCCGAGTCCCGGGCTGCGCTGACGCTGCGGCTGGTCGGAGGACTCAGCACCGCCGAGATCGCGCGCGGATTCCTGGCCAGCGAGTCCGCCATGGGTCAGCGCATCTCGCGAGCCAAGAAGACGCTGGCCGAGTCGCGCGCCGAGTTCGAGCTGCCCACGGGGCCGGAGCGGACCAGACGCCTCGACGACGTGATGGCCGTGATCTACCTGATCTTCAACGAGGGCTACAGCGCCACGGCCGGCGCGGACTGGATGCGCCCGGACCTGGCGCAGGAGGCGATCCGGCTCGCCCGGATGCTGTCCGCGCTGGCTCCCGACGAGCCGGAGGTGCTCGGACTGCAGGCGCTGTTGGAGCTCCAGGGCTCCCGGATGGCCGCACGGCTCGATGACGACGGCACGCCGGTGCTGCTGGACTCGCAGGACCGCAAGCGGTGGGACCAGTCGCTGATCCGGCGCGGGATGGTCGCACTGCGGCGGGCCGAGCTGCGCGCGGCACAGGGTAAGCCGGTCGGGAAGTACTTCCTGCAGGCCTCGATCGCCGTACAGCATGCTCGCGCGGAGCGGGCCGAGGACACGGACTGGAGCCGGATCGCGAGGCTGTACGACGTCCTGGCCGACGCCGCGCCGGGGCCGGTGGTCGAGGTGAACCGGGCGGTCGCGCACGGGCGGGCGTTCGGTCCGGACGCGGGGCTGGCCGTGCTGCAGAAGCTGGACACGGATGCGCTTGGCAACTCACCGCTCATACCGAGCGTGCGTGGAGATCTGCTCGAGCGGGCCGGGCGACACGCGCAGGCAGGCGCGGCGTTCGCTGAGGCTGCCGCGCGCACCAGGAACGAGGGCGAGCGTGCAGTTCTGCAGCGCCGGGCCGAGTTCAACCGGTTGCGTGTGCCGAACTCGAGGTGAGGGGTTCCTCAGCCCATGAGCTCTGGTCGGTCGAGGTGAATCTGCCGGGGCGTGCGGGCCCAAAGGCCCTGGCGGTGGCATCTGCCGGTCGTAGTTTCGACGCATGCAGCGCGTGCTGATCGACCGCTACGGCGGCCCCGAGGTGATTCGGGTCGTTCAGGATCGGGACCCTCTGCCGGGCCCTGGTGAGGTGCGTGTCAGGGTTCTGGCGGCAGGGGTGTCCTTTACCGACTCCCAGCTGCGCGCGGGTACGTATCTGGGTGTCCCGAAGCCTCCGTTCACGCCCGGCTACGAGCTTGTGGGGGTGGTCGATCAGCTCGGTCCCGACTGTGTGCGGCTCCATGTAGGTGATCGGGTTGCTGCTCTGACCGTGTGGGGAGCGGACGCGGAACGAGTTTGTGTTCTGGAGTCGAACGCGGTCGAGGTCCCCGACGACCTCGATCCGGCCGAGGTCACGAGCCTGGTGCTGACGTACATGACCGCTTACCAGCTGCTTCACCGCATGGCCCGAGTGCGGGCTGGGGAGTCGGTGCTGGTGCACGGAGCCGCCGGCCGGGTGGGTACCGCGGTGCTAGAGCTGGGGGCCGTGGCCGGGGCTCACCTGCTGGGAACGGCCGCGGCGCGCGACCTTCCGGCGGTGGAGCGGCTGGGGGCGGTGGCGATCGACTACCAGCACGAAGACTTCTTGGCCCGCGTGCGGGCATTGCCCACACGCGGCGTGGACGTAGTGCTCGACGGCATGGGCGGCGTCCTGTCGCTGCGGTCCTTCCGTGCTTTGCGCCCCGGTGGGCGACTCGTCGTCTTCGGTCACTACTCCACCCTGGCGAATGGCCACAAGAGCTGGCGCGGTTGGCTGGAGTGGTACGCCGCCACCGGTGCCGTGACGCTCTGGGGCCTGCTCTCCCCGCGGCGGAAGGTGATGGCGTACCGGATTCAGCGGCTGCGGGAGGGTCACCAGGTGCTCCCCGTCAGTCGGCGCGCCGACGCCCTTCCGGTGGGCGGTGGTCCGCGCGATCCCGAGCAGTTCCGGGCAGACTTCGGCGCGCTGCTGGGCATGCTGCGAACCGGCCAGATTCACCCGGTCGTCGCCGAACGGTTGCCGCTCTCAGAGGCGCGTCACGCCCACGAGCTGCTGGAGAGCTCGGCGGAGAAGGGGAAGCTGGTCCTGGTTCCCGACGCACGAGAGAGGGCAGACTGACCGGTCGACTGCTTGAGGATGCTGCGCGACCCTCACTTCGCGGCCTTGGTCGCTCCCGGTCGAGGCGGCACGGGCTCGCACCTGCGCGAGGGAAGGCTGGCTAGGAACGCTGCCCAAACCGCGAGCCCGATGACCGCCATTGCAGGCGAGGGAGCAGCCCCCATGACCAGGAAGAGGGCGGCGGCGAAGAGAGTGACCTCGACGCCTAGCCGGGCGGGGTCCCGCAGACGACGCGATGCACGCGGCGCCACCCACCGCCCCCAGACCCCGGCTGCCACCAACGGCAACACGGCACTGAGGGCGAGCGACGCAAGCAGTGAGTCCCCGAGTTGCCATCCGCCAGTGCCGAGACAGACCAGCGTGCCGATCTCGGCCAGGAACCGTACCGCGAGCAGCACCATCATCGGTCCACCGTACGTTCGTGTCGTGCACGGGCCTAGATCGACGCGGTTCGGGTGCGAACCTCACGGTCCATCCGCTTCGCGTGACGCTCGCGCGCCTTGATCGCCTCGAGCTCGCGACTCTTCGGCGGCGCCTTTGTCACAAGATCGTCGAGCAGGCGTCGAGTCGCGAGCGTGATCTCGTCGACCGCGCGCTCAAACGCCTCATCGTTCGCACGAGAGGGGCGAGTCGACCCGCTGACCTTCCGGACAAACTGCACAGCGGCCGCGCGAACCTCGTCGTCTGTCGTCGGCGGGTCAACGTTGTGAAGCACCCGGATGTTGCGGCACATGCAGCGACTGTAGCCCTTCGACTGCAGCATGAAGCAGTCACAGGTGCGGCTCAAAGATGCTACCGCGGAATCATGGGGAGAATTGTGA
>Ga0070714_100003186_pt1 | contig 12198 bp, 12 predicted proteins | sample LARL83metaG_FD_65450 | JGI IMG/M metagenome (GOLD analysis project Ga0070714, IMG submission 65450) | Corn, switchgrass and miscanthus rhizosphere microbial communities from Kellogg Biological Station, Michigan, USA - LAR L8-3 metaG | ecosystem: Host-associated > Plants > Roots > Rhizosphere ... | reverse complement strand
GCTGCATTTGCTGTTTACCGGTCAACGGTATACCATCCACGGGTGATAAAGAGCTTTCGAAGTCCAGAGACGCAGAAGCTCTTCGAGAGCGGACGTTCCAAGCGGTTCGGTTCAATTGCGAAGGTCGCCGCGCGCAAGCTGGCGCAACTGGATGCTGCGGAAACGCTGGAGTTCCTCAAGTCGCCGCCTGGCAACCGCCTGGAAGCTCTGGCGGGTGACCGTACCGGGCAGCACAGCATCCGCATCAACGACCAGTGGCGAGTTTGCTTCCGGTGGACCGCCACAGGGCCGGAAGACGTCGAGATCGTCGACTACCATTAGGAGGCAGCGGCAATGGCATTCAAAAATGGTATGCGCCCGGTACATCCCGGTGAGGTTCTGAGAGAGGACTATCTGAAGCCGCTCGATATGAGCGTCAACGCGCTGGCCAAGCAGCTCGGCATTCCCGCCTCTCGACTGAATGATATCGTGCTTCAGCGACGTGGGGTGACGCCGGATACGGCCATGCGGTTGGCGCGCTATTTTGGCGGGGACGCACGCTCATGGCTCAATCTTCAGACTGCGCATGATCTGCGTGTGGCCGAGATCGAGCATGCCAAAGAGATCGATCGAGCCATCCACCCGAGGAAGTCTGCGTAGTGAGCGCGCGCAGACGGAGACTTATAAGTTGGATCCGAGCACGAACGGCCACCTGCGGCCGGATCGCGGCGCCGCACGAGTCGACACACACCGATTCTTTCTTTTCAGCCTCGTAGCGCGCCTGAGAGCGCTCGCTCGTGGCATCCGGAGCCAACTAGGCGAGTAGGCGGCTAGCAGAGCTTCGTTTTAGCAAGCCGCCTGGCGTTCGAAACGGCTTTGCGGTGAATAGGTGCTAAGCCCTTATCCAACACGCCAATAGCCGTATTCTGAACGTGCGCCGCGGCCGATGCCGCTGCTCGCTTATATGAAAATGGCGTGAAGAAGAAAGGAAGCATGGATGCCGTGAACGCTTGATTCGCGCGAAAGGCATGGATAGCCATGTCGCTCCAAGCCTCCGCGAAGGCCGCGTGCTTTTCGATTAGCATGATTTGGAATTCCTTGCGGTCACGATCAGAGAACTGGTGGCCAGCGAGAGCTATCCGTGTGACCCGGCGCGCAAACACTTGCGGTACTAAGAATGCAAGCTCCATCGACTTTATAGTGAGTGATGTGAGCTTCCGGGTGCGTCGAGTTGCCATATGGGCTCCCTAAAGAGCGCCATTGACATCATCGACCTCTCACGACCATAAGCGAAGACGATCCTTGTCCGATTCGACCGTCGGACGATGCGTACGCACATTCCCGCTCGGGACGAGGCCCGGTCGGGTCGCGTGCGTTGTCGCCGAAGAAGGCCCGTCATGGCTGCACGTACAGACCCAATCGAGACAACTGCCGCCGCCCTCCCCGCTTTGCGTTTCGACGTCAGCGAGGCGGCCCAGATTGAACCGGTCCTCTAGCGCGCTCTCGTCGGGTGGATTTCTCTTCATACTCTAGGCAGGCATCTCGAGGCCACCACGCACTCCGGCATATACCCGCGCAGCTCAGCCTACCAAGGCCTCATTCACCAGCGCTCGGCCAATGCCACGGTTGGCGCCGGTGATCAAGACTGACTTGTTCGCGATCTTCATGGCCGCTCTGTAGCCAAGCGCAACTGGATGGGTGGCCAGGAAATTAGATACCCGACCTCGAGAGACCCTAGACTGGAGGACGCCAGCCTATATTCTCGAGACAAGCGTTTCGATGACCCGTTGAGGCGAAGAAAACGCATTATTCCGGCCGTGTAATATGCGTAGTAATCGAAACTGAGGAGCCTGCGTGGAGACGATAGGCGAAGATCTGCGCCAGATGATACGGACACCGCTCTCCCGCTCGCATGTTGGGGCATTGCGGGCTGCGGGGAAGGTAGTGACGTATCCCAAGGGCACGATCATGGTCCAGCAGGGCGAAAAAGCGAACCGCTTCGTGTACGTCGAGGAGGGCGAGATTGAAGTCGTTAATCCGTTCACTGGCGAGCGCCATTATTCGTCGACCATTGGGCCAACTCAGTTTATGGGCGAGATCAGTCTGCTGTACGGCGGTACCGCCTCCTTGCCGCTACGCACGGCAGTCGATACGCGAGTCATCGAAGTACCGCGCGAGACCTTCCTGACGCTCATGGCGCAGATCCCCGAGATGTCGGACATCATCATCACCGTGTTTGCGGCCCGACGCCGCCGGCAACTCGAGGATGGCCGCAGCGGCCTCTACCTCATAGGCGAGGAGGCCGATCGCAACGTGCGTCGCATCGCTGAGTTCGCGAGCCGCAATCGATTGCCGTATACCTCGGTGCCCCTGCACAGCCCGGACGCCGAGGCATCGGCTCAGAGTTGCGGAATCGATGCCAGAACTCCTGCGGTCATCTTCGGCAGCAAGGTCCCGATCACGAATCCGACGCCGGATAAGATCGCGCGGCTCCTCGGGCTCAACATCGACTTCAGCGGCGATGAGCATTTCGATGTCCTCATCGTCGGTGGGGGGCCGGCCGGTGTGGCGGCGGCCGTCTACGCTGGCGCCGAGGGTTTATGCGCGCTGATCGTCGAGGACGTCGTTTTGGGCGGTCAGGCGGGAACATCCAGCCGCATCGAGAACTACATGGGTTTTCCAACCGGCATCTCAGGCGCGGACCTCTTGTGGCGTGGCCAGGTGCAAGCCATGAAGTTCGGCGCCCGATTTGCGATACCGCGCCGAGTCGCGTCGCTGGAGGCGCAAGCGGACGGTGCCTTCTGCGCCACGTTCGAGAATGGCCAGCGCGTCCGTGCCAGTGCAATCGTAGTCGCGAGCGGGGTTCAGTATCGGCGCCTTCCGCTGGATCGACTCGCCGATTTCGAGGGCTCGGGCGTGTACTATGCGGCCACCGAGATGGAGGCTCGATTTTGTAAGGACACCGAGGCCGTCGTCATTGGGGGTGGCAATTCGGCCGGCCAGGCTGCGATGTTCCTGTCCCGCTATGCGCGGTGCGTGCGGGTGCTGGTGCGGGGTTCCTCGCTCGCCGCTTCGATGTCGAGCTATCTCACCAGTCGCCTTGAGGCTGACCCGGCAATCACGATCGAGTACAACTCTGAGGTTACGGCGCTGGAAGGCGGCGAGGATCTGGAAAGCGTCACCGTTCGCAACACCGCGACCGGGGAGTCACGGAACGTTGCGGCGCGGGCGCTATTTGTCATGGTCGGTGCCGCGCCAAACACCGAATGGCTATCGGGTTTGGTGAAGCTCGACGACAAAGGATTCGTGGTCACGGGCCTCGGCCTACCGGCTTCGCCCTTTGCGACGTCCCACCCCGGCATATTTGCCGTCGGCGACGTGCGGGCGGGGTCGGTAAAGCGGGTTGCCTCAGCGGTGGGCGAGGGCTCGGTCGTGATCTCCAAGGTCTGGGAACACGTCAAACAGAACAACGCCTGAGGCGCAGCGCGGCAGTCTCCGCCGAGGGTGAAAAGGGCTGCTGAAACACTTCAACATGCGAGCGCACTCTCGCATTCTGTCGGCACTCCAGGCGCAGCGAATGCTAGGACCACCAAAAAAGGACGTGGGCGTACCTTCGGTCGCTCCGGCTTTTGCGCTCGGCGCCGGCGTCGCGCCCGTGCCTCGATCTTGCGCGAAAGATCGCGTCGCTTCAGCTTTCATAACGGCTCCTTACATGGCCTCAGATCTGCGCCGTACCGCCATCGACAAACAGCTCAATCCCGGTAATGAAGCTCGAATCATCCGACGCGAGGAACAGCGCCGTGCTCGCGATCTCTTCCGGCTGGCCGATGCGGCCCATCGGCACCAGCGACACGAACGCGTTTTTCATTTCCTGCGGGATAGTCGCGAAGACACCCGTCTCGACCGGACCGGGACTGATGACATTCACGCGGATACGTCGGAACTTGAGATCATTCGTCCAGGAGCGCGCGAAGGAGCGCACGGCGGCTTTGCTGGCGTTGTAAATGCTCGAGCCCTCGAAGCCTTTCACGCCCGCGATAGAACCCGTCATGATGATCGAGCCGCCGTCTCGCACGAGCGGGAGTGCCTTTTGCACCGTGAACAGCGTGCCGCGTACGTTGAGGTCGAATGTTTTATCGAAGCTCTCTTCTGATATTTTTCCGAGCGGAAGGTTGAATTCGCCCTGGCCGGCACTGGCGTAGAGCACATCGATATGACCCTTCTGGTCCTTGACCGTGTGGTAGAGCAGGTCGATATCAGCAAGATTGCTGGCATCTCCCCGAACACCTGTGACGCTGCGGCCAATCGCCGCGACCGCTGAATCGAGTTCCTTCTGCCGGCGTCCGGTGATGAAGACGTAAGCGCCTTCCGCGACGAAGCGCTTGGCAGTCGCCAATGCCATGCCGGAGGTCGCGCCGGTGATTACCGCGACTTTGCCTTGAAGCTTGCCCATGAGGATCTCCTGCTGCGTGGTGTGATCGGGTGATCACGGGTCGGTAGTCTTAGCCGTTTGCGGGAAGCTGATAAGTGGGCGCAGACTGATATTATTCATACGTCGACAGTATGAATCGGGCGGGCCGTGGCCGGCCCGACGCGTTCGGCCTTCAGCGACCGGAGACAGCCGTGGATCGACTCGCCTTGATGACGTCCTTCGTGCGCGCGGTGGAGACGGGGAGCTTTTCTGCTGTGGCGCGGGAGCTGGGCACTACCCAGCCCAATATCAGTCGGCACATCGCATCGCTCGAGCAGCATCTCGGCACCCGCTTGCTGCATCGCTCGACGCGCAAGTTGACTCCGACCCCCGAAGGCGAGCGCTACTACGCTGATACCCGCCGCCTGCTCGATGCGATCGCCGAGGCGGAGTCAAACGTTCGTGGCCAGCAGCAGATACCGAGCGGTTTGCTCCGTGTAGCTTGTCCGACGATTCTCGGACGCACGTATCTGCTCCCTCGCGTGAAGACATTTCTTAGTCGTTACCCGATGGTGGAGCTGGATCTGCAGATCGGCGACCGCTTTATCGATCTGATCGAAGAGGGCGTGGATGTTGCAATCCGCATCGGCGCGCTCAAGGACAGTGCGCTCAAGGTGCGCCGCATCGGTACGGGGGAGCGCGTTTGCGTGGCTACCCGGGACTATATAAGGCGACACGGGTTGCCAAAGGTACCGACCGACCTGAAAAAGCACGACTGCATCCTCTACACATTGTTGTCGTCCGGTAATGCCTGGTCGTTCAAGGATCTCGACGTCGCAGTGCATGGCCGCTTCAGAGTCAACACTCCGGATGGGATACGCACGGCAACCTTGGACGGGCTGGGAATTGCCTACGCGCCCGTGTGGCTGTTTGAAGACGCGCTCTTGGAGGGTCGGCTGCAACTGCTTCTGGAGGACTATCCCGGACCGCCGATGCCGATCCAGTTGATCTATCCAGAGCGGCGGCTACTGTCACAGCGAGCGAAGGTGTTCATGGATTTTGTTGCGGAAGACTTCGCCGTTCAGCCGGTGCTGAATGCGGGCGCAGTGGCGCAACTGAGACGCCGCAGGCGGCGCTGACTCGAGATGAGAGCAAATGGCTCGCGGAGCGCCTCAGCGCTTGCGCCGCCGGGGCCTGCGCGGGCGAACGTTCCTCATCCCTCCCGCTTCCGATCTTTGTTCGTTGAACTTCTCTGCCGGCGAAGGCTTCAGTCTATCGATGAACCATCGTGCCGCAATTCCGGGGGGCGCTTCAGTGCGATAGACCGCGTGCATGGTCAGGGCAAAACCCTTCGGTGGCGCATCTGCGACGACGATCTTGACCAGCGTTCCGCGCGCGAGGTCGGACTGAACCCGCTCCGCAGGCATACCGCCCCACCCGAGCCCTGCGCGCAGGAATGCGTGTTTCGCCCCGAGATCCGCCAGGCGCCAGGTTCGCGGCGACAGCACCCCGAATTCCTTTCCCTTCGAGAGCGTTGAGCGATCCGTGAGCACCAGCTGGACGTGCTTCGCCAGCTCGCTCGAAGGAATAGGCCCACGATAACTCGCCAGGGCGTGCCGTGGTGATACGACATGGGCCAGCGGTACCTGGAGCAGCGGTTCCTGGCTGAACTGGGTGGGGACGAGCGCCAACTCTCCGGAAACCGCCAGCATGCAGCGCCCATCGAGAACCGGCTGAATCACGGCACCCAGGGCCTCCACGTAAAGTCGCAGCGGCGTGAGCGGAAATGCGGCATGAAACGCCGTCACGGCCGCTGTCAGCGTCGCCATCGGAAACATGACCTCGACGACCACCGCCAATTCGGCCTCGAGTCCGCCAGCCAGGTGCTTGGCTTGGGCCTTGAGCAGATCGACCTCGCCCACCACGGTGCGCGCGTGCGCAAGCAGCACCTGTCCCTGGGGGGTGAGCACCGGCCGGCGGCGCGCGCGATCAAACAGTCTCACCCCGAACTGCCCTTCCAGGTTGGCGAGCGTCTTGCTGACGACGGACTGAGCCCGGCGGAGCTTGCGACCGGCACCGGAAAAACTGCCTTGATCGGCCGCCGCGATGAAGGTGCGCAGTTGATCGAGCGTGACAGCGTCCAGCATGTATGCACTCTGGAGATGGTTAGAATCTATAAATATAGACTACCGCGATATAAGCCAGCGAACTAGCCTGTCTCGACAGTTTCAATGCACGTGGGCAATTGCCCGAGGAGACAGCTGTGAAAGTCGCTTTGTATGGAGCCACCGGCAAGTCCGGGAGCCGCATTCTGAAGGAGCTCGTGTCGCGCGGGCATCGCGTGACCGCCATCGCCCGAAACCCGGCAAAGCTGCCGCAACCCGGTGCGGGTGTCCTCGTCAAGCAGGACGACCTCTCTGATCCGAAGCAGATTGCAGCCGCGGTCAACGGCGCGGACGCAGTCATCAGTGCCTATGCGCCGCCGCAGGACCAGCCCGATGAGATCGTCGGAGTCACCCAACGCCAGGTCGACGCGCTCAGCCAGGCGCCCAATGCGCGTCTGATCGTAGTCGGCGGTGCGGGCGGCCTGAACGTGGCCCCAGGTGTGACCTTGATCGACTCGGGTCACTTGCCCGAGCCGTACCTCCCAATCGCAAAAGCCCATCTCAAGGCCCTGAATGTACTGAGAGCCTCAACGATCGACTGGACGTACCTGGCCCCGGCCGCCTACTTCGTCCCGGGCGAGCGCACCGGCAAGTTTCGCCTCGGCAAGGACGAGCTCATCGCCGATTCCGCGCAGGATAGCCGCATTTCGATGGAGGACTACGCGGTTGCACTGGTCGATGAGCTCGAAAGGCCTCGACACCGCCGGCAGCGCTTCTCCATCGGGTATTGATCGTGAATTCAGCAATCGTCTGAACCATCCCTTCATCGGAGTCTGCAATGAATACATCTCCTGCTCTCCCGACTCAGGCCTCGAGTGCCGCCGTTTCCGTCAACAAGGGCAACGCCGCGCTTGCGAATGCCGCAGAGGTCTCAGGCCGCTTCCTGCTGGCCTTGCTGTTCCTGCTCTCCGGGCTCGGCAAGCTCGGGGCGTATAGCGCCACCGCGGCCTACATGGCTGCGGCCGGTGTCCCCGGCGCGTTGCTGCCCGCGGTTATCGCCATCGAGATATTCGGATCGCTTGCCATTGTCCTCGGTTGGAAGACGCGAGTGACCGCCTCCCTGCTCGCAGGGTTTTCGGTCCTCACCGCACTCGCCTTCCACAATAATCTGGCCGATCAGACGCAGATGATCATGTTCTTCAAGAACCTCTCGATCGCGGGCGGCTTCCTGCTGCTGGCGGCTAACGGCGCCGGCCCCTGGAGCCTTGACCGACGCGCAGCCCCGCAGAGCTCACGCTAAGCGCCACGGGCCGGATCCGGGCGCAGATCCGGGCCGCCGAGGCTCGTCCAGAACTCAGCAACCTATTGGAGTCAAAGTTTCGGGGGGCGGAGGTAGCTGTTCACGCCTTATCATCGACTAGGGTCGGCGTCAGCGGGCAAGCATTGATCCAGGCTCTGCCCAACACGACTTCCCGTGTGAAACTGAAGAATGACCATGCGATGACGGCCCACATCTCCGGCAAGATGCGCAAGCACTACATCCGCATCCTGACCGGTGACACCGTGACTGTGGAATTGACTCCCTACGACCTAAGCAAGGGCCGCATCATCTTTCGCGGTCGCTGACGGCGCCAGTTTCAGGCGATCGCGCAAAAGTACCGGAGAAATCGCTCACCACGCTCAATGTCGTCCGCGAAGGCTCTGCGCACCTGCGCCACAAATCGCCACTGATCCTCACGATCCCTGAAGGCTCTGGCGGCTAGCTCGGCGGCTCGCAGATTCAAGCAGGTTCCGGCGAGCTCCGGATGCTGCCGCACGGGCTCCTTCGGGACTAGCGAGATGCCTTGTGCGCCAGATCACCCTGGGCTTCGATGGATACGGGGTTCCATTTCTCCCACGTCTCGATCCGCTTCGCGTACTCCGCGCGCATCATCGGCAAACCGACCGCGCCGAAGAAGACGCGTAGCGGAGGATCGGATGCGTCGACCAATTTCAGGATCGCTGGCCCCGTCGCCCCCGGGTCGCCCGGCACGAAGCTCTTTCGCCATGTGTCAAGTCCTGCGCGTAGGCTTTCGTAGGCGGGCATTGGCGTCGCGTGCTTGGCCGACGGTCCGCCCCAATCTGTGGCGAAACCGCTTGGCTCAACCACGGTCACCTTGATCCCAAAGCCGGCCACCTCGGCGGCGAGTGACTGACTGAATCCCTCAAGTCCCCATTTTGACGCGTGATAGAGGCCTACGATCGGGAAGGCATTGACCCCACCGATCGAGGACACCTGAATGATGCGACCGGAGCGCTGGGCACGCATGATTGGCAATACTGCCTGGGTGACCCATAGCGCGCCGAAAAGGTTCGTCTCAATCTGCGCCCTTGCCTCAGCTTCGCTCACCTCTTCGATGGCGCCGAAGAGTCCATAGCCTGCGTTATTGATCACCACATCGAGACGGCCAAAGCGCTCGTGCGCTTCGCTAACCACAGCGTGCACCGCCGCCTTGTCCGTGACATCCAAATTGATCGCTGCGACGCGATCCCCGTAGCGTTGGACGATCGGCCCGAGTGTCTTCACGTCACGCGCGGTTGCGGCGACCCGGTCGCCGCGCGCCAGCGCTGCCTCCGCCCAGATCCGTCCAAAGCCCTTGGAGGTGCCTGTAATGAACCAAACTTTGCTTGCCATATCGCTACCTCGGCGCCGCGGCGGCGCTGCATTCGCTGAAGGGTTGTGTGGGGTATAAGGCGCGGCGTGAGAGTTTCCCATCCCTCAAAAGGTGGAAATCATGTAGAGCAGCTGCCAATCACCCGGCCCGGAATCGAGAGCGGCCATTTCAGACTGTTAACCGGCGTGCAATTCTGACCAGGAAAGCGGTGTAACCGGCGTCCAAAATTGACCACCCCGTACCCTGCGTTGCTAAAGAGGTGACGCGGGGAGAACTGGGTGTTGTGCGTGGAGACGATCGGCAAGATACGCCCGGGGACGGCTGGTACAGGGGGATTCGATCAGCGCGATCGCGCGCGATCTAGGGCTTGCGCGCAACACGGTCAAGCGGGCACTGCGCTTCGCGAGCAATGGCACGCGGGAGGGTCGTGAGCAGAATCGTCGCGTCGAAATGGTGTTTTCCAATTCCGCCGGCACCTTCGCTTCGGCGGGCGATCAGGTGACGGCTGGGTGATTAGCGAAGCCCAGCGGTAAGGATTCTCGTGCGGGAAGGGTCGGAAGTTACTCCGATGCCGGTATGCTAACGTCGCGATATGGGCAGCTGCGCTGAGCAATGGACCGACACAACATGGACGTTGCCCTTCCCGCAGGGGTCCATGTGCCTTTGGAGAATTGAAGCTGACGCTCGATCGCCGCAGCCTCGGACAGAGCACAGCAACTCCAGAAATCTGCTAGGGGGTAACTCTGGCGGCCTCGTGGACGACCTTTAGCCGCGTTGTCAGCCACCGCATCGTCAGTCCCTGCAGCAGGATCGACAGTACGGCTACGCCGAATGTCATCGAGACGAGCAGTTCCCGGTAGGGGAAGCCGCTGGGCAGGGTCAGCACAAGCACCATCGGTAAGGCGCCTCGCAACCCACCCCACGCAAGCACCAGACTCCAGCCCGGCGGCATTCGCTTGCGTGTCAGACCTGCCAGCGTATGGTTCACCGCGATCACCAGTCCCCGGCCAAGGGTAACTACCAAGTAAGCCACGAGGACCGGCACCCAGTATGAGATGAGAAACGGCAGCCGAATTTCGAATCCGATCAGGAGAAACACAATCGAGTTGAGTGCGAACGCCACGTATTCCCAGAAAGATCCGCAGGCCGCCTTCGTCACTGCCGACATGCCGGTGCGAGCACCGTAGGTCGCACACAACATTCCGGCTGCGACCGTGGCTATCACTCCGGAGACTTCCAGCGTCTGCGCAGCCACGAAGGATCCATACGCCACGCTGGTGGTTACGGCAATTTCGATCATTGGATCATCGACTCGCCGAATGAGCCATGCGCCAGCTGCCCCGATGACGCTCCCGATCGCTGCGCCCATGCCAACAACGGCGACGAACTGCGATGTCAGCTCAGCGACTCCTGAATCAGCGCCTTGCACGATGCCGAGACTCAAGCTGAAGAAGACGATCGCGGTGCCGTCGTTCAGCAGACTCTCGCCCTCGAGAAGTGTCGCGAGACGAGCTGGTGCCCGCATATAGCGGAACAGGCCGACCACCGCCACCGGATCGGTCGCGGAGATCAACGCGCCGAATACCAAAGCATGCCTCCAGTTGAAACCAGCGGCCACCCCGAACGCATGCACGATCGGAGGCAGGACCAGTGTGACGAGGGCGATGGAGGCGACCACCCCTAGCACTGCTAGAGCGGCGATCATCATCCAGTTGTCACGGAACTGGTGCCCGTCAATATGAAAGGCTGCCTCAAATATCAATCCTGGCAGGAATACGGAGAACAACAGTTCCTTCGTGAGGAGTGGGGCTGGAAAAAGCTGCAACGCACCGATGGCCAGACCCGCGAGCACCAGTGCGACCGTGTAGGGAACTCGCACTACCCGCACGGCGAGGGCCACCCCGGTGGCAACGACGAAAAGGAGGATAAACGCTGACTCCTCATTCATAGTTGCCGCCCTGCTACCCCCGTAACCATGTCATCCAACGGTACCGTTTACGACCGCGCCCGCAACCAAACCCGTGAGACTGACTTTACCGGCTAGGCCGCGCTATCCATGCGCGTTGAAGCCTGGTGTGAGCGGCGAGGAGTAAGTCACTTCATGAAATTTGCACAAAATCAGAGAGAGTGATTTTCTAAAAACTCTGCATTTCGCGGATCTTCAAGCAAATTGAAGTGGGGCGTGACGGAATCGAACCGTCGACCAGCGGATTAAAAGTCCAAATTATGCGCTGCTCGACACCACGCAACACCTGCTGACTCAACCACTTACGTGAGGTGAGACGTGTCATCTTGTGCGGTTTTGAGGCAGCAGATGTGCCATAACTGTGCCACGGAAGACCATCGGATTTTCTGTAGACTCCGATCCACTCCGCGACTCCGCGCGTTCGGTCGCGTCGCGGCAGCGGTCAGAGATGCCTCGCTCCGCGAGACCGTCGGGATTGGCTCCCGCATCCTCATCGGACTTTGGAGGCACGAAGGACGAGCCATATGTGCGGGGAGCGCTCGGCGGATCGCCTACCCTTTCAACGGATAGGCGATAGGCGGGCAGCCGACTGCGTATCCCTCGATGCACCCGCCAAGTGTTGGCTGAACCGCCCGGCTCAAATTCATGCATTCTCCGTGCAGGCAGTTTGAACCAGCTCCCTCCGAAGCAGTAACGTCCCACGCTCCGTCGCAGAACTGAGCGATACCAACGCCTCAGTCACCGAATTGGCTCGGCGGCGAGTGTACGCACTGCGCCACCGTGATCACTCATGACGACCGCGTGGCGCGTAAGCTTGCGGACGTCGGTTCGTATGGAGACACTCCCTCGTGTCGGCGTTGCGTTATACTTTGATAGGTGACCTAACAGTGGACTGGAGTACCTGAGTGAAGAGAAGAGTAAGAGGTTGGACGGTCGCGGAAGTCAAGCAGCTTCGTTCGCTCGCCAACGCGAGGCTATCCGCAACCGCAATCGCAAAACAGCTGCGTCGTACGCGCGGTTCGGTCGCTCAGAAGGCACTGACCCTGCGGGTGCGTTTCCGGTCCATCCGGCGCCGACGCCGTT
>Ga0070714_100003184_pt1 | contig 12202 bp, 12 predicted proteins | sample LARL83metaG_FD_65450 | JGI IMG/M metagenome (GOLD analysis project Ga0070714, IMG submission 65450) | Corn, switchgrass and miscanthus rhizosphere microbial communities from Kellogg Biological Station, Michigan, USA - LAR L8-3 metaG | ecosystem: Host-associated > Plants > Roots > Rhizosphere ... | reverse complement strand
GACACCTGGTCCCGGATTGAACGGGATCAGCGTGTTCCCGCCGCCGTCGACGAAGTCGGTGCCGACGTTGTCGCAGAAGTAGTTGTTCAGCGCGCCGACCCGGTAGGAGTTCCGGACGACGACGTGGCCGGTGGTCGAACAGCCGCCGTTGAAGGAGCCACCGTCGACGTACTGGACGTCGCCGTCCAGCGTGATATAGGCGCTGCCCTCGTCGTTGTAGCTGGCGAAGCTGGTCTGCTTGCTGCCGAACGTGACGTTGCCCCGCAGTGTCAGTCCGTGCGCGAGGCTCTGCCCCTGGGGACCGTTGGTGTAGATCGGCCCGCCGTCGGACCGCACGCCCATCACGTCGTAGATCACGTTGTCGGCGATCACGTTGTCGGCCTGGATGTTCGGGTTCGTGTCCGGGGTGGTGGCGTTGGTGTGCCAGCCGGCCCAGCCGTAGCTGATGCCGCTGTAGGGCAGGTCACCGACCTCGTTGTGGCTGATCGTGGTCCGGCGCGCGTAGCCGCCCCAGATCCCGACGGCTCCGGTGTACTCGACGCCGACGTCGTGGACGTAGTTGTCGCTGATCGTGTTGTCGACGGATATCTCGGCACCCGACGTCACAGCCACCTTGGTCAGTGCCAGGGCGCTCGTGCCGGCCTGTTCGATCGTGACGTAGCGGCCGCGCGTGTCGGTCGGCACGACGATCTCGCCGGCCCCGGCGCCGACCTGATGGCTGGACCACACGCCCGGCCGCGCCGCGATTCGTTGCGGCGGCAGTGATGCGTTGATCGGGGTGGCCGAGACGAACACCCAGAAGTCACTGAGATCGGTGCCGGCCGCCGGGGTGATCCGGGTCTGCCACAAGGGCCGCGCGCTGCCGAGGTCGACCTGCCACGTGCCCGGTGACCGGGTCACCGGACGGCCGGCGGCGAGGTCCGTCGCGAAGGCCGTCGGTTGCGGGTCGTCGGTGGTGCCGAACTCGATGCCGTTCCCGGACACGTCGGCGATCTCGTTACCGGACAGCACGTCCCCGTCGGCGCCGTGATACGTGCCGAGGCCGGCCGCGCCGAGGTGGGTGAACGTGTCACGCGTGATCCGGACGTTCCTGGTGCCGACGAGGTCCACCGCGGCCGGCGGGCGGCTCCACGCGGCGAACGGGCAACCGCCCTGCGGCGAGACGTACTGGCACAGGCCCTGGGTGTTCGCCCCGTTCACGCCCTGGACGTACATGTTGGCCTGCATCTCCGGAAAACCGTTGGCGCCGCTGGGATCCAGCCACGTGGTGTAGGCGAAGACGATGCCGTTGAACGTCACGTCGTGCAGCGGGTTGTCGGCGGTCGACGACGTGGTGACCAGTTGCTGGAGCACCGGCGCGACGAAGTGCATGGTCGCCGGGTTCTCGCCGGGTTTCGGGTCGTAGTAGATGACGTGTCGCGTGCGGTCGAGATACCAGGTGCCGGGGCTGAGCAGCTCGTAGGCGTTCTCGATCCGGGTCGGCGCCGCCGACTTGTCCAGCGCCGGGAAGCCGCCCGACGGATTGTCCCCGTCCGGGGCCGTCGGCGTGCTCGGTAGGTCCATATTGGACCAACACGGTTGCTTCATGGTGATCGCCGTACCGCTGGTGGTGGCGACGTCGCAGCGTGGCTGGGTCCAGGCGCCGTGGCCGCCGTCGAAGACGAACTCGATGTCACTCGGGTTGCGCCAGGACGCCAGGGTGCTGTCGGCCGCGGTGAAGCCGTCCATGGTCTGAGTGAGCGCCACCGGGCTGGCGCCGGAACTGCGTGGGAGCCGTTGACCGTCGGCGTAGAGCTGGCGGGTGTCCAGACTCGCCGGCACGGCCGCGGACCACAGCGCGGGATTGTCGCCGGCCGGCTGCCATCCGGTGACGGGCATCCCGCCGCTGATCACCGGACGGGCACCGGGTGCTGCCGTCCACGTGACGCGCGAGTCCACCGGCCCGAAGGTGAGCGGGGCGCGCAGTTGGTAGGTGCCACCGGCCAGCAGCACGGTCACGTTCCGGCCGGCCGATGCCAGGCGGGCGGCCGTGGTCTTGGCCTGGTAGATCGAGCAGGGCTGCTGCGTGGAACACGCCTGGCCACGGCCGTCGGGGGCCGCGTGGAGGTCCGGCGAGTCGGCGTGCGCCGGGGTCGACACCACGACCAGCGCGGCGACCGAGACGCCGACGAGCACACCCGCTGCTGACTTCGAACGGTGACGCGCCATGCGAGGCTCCCACCTCTCCGTGGGTTGGACCAGGCGAAGATAATTCGTCATATGTATGATGTCAAGGCCATGCTCTGCGACCTCCGGACGATGCCGGTCGCGGGCGTCTCGTCGGCGCGGCCGATGGCTCATTCCTCAGCAGGACAACGTAAATCGTGATCGTCGCCGATGAAATGGGACTGTCGGGCGCCCTATCGTCGGCGCGACCAATTCCTGCTCGGAACGGAGATCAAGTGTCCGGTAAGCAGATCATCGCCGTCGCGGTGCTCGGTTCGCTGATCGTGTTCGCCCCGTCGGCATCGGCTCGGGCCGGCGGTTCGTTCACCACGATCGACGTGCCCGGCGGCGTGCACGGAACGGCCGCGTTCGGCGACAACGATCGTGGCGACATCGTCGGGCAGTTCGTCGACAACATTGGCGTGACCCACGGCTGGCTGTTGCACGACAGCCGGTTCACCACCATCGACCCGCCGGCCGCGGCCGGCCTCACCCGTGCGCTCGGCATCGACAATCGCGGCGACATCGTCGGGGAATTCGTCGACGCCGCCGGGAAAACGCACGGCTTCCTGCTCCGTCATGGCGTGTTCTCGACGATCGACGATCCCAACGGTAAGAATGGAACCGCCGCGTTCGACATCAACGACCACGGCGACATCGTCGGCGCATTCCAGGGCGCCAATGGCGTTGGCCACGGTTTTCTGCTACGGCATGACGTGTTCACCACATTCGACGACCCCGACGCCGACCGAACGCCCGGCACTGGCACGTTCCCCGAAGGCATCGACGACCACGGCGTCATTGTCGGCAACGTCCTGGCCGGCACCGAGGAACACGGTTTCGTGCTCCGGAACGGGACGTTCACCACGATCACCGACCCGGCCGCGGCCGGCCGCACCGGTGCCGGCCGGACCTCCGGCGACCGACTTGTCGGGTTCTTCGTCGACAGCCACCAGGTGACCCACGGCTATGTCCTGCTGCGCGGCCGGTTCCACACGATCGACGACCCACTGGGCGTGCGCGGCACCCTGGTGCACGGTATCGACGCGCGTGGCCTCGTCGTCGGCTTCTTCTTCGACGCCACGGGCGCGATGCACGGCTTCAGCCACCTCGCCACGGACCGCTGACCCGACCCGTCGCGTATCCTTTCCAACTTCTGTCATGGACCTGTCGTGTTGCCGGCGATATCATCGCCCCGCATTCGACACGAGGAGACCCGCATGCCGGAATGGCCGGGAAGCGACGGAAACGACGCTTATCTGAGTAAGACACTTCGTTACAACGACATCGAGCTCGGATTCGACGAGACGGTCAACGGGAAGACGCTGTTCCGCCTGTGGCTGCGGGCCTTTGTCGCGTCCTTCGCGGTGTGGTTCATCTTCGCATTCATCAGCGTGATCACCGCACTGAACAACCCGGCCGCGTTCTTCGGCGGTGCCGCCGGACCGGACGGCGGCGGTGGCGCCGGCACCTCGGTCACCCTGGGGCTCGTCGGCAGCCTGCTGGGCTTCGTCATCTTCTGGGTCGTCCTGCTGGGCACGAAGCTGCCCGAGCCGATCGCCGAGTGGCGCGTGCTGCTGACGAACCGGGGCGACAAGGCGGACTCGGTCTACAGCCAGATCTCCGGCACGTTGCGGGAACGGCGGCTGCCGATCGGCTACACGGTCCGCCGCATCCGGACCGGCCTCGGCCCGCACAACGTCAGCAACCGACTGGTGCTCTCCGATCGCTCCTACACCGCCTACGTATCGGTGTTCAGCTACGGCACCAGCCTGTACCTGGGCTGGATGATGTGGCGCAGCCGCCGCGGTGCCGGGCTGATCAAGCAGTACATCCTCGACATCGTCGAGGGCATGTCCGGCCGCCGTGACCCGGAACGGATGATGCTGCGGACCGAACGGCCGCGCGCGATGCGGGAGGCGCTGCACGCCGCGTGCCGGGAGGGCCTGTTCTCGGCCATTCACGGCATGGACGTGCCGATGAACTACGGCTTCCCGCAGGGCCTGCCGATGATCGAGCCGGAGGAGATCGGCCCGGCGCCGATGCCGGTCGGCGCGCCCGATCCGCATCGCCACCTGACCGGACCGCCGCAGTCGTGACCGACGACGGCATTCTCGTCGAGTCGGCCGGTGCCGGTCACTGGGCCTGGGTGGCCCTGCGACTGACACCGGCCGCCGACGCGCGTTATCCCGAAGCCGATGCCGAACTCGCCGCGACCGAACACGCGTGGCTGGCCGCGCAGTGGACGACCGAACACGGCGCGCGCTGGGAGATCCGCTACACCAACAACGGTCCGCAACGGCCGCTGTCGTGCGTGCTGCTCGGGCGGGTGCACGGCCGCGACCGGCCCGTCGTCCTCGCCGCGGCGGCGGCCCTGCGCGACCGGCTCGGCCGTACGCCCCGGCACGTGCGTGCCGAGGCGATCATGACAGCGGAGGAGGTCCGGGCCGTGCTGACACCGGCCCGGACCGACCACGTCGAGCTGCGCAAGCGTTTGGCATGGGCGTGGTCGGCGCGGCGGGACACCAACCGCAGCGTGTGTTTCGCGGTGTCGCCGCTGGTGGCGAACGACCGTCCGTGGACGGCGGTCCGCGACGAACTGGCACGGCTGCCCGTCCGTACCACGGTCGGCGTCTACCTGGAGCCATACCAGCCGGGCGACGCTCTGGCCGATCACCTGCGCCACCTGGCCATCGAGTACGCCGAGCTGGCCACCGAGGGCAAGTCCAGTCCGATGTGGAACGTCAGCCCGCCGGCCGACCCGTTCGCGGTCACCGCGGCGCCCGGCTACCGGGACGCGGTACGCCGGTATGCCGGCCGCTGCTACCGGTTGCGGGTCTCGGTCACCGCGGACGGCCCGGTCGCCCCCGGCTTCGCCGAACTCGTGGCGGGCACGATCGGCGATGCCGTGGCGTGCCGGGTGGCACCGGCCGATCAGCAGGACGCGTGGCGCAACGTCGGCACGCTGGACCGGCTGTGGCTGGACGAGACGTATCGGCAGGGCGCGCCGCCTGGCGCACTGAGCGACGCCGAACGCATCCTGTGCGACCTGGCCGACCCGGGCGAGGCCGGCGCGGCGTTCCGCTTCCCGCTGCCCGCCATCGCCGGTGGCCTGGAGGAGGGACAGCCGGTCGCGGCACCCGTGCCGGGGCGGCAGGCGGTCGCGCGCAAGCGGGTCTTCGTGTCCTACGTCCGCGAGGACCTGACCCTGGTGGACAAGCTGGTGCAGAGCCTCCGCGACGCCGGGCACGACGTGTGGATCGACCGCTCCGAGCTGCTGCCCAGCCGACGCTGGAAGTCCGAGATCAAGCGGGCGATCGACGACAGCGACTACTTCGTCGCGTGTTTCTCGCCGCACTACTGGAAGCTCCAGACGTACATGAACGAGGAGCTCATCTACGCCGTCGAGCGCATGCGTCTGATGCCCCGGGACCGACCCTGGTTCATCCCGGCCATGCTCGCGGAGTCCGAGATCCCGGACTTCCCGATCGGCCCCAACGAAACCCTCACCGACACCCTCCAGTACGCCGACTTCGGCAAGGACTGGGACGCGGCCTTGCGCCAGGTCCTCGCGCTGCTCGGCCCACCGGCGGCGTAACCGACCTCGTCATCGTGGTGTATGTGTATGACATGGCGAAGGGATACTGGATCTCGGCGTACCGGGCGGTTCACGACCCGGAGAAGTTCGCCGCGTACGCGAAGTTGGCCGGGCCGGCGATCGAGGCGGCGGGTGGGCGGTTCCTGGCTCGCGGTGGGCAGGTCGAGGCGCACGACGCCGGGTCGCCGCTGCGCACGGTGCTCGTGGAGTTCGACAGTTTCGCGGCGGCGGTCGCGGCCCGCCGGACGCCGGCCTACCAGGAGGCCCTGGCGGTGTTGGCGGACGGTGTGGAGCGGGACTTCCGGATCGTCGAGGGCGTGTAGCCGACATCACAGGCCGCTGCAGCGGCCCGCTGCCTGCGGGTGATCGGGCAGCGGGCGAACGATCAGTAGTGGTGCGCGATGAGCGTCGAGTCGTTGGCCTGCCGCTGGTCACGTCGGCCCAGACGTCAGTGAGGGAGGCGGCGGGCAGCGCGGCTTCGATTCCGTGCCGAATTCGAATTCGTGGCTCGAGAATTGTGATACGACTGCCAATAATTGTGCGGGCACACGTGCGAGTGCACAGGCAGACGTCCCGGGATTTTTCTTGTGCGGCTGCACGTGCAAGTGCACGATGTATTCGCAACCGCTACTACCGACAGCGGGTGGCCGGCCAGATGACACCAACCGACTCACTCGATCGGGTGACCCCATTGGGTACCGGCAAACGTTAGCACGCAGCCAAGATCCGGCTGTGACCTGCGGATCTCGCGGCGATAGAGTGATACCGTCACTCGGTCGAGTGAATAAGATGTGAAGTAGTGCGCCACTCGGTGATTCGGGTGGGCCGCTGTCAATATCGATGCGCATTTGGTTAAGCTGATGGCCGTCGTCCACTCGTCGCTGCGGGGAGACCGTTAACCGATTATGGCGTGCTTGGAAACCGATCAACCGAAACGCTGGGTATCGGTGAATCATCCGTCACGACACAAGTCCCAGGAACGAACAGTGCCAGGAACGAGCCACAGCATGACGAGCTGCTCACCCGGATCACCCGAGCCGCGTGACCTCCCCGAGCGGGTGGTGACGACGCAACCGGACAACGACCTGCCGGTCGTGCGGTACCGGGTGCTGCTGCACGACAGGCAACCCCTGTCCGGCGCGACACGGACTTGGCGCGGCGCCGACGAGTCGTCCGGCGAGGACGCCGCCAGGCCCGGCCGAAGCCGAGTCCGGCGGTCGATCGCGACGCGACTCGCGGGCGACCCGCCGATCACGGCGCCGATGGCCGCACTCGCGTTGATGGTCGTCCTGTGTTACGGCGCGATCATGGTGGCCACCGTCGGTACGGCGGCCGGCGTCGTCGTGTTCGGCATCGGCGCGGCGGTGATCGCCACGCTGTACCTGTTGGGCCGGAAATGACCTCCGCGCTACGGTTTGCGGCCGACGCCGCCCGCGATGCAGTGCTGTGCCTGGCTCAGCGGCGCGAGGCGCGGACCGTCCGGCCACCAGTCGGCGCACAGCACGAGGCCCGGGTCCACCATGTCCAGTCCAGGGAACAGTTCCGTCAGTTCGGCGTGCGTGCGGAACCAGCCGGACCCCATGGGACTGTGGATGAACTTGTTCTCCATCTTCCGCGCGACCGGGCTGTGCTCGTTCTCCGGGTCGAGGAAGTGGCTGATCGCGACGAACGAACCGGACGGCAGCGCGTCGACGTACCGACGCATGACAGCCGCCGGCGGCAGTTCGTCACTGTTGTAGTGGTGCAGGGTGCCCGCCTGTAGGAACGCCAACGGTTCTGTGAAGTCGATGTGCTGGCGGATCTCCTCGTTGCCCAGGATCTCGTCCGGGTCGAAGATGTCCGCCGACACGAAGTGCGTGCGATCGTTCTCCTCCAGCAGTGCGCGTCCGTGCGCGAGCACCACCGGGTCGTTGTCGATGTACACGACCCGTGCGTCCGGGTTGATGCGCTGTACCACCTGATGGGTGTTCTCCGCCGTCGGCAGTCCGGAACCGCAGTCGAGGAACTGGGTGATACCGGCCTGGGCGGCCAGGAAGCGGCACGCCCTGATCAGGAAACCGCGGTTCTCCGTGGCCAGGTCCCGAGCTTCGGGCGCCACGCGCAGCACGCCGCTCATGACCTCGCGGTCGACCTCGTAGTTGTCCTTCCCGCCGAGGAACGCGTCGTAGACACGGGCGATACTGGCGCGGGTCGGGTCGACTCCGACTGGTGGTTTACGGGTGGATTGTGCGGTGACAGTGTCGGTCATGGTCGACTCCGGAAACGTTCATGGCAGTGACAAGTCGCACCGAGGGTAGGCGCATCCGCTGCCGTGCGTAAATGTGAGACGTCGGACTGTACGCCATTGGGGGAGCGATGTTGCCGTACTGGTAGGTCAGATCGGGGTATCATCTGCAAGCTCACTCGTTCGGGCTATCAAGAAAGGCGCGGCGATGGCCACGCATGGCACATCGGCGGACGAACAGGGCACCGGCCCGACAGTCCGGCGAATGATTCTCGGCACGCAATTGCGCAGGCTGCGCGAGCGGGCCGAGATCACGCGTGCCGCCGCCGGGCACAGCATCCGCGCCTCCGACTCGAAGATCAGCCGGCTGGAGCTCGGCCGCGTCGGCTTCAAGGAACGCGACGTCACGGACCTGCTGACCCTCTACGGCGTCGACGATGCCGACGAGCGGGACCAACTGCTGCAATTGGCGCGGCAGACCAACCAACCCGGCTGGTGGCACCGCTACACCGACCTGATGCCGAAGTGGTTCGAGGACTACGTCGGCCTCGAGGAGGCCGCGCGCTGGATCAAGCAGTACGAGCTGCAGTTCGTGCCGGGCCTGTTGCAGATCGAGGACTACGCGCGCTCGTTGGCCAGCCGCGGCAACCCGATTCTGGCCGACGACTCCGTGGAGGGCCGCGTCGCGCTCCGGATGCGTCGCCAGAAACTGCTGGTCGGACCGCAGGCGCCGCGATATTGGGCGGTGATCGACGAATCCGTTCTCTATCGCCCGATCGGCGGTATGAAAGTACTCAAGGCGCAGTTGGATCACCTGCTCGAGATGACCGCATTGCCGCATATCGCGGTCCAGATCGTGCCGTATGCGGTCAGCGGCTTTCATGCCGAAGGCGCATTTACGCTGTTGAGCTTCGCCGAGCCCGAATTGCCCAACATCGCGTACATCGAGCACCTCGCCGGCGCCCTCTATCTGGAGAAACTCGACGAGGTCGAGGTCTACAGCCGGGCGTTGGACCAGCTCGCGGTCGCCGGCGCGACCCCGGAGAACAGCCGGCAGATGCTGGCCAAACGGCGCGCCGAGATCTGATTTCCGCCCCTTGTTCGCCTCTTGTTCGCCCGAGTGGGTGACGATCTGCAGTCGCAGATGCACGTGCATTTGCTGGTGCATCAGCATGTGCTAGCGTGTCTGCAAGCGACAGATGCACGTGCACCTGCACCGTCGTTGTCCAATGAAGGGGTTGAATCCCATGTCGGCAGCCCGTTACGGCACGTCCGCCGATTCGATGAGAGCCAACTGGCGCAAGAGCAGCCACAGTGGAGCCGTTGGCAACTGCGTGGAACTCGCGTTGCTGACCGACGGCGAGACCGCGGTCCGCAATTCGCGCAATCCGCACGGTCCCGCCTTGGTCTATTCCGGTGTGGACATGAACGCCTTCCTGGCACGCGTCAAGGGCGGGGACTTCGGTGGCGTCGGTAGTTGACCCGATCGCCTCGGTCCAGGACCAACTGCGTGACCTGGTGACGCGGGGATTCCGGTTCCTGCATCCGTGCGCCGACCACGGTGAACTTGTCGCCGTCGTCGGTGTTCGGGTACACGATCGGGTGATCGACGTCATCGAGGTCCGTGACGAGTCCGACGCCGTGGCAACCAGAATGCCGGATACCGAGATGGACTGTCTCGCTCCGACGAACCTGTTGTGGCACACCAGCGGCAGGGCGAGCAGCGTGCTGACCGAACTGCTCAGCCTGCCGGACTAGCGGGGCTAGCTCCGCTGCATCACCGGTGACCCGACGCGGTTCGGTGAACCGCGCTGGCGCCGACCGCGTCGGGTCATCGTTCGAGTAATTACTCGAACAGTCTTGACTCGCAGAGTGCGGGCGCGCACGATGGACGCGTGTCCGACTCCGAGTTGACCGTCGAGCAACTGGCGATGCGCTCTGGTCTGCCGACCAGCACGATCCGCATGTACCAGACCAAGGGACTGCTGCACGCCCCGCGCCGCACCGGCCGCACGGCCCGGTACGACCGGTCTCACGTGCAGCGTCTCGCGCTCGTGCAACGGTTGCAGGATCGGGGATTCTCGCTGCCGGCGATCGCGGAGCTGATCGACGCCCGCGCCCAGGGCGCCACCGTGGCCGACGTGCTCGGCCTCGCCGGCGGCCCGGACGACTGGGTGCCGCTACACGTCCGGCAGTTGCGCACCGTGTTGGCCGCACGCAACGTGCGGCCGGGACTGCTGCGTCGTGCGTCCCGGTTGGGCCTGCTGACCTGGCGCAAGGGCCGCCCGTACACCCGTCGGTGGGCGCTGGACAGCGGAATGCGGCTGTGCGAGCTCGACGTGCCGCCGAACGAGGTACTCGACGAGTACGAGCGGCTGCGGGACATCACCGACCAGGTAGCCGCCAACTTCGTGGCCGTGTTCGAGCGGCGCATTTCCCTGCGCCTGGACGCCGACAACACGACGCCGGACCAACTCGGCGTGGTACGGGCGATGTTGGAGGAACTGGCCGGCATCGCCGAGGGCGTCGTGGTCGGCGCACTGCGCGAGTCGATCCGTGACGCGGCCGAGGATTACGCCCGACGACACCAGTTGGTGCCGACGGCGGGCGCGGAGCCGGCGTGGCTGGACAACCCGGTGCCGGCCCTGTTCGAACGCGCGTCGGCCGGCGAGATCCCGGACATCAAAGGTTTTCTCGCCGAGTTCGACGCCGCCGACGATGCTGGCGAGCCGGTCGTAGCGGGCGAACCATGACCGCGCTCGCGGTGGATCAGGATTGGCGGGCCGTCCCCGTCGACGGTGGGGTGGAGTTGACGGCCGGCGGTGACCTCGTCTATCGACTTCGCGATCTGCCGCCGGCCGAGGCCGCGTTCCTGGTGGTGTGGTTCGGGTCGAGCCCGACGGGCGACCGGACGCCGCCGAACACATCCTCCCGTCGGTCGGCTGCCCGATCTGTCCACAAGTGACGGTTGGTCGGGTCGTGCTGCCGTGGGAGGAAACATGACCACGCTGGTTCGGGTGCCGGACCAGTTCACCGAGGGGGCGGGCGTAGCGGCCGTTGCGACGGCCGCTACGCCCACATGCTGCTGTTGCGGCTCTGCGGCCGTGGCCGACCTCGTTTACCCTCCAGTCGGCACATCGTCGTTGGGAGGCCGCTGGTGACGTCCGCGGGTGATGCTGGTCCGCCGTCGTTCGCCGACTCGGTGGACGTGCAGCGGCCGAATGTGGCCCGCATGTACGACTACTACCTCGGTGGGTCGCACAACTTCGCCGTCGACCGGCAGGCCGCCGAGCGGGTGATCGCGGCCAATCCGAACACGATGGCCGCGGCGCGGGAGAACAGGGCGTTTCTGGTGCGCGTGGTGCGGTATTGCCTGGATCAGGGGATTCGGCAGTTTCTGGACCTGGGTTCCGGTATCCCGACCGCGGGCAACGTGCACGAGATCGCCGGCGGCGACGTCCGGGTGGCGTACGTGGAGAACGAGCCGATCGCGGTCGCGCACGCCAGCGCCCTGTTGGCGGACGTGCACAACGCCACGATCACCAGGGCCGATCTGCGCGACATCGACACGGTGCTGGCGGCGCCCACCGTCGCCGGCCTGCTGGACTTCACGCAGCCGGTCGCGCTGCTGGCATTGGCCGTACTGCACTGTATTTCCGACGCCGACGACCCGCCCGGCATCCTCGCCCGCTACCGCGCCGTCCTGGCGCCCGGCTCGTATCTCGCTCTGTCCCACGTCACGCTGGACCATCTGGCCGCCGCGAATCTCGGTGGCGGGGCGGAGATGGCGAAGGTGTACCACAACGCCAATCCGCCGAGCTGGGCCCGAAGCCGCGACGAGATCGCGTCCTGGATGGACGGTCTGCCCTTGATCGAGCCCGGCGTCGTCATACCCCGGTTCTGGCGGCCCGATCTCACGAGTCGCGGCCCGGACACACCGAGCATGTGGTGGGCCGCCGTCGCTCACCTGCCGTGAGCCCACGCGTTCTGCTCGACGTCGAGACGGGCGCGGATGTGGGTGGCGTCCGCCTCGATGCGGACGCAGATCTCCAGTGCGCGGCGCCAACATTCCCGGGCTTGTTCGTCCTGGCCGAGATCACGCCGGGTCGAGCCGAGGCCGTCGAGCACGCGCACCAGTAGATAGTGGTTGTCGATGCGCTCGCAGATGTCGCGGG
>Ga0070714_100003183_pt1 | contig 12204 bp, 11 predicted proteins | sample LARL83metaG_FD_65450 | JGI IMG/M metagenome (GOLD analysis project Ga0070714, IMG submission 65450) | Corn, switchgrass and miscanthus rhizosphere microbial communities from Kellogg Biological Station, Michigan, USA - LAR L8-3 metaG | ecosystem: Host-associated > Plants > Roots > Rhizosphere ... | reverse complement strand
CCGATCCTGATGACCATGTCCACCACCATCCTGGGGCTGGTGCCGCTGGCCATCGGCAACACCACCATCGGCGGCAACGGTCCGCCGTACTTCCCCATGGCCCGCGCCATCATCGGCGGCCTGGCCTTCTCCACGGTCATCAGCCTGCTGGTGCTGCCGACCATCTACGTGCTGCTGGACGACCTGGGCTTCTGGTCGGCGAAGGTGCTGGCCGAGGCCAGAGCGCGCCGGACGGCCAAGGCCGGCGCCACGAGCCCGCAGGAAGCCGGTTGATAGACCGACACGCCAAATCCATGGAGCCCATCATGCGCCACGGCAAGTTCCTGCATGCCTTGATCCTGAGCCTGCCCATCATGGCGGCGGCGACCCCGGTGCTTGCCGCCGATGCGCCCCACACCCAGATCCTGCTCATCGGCATCGATCACCTGGGCAAGAAGCATGACGTGCACAACTCCCCGAACATCGATTCCCTCGCGCCGCAGCACCAGGCCGAGATCAAGGAGATCATCGGCGACGTGGCGCGCTTCAAGCCCACCAAGGTGATGGTGGAGCGGGACTACCAGGATCCCAAGACCGCGGCGGAGTACCAGCAATACCTGGCCGGCAAGTTCACCCTGGGAGCGAACGAGGTGTACCAGTACGGTTTCCGCCTGGCGGCCCTGGCCCACAACCCGTCCATCTACTGCATCGACACCATCCAGGACTTCCCCTTCGACTACGAGGGCATGACGGCCTCCGCGGCCAAGCATGGGCAGAAAGCGCTGCTGGATGCCTCAGAAGCGGAGCTGGCGCCCTACCTCGCGAAGCTGGACGACCTCACGCTGCACGGCAGCGTCGGCGACGTGCTGCGTTACCTGAACCGGCCCGAGGTGCTGGCCATGAACGGCGACTACTACTCCTACATCGCCCGCGTCGGCGCGGACACGGACTATGCCGGCGCCGACCTGGTGTCCACCTGGTATGCGCGCAACGTGCACATCTACGCCAACATCATGCGTCAGGTACAAGCGGGAGACCGGGTGGTGATCTTCATCGGCGCGGGGCACACGCCCTCGCTGCGCTGGCTGACCCAGCAGTCACCGGACCTGGAGCTGGTGGATACCGAGAGCTACCTGCAGTAAGCCGGCAGACATCCGGCGAGGACTCCGTGAACGCAGAAGGCCCGCGCGAGCGGGCCTTCCGTTCTTACCGGGTCCGTGCGGATTCAGTCGACGTGGCCGCTGCCGAAGCCGATGTCGTTTCCGGATGCCGGCTCGTCGGCCTTGCCGGGGGTCTTCAGCAGCAGCGTCTCCAGGTCCCAGTAGTTCTGGCGCAGCACGTTCACCGGGAGCGTCCTGGTGAAGGTGTCGTCCAGGGTGGCGGCGTTCGGCGCGAAGGGCAGCATGTAGTCTAGCGAGGACAGCTCAGGCACGCTATCCTGATCCGAGACATAGGTGAGCTTCTGCCGGAGGAACTCGGCGCGGTGCTTGAGCTTGTCGGGGCGCAGCGTGTCGGCGCGTAGCTTCTGCACCACTTCCCAGATCTGGGCGCCGATCTTGAGGCACTCGTTGGCGCCGCCGAAATTCACTTCCATCACCGGCTTGGTGCCGGCGCTGCGGGCCATGGTGGCGATCTCGTGCTCGCTGAAGTGCAGGTAAAGGTACTGGGCCATGGCGATCATGGCCACGTTGATGGCGCGGCGCGCCGGCACACCGATGCCCAGGTAGGTGGGCAGCGGAGCTTTCTTGATGCCGTCCAGCTTCTTGACCAGTTCCATGCGGCGCTTGTCGATGGGGCCGAACTTGGTCATGGCCTCCTCGATCTCCTCCATCAGGCGCTCGCGCTTCTTCTTGTGCCAGAAGCGCCTGAGCTCGGGGATCTGCGCCTCCATGCGCGCGACTTCCTCCGTCAGCGCCTGGCGGTCGCGATCCAGGATCTCGATGAGCCGCTGGGTATCCTTGACCTGGGAGGCACGCTGCTGCTCGAAGGCTTCGGTATAGCGCTTGCGTTCCACCTGATCCTGGCGCCCGGATAGGTCCTCGGCGATGTTACGGATCTGGTTGCGGCACAGGTCCCATACCGCGCGCATGCGGTAGTAGAGTATGGCGTTCTGCCCTTTCTCCGGGTCCATGAGCATCTTCTCGAGGCCCGCCAACTGGCGCGTGGCTTCCTCGGCGCGCTTGCCTAAATCCGCGACGTCGGCGCGCAGCACCGCACGCTCGGCCTCGGCTTCCTCGAGCTTGCGCTTGAGATTGTTGCGCTCCTGGAACAACTGCACCAGCGAATGGTGGGAGATCTCGGCCTGCGGGGCCTGCGGCTCTTCGACCGGAGCTTTCTTGAAGGGGGACACGGCTTGCGGTACTCCGCAGGGTGATGGCGGCCCGGGTGGGCCGGACGCGCATCATCTTGCCATAACAACGGGCCGGCGGATGACCCGCGGGGACGGCCGGCAGCTATTCAGCGACGGGGAAGCGTCTGGGCCTTGTGCGGGAAGACGTGGCGGTGGTCCAGGCAGAACTCCAGCCACTTGTTGAGCATGATGTTGAGATTCCAGCGCTGCTCCAGCTCGGAACGGGCCGGCCGCCACAGCACCTGCAGGGCGGCATGGCGGGGATTGCCTGCGCAGTCCACCGCCTCCACCAGGCGCGCGTCATGGTAGACCCGCAGCGTCAGGTCCGGATCCGGCTGGCTGCCGTCAACGGTATCGAACCAATATGTCATTTGCATGACGCTGGTATAAGGCGAGCGCTCCTGCACGAACACATGCAGGCTCAAATCGGTGGCACTGCTGGAGATGCAGCGCTCCGGCACGCGCTTGAGGTCACCCAGCAGTTGCTTCAGACGTGCGTGGTTGCTCTCGTAGAGCGTCATCAGCCCCGCGAAACTGCGGGGCCGCACCAGACGGACGCGTTGCTCTATGGTTTCGACGAACATGGCTTGGACTATATCATAGGGGTCAAGGTCCCTAAGCTTGGCAAACCGGCACGCAGGGTGCATGATGTCCTTTCCCGCGATCCCCACCTCTCCTTTCGAAGACCAGCGCCCCGGCACCGCCGGCCTGCGCAAGCCCGTGGCGCGCTTCCAGGAGCCGCGCTACTTCGAGAACTTCGTGCAGTCGGTGTTCGACTGCTGGCCCAGGCTGCACGGCGGCACGCTGGTGATCGGCGGCGACGGACGCTTCCACAACCGCGAAGCCATCGCCACGCTGCTGCGCATGGCTGCCGCCAACGGCGTGAAGCGCTGCGTGGTGGGCCGCGAGGGCCTGCTGTCCACGCCCGCGGCCTCGCTGCTCATCCCTGCGGCGAGTGCAGCCGGCGGATTCATCCTCACCGCCAGTCACAATCCCGGCGGACCTCACGGCGACTTCGGCGTGAAGTTCAACGTGGACAACGGCGGTCAGGCGTCCGAGACGCTGACCGAGGCGATCTATGCCCGCAGCCGCAGCGTCGACCGCTATTTCCTGGCGCCAGCGGAGCGCGACGTCGACCTCTCGCGCGCCTCGGTGCAGGTCCTCGCCGGCATGCAGGTGGAGGTGGTGGATCCCGTGGCCCACTACGCCCAGGTGATGCAGCGCTGCTTCGACTTCGAGCGCATGCGTGCCTTGCTCAAGGATGGCAGGTTCCGCATGTGCTTCGACGCACTGAACGCCGTGACCGGACCCTACGCGGTGGAGATCTTCGAGAAGCAACTCGGCGCGCCGGCCGGCGCGGTACGGAATGCGAAGCCGCTGCCGGACTTCGGCGGCGGGCACCCGGACCCCAACCCGCACGATGCCGCGGGGCTGGTACGGCTGTTCAGCGGCGCGGCGGCCCCCGACTTCGGCGCTGCCTCCGACGGCGACGGCGACCGCAACATGATCGTGGGCCCGAACCTGGTAGTCTCGCCGGGAGACAGCCTGGCGGTGCTGGCGGCGAACGCGAAGCTCATACCGGGATACCGGGATGGACTGGCGGGCCTGGCCCGCTCCATGCCAACCAGCCGGGCCGTCGATCGGGTGGCGCAGCGCCTAGGGTTGCCCTGCTACGAGACACCGACGGGCTGGCGCTTCTTCTCCAACCTGTTGGACGCGGGCAAGGTGACGCTCTGCGGCGAAGAGAGCTTCGGCACCAGCAGCTCACACTGCCGCGAGAAGGATGGCCTGTGGGCGGTGCTGTTCTGGCTGGATCTCCTGGCGGCGCGCCGTCAGCCGCTGCGCGTCATCCTGCAGGAACACTGGGCCGACTACGGCCGTGACTTCTTCCAGCGGGAGGACTACGAGATCCCGGACGCGGAACGCGCCGCGAATCTCATGAAGGAACTACAGGCGAGCTTGCCGACCTTGGCGGACCGTAGCGCCGGTGGCATCAGCATTGCCTCTGCCGACAGCTTCACCTACGAAGATCCCATAGATCAAAGCGTGAGCAGGAACCAGGGGGTGCGGGTCTTCACCAAGGACGGCGCGCGTATGGTGTTCCGCCTCTCCGGCACCGGCACCCGCGGTGCGACGCTGCGGGTGTACCTGGAACGGCATGAGACGGACGCCGCGAAGCAGGCTCAGACGGCGAAGGCCGCCCTCGCCTCCCTCTCCAAGGCCGCCCATGCGGTGGCGCGGCTGGAAGAGTTGACTGGCCTCAAGGAACCCAGCCAGGTGATTTAAGTAGTTCCGCTCCCCTGCGGGAAGCGGAATTCTTTCTAATATCGACGCTTCAGTCCCGACTGATGCAAGATCGTTGTCGCAATCTCCTCAATTGAGGGATGCGTGGTGTTGATGAAAGGTATCCCCGCCCCCCGGAACAGGTTCTCCGCCTTCTGCACCTCGTAACTCACTTGGTCCTGGGAGGCGTAGCGGCTGTCCGGCCGGCGCTCCTGGCGGATCTGCTGCAGGCGCTGGGGATCGATGGTGAGGCCGTAGAGCTTGGACCTGTGCGGAAGCAACGCGTCCGGCAGCCGGCCCCGGTCCATGTCGTCCTCCGTGAGCGGATAGTTGGCCGCGGAGATGCCATATTGCAGCGCCAGGTACAGGCAGGTGGGGGTCTTGCCGGAGCGTGACACCCCCACCAGCACCACGTCCGCCTCCGGGTAGTGGCGGGTGGTGACGCCATCATCGTTGGCCAGGGCGAAGTTCACCGCTTCGATGCGAGTGAGATAGGCCGCATCGTCGGCGTTGGCATGGGCCTTGCCGCTGGTATGGGAGGACTTCACCCCCAGTTCCCGCTCCAGCGGGCCGATGAAGGCATCGAAGAAATCCAGGCACAGGGCCTCGCTGGCATGGAACGCGGCCCTCAGGTCATCCTGCACCAGGGTGCTGAACACCAGGGGCCGGGCCCGGTCCTCCCGGGCGGCGGCATTGATGCGCTGCACCGCCGCCGCGGCCTTGTCGGGCGTGTCGATGAACGGCAGGGTGACCTGGGTCACGCCGGCGCCGTCGAACTGGCTCATCAGGCTGCGGCCCAGCGCTTCGGCGGTGATGCCGGTGCGGTCCGAGACGAAGAACACGGTGCGGCGGTTCTGCATGGTCCGAGGCTCTCCCGTGATGACTTGGCCGACCCGGCCAACTTGGGCGCCGGCCCGCTGCCGGTATAATAATGGAATCTCACCGGGGGAAGTCCGTGGATCCTCGTTACGTCATCAGTTTCGAAAAGCTCGGCATGCAGGATGTGGACAAGGTGGGTGGCAAGAACGCCTCCCTGGGGGAGATGATCAGCCATCTCGCCAAGCTCGGCGTATCCGTGCCCGGCGGCTTCGCCACCACCGCCGATGCCTATCGCGAGTTCCTGGCCCATGCGGGCCTGGCCGAGCGGGTGAACCGCGAGCTGGCCAAGCTCGACATCGACGACGTGACCGCCCTGGCGGAGACCGGCGCGCGCATCCGCCAGTGGCTGATGGAGACGCCCTTCCCCGCCGCCCTCGAGAAGTCCATCCGCGAGGGCTATGCCGCCCTCTCCGGCGGCAAGGATGCTTCCGTGGCGGTGCGTTCCTCGGCCACCGCCGAGGACCTGCCGGACGCCTCCTTCGCCGGCCAGCAGGAGACCTTCCTCAACGTGCGCGGCGCCGACGACGTCATCAAGGCCGTCAAGCTGGTGTTCGCGTCGCTGTTCAACGACCGCGCCATCTCCTACCGCGTGCACCACGGCTTCGAGCACGCCGAAGTGGCGCTCTCCGCCGGCATCCAGCGCATGGCGCGCAGCGACCTCGGCGCCAGCGGCGTGATGTTCACCATGGACACCGAGTCCGGCTTCAAGGACGTGGTGTTCATCACCGCTTCCTACGGCCTGGGCGAGACCGTGGTGCAGGGCGCGGTGAACCCGGACGAGTTCTACGTGTACAAGCAGGCGCTTACCCAGGGCAAATCGCCCATCGTGCGCCGCAACCTGGGCAGCAAGGCCATCATGATGGTGTACGGCGAGGGCGGCGGCAAAGCCGTGCAGACCATCGACGTGCACGCCGAGGCCCGCGCCCGCTTCTGCATCACCGACGCCGACGTGCTGGAGCTCGCCAAACAGGCGCTGATCATCGAGAAGCACTACAAGCGGCCCATGGACATCGAGTGGGCCAAGGACGGGCACGACCAGAAGATCTACATCCTGCAGGCCCGTCCCGAGACGGTGAAAAGCCGCCGCAGCCAGAACATCGAGCGCTACGACCTCAAGGCCAGAGGGCCCGTGCTTGCGGAAGGCCGCAGCATCGGCCAGAAGATCGGCGCCGGTACCGCCAAGGTGGTGTCGGACCTGCACGAGATGAACCGCATCCAGCCCGGCGACGTGCTGGTGACGGACATGACCGACCCCGACTGGGAACCGGTGATGAAGCGCGCCTCCGCCATCGTCACCAACCGCGGCGGCCGCACCTGCCACGCGGCGATCATCGCCCGCGAGCTCGGCATCCCGGCGGTGGTGGGCTGCGGTGACGCCACCAGGAAGATCAAGGACGGCCAGCCCGTCACCGTGTCCTGCGCAGAGGGCGACACCGGCTTCATCTACGAAGGGAAGCTGGCGTTCGAGCGCCGCGAGATCAGCCTGGCCAAGATGCCTGAGGCGCCGCTGAAGATCATGATGAACGTGGGCACGCCGGAGCGAGCCTTCGACTTCGCCGGCCTGCCGCACAAGGGCGTGGGCCTGGCGCGGCTGGAGTTCATCATAAACCGCATGATCGGCGTGCATCCCAAGGCGCTCATCAACTACGGGGCCCAGCCGTCCGACGTGAAACGCGAGATCGCCGTGCGCATGGCCGGCTATAAGGACCCGGTTAGCTTCTACGTGGAGCGGCTGGCGGAGGGCATCGCCACCATCGCCGCGGCCTTCGCGCCTGAACCGGTGATCGTGCGCACCTCGGACTTCAAGTCCAACGAGTACGCCAACCTGGTGGGCGGCCGCCAGTACGAGCCCCACGAGGAGAACCCCATGTTGGGGTTCCGCGGCGCCTCCCGCTACATCGATCCGAGCTTCCGGGACTGCTTCGAGCTGGAGTGCAAGGCGCTGAAGAAGGTGCGCGAGGAGATGGGCCTCGCCAACGTGCAGGTGATGATCCCCTTCGTACGCACCGTCGATGAAGCGAAGAAGGTGACCGACATACTTGCGGCTAACGGCCTGAAACGCGGCGAGCATGGCCTCAAGGTCATCATGATGTGCGAGCTACCCTCGAACGCCCTCTTGGCGGACGAGTTCCTGGAGCACTTCGACGGCTTCTCCATCGGCTCCAATGACCTGACCCAGCTGACCCTGGGCCTCGACCGCGACTCGGGTGTGATCGCGCATCTCTTCGATGAACGCAACGCCGCCGTGAAGAAGATGCTGTCCATGGCCATCCAGGCCTGCCGCAAGCGTGGCAAGTACATCGGCATCTGCGGCCAGGGTCCCTCGGACCATCCGGACCTGGCGCAGTGGCTGCTGGAACAGGGGATCGAGAGCGTGTCCCTCAACCCCGATACCGTGGTGGAGACCTGGCTGTTCCTGGCAGGCAAGAAAGCTTGAATATCACCGCCGCACCGCGCTTCGAAGAGCACTTCCCGATCACGGTGATGCACAGCCGCCACACCGGCGTGGAAGCCATCAACGCGGGCATCGCCCAGCTCCTGCATGGCCTGCGCCAGCAGTACCTCACCGACAAGACCGAGAACGAGGCGCTGTCCGGCACCATCACCACCTATGGCGGCTACCAGACGTCCAAGAGAGTCATGTTCCTGAACCGGCCGGAGCCGGAGGTGCAGGCGCTGCGGGACCAGATCGTGGCCCCAGGGGTGCGGGCCTATCTGGAGCGGGTCTACGCCGAACAGGGCAAATCCCTGGCCACGCGTACCGTGTCCTGGGCCAACATCCTGTGCCAGGGCGACTGGCAGGCACCGCACATGCACCCGACCACCGGCAACTTGATCAGCGGCGTGTACTACGCGGCGGTGCCGGAGAAACCCGAACCTGAGGGCTGCATCGAGTTCCTGAACCCGCATCCGGTGGCGAAACACCATGGCATGGGCCTGACCCGCCGCATCCTCCCCAAGGCCGGTGACCTGATCCTGTTCCCGCCCTACTACATCCACTACGTGTATCCCTTCCGCGGCGAGGGCGAGCGTTGCATCGTCGCCTTCGACGTGGTGGCCCACAACACCCAGTTCGTATTCTGATCGGCCGCAAAGGCTTGCGGCGGGCCATCCATGGCCCGCCGCTCCAGATGCCTTGTGTCGTCACTTGGGCGGCGGGATGATGGAGCGATGGACGGGGAACCCCAGATCACCATCACCCGCGACCCCACTACGGGCGAGGTCATCGCGCGCACGCCGGAGCTGGACGCGCCGGCGGTCCGCGAGGCCATCCGCCGCGCCCGCGCGGCACAGCCCGGATGGGCCGCGCTGTCCCTGGGGGAACGGCGCCGCTACGTGGCCGCCATGCGCCATATGCTCGTCCAGTACGTGGACAACCCTGCCCTCGCCATCAGCGCCTGCGTGGGCAAGCCGGCAGTGGAAGCGCTGGCCACCGAGGTGATGCCGACGGTGATCGGCAGCCGCTGGTATGAGCGCCAGGCGGCCCGGTACCTGAAGCCGAGACGGCTGCCGGCGGGCTCGGTGCTGTTCCTCAACAAGCGCAGCACCGTATACCGCATCCCCTATGGGGTGGTGGGCATCATCTCGCCCTGGAACTATCCCTTCGGCATCCCCATGCACGAGATCGTGCCGGCGCTGCTGGCGGGCAACAGCGTGGTGTTCAAGACTTCACCGGAGACGCTGCCGGTGGGCGAAGAGATCGCCCACCTGCTGCAACACCTCCCGCCAGGCGTGTTCCAGCACCTCAACGTGGACGGACCGCTATGCGGCGACCTGTTCCTCGAGCAGGACGGCGTGGACAAGCTGTTCTTCACCGGTTCGGTGCGGGTCGGCAAGCAGCTCATGGCCAAGGCGGCCCAGACCCTGAAGCCCCTGTCACTGGAGCTGGGCGGCAAGGACGCCATGATCGTCTGCGCCGACGCCGACCTGGAGCGCGCCGCCAATGGCGCCGCCTGGGCCGGCTTCACCAACGCCGGCCAGACCTGTGCCGGGGTCGAACGCCTCTATGTGCACCGTGCCGTGTACGAGCCGTTCCTGGCCCTGCTCAAGCAGAAGGTGGAAGCCTTGCGGGTCGGCGTGCGCTACGACGTGGGCGCCATCTGCACCGAGCGACAGGTGGCGACGGTGCAGCAACATTACGAGGAAGCGCTGGCGGCGGGCGCCACGGTGTTCGCCCAGGCCAAGCGCGCCGTCGGCCTCAACGCGCATCACATCCCGCCTACGGTGCTGACCAATGTGGACCACTCCATGAAAGTCATGCGCGAGGAGACCTTCGGCCCCCTGCTCGGCGTGATGCCGGTGACGGACGAGGAGGAGGCCCTGCGCCTCGCCAACGACTCACACTATGGGCTGACAGGCTCGGTGTGGACCCGCGATCTCGCCAAGGGCCGGCGCCTGGCAAGCCGCTTGCAGGCCGGCGCGGTGATGGTGAACGATCACCTGCTGTCCCACGGCCTCACCGAGACACCCTGGGGTGGCCCCAAGGAATCGGGGCTGGGACGCGGCCACGGTGCCTGGGCTTTCGAGGAGGTGACTCAGCCGCGGGTGGTGGTGACGGACTGGCTGAAGCTCGCCCGCCGCAACCTGTACTGGTATCCCTACCATCCGGCCTTGCAGGAAGGACTCAAGGGCGTGCTCACCGCGCTCTATGGCCGCGGCATCGGACCGCGGCTGGCGGGGATCGGCAAGTTCCTGCGCATCCTGCCGCGCATGTTCCTGGGCGGCGACCCGCCGCTGGCGCAACCCAAGGGCACCGAGCCCGAACCCCCTTTCGATTCGCTCACGCCGCGGCAGAAGGTGGCGCGCCTGGAGAGATGGGGGGAGGAAGCCTATGACCGCATGTACGACGCCCGCTTACCCGCGGGGGACTACAGCGAGGCCAAGGAGAACTTCCACGCGGCCATCGCCCTGGCAGGAGACTTGGGGCTGGATGACGAGGTGGAGCGGCTGGAGAAACGCCTGGAACACATCAAAGCCGTGTTTCGCTCTCAGTTCAGCTGAGACTTAAAACTCGGTGGCCGGCACCTCTTCCAGCACCTCGATGTCGCCGCTCAGGATCAGCTCGTCATCGTGGGATTCCGACTTGGCGCCGTTCCAGTAGTCCACGGCACGCTTGCGCCATTCGCTCATGGAGATGGTGTCGCCCATGACGATCTGCTGGGTGGCCCGGTGCAGCTCGCCGGTGGCATTCACCCGGTACACCTTCTTGTAGTCGCCGCGGATGTTGTCCAGCCAGAAGCGCACCGCGCGGGGATCCTCCGGGATCAGCCAGATGCAACTCATGCGCGAGGGCAACGTCACGTAGAGCTGGCGGCGCACCTCCTCGAACATCAGCTCGCGCACCATGCGGGTGGCCAGGAACAGGCTGTCCAGGGTCTCGGCCAGGGTGATGACGGGGTCGAAATGGTAGAAGGAGAGCTTGGGATCCTTGACCTTCTGCTTGCGGTAGAACTCGAGAGCCCGCAAGGCCACCATGTCCACGGTATAGACTTCGTTGCTCTTGGGATTGGTGATGCCGCGGCGTGCCACCTCGAAGGCGCGCCAGGCATTGTTGGGCTCCAGCCCGAAGCCGATGCGCGCGCCCTCGAACCACTTGGGCGAGTTGTGCTTGTGGATGTGGAAGAACTTCTGGTTCTCGATGTGCATGCCAAGCCCCGTGTTTCCCCGCGCAGATTATAGGACGCGCAGATGACACACCGGTTGACCTGGGTCACATTCCGGCAACCGACTCCCTCCGATTGGGGGTAGAGTGTAGGCTGGCGATGCGGGTCGGGTATCCCATGCTCTACTACAGCCTGAAGCTGGCTCTCTCGGCGGCGATCATCGTCGCCGTGTCGGAACTGGCCAAACGCCAGCCTACCTGGGGCGGGCTGCTGGCTTCCTTGCCGCTGGTGTCGCTGCTGGCGATCGTATGGCTCTACGCCGACACCCGCGACACCGCTCAGGTGTCGGCCCTGTCCATCAGCATCTTCTGGCTGGTGCTGCCATCGCTGGCGTTCTTCCTAGTCCTGCCGTTGCTGCTGCGCCAGGGGCTCGACTTCACGCTGTCGTTGACGGCGGCCGCCCTAGTGACAATGGCCGCGTATGCCCTCATGCTGTTCAGCATGAAGCGTTTCGGCATGACCTGACCGGAGGGGAACGACGATGGAAAGACATTCTGCCCTAGCTCTCGCCACGCTTCTGGCGCTGGCCGCCTGCGGCTCCGGTCAGCAGAGCCAGTCTTCCGCCACCGCGACGCCGCCGCCCGGTACCGGCCCGGTGAAGATCTCCAGCGGCAATGCATTCAGCCCGCTGGTACAGGACCTGAACAAGGCCAAGGCGGTGAACAGCCAGGTCCAGCAGCAGGGCCAGGCCACCGACCAGGCCATCGATTCCCAGTCCGGCGCTCCGGCGGCTGCCACGTCGCAGCCGTAGCCGGTCAGGGCTTGGTGGCGGCCGGCGGCGCTGCGTCCGCGGTCGGGCGCGTCCAGATCTCGGTCTCGCCGAACAACGAGATCCCGACGTAGCCTCGCACCTTCAGCCGGCCGTCCATCATCATCGTCATCTTGCAACTGTAGGTCTTGCCGTTGCGGGGATCGTAGATAGTGCCGTCGGACCAGACGCCGTCACCGGCGTACTTGAAGCCCTGGATCAGGGGCAGGCCGATGATGGGCCGGGCCTGCAGGGCCTTATCCGGGTTCCTGAGGTCCACCTTGGGGTGCCCCGGGACCCCC
>Ga0070714_100003182_pt1 | contig 12206 bp, 10 predicted proteins | sample LARL83metaG_FD_65450 | JGI IMG/M metagenome (GOLD analysis project Ga0070714, IMG submission 65450) | Corn, switchgrass and miscanthus rhizosphere microbial communities from Kellogg Biological Station, Michigan, USA - LAR L8-3 metaG | ecosystem: Host-associated > Plants > Roots > Rhizosphere ... | reverse complement strand
CGGGCGTACCGTTTAATCCACCCGGTGCCGGTCATGTCGTCTTTCAGGTCGAGAATATCGTGGTGAATCCGAGCGGTGAGCCTCCGGGCTTCCAATTCAGGGAAGAGTTGGAAATAACCAGCAATTTCTCAACGACCATACTAGACAATGACCAACTCGTCGCGGTGAACGCCAGCCCCGAGCCATTGACATTGGCCTTGGTTGGTTTGGGGTTGGGTGGTATGTTGTGGTCGGGGCGCTGCCGCCGGCACGCTCAGTAGATTCCGAAGCGAGATCCGCAACTCGCACTCCACAGATGGGCACGATTAACGGCCCCACGCTAACATCGGCAGCAGTGAACGTGTTGCCGATCGTCTTGGGGCCCACCGCGTCGGGCAAGAGTGAACTGGCCATTCACATTGCCCAGGCGATGGGCGGCGAGATCGTAAACTGCGACTCGATGCAGATCTACCGTAGGTTCGACATCGGGACCGCCAAGGTTCCGGCGGCGGCGCGGCGGGGCGTGCGTCACCATCTGATCGATGTAGCCGATCCAGAGCAGGTTTTTACGGCTGGTGAGTATGCGCGCGTGGCGAGGGACGTCCTCGGAGAGATCGCAGCGCGAGGACGCACCGCCGTGGTTGTGGGCGGCACGGGTTTTTATTTACGAGCCCTGTTGGACGGTCTCTTTCCCGGACCAGCACGCGATAAGAACATTCGAGACAGGCTCGATCGCCGCGAGACCAGACGCCCGGGCAGCCTGCACCGGATTCTGTCGCGCCTCGACCGGGTGGCCGCGGCGCGCATTCATCCTAACGACAAAAACAAAATCATTCGAGCGCTCGAAGTTCGACTAATGGAAGGAAAGCCGATGTCGGAATTATTCGATCGTGGCCGGGAGCCCCTGGTGGGATTCCAGCCCATCAAGGTCGGCCTGAATCCTCCACGCCCTCTGCTCTACCAGCGCATGGACGCCCGTGCAGTTCGAATTTTCGAGCAGGGTTTGATCGATGAAGTGCGAGACCTACTCACGGCCGGAGTTCCTCGCGGCGCGAAGCCGTTCGAATCGCTGGGGTACAAAGAGGCGCTCGGAGTGGTCGAAGGCCGATTGACACCGGAGCAGGCGCTGACAGCGACACAACTCGAAACACGCCGCTACGCTAAGCGCCAGCTAACCTGGTTTAGAAAAGAACATGAAGTGCATTGGTTGTTTGGATTCGGAGATGAGACAGCGGTGCAACAACAGGCTCTCACGCTTTTACCTCTCTGAGTGCTGAAATTGATTTTTGTCTTTCCCTTCGGAACAGATTTCCATCTACAACGTATTAGTAAGTGAAGTAAATAAGTCTTAGCTCAGGAGATACTAAAGTGGTTAAGGGATTAACAATCGGATTTGCAACCATAGCGCTTGCAGTTGCGAGTGCGGCGAGCAGTTACAACGTGACGTTCTTTGAACCGGTGGTGGTGAACGGCACGACGCTAAAGCCAGGCGAGTACAAGGTCGAGATCAATAACGACAAGGCGACCATCAAAAAGGGAAAAGCTGCCGCAGAATCACCGGTCAAAGTAGAGAGCAACGAAGCCAAATATCAGACGACCTCGGTCCGCCTGGTGGGAACACAGGTAGAGGAGATCCATGTCGGCGGCACACGCACTAAGCTGGTCTTCGAAAAGACCGGAGTCGCAACCAACTAATTTTCAGGCATACGAGCGCGCTGGGTCCATGGTGCGCCAATTCTACAACAGACCGGCAATCAAGGCGGCAGCGAACCTGCCGCCGGTTTTTTTGACACTGGGAGGAATGTCTGTGCCACACTGAGTACGTGCGGCGCATCCTATCTTGGTTGATATGCGCATTCGGTTTGTTGGCTGCAGCGAGGGCCGACAACTATCTGGTACTCCCTTTTTTCAACCTTTCGAAGAACACCAATCTCAACTGGATCGGCGAAAGCTTCGCGGAATCGGTACGCGAGACACTCTCTTCGGAAGGATTGACGGCGCTGGACCGCGATGATCGCGTCGAAGCTTATCACCGCTTTTCTCTCCGTCCCTACGTGCTGCTTACGAAAGCTTCGGTGTTGAAGATCGGCCAAGAGCTGGATGCCGAGCAGGTGCTGTTCGGAGAATTTGATTTGAAGCCGGTGCCGGATTCGGCCGTTAAGAGCCGGGGCTCGCTGCTGATCACCGCTAGATTGCTGGACCTCAAGCATTACAAGAGTGGTCCCGAATTTCGAGATGTAGGGGCGCTGGAAGACCTGGCAGCGCTGCAAGAGCACCTAGCTTGGCAGGTGCTGCATTTTGTCAAATCCGACGCGGCCTCTACGGAGGCTGAGTTTCGAAAGCGGCATCCGGCGGTGCGCGTGGATGCGATCGAAAGCTATATTCGAGGCTTGCTGGCCACCACCTCCGACGAAAAGCATCGACTATACACGCAAGCAGTGCGCCTGGATTCGCGTTACTCGCAGCCTTGCTTTCACCTGGGGCGCCTTTTTTGGAGAAAGAAGGAATACAAGTCGGCTGCAGAATGGTTCCAGAAGGTGGCTCCCGGAGACGCCCACTACAACGAGGCCAGTTTCTTTTTGGGACTATCGCACTATTACGCCGGCGATTATGGGGAAGCGCAAGCGGCTTTCCAGTTGGTGGCCAAGGTAGCGCCGCTGAATGAGGTGTATAACAACTTGGGAGCAGCAGAGTCGCGCCGCAGTGGGCCTGAAGCGCTGGCCAACTTCCAAAAAGCCTTGGAAGGCGACGAGAGCGATCTGGCTTATCAGTTCAATGTAGGCTATGCGCTATGGAGACGCGGCGATTTTCAAGCGGCCGCGCAGAGTTTTCGCACCGTGCTGGATCGCGATCCCAATGACGCGCAGGCCAGCCTGCTGCTGGCGCGTTGCGAGAAACAAAGCGGGCCGCGCCCTGGAGATCCCCGGACGGAGGGTCTGGAACGTTTGAAGACGAATTATGAAGAGAGCGCGTACCGCCAGTTGAAGGCCGTGCTACAGCCTGAAAAGCCATGACTCGGCGCGCAAGAAGAGTGACTCGCAAAAGGACTGCCAGGAAGACTGTATAATCCAAAAAGCCCATGCTGGAAGCGTTCGGGATTTCCGATCCTGGCTGCGTTCGGAATAACAACGAAGACTATTACCTGCTGTCGCCGCAGACCGGTCTGTTTGTGGTCGCCGACGGGATGGGAGGCGCGCAGGCCGGTGAACATGCATCCAAGTTGGCTGTCGACACCTTAGCTGACGTAGTCGGGAAAGCGGAGCAAGGCGGCGGGGAAATGCTGGCGCGGGCGTTCCAGGAGGCTAATCAGCGCGTGATGAGCGCCGCCTCCAGCGATGCCAGCCTGGAAGGCATGGGCACAACTCTGGTAGCCGCGCTCGAATCCGGGCCCGAAGTATTGATCGCCAGCGTCGGCGACAGCCGTGCCTATGCCTTTCAAAACGGCGAGCTCCTCGTGATCACCGAAGACCAGACCTGGGTGCATGAGGTGGGCCGGCGGCTGGGCATCGATGAGATAAGTCTCCGAACCCATCCCATGCGGCACGTTTTGACGATGGCCATCGGCGTCAGCCCCGAGCTGCGGGTGCATTCCTACGCGCTGAAGCCGCAGCCCGGCGATCAGATCCTGCTTTCCAGCGATGGGCTGCATGGCGTCGTGGATGCGAGCGTGATCTCGGGTGCGCTGGCGGGCAACGGCGACCTGGAATCCAAGTGCCGGCGATTGATTGAGGCGGCCAGACAGGCCGGAGGGCCGGACAATATTACGGTGGTGTTATTGCGAGCCAGTTGAGAAGCCGAGGATTTACGCTGTTTTACATCCTTTCCAGTAACCTGTTTTGGGCCGGGCCCACCAAATAACTAGTGCGTCTCTTTGCATCTCTCATCGTTCTTAGCGTTGCCCTCAATGCACAAACTGGTGTGGTGAAGTTCGGCGGCCAGCCGGTGCCTGGGGCAACAGTGATCGCTTCGCAAGGTGAACGTAGAACGCTGACCACCACCGATGAAGCTGGGCGGTATGAATTTCCTGATCTTGCTTCCGGAGCGTACTGGCTGGAAGTACGGATGTTCGGATTTCAACCCGCACGCAGGCAGGTGCAGACAGGCGCACCGGCATCGTCGGCCTTGGAATGGAATCTCGAATTGCTGCCGAAGCCCGCAGTGCAAGCGACACAGCCGGGATCTCGCAATGCAGCCTCAGCACGTCTGGATGCATTTCGCAATGTTGCGGAGGACCAAAGTGAGCCCCCGGATGCGACTGCGGGGCCACCGGTCCAGAATAGCGCGGATGGATCGAATGAAGCATTCTTGGTGAATGGAACCGTCAGCAATACTTTGCAGAACGGGCAGAATGATTTCGGTCTGCGCGGGCCGTTCATGGAAATGCCGGGAGCGTTCGGCGGGCCGCCAGGTTTGAATGGACAACCCGGTGCCGATGGCCAGCAGCAGACGGCGCCAGGAGGTCCGGGAGGTGCAGGCGGACGAGGCGGCGGACCGGGCGGATTCGGCGGCGGAGGTTTTGGCGGAGGAGGTTTTGGCGGAGGCGGGTTTGGAGGGGGCGGCGGCCGTGGCGGATTCGGCGGTGGTGGCCGGGGCGGTCCCGGCGGCGCGCAGCGGGCCAGAAACGGACAACGGGGAAATGGGGCTTATCTTGGGAATCGAGCGAATCGAGGGCGCCAAGGGATCAACGGTCAAGCCTCGTTCAGCTTGAACAATTCGGCGTTGAATGCGCGTCCGTTCTCGCTAACCGGTCAGGATATTCCGCAAGCGGCGTATGCGCAGTCTCGGTTCAGCGTTGTGGTAGGTGGTCCACTGCGCATTCCGAAGCTGCTGGAGAAGGACACCAACACCTTCTTTTTCATTTCATACTTTGCGACGCGCGCCAAGAATCCGTATAAGAACGTCGCGACGGTTCCAACGGCAGCGGAGCGATCCGGCGATTTCTCCCAGTCATTTGAAAACGGACCGGTGACCATTTTCGATCCGCGGAATGGCCTGCCCTTCCCAGGGAACATGATTCCCACCAGCCGGATCGATTCCGCGGCGACCGGATTGCTGAAGTTTTTCCCTTTGCCGAACCAGCCCGGTCTGGTGCAGAACTACCACATCCTGAATTCGTATCCACAAGATACCGACAACCTGGGCGTACGGCTGAATCAAAACCTCACGAAAACCGATCGGCTCGCGCTCAACCTGAACATGCAGCGGCGCAGCGGCGAGCAGGAGCAGCTTTTCGGATTTCGTGACAACACCAGCGGAACAGGCATCAGCGCTAACTTGTCCTACACGAAGAATCTGGGTGTGCGGACTCTGAGCGTACTGGCGTTCAACTTCAATCGCAATCGCAATGATACGCTGCCATATTTCGCTTACAAGACCGACGTGGCTTCGAATTTGGGCATCAAGGGAACGGCCAGTGATCCAATCAATTACGGTCCTCCGAATCTGTCGTTCACCAACTTCGGCGGGCTTAGCGAGGCGAGCCCGGTACTGAGCCGCATTCAAAATTCGGGCGTGACCGAGAATTTTTCAACCGTGAAGGGCACGCACAATCTCAGCGCGGGCATAACCTATAAGCGGCAACAGTTCAATGTACAGACCGATTCGAATGCGCGGGGAACCTTCGCCTTCACGGGGCTGGCTACCAGCTCGTTTGACGCGGCCGGAAATCCGATGCCTTCAAGCGGGTTCGATCTCGCTGATTTTTTGCTGGGGCTCCCGCAATCTAGCTCGGTGCGATTCGGAGACTCGAGCACGTACTTCCGCGGCAATCAATACGGCGTCTTCGCTCAGGACGACTGGCGCGTGCGATCGAATCTGACGCTGAACTACGGGCTGCGTTGGGAATATTTCAGCCCGCTGGCGGAAAAATATGGCCACATCGCGAATCTGGACGTGGCGCCAGGTTTCACAGCGGTGTCGGTAGTGACACCCGGTGAGGCCGGACCGTACTCCGGTTCGTTGCCGGAAACGTTGCTGAGGCCGGACAAGAACAATTTCGCTCCACGCGTGGGTTTGGCCTGGAAGCCAGTGCCAACTAAGTCACTTCAGTTTCGAGCAGGCTATGGAATCTACTACAACCCGTCAGTCTACAATTCGATCGCGACCAAGCTCGCCGCACAGCCGCCCTTTGCGCAGACATCCACACTGAATACGAGCCTGACCGACGTGCTCACGTTGCAAAATGGCTTGGTGACGACTCCGGCAGGCAAAATTATTCTCAATACCTACGCTGTGGATCCGAATTACCGGGTTGGTTATGCACAAACGTGGAATAGCACGATACAAACGGACCTGCCCCGTTCGTTGGTCCTCGAAATCGGCTATCTAGGCACGAAAGGAACGCGGCTGGACATCCAGACATTGCCGAATCGAGCCGCGCCAGGGTCGCCACTCACGGCCGAGCAGCGGCGCCAGATCGACAATGCTACCGGCTTCACCTACGAAGCTTCGGAGGGCGATTCGATCTATCACGCGCTGCAAATCCGCGTGATTCGGCGTATGCGGCGAGGTTTGGGATTTAATGCGATATACACCTTCGGAAAATCGATCGATAACTCGTCGACCTTTGGCGGCGCCGGAAATACGGTAGCGCAGGATGCGAATGATCTTCGCGCCGAGCGCGGATTGTCGAGCTTCGACCAGCGGCACAAGTTCACTTTCACTTCGACACTTAGCTCCCCTGCTCGGCAAAATCGCTGGCTGAAGGACTGGACGTTACAAGGAACGGTGAACCTGGCCAGCGGCACGCCGCTCACCGCGCGTGTTCTCGGCAATCAGGCGGATACTGGAGGAACGGGCTCGCTTGGCAGCGGACGCGCCGATGCCACTGGATTGTCAGCCAACTGCTGTCGAGCGTTCTTCAATCTGGCGGCTTTCACGATTCCGATTCCCGGGCAGTTTGGAAATGCGGGAAGAAATACCATCGAAGGGCCGGGCACGTTCTCTTTGAACTCGTCTCTCAGCCGATCCATCAACTTAAGTGAGCGGCGACGGCTGGAGTTTCGATTGGAGGCCAATAACCTGACCAATCATGTGAACTATACGAATCTGGCGACCGTAGTTAATGCTTCGAATTATGGCTTGCCGCTGACGACAGGGAACATGCGGAGTCTGAACATGGTGGTAAGGTTTCGGTTCTAAAATGATTTTTCGCCAATTGATGAGCGTTGGTTGTTGCGTCGCACTTCTTGCCCAGGCTCCGAAAACTCCTACGTTTCAGACCACGACGAATCTGGTGATCGTCAATGTCACAGTGCGGGATAAGTCGGGAAAATTGTTAGACAACCTCAAGAGAGATGATTTCATCTTGACGGAGGACGATAAGCCGCAAACCGTTTCAGTATTTGAAGTGGAGCATTTAAGCTCCGATGCGTTGCCGCCGGCCGTGCCGATTGATAATAAGCCAGCTCTTAAAACCCGCCCCACTGAGGCTACGCCCGCGGCTACAGTTGCGGCGGCTGCTGGGCCTGCATCGCGGCGGGACAAGCGCCTGCTCGCGCTGTACTTCGATTTCTCATCGATGCAGCCGCAGGAGCAGATACGCGCGCAGCAGGCCGCGCTGAAATTTCTGAACCAGCAGATGACAGCCTCTGACTTAGTCGCGATCCTGACATACACCAATCGGCTACGCGTCATGCAGGATTTCACCAACGATCGTGAACTGCTGATTTCGGAAATCCAAGGATTTCGGGTGGGTGAGGCGGCTGAGAACGCCGTGGATGGCGCCACCGGGGCGGATGACACCGACGACAGCGGCAGCTTCACGCCGGATGAAACCGAGTTCAACATCTTCAATACCGATCTTAAACTGGTGGGACTGGAATCGGCTGTCAAGAAGCTCGCGGTGTATCCGGAAAAGAAGGCGTTGATTTATTTTTCGAGCGGCATAAGCAGAACCGGCGTGGACAACGAATCGCAATTGCGAGCAACCGTGAATGCGGCGATTCGCGCCAATGTAGCGTTTTATCCGGTAGATGCGCGCGGCCTGGTGGCGATGGCTCCCGGCGGGGATGCAAGCACCGCATCCGCATCGGGAACAGGAATCTTTACCGGCAAGACACAGCAAGGATTGCGCGATAAGTTCAATACTTCGCAAGAGACTCTTTCCACCCTCGCGTCGGATACGGGCGGGAAGGCTTTACTCGATTCGAACGATCTGACGATGGGCATCGCGCAAGCGCAGAAGGACATCAACAGCTATTACATTCTCGGGTACTACAGCACGAATGAAGGCCTGGACGGCAAATATCGCCGCGTGAAGGTTCGTTTGAAGTCTGATTCACAGGCGAAGCTCGACTACCGCAACGGTTACTACGCCGCTAAGACGTTTCAGAAGTTCACTGCCTCCGACAAAGAGCGGCAGCTTGAGGAGGCCCTGACATTGGGCGATCCATTCACGGAGCTTCCGTTGGCACTGGAAGTCGACTACTTCCGCATGGCGCGTGACAAGTATTTCGTCCCGATCACGGCGCGGATCGCAGGGTCGGCGCTCGATCTTTCAAAGAAAGAAACCACGGAGCTCGATTTCATCGGCCAGATCCGCGATCCCAACGGCAGGCTGATCGGCGGAGTACGCGACGGGATCACGCTGAAATTCAACGGCGACAATGCGTCTCAGCTGGCCCGGAAGCAGATCGAATACGATAGCGGCGTCACGCTGCCTCCTGGAGATTACCGCTTGAAATTCTTAGCGCGTGAGAACCAGAACGGCAAGATGGGCACTTTCGAGATGAAGTTCACTGTGCCGGATTTGAGCAAACAGTCGAGCACTGTGCGGATGAGTTCGGTGGTATGGAGCAATCAGCGCGAACCGCTGGCCGCCAGCGTCGGCTCGGCGGGGACGAGCAAGAAAGTGCTGGAAGCACATCCGCTGGTGGAGAATGGCCAGAAGCTGGTGCCCGATATCACCCGCGTATTTCGAAAGGACCAGAAGCTGTTTGTGTATTTCGAAGTCTATGATCCCGGCTCGGAAACGTCGCCGAGCGTGACCGCGGAGCTAATGGTTTTCCGCGGTAAGTCGAAAGCGTTTGAGTCAGCGCCAGTGCGCGTGACGAAGCCGAAATCCGGGCGTCAAAACACTCTGGCGTTCGAGTTCCAGATGCCCCTGGCGAACATTCCCGCAGGCCGGTACACCTGCCAGGTGAGCGTGATCGATGAGCAGGCGCGGAAGTTTGGATACGCGCGATCGCCGCTAGTGGTATTGCAATAGCGTCGCCCGGCCTATCTCACGTTATATTTGAACGCAAACTGCAACCGAATCTCTTGTCCTTTGAACTCGGGCGGCAAGGGTGGGAACGGGACCGAAGCGCTAATTCCGGCGACGGCCGCGCGATCTAACGCCTCGCTGCCGGATGGCGTCTCAATCACCAGTTTCGGCACTTGGCCGGTGCGATCGACAATGAACTGAACTGTAACAATCCCGCGGTTCCCCAGACGCGCGCTGGATGGGATCACGGTGAGCCAGTTTCTGCGAACCAAAGCCAAAATCCGTGCAAGATACGGCCGGAAATCGACATTCATGGGATCGCTAAGCAGGTTTACGGCCGGCGGGTCCAGTTGCATATTGCCCAGGTTGGGCGGCTGTTCCATATTGCTTTGGCGCACCACACCACGAATCGCATCGTCCACCGTGGTCTTGGGTGGCGGAAGCTTCGCGAGGCTGGGACTGGTGACAGGCGCGTGCTGTCCCGGATTTTCCAATGCCAGCTTCGGTTTCTCATCCGGCTGGATTTGAGGAGGTGGAGGAGCCGGGGTCGTAACTGGAGGTCCCACCAACGGCGGGGCATTCGCAGCCGTAGTCGCGGTGTCAACTCTGGGCGGTTCGGTGAAACGCGGTGTCGACGGTTCGGCGGGAACGGGACGTCCCAACTCAGGCGGCTTGAAAGATCGCAAGGCGGGGCGCGCGGGAGAGGACTTCTGCGAATGCGAAAGCAGGCTCTCGACGTTGACTTCTTTGCTGACCTTGCCCTGGTTCGGCTCTCTCTGTGTCAGGCGTGCGGGCGGTGCGATCAGCGGCGTCGCCCGCTGAATGTCGGAAACGATCTGGGCGCCGGTCCGGAGTTGTGGCGTATCTAGCTGGGCGAGCAAGATCGCTCCAATTACCAGAAAAATATGGAAGACAATGGAGCCCATTCCGGCGCGGAGCCACCTGCGCGAGTCAGTGGACTCGTGCCAGTCCATCAGAAGATTCGGACCTGAATCTAGGGCTGGAGTCATGATGGAAGCACTGTAAAGACGCGAAATTGGGACTCGAAGTTGCTACGAACGGGACTTAATTTGCTGCTCGACTAACTTCGCGTGTTCCTTAATTTTACCAAGAATAGCAAGCCCGACATCCAGAGCGCGGAGGCCTTCTTCGCCCGAAACCAGCGGGCGGCTGCGATTCCTGACAGCCTCAAGGTACGATTCGATTTCAAGACGCAACGGCTCATCCTTAGCCACCGTAAGCGGCTGAAATCCGATCTGCTGGCTGCCGGAAGCAGTGAACGCGACCGCTTCCTGCTTCTGATAGTCGAGTGAAATGTACTGATGCGGCTGAAACAATCGCAGCTTCCGGACCCGTTCGGTGGAAACACGGCTGGCCGTGAGATTGGCGATGCAGCCGCCAGGAAAGGCGAGGCGCACGTTGGCGATGTCGACCTTGTCCGACAGGATCGAAATTCCAGCGGCGCGGATCTCTTCCGGCAGCACGCCGACCAGGTCGAGCACGATGTCCAGATCGTGGATCATGAGATCGAGCACCACGTCAACATCCAGGCTTCGCGGGCTGAACAAGCTGAGACGGTGGATTTCGAAGAAGAGAGGAAGGGTCATCATCTTTTTGAGCGCTCGGACGGCGGGATTGTGACGTTCCAGATGACCGACCTGCAGAATGCGGCCGGCGCGAGCGGCGGTATCCACAAGTCGCCGGGCAGAAGCAACGTCCGCCGCGATCGGCTTTTCGACCAGCACATCGATACCGGATTCGAGCAGTGCACAACCGACGTCGGCATGGGCGGACGTCGGGACCGCGACAATAGCAGCGTCGATCTTGCCGGCGAGATCGGGGACTGAAGCGTAAACCGGGCAGCCGTGCTGGGAGCCGGCAGCGGCGGCTCGCTGCGCATCGCTATCGACGACGCCCGCCAGTTCCGCGCCGGGCGATTGGCTGAGAATACGCAGATGATGACGACCGAAAGATCCCGCGCCGATCACCGCAACTCGAATTCTGCTCAAGACCCAACCTCCTCCGGTTCGTAGCCGATCACAGCGATCGCCGCGCGGTTAGCGCGATCCAGCATCTCATCGCGATCGAGCAGCAATGTCCGGCCAGCATCCACCGCAAGCGCGGTGGCTCCTGACTCCTGCATGACCCGGATAGTATCGGGACCAGCTACAGGAACATCGAACAGCAAATGCCCGCGGCGGCGCGAGACCTTCACCAGTCGCAGGGGCTTTCCGTTCACCAGCCTGGCCGCCCGACGCAGCATTGCATCGGTGCCTTCCATGGCCTCGATCGCGACGCAAGCGCGGTCGGAAATCGCGACGCTCTGTCCGACATCCTGCGCGGCGAACAGATTTGCGATTCGACGGCCATAGGCAATGTCCTTCTCTTCGTCCTTAGCGGGCCTCCGTTTCGTCAGCACTCCGGTTCCGGCCAGCAACGGCTTCAGTAAGAGCGTGGAATCAGCCAGCCGGATACCCTCGTCCTCGAGCACCTTGGCGACGCCGCCGATGAGCGCCTCCGTATTTTTCCCCTTCAATGACGCAAGCAATTTGAATAGCCGGAGATCCGGTTGTATCGAAGAAAAAATGCTGGCGTGCTTCACCTGGCCGGCCATAATGACTTCGGTGATACCTTCTTGCTTCAGAATTTCGATCAGGCGGCTGAGCTGGCCAAGTGAGATCCAGTGGCAGCGGGCCGCCAGCCTTTCGATTTCGGGCGAAGCCTCTTCCTTTATTCCGATCGCCACCACTTCGTCGCCCAGCTTCCTTGCCGTTTCGAGCGCCAGAAGGGGAAAGCGTCCATTCCCGGCAATCATGCCGTATTTGCTCATTTCACGAATCCGCGTTCGGAAGAAGCGATGAATGCAAGCAGTTCGTCGATCTCCGGTCCCATCTCCACTTCGTTGCTAATTCGATCGACGGCCTGGGTGGTGTTAAGTCCAGATTTGGCCAACAGCCGGAAAGCCTTGTGGAGCCCTTCGATGGCCTCCGGGCTGAAGCCGCGCCGTTCCAGTCCAGTCTTG
>Ga0070714_100003181_pt1 | contig 12206 bp, 8 predicted proteins | sample LARL83metaG_FD_65450 | JGI IMG/M metagenome (GOLD analysis project Ga0070714, IMG submission 65450) | Corn, switchgrass and miscanthus rhizosphere microbial communities from Kellogg Biological Station, Michigan, USA - LAR L8-3 metaG | ecosystem: Host-associated > Plants > Roots > Rhizosphere ... | reverse complement strand
CGACGGCCCCCGCCCGGTCCTGGTCCTGCCTGTGGACGGGGTCGGGCCCGACGACTGCCGGCTGGCATGGCGGGCAATGCTGCCAGGGGTGGACGACGCAGGCGCGGCGGAGCTCGCGGCCCGGCTGCCGCTCGACCCGGCCTGGGTCGCCGTCGTGGCCCGCGACGTCCGTCTGGCGGGTGCCGAGTCGTCCGTGAGCGCCGCCTCGGCCGCCCTGCGCCGCCGCACCGGCGCCGTCCTGCCGCCCGGCGTCGAGCTGATCACCCCGGACGTGCCCTGGGAGCGACTGATCCTGCCCGAGGATGCCGCGCTCCAGCTGCGCGACGCGGTGGACCGGCTGACCCACCAGGGGACCGTCCTCGACGACTGGGGGATGGGCCGGACGGCGCGGGCCCACCGCGGTGCCCGGCTGCTGCTCACGGGGATGCCCGGCACCGGCAAGTCCCTTGCCGCGGAGGCGCTGGCCACCGCCGCTCACACCGACCTGATGCGGGTCGACCTCTCCCAGATCGTGTCGAAGTGGCTGGGAGAGACCGAGAAGAACCTGGCGGCCACCTTCGACGCGGCCGAGCGCACCCAGTCCGTGCTGCTACTCGACGAGGCCGACGCCCTGTTCGGCAACCGTACCGAGATCTCCGACGCTCACGACCGGTACGCGAACCTGGAGACCGCCTACCTGCTGCAACGGCTGGACAGCTTCGACGGCCTGCTCGTGCTCACCACGAACCTGCGGCACAACATCGACACCGCGACCCTGCGCCGGATGGACTTCGTGATCGAACTGCCCTTGCCCGACGAGACCTCCCGGCGCGCGCTGTGGGCGCTGCACCTGCCGGCCGGTCACGTCGCCGTCGAGGTCGACCTCGACGTCCTGGCCCGGATGTACCCGGTGCCCGGCGGCTGGATTCGTAACGCGTCGCTGGCGGCCGCCTTCGCCGCTGCCGCGGAGTCCTCGTCGGCCGAGACCTCCGGCATGCAGCAGCAGCACCTGATCGCCGCTGTCCGGCGGGAGTACGCCAAAGCGGCCCTGCCGTTCCCCGGCGAGCCACCGAGGAGACGAGATGACAACTGATCACGACTGCTCGTGCGGTTCCTGCACGACAGCCGACCTCCAGGCAGATCCGTTCCTGGCCCTGCGCGCACGGCAGGGGATGCTGCTCGGCGAGGACGACTTCCGGGTTCTGATGGGCAACCCGCGCGGCAAGCTCATGCTGCACAACGCGTGGCTGCACGGCACCGGGGTGGTGTGGGGGTACGGCGTCCGCCGCAGCGGGGACTGGCACCTCGAGATCCGGCCCGGGCTGGCGATCGACGGCCTCGGCCGCGAACTGGCCTCGACCACCACGGTCACGCTCGACCTGCGGGACTGGGTGACCGAGAACCGGCAGCCGCCGGAGGGCTGGGACGGGTGTTCGCCGTTCCGGCAGGAGGCCTGCCTAGTCGTGGAGTTCCGCTGCACCACAGGCGATCCCCGGCCCACCCTGGCCGACCCGTGCGACGTGTCACGCGGTCTCGACGCCGACTCGCGGATCCTGGAACAGGCCCAGATCACCGTCGTCCCCGGCAAGTGCGAGCCGTGCCAGCGATGCCGGCGCGACCACCGGCTGCGGGTCCTGTTCGGGCTGGACCCGGCCGAACCCCGAGACCGGGCCGCCCGCGAGGCCACTCAGGCCCTGGAGGACGTCGCCAGCCGCCCGCGGCACGAACGGGTGGAGGCCTTCTGCCACCACCTGCACTGCCTGGAGGCCCACGACGCCGAGGACCTGCGCCCCCCCTGCGTCGAGGGCACCGACCTTCCCACCATGCTCCCGGTGACCGAGGAGCAGGCCGCCGTCGTCCTCGCCTGCGTCGTGGTCGAGATCTCCGGCGAGGCGAAGTGCCCGGACGTGACGATCTGCGACGTCGACGATTGCTGCCGCTGCATCCTGCTGCCCACGCAGACGATCACCGAGATGCTCTGCGCGATCGCCGCACGGGTGCTCCGCCCCGGCCACCACCGGCACCATGATCACGACCACGACGGTCACGATCGCGACGACGACGAGAGCGGCGATTACGGGCACCCGTGGCCCGAGCACGACCACGACACGGACTGGAGTGCAACGGATCTCGAGGAGGGACCGCGGGTGCACGCCGATGACGTCTCCTGGGACGACGACGCGCGCAGCTACCTGGTGCCGGTGTCCGCCCACCTGGTCGCCGGCTCGGTCCGGCGCGCGGTAACGGTGACCTCGCTGTCCGCGCGGGGCTGGATCAAGGAGGACGTGGAGTCGGTGCGCTACGACCCCGACAACACGCGGATCGTCGTCCGGATGGCGGCCAGGCCGCAGAACAGCGTGGTCCGGCTGGTGGTTCGGGGCACCGGTCCCACCCCGGTCTACGGGGTCTCGCCTGCGGCACCGCTGGCCGGCGTCCACGGCGGCCCACCGGCCGGCCGGCACGACGGCCGCGACGCCGTGATCACCGTGACCGATGGAGCGAGGGAGGCGTCATGAGCGCGAACCCGTTGGACAGGGAGAGCCGCATCCCGCTGGGCGACGACCTGGGCGCGTACCACTGGGGCCACCCGGGCGTCGGGCAGGGCACGCTACCTGGGGCCGTAGCCGCCGCTCCCACCGGGCAGGAGGCGTCGTCTGCACCGGCGTCGACCGGGCTGCGCCGGTTCCAGCCGGCCGACGGTCTGTTCCTGCGGGCCGAGCACCTGGCCCAGATCCAGACCTACGCGGCGGACCTGGCGGCCCTGAACGGTGTCGGCGGCGGCGGGGGAGTGGTCTACGGCTTCACGCTCACACTGGACGCCGCGGGGCAGTCGTTGAGCGCCGCACCGGGACTCGCCTTCGAGGCAGCCGGGCGGCCTCTGCGCAGCCAGGGTGCGCTGCAGGTCGACCTCTCCGGGTTGGACCGCAGCGGCGCCGACCGGATCTGGATCGTCGAGGTCGTGACCGCCGACGAGATCCCCGGCGGTAACGAGCCGGTGTACTCCTCGGTCTGCGCCACGTCGTGCCGCTCGGACTCCTCGTTCCAGCCGTGGCGGGACGACGCCGTCCGACTCCGGGTCCGCGCGGAAACGCTTACCGTGCAGGGCAATGCGTGGTCCGGCGTGCAGGACGACTGCCGGCGCAGCGCCCTCGCGAGCGCCTACTTCGAGCGGGAGCGCCGTCAGGGCGGTCCGTGGCTCACCCCCACCACACCGGGCGGAGCGATCCCCGACCTGGCGTCGTGGCCCTGGGCAAAGGCAGCACCGGCCGGTCCACCAGGGCCGGGCGGCGTGCCGGTTGGGCTGCTCTACGCCGATCAGACCGCCCCGCACGCCTGGCACCTCGACGTCTGGACCGCCCGCCGGGACCGGGTGCTCACCCCGCCGGCCACCGCCTGGGAGAACCACCTCAGCCGCCGGCCGCTGCCGGCGTTCACCGCCCAGGTGCTGCAGTTCCAGGACCAGCTCGCCGGTGGCAACCAGGACCTGTACAAGAACCCGCTCAACCGCCGGTTCGTCGAGCTGCCCCCGGCGGGATTCCTCCCCCGGCCGACCAACCCGGAGTGGGACGACGGCCGTGACAGCCGGCTCCGCGTCCTGCTCCAGATCTTCGGCCATACCGTGCTGCCGATCCCGGTCTCCTGGACGGCCGACGCGGCGATCACCGCCGTGAACCTGGCCCAGCACCTGGACCGGATCCCGCTGCGCGCCTACAAGGCAAACCTCAGCACCCCGAACGCCGTCGGGAGGGGCTTTGTCACGTCATTGCCCTTGGTGCTGGTCCTAGTCCCCGACGTCCCCGCCGACCTGCCCGCCGTCCGGCCCGCCGACGATCGCTACCCGTGGATCGCCTTCGTCCGGCTGCCGAGATTTCTCCCGCCGGACCGGGAGACCTGGGAGTTCGTCCGGAGCCTCTGGGCCGCAATGCAGCAGGAAGACCTTCGCGTCGATGACGAGCCGATGACGTCCGTTGATCCGACGTTCACCGGGGACGCCACCGACGCCACAGCAGCCGCACCGCATCCTGGTGCGGACGCCCTCGCCGACGATCTGGGGGTCGAGGGGCCCGAACCGGTCCCGGTGCACGTGCTGACCGCCCCGCTCCCCCGCTCCGAGTACCCGTCGCACGTCGAGGCCGCGATCACCGGAACTGCCACGGCGGAGGCCAGCTTCACCGGTTTCGCCGCGACCGTGTCGGCGGATGCGGCGGACGCGCTGCACGCCGCGATCGACGCCCTCGGCCCGTACCGGATGATCGACGTCCTGGCCACCACCGCGGAGCCGGCTCGGCAGCCGATGGCCGCCGCCCGCGCCAAGGCGCTGGCGGACACTCTCGGGCTGGACACTCCCGAGAGGCCGGTCGGCGTCAACTCGAGGGTTGCCGACGGTCCGGAGTCGGTATTCCTCATGGTCCGGAAGCGGTGAGGGGCACACGTGGCGGGGACGGGCGGGGTGGACCGGCGTCTGCATCCCGCGGGTCGAGACCGAGCCGGACCCACGCGTGCTCACTGTCGACCTGCCGGACACGCTCGCCGACAACCAGTTCTACTGGGTGCAGATCTCAAGCTCGCTGTGGACGTACGGCAGCGAGGCCGTGCAGGGGTTGCTGTGCGACGACCCCTGCTCGGGCGGATCGACCGCCGACGGGCGCCGGGCCGAGGGGGTCGTCGCGGGGCTCGGCATCGGCGCCGAGCAGGGGCTGTTCACCATCGCGTCCGAGCGCAAGCGCGGGTGGCTGGCCTCCCGGCTGTTCGCCCGCGAACGATCGCAGTCGCCGCCGTCCCTCGACCCTGGGGACCCCACAGCCTGGCCGACCGCGGACAACCCGACCCTGCAGGGGCAGGACTGGCAGCCGCCACCGGCCCCGGAGTCGGTGTCGAACTACGTCCGGCTCGCCGTGGTCATCTCCGACCCCGAGCTCGGCTGGCAGATCGACGTCTGGACCGCCCGGCGCGACCACGGGGCACCCACGCCGGTACGGACCTGGCAGACGCGGCTCGCGATGCGTCCGTGGGACGTGTTCGTGGCCCAGATCCTGCAGTTCCAGGCGCTGCTCGGCGATAAGGTGCTGTCGGCGGAGGCACTGGAGGGCCGGGCGTACGTCGAGGAGGTCGTCCGCCGGATGCAGCAGGTCAAGGAGCTGTCGGGCACGCGGACGCCGAAGCGTGCCTCGGAGGAGCAGCTCGAGCTGCTGTCGCAGGAGCTCAGATCGGGCTCGCTGGAGGACCGGCTGGACAAGGTGGCCGGTCGGCGCACGCTGCCCGACGTCGGAATCGACGAGTTGCCCCCGGCGGGTTCCTGCCGCTCACGGGGCGCAAGCGGATCGCCGACGGGGTCACCGAACTGCTGGGCGGAAGGACGTCCGTCGACGTGCGGCTGTGCACCGGCTCGCTCGGAGACGTCGGCGGCTTCCTTGAGCCGGCCCAGCACCGCGATCGGATCCGTCTCGGCGGGTCGAAGCAGCCCGAACCGGTCGACGTGCTCGTCATCTCAGACCCGAGCGTCGACTGGGTGGCATTTCGACACCGCGATCTGGCCAGCTGCGGTGACGAATCGTCCGCCGCCACCGAGCCGGTCGACGTGTACATCATTACGGAGGAGGACAAGGAGTTCTACGCCGAGTGGTCGTCGTACGTGCTCAGCGACGGCTCCGCGGACGTCCCGAGCCTGCCGCAGAGCCCTGTCGCGAGACTGCAATACCCGCTCCGCGCGTGGGCGCTGCCGGCCGGGACCGAGGCGGTCCAGCTCACCGATGACCTGTTCGAACTCGTGGGGACCAAGCGCGCGACCGCCGTGGCCCTCGTCGCGACGTCGGACCGCCGCGCACTGGGTGTCGCCCGCGCTGGCCTGCTCGCCACCCACATCACGGTCGGTCGCAGTCGCAACGCCGTGCTCCGGGCCGATGTCTGGACCGATGACCCCGAGAGCATTGTCGTGCTGGCACCCGAGCCGTCGGGCCCCGTGCATGAGCCGGAACGGCGAGGAGCGGAGCGACCGCCGCGACCACTGCCACCCGGTGCGGCTGGCCAACCAGGCGGGTGCCCAGACTCCGGCAGCGGGCCACCCGCGAGCACCTGGGCCGTCGCGACACTAGCAAGGACCCCGGCCTGGGCGAACCGTCGGCGGCTGCTGCGCGGCCGCGAGCGGCTGTCCGATCAGGCGTTCGTCCGGCTGTGGGAGCAGATCACCGCGCACGAGCCCACCGGGCAGCTGCTGGCCGCCTGGATCGCCAAGGAGGAACTCCGCATCAGCCGGGCTACCTGGTCGCCGCCCGCCTCGATCCCGGCGCGCCGTGCCGCGTTCCACAGCTTCCGCCGCCCATACACCGAATAGTCCGCTCCCACAGCGCCCGCAGCTGTTGTGGGCCGAGTTCCGCGTGGCGGTGGGCGGGTACCGCTTCCACGACGGGTGCTTGGGCTCCATGGCTCCATCCTCGGTTCCAAGGGCTGGAGCCCCGGCAACCCAGGCCGGTTCAACGAACCTTCCACGATCGCGTGACAGGTGCCTGCCAAGCTAGCGGTGTGAGCAACGAAGCTTCGCGGACGGGTGTCTGCGTGATCCGGATAACGGCCCAGGGCAGCAGAACATTCATCAGTCTGCGTGAGAACGCAGACGTTGAGCGGATCCCCGCGGACCGGACGTGCAAGATGAGCGATGTCAACGAAGCCGTCCAGGCGGTTCACGAGTTCCTCACCTCGTTCGTCGCAGCTTCACCGGCCGACTAAACGTCGCAGGCACTGCTGGCCTCAGCGAGCCTTCCACAGTCAGGTGACAGCGCGGTGACGGCCCTACCGCTATCTTTGCGGAGATCTTGTAGGGGGTGAGCCCTATTGCTTGCGAACTTCGTGCATATGCTTATTGGCCGCGAATTGGGGGACGCAACACCTGTCGTGCATTTGTTCGGCGGCCCGTTTGTCTCTTACGGCCGGCGACAGGTGAATATCCCTGAGGGCAGCAAGCGTCTTCTTGTTTTCGTGGCATTGCACCGGGGCCGGGTGGAGCGCCGCTATGTCGCTGGCAGCCTATGGCCAGTCGGGGACGACATCCGTGCCGCGGGCAACCTGCGTTCCGCGCTATGGCGCCTCAACAGCGCCGGTATCCGGGTCCTGCAAGCCGACAAGCACGGCCTTGCGCTGCACGAGGACGTGCTCGTTGACCTGCACATCGTCGGCGCGTGGGCGGCTCGGCTCATCAAGGGCTCAGCATCGCGCGAGGACCTGGCGACCATGCCATGGGGAATCGATGCCATCGATCTGCTGCCCGGATGGTATGACGATTGGGCGCTGGTCGAACGCGAACGCGTCAGGCAGCGGCTACTCCATGCACTTGAGGCGCTCAGCTGTCAGCTTGCCCGGGCGGGCCGCTGCGCCGAGGCCGTGGAGGCGGCGATGATGGCCGTCACTGCCGAACCTTTGCGGGAGAGCGCCCAGCGCATGCTAATCCAGGCGCACCTGGCGGAGGGCAACTGGATCGAAGGCCGCCGGACTTTCGAAGCCTACCGAGACGTTCTCCACCGCGAACTTGGTATCGAACCGAACCCAGAGCTCGCGGCCATGGTCCGCCGACCGGTACGGCCCCGGCCGGCAACCGCCACGGTGCCAGTGCCTCACCTTGCCCACGCATCTACCTGAACAGATCAGTCCGCAGGCGCCGCAGAGGCGTCCAGCACGCTGCAAATCACGATCTCCGGTTGGAGTACTGACTGCCTATCAGGTCACGCAACTGGTCCGACGGAGGAATGCCCAGCTCGTTGCGCAGCATCCGCCGGCAGCACTCAAATTGCCGCCGGGCCTCGCAGACGTTTCCCTCGGCGAGATGCACCCGGATGACAAGGCGGTGGGCGCTCTCGCGCAACTGCTCCATCTGCAGAGCACGCGTTGCAAACTCCAGCGCGGCCGCGGGGCGACCCAAACCAATCAGCTCGTCAGCGACTATTTCCAATACGTGCAACTGCAGCTGCCGAGCCCGTTCTCTCTCCAGCAGAACCCAGTCGTCATACCAGCCGGGCAGCAGCTCACCGCATCGCCGCAGCGACGCAAGATCCAAAGTGGCGACCGAACCCGGTTGATCAATGACCTGGACGGCAAGCGCCATCCAGTTCCTGACGTCCACGTCGATGTCCTCGGCCAGTGACAGCTGGCCGTTGGTGGTATTCAGCACGCCCCGCCCCGGCTCGCGCAACCGCCACAGCGTCGTTCGTAGCCGCGCACTGGCGCGATCGTCCGATATGTCCGGCCACAACGCACACCGCACTTCGTCACGGCTGACGGTCCTGCGCAACGTGACGAACGCGATGAGCCGCTGGGCTTGCGGTGGCAGAGCCACGTGCTGTTCGTCCTCGTGCAGGACAAACCCATCAAAGAGAAAGAGTCTCATGTTGCTCTTGAGAAATGGGCAGAAGGCGCTTCATGTGATACGAGCCGGGCGGGCTGCGACGTGATCGCCCGTTCCGGAGGGCCTGGTGCCTTCGCCTCACGTTCGCCATGCGTGATCTCGATCGCGGTAACAACCGGCGCTTTGTGTGCGGACTGCTCGTCCACGCCCCTCGAACCGGGGTTCAGCGCCGGGCCTATTTCCATCGTGTTCCGTTCCTCATTCGTCCAGCCCGTGCCATGTGGGCGCAAGAGGCGTTGCGGCACCAGCGTGGTCCAGGCATCGAGTTCACTTGAGCATCATGTTCACTTGACAGGATCGAACGCTGACCATCCAGCGCGCTTCGGGGATCTCCCTACATCGGTGGCCGCACTTACCAGGTCCGGGCACCGCCTGATCTCACTTTCCGAATCCACCGCACGCGGGCGCGAGATCCACTTCCGCGAACAACCATCCGGGTTCGGCCGATCGCCCCTGCTTGGTAATGCCGTCATCCCCCGCGTCCGGCGTCATTTCACGTGGCCGGGTTGGGCGAGCTGCCTGTTAGCGCTGGCACTGGAGTTGGGACGAGGGCGAAGGCGGGCGCGGCGCGCCGCCCGTCTCGTCACCGAAACGGTGGCCACTGCCGGCTCGGCGGGTGACCGCCATGATCGTGGGCGGATGGACTCGGCGTTCTACGGCGCGTCGGCCGCCTGGCCATCCGGGACGTCGGCGCGCACTTCTCGGTCACCGTCCGCATGAACCCCCAGGTTCGCGCCGCGCCACCGGGTCTTCCTTGGGACCTGGGCCATCAGGGACAGAACACCACTGGAGGGCTCTGAGCCGCATTGGGTAAACCCCTGTGCCTGTCGTGGCCGTTCGCGAGTCAACCATCGGTAAATAAAGCTTCACGTTTCGCTGAAGATGGGTAATCCTGGACTAAGGGCGCCGTGGGGGAGTCATGGGCACGATCATCACAGGCCGGGCGTCGGCGCTCGGCGCAGTGCACCAGTTGAAAGGACCATTGATCGGCCGGGTGAGGGAGCGGCGCCTTCTTGAGGGGTTGTTAGAGTCGGTGGATGGCGGTGGCACTGCCACCTTCCTGGCGGGTGAGGCTGGGGTTGGTAAGACAGCGCTGCTAGCGCATGTTGCCGATCTTGCGTCGAAGCAAGCGGGCCTGCGGGTCCTTCAGGCACACGGCAAGGAGTCAGAAGCCGTTCTAGCCTTCGCCGCGCTGGCAGATCTGTTGCTGCCGCTTCGCGAGAAGTTCGCTGGTCTGCCGCATACCCAATGCCAGGCACTAGAGGTGTGCCTGGCCCTGTCCAGCGGGCCCGCTGCTGGTCCGCTGGCGGCCTGTGCTGGAGCCCTCGGTGTCTTGGCGAGCGCTGCTGACGACAAGCCCTTGGCCCTCCTTATCGACGATTTCCAATGGATCGATCCGGAATCGCAGCGGATCCTGCTGTTTGTCGCGCGGCGCTTGGCGACCGAGCCGATCGTGATGATTCTCGTCGTCCGCGAAGAGCCTGGCGCAGAGGCGGCCGCATATGATCTGCCAACATTGAGGATCGGAGGTCTGTCTGTCGCCGAGTGTGCTGAGCTGGCCAAGCGTGCAGGTGTTGTCATCAGTCCTCCGATTCTGCGTTGCCTTGTCGAGCGATCCGGCGGAAACCCGCTAGCGGTGATGGAAAACCTGCAGGGAGCCCGCGCTGTCTTGGGAGCGTCCGAGCCTGAGCGGCTGGTCCTCGGCGATTCACTCGAACGTGCGTGGGGCCGCGTATTTGACGAGTTGCCCGAAGACACCCAGCGCGCGCTGTTTGTCGTTGCCATCGACAGCGCCAGCGGTGGGCGCAATACCGCGTCCGCGCTTCACTCGCTGCGGCTGTCGCTGGGGTCGCTCGCCGCTGCAGAGCGCCGCGGGTTGGTGCAAACTATGGATGGCCAGATCCAGTTGCGGCATCCGCTAATGCGCTCGGTGGTTGTCAGCCGGACACCTTTGTGGGCGAGAGTAGCCGCTTGCCGGGCTCTGGCCGACGTCGCTGACGCGGATCTACGTGCATGGTATCTGGCCGCAGCGGCCACCGGTACGGATGATGCGGCAGCCGAGGCGCTTGGGGCCACGGCCGCGGACGCGCAACAGCGCAGCGGGTACGGCGCGGCCGCAAGGGCTTGGCGCCGGGCGGCGGAGTTGACGGCCGACGAGGACATGCGCGCCGTGCGTTTGCTGCGTGCCGCTGCCGACGCGCATCTCGCGGGGGACTCGGGGATGGCGGTTGCCTGGTGCGAGGAAGCCCTTGAGCAGCGACATGATCCAGTGTTCGCGGCCGAGGCCGAACTGGTCCTCGGGAGAGCCCGCACCTGGCATGGAGAGCCGTTGCAGAGTTTTGACGGCCTTGTCCGGGCGGCGGCAGACATCCGGCCGATCGACGCTGGGCGCGCGGTCGCTCTCCTGGCAGAGGCCACGTTGCCTGCTTCTCTTGCCGGTCGCATCGATGTCATGAGGCACGTCGCGCGCCAGGTCGAAGAACTCTGGAATGACACCCACATTGCCGAGGAAAATGCCTCGCTGACGACCCTGGCCATGGTGGCCCAGGCCTTCGTATTAGCAGGCGAACTCGACCGGGCCTCGATCTACCGAGACCGGGCAGAGGCCTTGTTGCCGTCGGCGGACCTCGTCTCTGAGCAGCAAGGCATCGCGTTCCTCGCGCAGGGTGACATTTGGACAGAGTGCTATGAGCGAGGTCGCTTCCGACTTGGCACCGTGGTGGACGGCGGGCGGCGCATGGGTGCGCCAGCGATCTTGTCCCTGGCTCTGGGGTTGTCCAGCGAATTGGGCTGGTGGACGGGGCAATGGGCACCTGCCATCGCCGACGCCACCGAGTCACTGCAGTGGGCAGAGGAGCTAAACCAGGCTGGACTGATTGGGTACAGCCTTTCGCTGTTGTCCCGGATCGAGGCAGCCCGAGGTGACCGTGAAGGGTGCGAGGCGCATGTGGAACGTGCCCGCCGGGACGTAGAGCCACATGGCGTGGGCTGCTTGGCCGTCTATAACCCGGCGGCGCTCGGGCTGTTTGCTCTCAGCTGTGGCGAGCTGACCGTAGCGATCGAGCACCTGGAGTGCGCCTGGGCTGCAAGGGAGGCGGAAGGGCTGGGCAACCCTGACGTCGTCCCGTTCGCTGGTGACCTTGCCGAGGCGCTCGCCCGGGCTGGGGACGTTGAGCGGGCCGAGCAGGTTGTTAACTGGCTGCAAGAACGCGCCGACACCACAGGGCTCGCGTACCCCCGGGCCGCGGCCGCGCGGGCACGGGGGATCCTCGCCTGCGAAGTGGCCGAAGCCGAGGCCTGGTTTGCCACGGCACATGCGGCGTATCAGAGGCGGCCGATGCCGTTCGAGCAGGCCCGTACGCTGCTCAGTGAGGGCGAGGCACTGCGACGTGCCCGCCGCCCTGCTGCGGCCCGCCGGCCGCTGCGCCACGCCCTGACCTTGTTCAGCGGCCTGGGCGCGCGGCCCTGGCTTACCCGCACGATGTCTGAACTGGCCGCCACCGGGATCCGGGCTAGCGCCACGAACGGCACGAGCCCGTCTGTAATGGACACGCTAAGCCCGCAAGAACTCCAAGTCGCCCGAGGCGTGGGGCGAGGACTCAGCAACATTGACACCGCGGCGGCCCTGTTCGTCTCCCGCAAGACCGTGGAGGCTCACCTTACGCGTGTGTACCGCAAGCTCGGCGTCCGGTCCCGCACCGAGTTGGCCTGCCTGCTGCTGAAACACGACCTCGCGGGGCCAGCCCTCCGAAATGCGCCCCTGGACGATACGTAAGATTTGTGTAGGGGAGTTCCCGGAAGCGCCACCAGCAGGTCACGCAGTGCAGGTTAGTAC
>Ga0070714_100003177_pt1 | contig 12210 bp, 4 predicted proteins | sample LARL83metaG_FD_65450 | JGI IMG/M metagenome (GOLD analysis project Ga0070714, IMG submission 65450) | Corn, switchgrass and miscanthus rhizosphere microbial communities from Kellogg Biological Station, Michigan, USA - LAR L8-3 metaG | ecosystem: Host-associated > Plants > Roots > Rhizosphere ... | reverse complement strand
GCGGCATCTTCGGCCAGAATGAGAATGAGGTCGCTCTTGGCCGTCGGTGTGTCGTAATCGAGGATTTCAAGTTTCAATCCCTGCATTGGCGGCGGCGGAGGGGGCGCAGTTTCAAGAATGAAGATGGTCTGGAAAATCGGCGCGCGGCTCATGTCGCGACCATGCTCGAGTTCCTCGACCAAGCTTTCAAAGGGCAGGTCCTGATTGTCGTAGGCGTCGAGCGCGACCTTCTTGGTCCGCTGCAGCAGTTCGCGGAAGCTGGGGCCGCCCGACAAATCAGTGCGCACCGCCAGCATGTTGACGAAATCGCCGATCAGCGGCTCAAGTTCGGCCCGAACGCGTCCAGCGATGGGGGTCCCGATCACGATGTCGTCTTGCCCCGAGTACCGCGCCAACATGACTTGAAACGATGCGAAGAGCGTCATGAACAAGGTGACGCCTTCGCGCTGGCTCAACGTTTTCAAATCACCCAGCAAAGGGGAAGGGAAGAAGCAGCATTCCGTCACGCCTTCGAAGCCTTGTACGGCGGGGCGGGGGAAGTCAGTCGGGAGTTCGAGGAGTGCCGGCGCGCCATCCAGTTGCTTCTTCCAATACGCTGCCTGCCTTTGCAACCGAACGCTATTTACCCACTGCTTCTGCCAGGCCGCGAAGTCAGAGTATTGAATCGGCAGCGGCGCGATGGCGGCTTTCGTGTTGGAAACGGCAGCGTTGTAAAACTCAGCCAGTTCGCGGAACATTACGCTCTTGGACCAGCCATCGGATGCGATGTGATGGCTCATGACTACGAGAACATGATCTTCAGAGCCCAGATTGATCAACGTTGCCCGCAGCATCCAGTCGGAAGAAAGATCGAATGGTCGTTTGACCTCGCTCATGACGGTTTCGTCGAGCTTGGCTTTTTGTTCTTTTTCTGGCGTCGCACTGAGATCTCGAATGCTTAGTGACACCGAACGAGGCGCCTGTATCACCTGCACCGGTTCAGCCTGCGCCATCTTGAATACTGTGCGCAGGATCTCATGGCGCTCGATCAGCGAATCCAGCGCGCTTTGCAGAGCTTGAACATTCAGCTGACCCCTCAGCCTGAACACGCGCGGCACATTATAGGCGCACGATCCCGGCGAAAACTGGTCGAGGAACCAAAGCCGTTGCTGAGCAAACGACAGGGTTGCTTCCGTCTGGCTGCGACGCGGAATGGCCTCGGATTCTTTGGACGCACTCTGGCGGAGGCGTGCTTCCAGCAGCGCCCTCTTGGCTGCGGACAGTTCTGGTTTTTGGCCGTTCTCGTTACCCATTCTCGGCTTTACCTTTCTACTCCTGCGTTACTGCGACCTGCGCCGGGACCGGATTGCACCAGTGCGTCAGGTCCCTGCGCAGCAGGTCACCTAGACGCAAAATGTCGTCCCGATACTCATCGAGTAAGCGCATGCGGATTTCTGCAGGAATGCGTGGCGGCTTCCTGCGATTTACATCGGCAACCCGATCGATGGCCCGTTTCACATACTGCGTGCGCCAGCGAATGCGCTCTGGCAAATGGTGCTCCGATACGTTGATCTGGTACTTGGTCTTTTGCAGAATCATTTCCACCGCGGGAATTTTGGGCACGTGCGATTCCTTGAATCGCTTGCTCATGTCCGGCACGAATGCAGTGTCCACTTCGAGCATTCCGAACACTTCCTTGATCAGCTGCAGGGGAGACTTCTGCAGGTCTTCGTACAAGTAGATCCTCACTTGTTCGCGCCCAAACATCTCGTAATAACGCTTGACCTGCTCAGCGTAAAATCCCATGGCTTTGAAATGCCACAGCGGGTTCCATTGTTGCCGGATGCGCTCTGGTTCCAGCTCCAGTGCCTCCTCAAAAGACCGCCGCTCGCGTCCCTGGCGAACGGTATGCAGGTAGGCGGAGTAGGCGCGATCCGCAGGGTTGCGCAACACTGCGAACATCTTCGCCTGAGGTACATATTTTTTGATCTGTTCCGGCGCTTTCGGCAGGTACATGTAGAAGATGCTGGCCTCGCCTAGCGCTTTGGCATCTTTTGCATTGTCGAACAGAGCAGTGTAGGTCTTGAGATCAGTGATGGTCTGGCTGTGATACGCGCGATCTTCATCGTGAGGCCCGTTGTACAAGAGTTCCGGCCCTTCATTCCCAAAGAACGTCGGCTCTTTGGGAGTGCTCATAAAGACTTGCGGATGCTGATGCAAGTAGGAATAGAGCGAAGTGGTTCCGCACTTTGCTGATCCGATGATTAAGAAATTTGGCAGTGTCATTGGTTCCCCTGTAACCAACCGTCAAGAAGCCGCCACGCCGTTTTGACGCAGGTTTGCGCCCTCCGTGCGTAGCTGGCATACTTCGTTGTCGGACAAATTTTCAACTTCTGAAATCATTTCCAGCAGAGACGGCTCATCTATCTCATCGAGCAAAGTGTCCATCAGTGCTGTCGCCATCCCCGCGATGGTGGGATATTCAAACAGCAAACGAAGCGAGATGCTCAAACCCAATCGGCTGCGGAGCAGCATGATGACCCGGGTCGCCAGCAGCGAGTGTCCGCCAATCTCAAAGAAATTCTCATTGACTCCCACGCGCTCGAGGCCAAGGACCTCCTTCCAGACCGAAGCGACCTCTTCTTCCAGGGGAGTCTGAGGAGTAACGAAGTCTTCGGCGCGTTCTGGGCGAGCGAGGTCGGCGGCGGGCAACGCTTTCTTGTCAATCTTGCCGTTGGAATTCAGCGGCATGCGCTCCAGTTCGACAAACGCGGCGGGCACCATGTACTCGGGCAGGCGGTCTTTCAGGAAGGCGAATAGCTCTGCATTCGTTGCCTTCTGCCCAGCCTGTGGCGTGTAGTAAGCGACAAGCCGCTTCTCACCTGACGCGTCGTTGGCGAGAATGACGACTGATTCGCGAACAGCAGCATGTTTCGCCAGCACGCTCTCAATTTCACCGAGCTCGATGCGGAAACCGCGAATCTTAACTTGAAGATCGATGCGGCCAAGGTATTCGACGTCGCCGTTTGCCAGCCGCCGCGCCAAGTCGCCAGTTTTGTACAGTCGCCGGTTCTGGTCAGGTTGGAATACGTCGGGGATGAATCGTTCGTCGCTCAACTCCGGCCGATTCAAATAGCCACGTGCCACTCCAGCACCGCCAACGTAGATCTCGCCCGGAACACCAACGGGCGCCGGCTGCATCTGCCGATCGAGAATGTAAACCTGCAGGTCGGGAATCGCGCAGCCGATTACGCTACCGCCGTTGGTGTCATCAATTGCGATGGGGCGATAGGTGACGTGGACGGTCGTCTCTGTGATGCCGTACATGTTCACGAGTTGCGGCTTCTTGTCGCCGTGGCGATCAAACCAGGGCTTCAGGCTTTGCAACTCGAGCGCCTCTCCGCCAAAGATCACATAGCGAAGCGCCAGTTCCCGCGATGCGCCCAGCATCTCTTCGGCATACATCAACTGGCGGAACGACGACGGCGTCTGATTCAGCACGGTGACTTTTTCGGCTACGAGCAGGCGGTAGAAGTCCTCCGGCGAGCGGCTCACCAGATACGGCACCACGACGACCTTGCCTCCGTAAAGCAGCGCGCCCCACAATTCCCATACAGAAAAATCGAAAGCGTAGGAGTGGAACATCGTCCAGGCGTCATGCTCGTCGAATTTGTACCAGTCGTAGGTCGCGTCCATGAGGCGAACGACGTTGCCATGAGTGATCAGGCATCCCTTCGGCCGACCCGTGGAGCCGGAGGTGTAAATCACATACGCAAGGTTTTCAGGCGACGCGACACTCGGCAGATCGCTTGCGTCTTCACGTTCAATTTCAATCCAGTCGGCATCGAGAGCAACCACCTGGCCGGCGACGTCAGGCAGAGAATCCTTTTGCTCGTAATGGGTGAGGACGACCGCTGGCTTGGCATCTTCGACCATGAAGCCGAGACGGTCTTTCGGATAACGCGGATCGAGAGGCAGGTAAGCGCCGCCCGCTTTCAGAATGCCGAGGATTGCAACCACCATGTCGAGCGATCGCTCGACACAAAGTCCGACCAGGGAATCTGGGCCCACGCCCATGCGCTGCAGATAGCGGGCCAGTTGATTGGCGCGCCCATTCAACTCCGAATAAGTTAACGTCTGCCCTTCATAACTGACTGCTACGTTTGTTGGCGTGCGCTTCACCTGATCTTCGAAACGCTGGTGAATGCAAACTGAAACCGGAAATTCTTTGGTCTGGTTCCACTCGTGCAGCAGGCGTGCACGTTCTGCCTCGCTCAGCATTGGCAATGCACTGACAGCCTGTGCGGAATTCTGCGCAATGGCTGCGAGCAGGTTCTCGAAGTGTTCGGCCATGCGCTCGATGGTCTCTGGCTTGAACAGGTCGGTGCGGTACTCGAAACGCACGCGCAAGCCATCGCTGCCCGGAGCAACGAACAGGCTGATGTCGTGGAACGCTGTACGCGTTTCTTCTTCGCGGAGCTCAACCTCAAGTTGCGGGAAATGCGGCGTCGATAGCAGATTTTCTAACGCGAAGACAGCCTGGAACACGGGAGCGCAACTCAAACTACGGCTGTGCTGAAGTTCGTCGACGAGGCGCTCAAAAGGAAGGTCTTGATTGTCCTGGGCCGCGACGGCAACCGTGCGCACCCGCGCCAGCAGATCGCGGAAGCTTTCATCGCCACGAACCTGGTTGCGGAACACCACCATGTTGATGAAGCAGCCGATTAAGCCTTCAACGCTCGGGTGGTTGCGTCCGGCGGCTGGACTACCGATGACAAGGTCTTCCTGCCCGCTGTAGCGATACAGCAAAACCTGATAAGCCGCGAGAAGCGTCATGAACAGTGTGACGCCTTCTTTGTGGCTCAACGACTGCAATGAATCCAGGAGGTCTTTCGGAACAATCCTGATGTGTACGCCGCCGCGAAGATCCTGAATGCTGGGTCGCGGGAAATCGGTTGGTAGCTCCAGCACGGCAGGCGCGCCCGCCAGCGTCTTCCTATAGAACGCGAGCTGCTCTTCCAGTTCGCCCTTGGCCATGCGATCGCGCTGCCACAGCGAGTAATCGGCGTACTGGATGGGCAATGGCGGAAGCATCGGCTGCTTCTCAGCGGCAAACGCGGTGTAAAAGGACTCCAGTTCCCGAAGCAGAACTCCACGGGCCCAACCATCCGACGCGATGTGGTGCATGACTAGCACCAGCGCGTGATCGATTGGCGAAAGCTTCAGCAGCGTAGGCCGCAATATTGGCTCGGACGATAGATCAAAGGCCTTGCGGAATTGCTGCTCACAAAACTCCGTTGCTTCCTGTTCGCGCTGGGCCTCGGGCAGATGCTGCAAATCAACCACGGGAACCTGGATCGGAGTCGGAGGCAGGATCACTTGCAGAGGATTGCCATCCACCAGTTTGTAACGCGTGCGCAAAACTTCGTGGCGCTCGCTGACGGCATCGAGTGCGCGCTGCAATGCAGCTTCGTTCAGTGGACCTTTCAATCGAAGCACCAGCGACAGGTGGTCCGCCGTCCCCGGTGCCCACTGGTTCAGGAACCACCAGCGCTGCTGTCCGAACGAAAGCGCACATGCTGACTGATCTTTTTGACGGCGTAGAATCTCGCTACCCACCGCGCTGCGAGAGATCTTTGATGATTCTTGTTTCTGCTCGCTGCGGTCTGTCTTCTGCGACTTGGTTGAAGCCTTTTGAATGCACGCGGCCAACGCGCCTACGGTGGGATTTTCAAAGATGTCGTGCAGGTGCAGACGGACTTTCGAAATCTGCCGCAAGCGCGAGATCACCTGCGTGGCCAGCAGGGAGTCGCCGCCCAGAGCAAAGAAATCCGACGAGGAGGTCAGCTTTGAAACGCCAAGGACCTCGCTCCAAACATCAGCCACGGCCTGTTCGTAGTGGGTCAGCTTCAAATCAGCTTCCGCACCCGAAGTCGCTGGAGCCTTTTGATGGCGAATTGCCTCCGCGATCGCACCGGCGTTGTTGAATCGCAATGCAATTTCTTCAATGAGATCCGATGGAGCAGGCGCAGCAGCAGCCGGCTTGCGTGTAGACTCTTGCTCTTTCACTGCCTCGGCAGCGGTTTGGGCGGTTGCCAGGATCTGCGACTCCGAAATCCCGGCAGCATGCGCCGCAGGAATGCGGAAAACGAAATTGCTGCCGTCGGCCTGCTTGTAGGTTGCTGCCACAGCTTCGAGAAATGTAAGCGCCGGTGCATTCTTCTTGCTGGGAATGAACTGGAGTTCAACACTGGTGAGGGATCGTGATTGCGCGATCTCGCCCAGCTTGCGCAACATGCGATGCTCGACGCCGCGCCCGAGTACACGGCAGCTCAACAGGAATGTGTCAACTGTAAGCGCGTCAGCATGGATCGCGCATCCGAGCAAGCCGACAAGTCCGTACTCGCCGAAGCGATCACTCACGGTGACCGTGAGCCACTCGCGCTCCCCTGAACTTGACAGCTTCCGCATTTCATCTTCGGTACGGCGTTTGGTCGTGCAGTTGAACTGGTTGGTACGCTGCGTGAGTTGCGCGGCGCGCGGCAGTTGCTCTGCGCTAAGTGGACTGACGTCGATTTTGAGATCGAGGCCGGCAAGGAAATTTGCCAGCGACGGCGCATGCTGCTGGAACTCATCCCGCTCCCGATTCTGGCGATAGAACTCGGCACGCTTGCGGTCTTCTTCCGTGATTCCGACCTTGTCGAATGCCCAGACATTTGCCAGATACTGTGGAACGGCTTCGGTTGAAGCTGGCAAGGACAGAGTGAGGACTTCGGGATACGCCGCTTTGACCTGGCCGCATTCGAGCGGGTTGTCGTCGATAAAAATGAAACTGTCGAGGCCAAGTTGTAGTTCAGTGGCAAGCTCGCGCAAGTTTGCCGGCTTCGGGTTCCAGTTCACGCGAGCGGCGGTGATGTGCTCGCGTTTCAGGGGCATGTCGGTGCGCAACCGAAAGACTTCGTCAACATCTTCAGGGTTGTTCTTGCTGCACAGGCAGAGCAGCATGCCCGCTTGCTGCTGCTGGATCAGGAATTCCTGGAACGCTTTGCGACCGGCATCGATCTCGATTCCTCTTGCGCCGACTTCACCGCAAACTCCCCCCCAAAGGGTTTCGTCGCAGTCAACCGCAATCACTTTATAAGGAGGCTGTTGGATCGCGTTCAACCTGCGAACGATCACCGTTCCCAGCGCTGAAAAGAACTCCGCGGTGAACGGGATGTGCCCCATCTCGTCGCGGTCAGCATCGTAGTAACTCGCGGCAGCAAAGGTCGCGAGGATTTCGCGGAAACCGAAAACATGCACCCCGGGCGCGCCCTGGAGCGAAGCGACAATGTGCTCCTCCGCTTGCTTCAGAGCAGCATCGTCGGACCGGGCGGGAGCGCTCGGACACAGCAGGACGAGATAAGGAACGGACGATCTCTGCGCTGCGCCGCGCATCGCCGTTACAAACTCATTTGCGGTGGAGAGAAGTTTCGTCGAATCTGGACTGTTGCCCGCCTCACGCCCGTACCGGACCCAGTCTTCCGGACGAACCAGAATAATATTTGCGCCTTTGCGATTGGTGGCGAACAGGCTGGCGGGATCGAGCAGTTGCTGGAAAACCTGGTTGTAGCCGGCAAACTCAATTTCCGGGCGCCACTCCAGCTTCTCTCCCCAGAAAGCGAGCGAGTCCAACAGCGGTTCGGCGGTGAAGCTGGCAGCCACTGCGAGTTTCATACGCTGAATTTCAGTCGAACCCAACCTCTGGCTCCGTCAACTTCAAAGAGCTTCAAGCCAAACGCCCGAATCTCTTCATGCTAGCAATGCAAACTGCGTTTGCCGCGATTTCCTACATCACGGAAGTAATCTGCGCCAAGCTCCGTCAGAAGCTTGCGCCACCATCCACCTCGATCACGCGCCCGGTAAAGAACTCGCACTCGATAATGAACTTCACCGCGAGCCAAACTTCTTCGACATTTCCGACGCGACCTAATGGAATGCCGGCTACCAAAGACTTCATGGCCTCATCCGAGATGTGCCGAAGCATGGGAGTCTGAATCACCCCCGGTGCAACCGCTCCTACCCGCACACCATGGTTCGCCAATTCCAGCGCCCAGGTGCGGGTGCAGGCGTCGAGGCCGGCCTTCGATGCTGAGTAATTCGACTGGCCCGGATTCCCGTCGTGCGAGATCGACGAAATGTTCACGACCACGCTGCTGCCGATATTTTTCGCCAGCGCCTCGCCGATGACTTCGCGCGTCATCAAATACGGCCCGGTCAGATTCACGTCGAGCACTTGCTTCCACTGCGCCGTCGGAAGCTTCTTGGTCCACGTGCCTTCCTGGGTGACCAGCAACCCGTCCCGTAGAATCCCGGCATCGTTGATCAATAAGTTGGTCCCGCCGAACTTCTCCGAGGCTTCCTTCACGAAGGCTGTCACCGACGCTTCCTGTGACACGTCGAGCTTGCCGGTCCAAACCTTGCCGGGCGCGCCTTTGGTGAGCTCTGCCAACCGCTCGAGACCTTTGACATCAATGTCCCCAGCGGCGACTGAGGCACCCGCAGCTGCAAGTTGCACCGCAAAGTGTTGTCCGAGGCCGCTGGCGGCTCCGGTCACGATAGCTCGAGCGTCCCGCAACTGCATTAGCGAGTCTCCGAACTGGATCCGCCCTCGCTGGCGAGCAAGCGTTCGGCTTCTTCGTCCGAGAGGCCTTCGAGTTCGCTCAACAGTTTGGCCAATTCCTCGTCTTCAGAGCTCTGCGGAGTGCGAGCGATCTCAGCTGCGAGACCCGCGACGGTTGGCGCATCGAACAGACTGCGCAAAGGCAATTGAACGTGGAACGCGCTGCGGACGCGCGAGATCACCTGTGTCGCCAGCAGCGAATGTCCACCTAATTCGAAGAAGTTGTCTTCCACGCCGAAGTTGTCGATGCGGAGCACTTCGCGCCAGATCTCCACGAGTTGCTTCTCGGCGTCGTTACGCGGTGCAACGTGCGACTTCTCGCTTGAAACCGACTCAGGCGAAGGCAGCGCAGCGGTATCAACTTTGCCATTCTTCGTGAGCGGCACGGCATCGATCTGAACCAGCGCCGAAGGCACCATGTAGTCAGGAAGCTTGCTCGCAAGGAAGGTGCGCAGATCGTCGTTGCTCGGCGCAGGCTTCTTCGCGACGACATAAGCGGCCAGTCGCTTGTCGCCGGACTTATCAGCAACTGGAACCACCACGGCCTGCTGCACCGCTGGATGCTGCTTGAGAACGTTCTCGATTTCCGCCGGTTCGACGCGGAATCCGCGAATTTTGACCTGCTGGTCGATGCGTCCCAGGAACTCGATATTGCCATCGGGTAAGAAGCGTGCCAGATCGCCCGTGCGATAAATGCGCGCATTCGCGTCCTGAGAGAAGGGATTTTTCACAAACCGTTCTGCGGTTTGCATCGGCTGGTTGAGATAGCCTTTCGCGATGCCTGCGCCACCAATGCAGAGCTCCCCGGGGACGCCGATGGGAACTGGACGAAGCAGGGAGTCGAGAATGTAGATGGAGTCGTTCGCGATCGGCTTGCCGACCGGAACCGTTTTCGGCGCCCACTCGCTCACATTGTTTTCATTCACGCTGAACGTGCAGCAGCCGACTGTAGCTTCGGTTGGACCGTAATGGTTGATCACCGCACATTTGCTCGCGGCCTGTACTCGCTTTACCAGGTCCCAACTCGCAGCGTCGCCGCCGAGAACCAGGTATTTGTGCGGGAGCATGTTCACGCCCTCAGGAGATGCAAGCAAGGACGTCAGGTGCGACGGCGTGATCTTCAGAACATCGATCGGGTGCTTCTTCGTATGCTCGGCGAAAAGATTTCCCGCCATCGACATTTCATAACTGATCACATGCAGACATCCACCCGAGATCAGGGAAGGGAAGACCGCGGTGTTGCCGAGGTCGGCGCCCAGCGTGGAGACGGTTGCAAAGTTGAACGCCTGACCACGCGCTTTAAGTTTCTCGCAAATGAAATTGCCGTAGTTCACCAGGTTCGCATGGGAGACGGCCACGCCCTTCGGCACACCAGTTGATCCTGACGTGTAGATCACGTAAACCGTGTTTTCCGGCGCGTTCACGTGGTCGGGGTTCGTCGTGGGTTGAGCCGCGAGGGTGGCTTGATCCTGATCAAAGCAGATGGTTTTGCCGGAAAACTGCGGCAAGGTTGCTAGGAATTTCTTTTCGGTGATCAGCGCCGGAGCTTTGGTTTCGGATAACTGGTGCGCTAGGCGATCTTTCGGATTGTCAGGGATGAGCGGAACGTACGCGCCGCCCGCCTTCAGAATGCCGAGGACGCCGATGATCATCTCAGCGGAACGCTCAACGCACAGGCCAACAGACGTGTCTGGCTTTACTCCCGAACTACGGAGCAGATGCGCCAATTGGTTGGCACGGGCGTTCAGTTCGGCGTAAGTCAGAACGGTTTCGCCAAAGCGAAGCGCCGGCTGATCGGGCGTTCTTGCTGCTTGTTCTTCGAAGAGGTAGTGAATGCACTTCGCCCCGCCGAATTCGGCAGCGGTCTTGTTGAATTCGACCACGACTCGCTGCTTCTTACCAGCGTCCAGGATTTCGAGTTCCGCGATTGCAACCGACGGCTTTTCGGCGGCGCTCTTCAGCAGGATCGAAAGCTGAGAGGCGATGCGCGCGGCGGCTTCGGGCGTGAAAGACTGGCTGTCGTACGTCAGTTCCGCCTTTCCGGAACTCACTACACGGAATTCGATGCGCGAGCGCAGGGCTGCCGCGCTCTGCGTTACAACGGTGAAGTCTAACCCGGACGCCGAGAACTTCGCCGGTATGTTCGCAGCGACAAACGCCACCGGTGATTCGGTACCATCGCCAAGCACAAGATAGTCTTGCTGCTCGTAGGCGCGGCGATACTTCTCCTGCAGGTCCTGCGCAACCGCACCGAAGTTGCGGCTGGGGTCAAACTCGTACGAAATTGGTAGTGCTTTGCTGAACAAGCCGACGGAAGCGGCGACTTCTTCGTGGTTGCGTCCGTCACTCACATGAGAAACCGTGATGGCGTTCTGCCCGGTTAGCTTCCACTGCAGAATCTGCCAGCACGCGGCGAAAAATGCGGAATCCTTGTCCACAGCACTGGCAGGAATCTCAACCGGAATCGTCGCGGGTTTAAACGCTCCGCTTGCCTGCTTCTCAAACGGTAAGCGGTGAATCGACGTTTCCGCGAGCAACTCGCTCCAGAACTGCTTCGCAGCTTTCGCGTCCTCGTCTTCCTCGGATTGGAGCAATTCGCTTTGCCAAGCGGAGAAGTCGGGGTATTGAAAGACCTCGTCCGAGCCTGCCCCACCGGCGTAGCACGCGGCGATCTCGCGAACCACATTCTGCAGGCTGGCCACGTCGGCGCAGAGAGCGGGCGTGGAGATCACTAGCACGTGCTTGCTGTCAGCAACACTCAACAGTTTCGCCCGAACTACGGGCCCATTGTGCAGATCGAATGCTGCGTTCGCTTCAGCTGCAACGAGCTGCGCGACCGATGTAGCACCGATCTCCTCCCAGGCTGGAGCCAGAGTGCCTCGCACGACTTGCAGAGGCACGCGCATTCCGGGACGGCGCTCAAACGTCGTCCTCAACGCTTCATGACGCGCGACTACCTGGTTCAGCGCGTCTTTCAGCTTCGCGGCATTCAGCGCTCCGTCGAGCGCCACCGCAGTCACGCTGTTGAATGCAGTCTCATCCGCACCAGACAGCCAAAGCTGCTTCTGCTGCTGCGAAAGTTGAAACCCTGTCGATTCCGGCATCTTCATCTCCTGGTACTAGTCTCCTGGCCTTAGTTCTTGATTGCGGCAGCTTGGGCAACAGCATCTTTGGCGCTGATGAGCGGGCCCATTGCGACGCAGATCTTGCGGTCGCCGACGTGCGGATCACGTGCGTGGCAAACCATCATGTTGTCGACGCTGATCATGTCGCCCTTCTGCCACTGGAAGCGCACGGCGCACTTCTCGTAAACCTCGCCGACGTGCTCCATCACTGAGTCTGGAATCTCCGAACCATCGCCGTAGTAAACGTGCCGCGGCAGGTCCTCGCGCTTGAAAATTTTGAGCATTGAGTCCCGGGTTTCTTCATCCAGGCAATACACGTGATGCAACTGAACCTGGTTGAAGAAAATCTTTTCGCCCGTTTTCGGGTGACGCGTAACGGCCACGCACTTCTGTCCCACGCGCAGGCCATCGTTGGCCGTCCACTCACAGGTCATGCCTGCTTCC
>Ga0070714_100003176_pt1 | contig 12211 bp, 8 predicted proteins | sample LARL83metaG_FD_65450 | JGI IMG/M metagenome (GOLD analysis project Ga0070714, IMG submission 65450) | Corn, switchgrass and miscanthus rhizosphere microbial communities from Kellogg Biological Station, Michigan, USA - LAR L8-3 metaG | ecosystem: Host-associated > Plants > Roots > Rhizosphere ... | reverse complement strand
GCCAAAGAAGGAGTAGCGATGATCGACGCAACCCTAAAAGCCGCGGACGTGAAGGGCATCGTGCAGGCCATGCGAGACCACGACAAGTTCACGCAAGACGTCATTCTCCCGAAGTACGGCGACGTATTGCCGAAGTGAATCAGCAACCCGTGCTCGTGTGATACGCTCTTTCTCGGAAGGGACTCGCTGCTATGAATCGAAGATCCTTGTTGACAAAAATGATTGCCGCTGCGGCGGGTGCCGCGATTCCAGCCCGGCAGTTGGCCGCACAGGAGAAGGCCAATCACGCAACTCGCGGTTTGCCGTCGCCCAAAATTAAGGATGTGCGCGTGATCGCCACTGCACCCGCCGGTTTGCGGCTGACCGTGGTGAAAATCGTTACCGATCAGGACGGACTTTACGGCTATGGCTGCGGTACGTTCACCCAGCGCGCTGAAGTAGTAAACGTCGCCGTCGAGAAATATTTGCGCCCCTTCCTCATCGGCAAATCGGCAGACCGCATCGATGATCTCTGGCAGGCCATGTATAACAGCTCCTATTGGCGGAACGGGCCGGATCTCAACAACGCGATCAGCGGCGTCGATCAGGCGCTATGGGACATCAAGGGTCGCCAGGCAGGTATGCCGGTCTATCAACTCGCAGGGGGTAAGCACCGCGAAGCTGTTGATTGCTACTCGCATGCGTCTGGCAGCGACGTCCCCGAGCTGCTGGACAGCGCTAGAAAAATCATCGCGCAAGGCTTCCGCAACGTGCGCGTGCAAGTCGGGGTAGCAGGAATGGCGGGCTACGGCGCCGGCCGCGGCGATTCGAAAGCAGCGGCACTGCATCAGGGACCGGTGTTCGAGCCGGCCTACTACATCCGCTCTACCGTGAAGATGCTGGAGGCGTGCCGCAAGGAACTTGGCGAAGAAATCGAGTTGCTGCATGATGTCCACGAACGCGTTTCCCCCAACCAGGCCGTGCAGCTTGCTAAGGCAGTGGAGCCTTTTCGGCTTTTCTTCCTGGAAGATGTTCTCTCCCCGGAGGACATTGCATACTTCCGTCTCATCCGCCAACAGTGCGCGACACCGCTGGCCATGGGCGAACTTTTCAATAGTCCGCACGAGTGGACACCGCTCATCTCCGAACGTTTGATTGACTACATGCGGATGCACGTTACGCAAATGGGCGGATTCACGCCCGCCCGCAAAGTCGCTGCCATGGGGGAAATCTTCGGCGTGAAGACTGCTTGGCACGGTCCCGGCGACGTTTCACCAATAGGCCATGCCGCAAACGTCACGCTCGATCTGGTCTGCTACAACTTCGGTATTCAAGAATACTCGCCCTTCAATGACGCTTTGCGCGAGGTCTTCGATGGTTGCCCGGTGATGAAGAATGGATATCTGTACGCGAACGAGAAACCGGGATGGGGCGTCGAGGTGGACGAGAAGGCAGCGGCCAAGTACCCCTATGGCACCGGCGAACGCGGCGAACGCAAGGATCTGAATGGCGGCTGGGGGGAAATCCGCCGCCGTGACGGTACCATCATCAAGCAATGAGATATTTATTAACAGCCGCAATGTTCGTACTGGCGATTGGCGTTGGCTTTTCGCAGCCGCCCGGAGTAGCCATCAGCGATGAGCCACCGGGAGGCTCCAGGCCGGCGCAACCGCCGCCTCTCAGCCCGCCGGCAAAGACCTCAGTCACCATCAACGGTCAGAAGATCACGATCAACTACAGCGCGCCGTCGATGCGCAAACGGGTCATATTCGGCGAGCTCGTGCCATTTAATCAGGTGTGGCGCGCCGGGGCGAACGACGCTACGATGCTTCATACCAGCGTGGATCTGGAATTCAAGGGACTCGTCGTGCCCAAGGGTGAGTATTCGCTGTTCGTCTGGCCGGAACCGCAACAATGGCAGCTGATTATCAATAAACAGACCGGGCAGCAAGGCCTTGAGTATCATCCGGAACGCGATTTGGGGCGTGTGCCGATGGACATCAGCCATCCGCCTAAACGTGTCGAAACCTACAAAATGACTCTCACCAAGGCCGGTGACATGCAAGGCCAATTGAAGCTGGCTTGGGAGAATACAATCGCAACCGTCGACTTTGTGGCGCGAACGCAGCGATAGGGCGGGACGCCGCCAATTCTATCCGGATAGGACCACAGATCTTTGACCGTTCGCAGCGGAACGATCCGAACATCAGTGATCTTGATTCGAGCCCGCGCCATAGCCGGAACAGCCGCCAACGCCCGCAGCGTCTTGAGAAAATCTCTCGGCTTTAACCCATTTCGTGGCATGTTGGAACTCCTATGATCGGTGGCGCTGCCGCGCGTTCTAAAATCTTACACCTATTCTTGTCTGACGATAGGAAGATCCCGACGTGTCACCAGCATGCCACCGGTGATTTACCGTCATGTCTCCACAATGGGCTTGCTTTTCTTCTCGGCATCTCTAAACTAATTCTGTTGCTTCAAGGACGAGTGCGTTCAAAGAGTCAATAGGTCGCAACCACCGCGTGGTGGTGGATTCCAGCACCACGCGAAGGTGGCGGCATCTGTCGTGGTCGAAAGCCCTGTTTGCTCAAAAGAGGATTTAGGAATATGCCTGCTCCATTCAAACTGATCGCGACATTCGTCGCCATTGCTTTCCTTGCGACTGTCCCGTGCGGATTCGGCCAGACCGTTACAGCCACACTGACAGGAACGGTGACCGATAGTTCCGGTTCTGCAATTCCTGGTGCGTCCGTGGTACTTACCAACCAGCTTTCCGGGGACATCCGAAAGACGACGTCGAACGGGACGGGCTATTATTCCCTTCCCGCCGTTCCGGCGGCCACCTATACGCTCATGGTCGAAGCGAGTGGTTTTCAGAAAGCGGACCTCAAGGGTGTTGTCCTGAACAGCGCTGAGCAGCGGAACGTGAACATGACCCTCCAGGTCGGATCAGTAAGCGAGACCGTTGAAGTTGCCGCCGCCGCGAACCTGCTCGAAACCATCAATTCCGGCGAAAAGTCCCAGGTGCTCGACACGCAGACCCTGCAGAGCATTGCGATTGTGGGCAGGAGCGCGGCCGAATTCATGAAGATCATGCCCGGCATGGCGTCGACGAATGGTGTGACGAACGCGCCCAGGTTTTCCGGCCAGGTAATCGGTATCAACGGTTCGGGTAACGCCGGAAGCCAGAGCGCCGTGGGCGCCTTTTCCGCCAACGGAACGCCGACCGCTTCTACAGAGATCACCGCGGACGGCGCTCACACCTCCGATCCGGGCTGCAACTGCGCTACACCGGTCAACCCGAATCCTGAAATGCTGCAGGAAGTCCACGTCCTGCAGGCCGCCTTCGGCGCGGAAAACGCCTATGGTCCGGTTGTCATCAACACCACCACTAAAGCTGGTGGAAATCAGTTTCATGGAGAGCTGTACGATTCCATCCGGAACTTTAATCTCAATTCGAATGATTCCGCGAATAACGCCAAGGGCGTAAACTCGGCGGGACTGCCCGTTGCGCCTCGCCCCCAGAACGTCTTCAACTTCCCCGGCGGCAATATCGGCGGGCCGGTGATTATCCCCCACACCGGATTCAATAAGAATCGCGACAAGCTGTTCTTCTTCAGCGGTTTTGAATATTTCTATCAGAGCCTGGTCACCGCCTCCATTACGGCTGTCGTTCCGACCGCTGCGATGCGTCAGGGCGATTACTCGCCGGCCTCGATTGCCTCGCTCGGCGCAGCGCAATTTGTGGGCGGCGGTGTCAAGACACTCAATAGCTCTTATCCGGGCGGTATCATCCCTTCATCGCAGTTTGATCGGGGCGGCGCGGCGATGCTGAACCTGCTGCCGATGCCGAACGCGGATCCAAACGTCAGCGGTGGCTACAACTTTTTCGAGCAGGCCCCTTATACGCAAAACGGATGGCAGCTGGTGAACCGCATCGATTACTCGATCTCGGACAACACCAAGCTCTTCGTCCGCTACTATCACCAGAAGGAAGTCCAGCAGTTTCCCATTTCCATGTGGGGCGGCGGAACAGCTCCCACGGCTGTGCCATGGCCCACTCCGGTGCTTGGCAACAACCACTCCGAATCCGCAGCGGTCAACCTGACGCACGTTTTCAGCCCCAGCCTGACCAATGAGTTGGTGGTCGGTTACACCTGGATCGGATTCGACAACACGCTAGCGAATCCGGCTGCCGGCCAAAAGAGCACTGTAGGTTACCCGTATCACGGCGTTTTCAACAACGGCGATCCTTATATCCCCGATATTGTCATCGGCAATGCGAATGCCGCCAGCGCCCTCGTCAACATGGCGCAACAGGGTGCTTTCGACATCGCCAGCCGGCAGTACAACGGCATCTACTTCGCCAATAAGCCGATGGCCAGCATCGGCGATAACGTGGTCAAGATCTGGGGGAACCATACATTCCGGGCGGGTAGCTACAACGAGTATTACGGCAACATTCAGCCGCCGCAGGGCAAGGCCCAGGGCGTCATCACCACGTTGGCGAACGATCCGACCGGTACCGGCAACGCGTTCGCCGACCTGTTGGTCGGAAACGTCGCCGCCTTCAGTCAGGCCAACTTCAATCCCCCAGCGAAGGTGCGTTCGATCATCGTCGAAGGCTATCTGCAGGACAGCTGGAAAGTCACCCATCGACTGACGCTCGAGTACGGCATGCGCTTCCAGCACGATCCCCAGGGCACGGACATTGTAGGGCTCGGGCACGCCGTCTTCGTGCCTTCGGCCTGGACTAACAATCCCAACGTCTACCTTCCTGGATTTCAATGGCACGCCATGAATTCAAATATTCCCCTGGAAGGTTATCCCACTCGCGCCCTTTTCTTTGCACCGCGTTTCGGCGAAGCCTGGGATGTGTTCGGCAACGGCAAAACCGTTATTCGCGGCGGCATTGGCGATTACCGGTATCGTGGCCCCTCGGGCGGCGGCGGGCTGCCAATCGGCCTGAATCTGCCCACCGGCTCGGTGACTTACAGCCCGAGCATAGGGCAGGGCACAACGCTGAAAGCTCTCGACAATCTGGTGGTCCCTTTCCTGAGCGGCCAGGGGAACTTCTCGTATACCAGTCTGCCGGATCCTAATTCCACGCAGCTCCAGATGGTCTGGACGGACAACTTCGGGGTTACCCAGAAACTTCCCTGGAATTCGGAGTTTGAAGCCGCCTATGTCAACACCATGGGCCGTCATCTCCCCGAGATTCTCTACAACAACCTCAATGCCGTACCCTACGGAGCGATGCTCGCCACCCCCAGCGCCAGCAACCTGCTGTTCCGCCGGTATCCGAACTATCAGGACATCACGATCCAGGCGTTCGATGCCTACTCTGATTACAATGCCATGCAGGCTACCTACAGGCACCGCTCTGTGAAATACCTGATTCAGGCCAACTACACTTACTCCAAGGTCACCGGGAACGCGGCCATTGGCACTATCGGCGCAAACAACGTCAGCATCGGCGACGGGCTCAATCCGAAGAATAACCATGGCCCGCTCAACTTCGATCGCCGCCAGACGTTCAATTTTGCGTACTCCGCCGCGCTCCCCGGAATCAACTCTGGGAACCGGCTCCTCCGCGGCGCGGTTAACGGCTGGACGGCGTCCGGCATCATGCAGATCTGGTCCGGCGCCAACCTCCAGGGCGCCACCGGCACCGTCGGTACCGAATTCGGTATGGCCATGCCGGCTGGAACTCCGACCCAGATCGGCATCACCGGTACGCCGGACGTCGCTGTCGCTCCAGTGCTGACCTGCGATCCACGCAAGAACCTGGGCCCGAGTCAGTACCTCAACCCCAGCTGCTTCACGCTTCCCACGCCGGGCCACAACGGCACGTTCGTCCTTCCGGAACAGTTCGGCCCCGGCTTCTTCAACACCGACCTGTCGTTGTTCAAGAGCTTCAAATTCACGGAACGGAGAAGCCTGCAGATCCGGGCGGAAGCCTTTAACGTCCTGAACCACGCGAACAAAACCTTCGGGCTCGACAATAACCTGAACCTGGCGTTCAATGCCCAGGGCGCGGAGACCAACGCACTATTCGGAACCGCCGTTACCAAGACGGGGCTCCGCATTATGCAGTTTGTCGCTAAATTCTACTTTTAGAAAAACGGAGAAGAACTATGAAGACCTCCCTGCTTGCGGCCGTCTGCTTGGCTGCATCGTTTAGTAGTGGGGCCTCGGCACAGGGACGCCAGGGGAAAGGCGGTCGCGGGCCCGCACAAACCTGGTGGGTGAACAAGACTGCGGGCGGCGTCTACAAACCGCCCAATCGACCGCTGTGGAAGCTTGCCGAGTTGAAACAGATGCATGCCGGTCAGAACACCTGGCAGGAACAGATCATTCTCGATCCGGAACAGGACGCGACTTACAACTCCGGCGCGCCGGGAACGAAATATACCGCTCGTATGCATCCCGACACGCCGACGGTTTTCGTGGTGGTCGCAGGTCAGGTACTTTTCAACGCAGAAGGCCAGGAGCCTGCGACTGCGACTCGCGGGGCAATCGTGAACATCATGAAGGCCACCGTCTTCTCTTATGAAGTGACGGGCGATGAGAATGCGCTTTGGGTGGAGGTGAATCCTACGAATTACAAGACGGTCTATCCGTCTGCCGGCCCTCCCCCGGCTGCGAGCAAGGACGGGACCGTCGTGAAAGTGGCGTTCAACCATAATCCCGCAGCCTACACGCCCCCGAATCGTTTCATGTTCAACACCTTTACCGATGCGATTGCAGCCTGCAAAGGAGGAGTGGTCGCGGTACAAGACGATCATCTCTTCGCCAGCCCGCTGCTGGGCTACGTGAATCCCGCCGAGAACAAGTGCGGCAATGGTACCGGGAATATCGGAAGCGGTCCTGGAAAGCCGGATGATCCACCTTTCAATTCCCATACTGTTTTCGGCCATATCCACGCTGGTCCGGCGGAATGGTGGATCGTGCAGGTAGGTCAGATCAGCGGCAAGTTCGAGAACACTGGTGAATTTCATGCCGTTGAAGGTGATGTGCTTTATGCCGCTCCCATGACCTGGCACCAGATGGGTGCGGAAGCGCCGTCCGGGCCGAACGTCCGGCTTGCGATGGGCGGCTATCAGCTCATCAACATGCAAAACACCGAGAATCCCGGTCGAGGCCGGGGTGATCAATAGAATCGTGTTATTTTCGCGTTTAAGGAGTATCGAATGATTCAACCAGGAAAAGACAATCGCACCATGGGCCGCCGGGCTTTATTGCAGAACGCTGCCGCGGTCGCAGGTGCGGGACTCGTTTCGACCCTCACCACGAAGGCTGCAGGTGCACCGGCGAGGAGCACGCGATCACCGGAAGAGCCGCTCATCATGGCGGCGTCGTCCAAGTCGATTGTGGAAACCACGGCGGGCAAAGTTCGCGGCTACTCCGCGCGCGGCATCCTGACTTTCAAAGGTATTCCATACGCCGGGAGCACAGCCGGGCCGAACCGTTTCATGGCGCCGACCAAACCTAAGCCGTGGAGCGGTGTTCGAAGCTCCATGTATTACGGACAAGTCTGTCCACAGGGCGCTCGCAACGGTTGGAGGAACGACGAAGAGGCGTTCATGTTCGAGTGGGACGACGGGCAGCCGGGCGAAGATCATCTGCGCGTCAACGTGTGGACGCCCGCGGCCGACAATCGCAAGCGCCCGGTCATGGTTTGGCTGCATGGCGGAGGCTTTTCCGCCGGATCAGGTCAGGAGCTGAAAGCCTACGACGGCGAGAGCATCGCCCGCCGTGGTGACGTCGTGCTCGTCAGCCTGAATCATCGGCTGAACATCTTTGGATACCTCAACCTCTCCAAGTACGGCCAGGAGTACGCAAGCTCCGCGAATGCGGGAATGCTGGATCTGGTAGCGTCGCTCGAATGGGTGCGCGACAACATTGCCAACTTCGGTGGCGACCCGGGCAATGTGATGATCTTCGGTCAGTCCGGCGGCGGAAGCAAGGTCAGCACACTGATGGCCATGCCGGCCGCAAAAGGCCTCTTCCACAAAGCCGCGATCGAAAGCGGCTCATCGCTGCGCCAGAGCACGCCGGAGGACTCGGAAAAGCTCGCAGCCGCGACGCTCGAGCTCCTCGGTCTCAGCCCCTCGCAGGTTTCGAAGCTGCGCGATGTACCGTTTGAAAAACTCGCCGAGATCCAGGGAGAAGCCCTCAGGAAAGCGTTTCCGCGAACTTTGATCCCCGGTGGCGGAGGCGGCTGGCGTCCGACGCCCGATGGCCGCATTCTTCCGTCGCAGCCTTTTGATCCCGTTGCTCCCGGGATCTCAGCCGGTATTCCGCTGCTCGTCGGTAGCGTGCTCAACGAGCAGACGCACGGCATCAACCATCCGGAATATGAGGATATGACCAAGGATGAGGTCCTGCGGCGCGCCCGTGAACGTTTCAACGATCGCGCTGAAGCGGTGATCGCCGCCTACCAAAAGCTGTACCCGAAAGCGAAGCCGTTCGACGTTCTGTCGGTAGCATTCGCGGCGCAAAGCCGGCAGAACTGTGTTACCCAGGCTGAACGCCAGGTCGCTCTCGGTGGTGCGCCGGTCTACACGTTCTGGTTTACATGGCAAACGCCGGTGCTCGATGGACGCCCTCGCGCGTTCCACTGCTCCGAACTTCCTTTCGTCTTCAATAACACCGATCGTGCCGCGGCGATGACTGGCGGCGGTCCCGAAGCGCGGGAACTTGGCGGGCGCATGTCCGATGCCTGGATTGCCTTCGCCCGAAAAGGCGATCCCAACCACTCCGGCCTTCCCAAATGGCCCGCGTTTACATCCAAGGACGGCGCCGTTATGGTTTTCGACAACAAGTGCGAGGTTCGGATGAACCCTGACGGCGAAGCCCGTCGCACGGCATTTGGCGCATAAGAGGAATTCTCATGAAGTTGACAGTACGATATCGCACCTCGTTGGTCGCTGCCTTTTTCGCCTGTAGTTCGGCCTTCGGAGCAGTCACGGAACGCGGCCATCTTCGCGCCGGCGCAGCCCGCGTGGACATCACTCCACCAGTCAATCCCGCGTATCCCCCGTCCGGAAAGTACGAACATGAGCACCTGTATGTCCGCGCAATCGTGCTGGACAACGGTTTGAGTCGCGCGGCGCTCCTGAATGCCGATTACGGCAATATGCCCGAGGATGTCTGGACGAACGCGAGCAAGCAGCTCGCCGAAGAGCTGAAGTGCCCGGTGGAAAACATCATCATGTCGGCCACACACACGCATAGCGGTGTTCCCGCGGGACCGCCGCCAGCCGGACCGCCACCGCCGCCTCCCTCTGCCCGATTGGTGGCCGCGATGCTCGATGCGGTGCGTCAGGCCAAGGGAAAGCTCCAACCGGTGCTGGTGGGCTTTGGAACCGGCTTCTCTTATCTGAACGCGAATCGGGATGTCGTCAGCGATGAAACTCATCGCTGGACCCAGGCGCCCAATTTGAACGCCGCTTCGGATAAGACAGTGGCGGTCGTGTCGTTCACAACACCGGCCGGCGATCCCGTAGCCGCGTATGTGAATTACGCCATGCATGCGATTAACGGCTATCTGGTCGGTATTACCAGCGCGGATTTTCCGGGCGCGGCATCCCGCTATGTTGAGCAGGCCTTCGACGACAAGATGGTGATGGTGTTTACGCAAGCTGCGTCAGGAGACCAGAATCCGCTGTACATGCGGCCCGGCACGAATGCGCTGGCGTCGAAGTCGGGCGTCCAGATCACCGGTTACGAGTTGGTTCGCGAAAATGTCGAGGGGCCCCTCCGCGAAGGACAGGTTCCGCACGGCAAGCTGGATCCCAAAGTTGCCGACAGATTCGAGCGCTGGATCGAAAGCGAAGGCCAGTTGCTCGGCGAGGAAGTGATCCGCGTGATGACCAACATCCGAACCAGGAGCGGTGATGTCGCCATCTGGGGCACGCAAAAAACGATTAGTTGCCCCGGGCGGCAGCGCACCAGCGCCGGTCGTGAAGGAGAACCCGGGACCTACAAAGATAGCGACCCCGTAAACATCCGGCTTGGAATGATCGGCATCGGCGATATCGCGCTGACCGCGGTGAATGCCGAGATCTACACCTTGATTTCGCAGCGATTGAAAAAGAACTCACCGATGGCTAATACTGTCGTGGTCACGCTCGCCAACGGCCGGGCCAACTCCGGTTACATCCCTGATGACGCCTCCTTCGGACACGAAACTTTCCAGGTGTTGGGCTCACGATTGAAGCCCGGTTGCGCCGAACAGAGCATTGCCAACGGATTAGACGACATGGTCGCTAACTACGTGGCAAGGTAGCTCCAACATCACTGGCAGGCAGATGGGAGAACGAAGATTTCGATTATGGCTAGGAATAATGTTTCACGACGCAAACTCTTCAAAGGTGCTCTGACAGCTGGACTCGCTGTCAGTTCAGCTCCCGAATTGGCTTTTGGTCAAGCACCCAAGGCGCCTCGAGGACCACAGAGGGCAGATTTACCTGATGTATGGGGCCAGGACTTTCTGTGTCAGTGGAGCCCGCCCGCGAATGTCAAAAGGGACCTTACACCTGGTACATCGCACATCCGGCTAAGCTCTCCTCACATCACGAACAAAGAGGGGACGGATTATGCCAGTCTCTTTAAATCCATGCGTGCCGGCGGTTGGACCGCCTGCGAGGCAGCCTCTGCAGAATGGCTCAGCAGAAAGATGCCTGACAGTGAAATCAGGGAGATTAAGGCGCAATTAAAGGCGAATGATGTTGTGTTTTATGGAATTCATTGCGCCGGCAATATTATTGCGCCCGATCCGGATGCCGACCGGTGGCAAAGGCATATTATCGATACGATTCATGCCGCGGACGAAATGGGATGCCAACTGGTTCTCACGCACGCAGGCAGTTTGTATCCCAATCGGAACACAGCGCATCCTCAGAACTGGAGCCGTGAAGGCTGGAACCGATCGGTCAATGCGCTCAAACGTATATGTAAGGATACGGCGGGCATAAAAATCGAGATCCCCCTCGAGGATGTGATTTCTGAATGCGTCAATAGCGCCTGGTCCCATAAGCGCATGAGAGAGGATGTAGGCGATGACCGGATCATGGCCGGTCTCGATATCACCAACCAGATCCATCCTGGCAATGTTTTCCGAATGACCGAACTCTTAAACCTCAATTTTGAGCTGCTCGGGGAACAGATCAGCTATGTTCACGCCAAGGACCTGGTATGGAACGAAATGCTTCCCGGCCTGAATTGGGCAATGAATGGCACCGGCGTCATGGATTATGAGGTATTCCTGACGCACCTGAGCAGAATGAAAAGGCCCAGAAATATGCTGGTAGAATTCCTGAGTACTCCAGAAGAGTATCAGCAGGCACAAAGAAATATTCGAGCGATTGCGGAGAAAGTAGGGGTAAAGATATACGGCTCACAGGCTTCGTGATTTGAGCTTTCAAAAAAAACCTATATGAAGAGACATGTCTTAACGGTGCTCGGGACGGCAATATTTGGCTTGCCGCTTTTAGCGATGGCTGCCACTAACTTCAGCGGCTCCTGGGTCCAGGATAATGCCAAAAGCGATCGTGTGCCGGAGCCGGTTTGGCTCACGAGAGCACCGGCTGGCGGACGAGGCGGCGGTGGACGGGGAGGCGGGCCAGGAGGGCGAGGCAATGCTGAAGTCGTCATCAACGTCCAGCAAGACGCCAATAGCATGCAGGTTACCGGTCCCCAGGGCGCGACACGGAACTACACTCTAGACGGCAAACCCTACACGAGTGCCACGGAAACCGGAGTGGAGAAAGCTGCCGTCACCGCAAATTTGCAAGGAGACACGCTGGTTATCGCGACCACACGGCCGTATGGCGGGATGCCGGGGAATGTCACGCTTCAGGTCAAAGAAGTGTGGTCGCTCTCGCCGGATGGAAAAACTTTGACTATCACCACGACGCATTCCTCACCCGCGGCAGAGAAGAATTACAAACAGGTCTTTAACCGGAAATAGTCGCTTCGCGGCTAAGAAGAGGCGAGCTTGACCTGTATTACAGGCTCATGTAGAATCATAACCCGAAGGAAACTCGTATCCAATGACGGATAGAAGAACATGCCTGGGGATGATGCTGGTGGGTTCCGTGACTGCCGCCACCAGTGTGGGCGCGCCGACGAAAAGGCCGATTCAGCTCCACTGCGATCTCAGCGTGGATCCGAAGCGCGAGCAGGAGATGCTGGATAATTTCGAAAAGGTTTTCCGGCCGGTAGC